>Ga0180222_1000185_pt1 | contig 109735 bp, 96 predicted proteins | sample eDN5th37CKraftOP_FD_151336 | JGI IMG/M metagenome (GOLD analysis project Ga0180222, IMG submission 151336) | Enriched Organic Plus compost microbial communities from Emeryville, California, USA - eDNA 5th pass 37_C Kraft OP (version 2) (version 2) ... | reverse complement strand
GCGTGCCTTCCGGATCGGTGATCCACTTCTTGTAGAAGTCGTAGGGGCACACGGCTTCGCCCTGGACTTCCTCGCCGGAATTGATCTTGCCGGTGTAGCCGCGGTGCACGAGCTTGAAGAGATGGTTCTGCGACTGCATGTTGCGGCGCGCGTCGCGGATCAGCGAGATCGAGAGCTGGGCATACTGGATGCCGTAATCCTCCTCGCCGCATTCGCCGAGGGTGCGGCCGTCGAAGCCGACGATCGCCGAATGACCGAAGTAGGAATAGACGCCGTCGAAGCCGGCGGCGTTCGCCACCGCGACATAAACGTTGTTCGCCCAGGCCATGGCCTTCGCCATGATCACCTGCTGGTCCTTGGCCGGATACATGTAGCCCTGGCAGCGGACGATCAGCTCGGCGCCCTTCATGGCGCAGTCGCGCCAGATCTCGGGATAGTTGCCGTCGTCGCAGATGATGAGGCTGACCTTGAGCCCCTTCGGGCCTTCGGAGACGTACGTGCAGTTGCCGGGATACCAGCCCTCGATCGGCACCCACGGCATGATCTTGCGGTACTTCTGCACGATCTCACCCTTGTCGTTCATCAGGATGAGCGTGTTGTAGGGCGCCTTCTTGGGATGCTGCTCGTGGCGCTCGCCGGTGAGCGAGAAGACGCCCCACACCTTGGCCTTGCGGCAGGCCTCGGCAAAAATCTCCGTTTCCTCGCCGGGGACGGTGGACGCCGTCTCGTACATCTCCTTCGAGTCGTACATGATCCCGTGCGTGGAATATTCGGGGAAGATCACGAGATCGAGGCCGGGAAGCCCGACCTTCATGCCGACAATCATGTCGGCGATCTTCTTCGCATTGTCCAAAACCTCCGCCTTGGTGTGCAGGCGGGGCATCTTGTAATTGACGACCGCTACGCCGACGGTGTCCTTGCTGCTCGATATGTCGCCATGCAACATGTCAGTTCTCCCTGATGCGAATGCTCGCTGTTGGTTGGCCCGGACACCGAGGCGCGCCGTTGCGCCGCGTTGCCGAATGAAAGTTCAGACCGCCATGTGGCGGTGGACGAGCTCGTCACTGAGCTCGCCGACTTCGCCCGCGACGACCGCGCGACCCTTCTCCATGATCGCGAAGCGCCGGGCGGCGCGGCGCGCGAACGCCACGTTCTGCTCGACGAGGATCACAGTGAGGTGGAGCTCGCGGTTGAGCCGCAGGATGACTTCCTCGATCTCCTCGACGATCGACGGCTGAATGCCTTCGGTCGGCTCGTCGAGGAGCAGGACTTTGGGATCGGCGGCAAGCGCGCGGGCGAAGGCGAGCTGCTGCTGCTGGCCGCCCGACAGGAGGCCGCCGGAACGGTCGAGATTCTCAAGGAGATACGGAAAGAGCCGGCCGACGATCTCGGGGATCTCGCGGCGGCCGTCGCTGCGCGCGAAGGCGCCCATCAGGATATTCTCGCGGATGGAGAAATCGGGAATGATCTCGCGGCCCTGCGGCACATAGGCGAACCCCGCGTGCGCACGTTGATAGGTGGGCAGCGCGCCGATGTCGTTCTTGTCGAGGCGAATCTCCCCCGACATGCGGTCGGTGAGACCCATGATGGTCTTGAGCAGCGTCGTCTTGCCGGTGCCGTTGCGGCCGAGAATCGCGGTGATCTCGGCCGCCGGTACGTCGAGCGACACATCATGCAGGATGTGGCTGCGCCCGTAGTAGCTGTCGACGTGCTGGAGACTGAGCATCAGGCGATCCCCTTGGAGCCGAGATAGGCTTCGCGCACCTTCGGGTTCTGCTCGATCTCGCTGACGCTTCCCTCGGCGAGCACCTGGCCGAGATGCATCACGGTGATGCGCTCGGCGATCTCACGCACGAACGCCATGTCGTGCTCGACCACCAGGATCGTGTGGCGGCCCTTGAGGCCGTTGATGATCTGCGAGGTCTTGTGGGTCTCCGCCTGGGTCATGCCGGCGGTCGGCTCGTCCAGCAGCAGCACCTTCGGGTTCTGGACGATCAGCATGCCGAGCTCGAGCCATTGCGTCTGGCCGTGACTGAGATTGGCGGCCGTCGTCTCCGCCTCATCGGCGAGACCGGTCATTTCGAGGACCTCGTCGACGCGCGAGCGCTCGCTTTGTGAAAACCCGAAGCCGAGATTGGAAATGACCGAGAGCGCACGGCAGCTCGCCACTTCCAGGTTGCGGCGGACGGAGAGATCCTTGAACACGCTGGGGATCTGGAACTTGCGACCGACGCCGGCGCGGACGATCTGGTGTTCCTCGCGGTTGATGATGTCTTCCTCGTAGAGAAAGACGCGACCTTCGGTGGATTTCGTCTTGCCGGAAATCAAATCCATGAGCGTCGTCTTGCCGGCGCCGTTGGCGCCCAAGAGCACGCGGAGCTCGCCCTCGTCGATCACCAGCGACACGCAGTTGACGGCCTTCAGACCGGCGAAGTTCACGCCCAGTCCGTCGATGGTGAGTGCGGCGGTCATCGCAAAGCCCCCTATTCCGCCGGCTGCTGGACTTCGGCATTCGCCGCGCGTTTTCCGGGCGCACGCCGGTTGCCGAACAATTGCAGAAGCCGGTCGGTGAGATTCGATGCGATGCCGGCGAGGCCATACGGCATGTAGAGCACGACCAGCACGAAGATCAGGCCGATGATGGCTTTCCAGGCTTCGACGAAGGCTTCGGTCTCGCTCACGGTGGCCTCGATCGTGTTGATGAGGATCGCGCCGATGCAGGCGCCAAGCAGCGACGCGCGGCCGCCGACCGCGGCCCACACGACCATCGAGATCGAGAAGGTCAGGTCCATGAAGGTGGGCGATGCGAACTCGGCGACGATCACGTAGAGCATGCCGGCGATGCCGGCGATCGCCGCCGAAACCGCAAAAAAGAATGTCTGGTAGCGCGGCACATCGAAGCCGAGATAGCGCGCGCGGTTCTGGTCGTCGCGGATCGCCTGCAGGATCAGACCGGCGCGCGTCTCGATCAGCAAGCGGGTCCCCACGAGGACGACCACGAGAAAACCGGCGACGAGATAGTAAGTTTCGGGAAGATAAGGATCGAACTCGAAGCCGCCGACCGTGAAGTAGCCAAGGTCGGTCAGCCCGTTGAAGCCGTTGGTGATCGGCTGCGCGTCGATCACGAGGAGCCGTACCAGGAGCACGAGCGCGAGCGTGATGATCGAGACGAAGACGCCGGCGATGCGCTTGCGGAACATGATCGTGCCGAGGACTCCCGCCACGACCACCGGAAAGACGAGACCCATGACGACGCCGAACCATTGCTCCTGGAACGGAATCCACAGGAACGAGGCCTTGTTGATGCAGCAGAGATCGGTCTTCGAGCCAGGCTCGGCGTTCCACAGCATGAAGTCCGGCACCGGCGTGTCGGAGCCCTGCTGCAGGCTCGTGGGGCTTGCAAGCTTCAGCGACATCGCGAGCATGTAGGCGCCAAGCCCGAAGAACAGCCCCTGCCCCAGATTGAGAATGCCCGCGTAGCCCCAGGCGAGCGCGATCGCGATGCCGAGCATGCCGAAGACCAGATACTTGGCGATGCGGTTCAGCCAGAACGGATCGTCCAGCAGAAATGGCGCCAGCAAGACCAGTGCGATGAAAACTGCGTAACTCGCGATCTCCAGGTAGCGCTTGGTCATCGATCAGCGCTCCTTGAACGAGAACAGCCCTTGCGGCTTCAGCACGATGATCAGGATGACCACGGCGAAGACGACCGCGCGCGCGACGATGTCGTTGCTGAAGGAGGCGACGAGTCCATTGATCTCGCCGAGCATGCCGGCGGAAACGATCGAGCCGAGCAGGCTGCCGACGCCGCCGACCACGACGACGAGAAAGCCGTCGACGACCATCGCCGTGCCCATGTTCGGGAACACAGTCTTAAAGCCCGACATCATCACGCCGGCGACGCCGGCGAGCCCGGAGCCGAACGCGAAGGTCAGCGAATTGACGCGCTCGACGTTAATGCCGCAGGCGGCCGCCATCTTCGGGTTGCGGATGATCGCGCGAACCTGCATGCCGATCGGCGTGCGGTAGAGAATGAACCAGGTGAGCGCAGTCATGAGCAGCGTCACCACGATGATGAAGGTGCGATAGGTGTTCACCTCGATGCCAGCGATGCTGACGGTGCCCTGGAGCACCGCGGGCACGTCGACCCGCTGCAGGCCGGGCCCAAGACCCTCGATGTGGATGCCAAAAAACGACAGGCCGAATTCGAGGCGCACCGCCTGCTGGATGAGGATCGCGATGCCCCAGGTCGCCAGCAGCGTGTCGAGCAGCCTGCCATAGAGCCTGCGCACGACCACCCGCTCGATCAGGTAGCCGATCAAGGCGGTCACGACGAACGCCAACGGGATCGCGATGAAGATGCTGGTGCCGAGCCAGATGCCGGCCATCACGGTCGTGTAGGCACCGACCATCACCATCTCGCCGTGCGCCATGTTGATGACGCCCATGGCGCCGTAGGTGATGGCAAGCCCGAGCGCCACCAGGAGCAGGATCGAGCCGAGGCTGAGACCGATGAAGAGAACGTCGACCATGAGCGCACCGCGACCGGAGAAGAAACGGGCCGCCGCGCGCGGCGGCGGCCCCGGCGATCAGAGCTTGAGCTTGCTCGTGTCCAGTCCCTTGGCGGTGCAGAACAGGTTCTCCTCCGTCTCGCCATAGGCGACGTAAGGCAGCGGCCGAACCGGCTCCTTGTATTCGTCGATGATCTTGCCCTGCCCGTCCGCCTGCCACTCGGCGATGCGCGGCGTGAGATAGGCGTGCAGATTTTCCGGGTCGATCTTCACGTGGCCGTTCGGCGCGTCGAACTCCTGGCCCTTGACGCCCTCGCGGATGCCGTTCGGGGTGAGGTCGCTCGCCTTCTCGACCGCCTGCTTCCACAGATAGACCTGGAAGTAGGACGACTCGAGCGCGTGGTGCGTGACCGCTTTCGGATCCTTCACGAACTTGCGGTAGCGCTCAATGAACGCCTTGTTGATGTCGGTATCCACCGCCTGAAAGTACGGAAAGGACGTGTAGCTGCCGACCGCGTATTCCGCGCCCATCGCCGCGATCTCGATCTCCGAGGTGACGGTGGCGCAGATCGGCAGCTTGTCGTGGGTGAGGCCCTGGTTCTTGAATTCGCGGTAGAAGGCGACGACCGAGTCGCCGACGACGTTCGACAGCACGACGTCGCAGCCCGAGGTCTTGATCTTGTTGACCATCGAGCCCCATTCGGAATGGCCGAGCTCGAGATATTCGTCGGCGATCCATTCGCCGCCGCTCTTCTCGATCAGGATCTTCGAGACCTTGGCCATCTCGCGCGGATAGATGTAGTTCGACCCGACGATGAAGAACTTCTTCTTGCCGAGGGTCTTGATGATCCAGGGAATGAAATTGGAGAGCTGCTGGTTCGGGACGGCGCCGGTATAGACGACGTTCTTCGAGCACTCGTAGCCTTCGTAGTAGGTCGGATAGAAATAGAGGTTGTTGCGCTTCTCGAACACCGGCAGCACCGCCTTGCGGCTCGCCGAGGTGTAGGAGCCGAATACGGTCGGCACGCGGTCGCGGATCACGAGCTTGGAGGCTTTCTCGTTGTAGGTCTTCGGATCGGAGGCGCCGTCCTCGAGGATCGGCTCGATCTTCATGCCCTTCACGCCGCCCTTCTCGTTGATCTCGCTGATGGCCATCAGCGTCGCGTCGGACAGCGACTTCTCGATGATGGACAGGCCGCCGGTCAGCGAGAACAGCACGCCCACCTTGATGGTGTCGGCCGCCTGCACGGTTCGTGTGAAGAAATACGGCGTGGCGAGCGCGCCGGCTGCGCCGAGGGCGCTCGTCCTGAGAAACTTCCGTCGGTTGAGCTTCATCGAAGCGATCTCCTGTATTCGCGTCGCGGCAACATCCTTCTGCCGACCGCACGCGCGGTCGTCCGGCCACCCGATGGGCGTAAGCGCTCCCTGCCGCCGCGGAGGCATCTCCGGGCAAGTATCGTGATGCGAGAGTGCCGACCTTCCTGTCGGCCGATTTCAGGGCACAAAAAAACCGACAGGCTCTTGCGAACCTATCGGGCTACCCTGCCGTGCCGAACCAACGTCCTCGGTGGTCCGGCGATGTGCGTGGCGGAACACACTGCTCCCCGCCGCAGTGCGATAAGTCAATCATCTTTCGGGCGCGCGTGCAAGAGCTCATTCGCGTTGATGATCGCAATCGCCATCTCTTCCATCGGCACGCGCTTCCCCATCGCCTGACGGCGAATGGTTTCGTACGCGGCTTCCTCGCTGATGCCCTGCTTCTCCATCAGGATCGACTTCGCTTTCTGAATCTTCTGAATGCCGGAGAGTTTTCGTTCGAGCTTGCGCAGGCGGCGCGTCGCTTCGCGCCGCTCCATCCAGAGGCTGCGCGCGATCGTCAGGTTGGTCAGGAGGCCGAACGGACGGATCGGCCGCTCGACGACGGCGAGCGCGCCCGACTCCAGCACGATCTGCAAGGTCGCGGGATTTTCATAGCCGACGATGGCAATGAGGGTCGGCGGATTCTCCGGCGCGGCGCGCAGCAATCGAAGGATCTCGTCGCGGCTCTCATGGTCGATCGACAGGAGGACGATGTCCGCCGTGTCGGCAAACGCCTCCGGAACCGGCCATTGGGTATCGACCGTGCATCCGATGCGCCGCAAGTGCTCGACCAGCGCCACGCCCTCGGTGTCGGGCGGATGGATCACCTGGACGCGGAGACCGCGTAGATCGCGCAGGATCTGGATCGCCACCGCCGTCTCTCTCCACGCCTGTCCGATTACACTTGGGTCTGCCGAATCCCTTCGGCAGACCAGTCATCGAGGCTCAACACGATGCAGTATGGGTCGGGCTTCACCCGCACGCCGGGATTCCAGACGATCTGGAACCGTCCGCGCGAATCGAGCCGAGCGACGCGCGGCCACAGATCGGTGTGATTGTTGCCGGGATCGATGCGCACGCGCCCCTGCGGGGCGTCGAATTCGGCGCCGCGCAGTTCCGGCAGGAGCCGCTCGGGGTCGTCGGTGCCGGCCCGCGCGAGCGCGCCCGCCGCGATATGCACCTGAAAATAGGATGCTTCCGCACCGGCGGTGACCGGCGCATCGGCGCCGAAACGCGCCTTGTAGGCGCCAACGAACTTCCGCGCGGCGGAGGTCGAGAGAACCTCGAAGAAGGGGGCGGCCGTGATGTGGCCTTCCGCCGCCTCGGCGCTCATCTCGGCGACTTCGGCTTCGCTCGTCGTCAGGCTCGCGATCGGCATCTTCGTCGAGTCGAAGCCGGCCTTGCGGAACGCCTCGTAGAAGACCGCGGTCGAGCGGCCCACGACGGTCGAGAACACGACATCCGGCTGCAGGCGTGCGATCTTCGCCGTGACCTTCTCGAAATCCTTCGCCCCGGCATCGAGCGGCACATAGATTTCGTCGAGCACCTTGCCTTTCGACTGGACGACGAAATCCGCCATGATGCGGTTCGACTCGTAGGGATAGATGTAATTCGAGCCGACGAGGACGAAGCGGTTGCCGTAGTTCTCCAGCAGATACTTGGCGAGCTGCAGCGAATTCTGGTTCGGCGCGGCGCCGGTGTAGATGCAGTGGGGCGAATACTCGAAGCCTTCATAGAGCGTCGGGTAGAACAGCAGGCCGCGATAGGCTTCGACGACGGGAAGGACTGCCTTCCGCGTGCTCGACATGTAGCAGCCGAAAATGATGCGGACGCGGTCGACGGTGAGCAGATGCTCGGCGAGCGCGCGAAAGCGCTTCGGGCTGGAGGCGGGATCATACTGAACCGGCCGGATCGGCCGGCCGAGCACCCCGCCGGCTTTGTTCAGCTCGTCGATCGCGAGCAGCGTCGCGTTGAGCTGCGTGCGCTCGATGGCGGCGGTCACGCCCGTCTGTGAAAACAGGACGCCAACCCGCCAGCCGTCGTTATCCCTGCCGTCGGCGCCCATCATGTCCGGCCGGTCTTCAAGAAGCCGGATCGCAATCGGCGGATGTGTTGCTTAGACATTATTCTTCGGCTGCCTATTCATTAGGCCTTTCGGCATTTGCGGATCGGAGAAGCCAGTGCCCCGCGTCCGCGACGAGCGATGCAAACCGCTTGCCACGCCAGCCGGTTAGAGATTCACGGGCGGGTATTGTCCGGATCAACGCCGCCGTTCAACGAGACGGCCGCTGAAATATTGTTCGGGGCGGCGCCGATTTGGGCTGCACGCATGCGCGGCGCCGGCCGACGTCACTGCTCGGCAGCGCTTCCCCGAAGCCACGCCGGCAAGCGCAGGATGAACGGCATGAGCGCAAGCGCGATCACGAGTACGGACGCAACGATGAACAAGGCGCTGATCGGCCGTTCGAAGAAGACGGCGAAGTCGCCGCCGGAGAGTTGCAGCGCGCGTTTCAGATGTTCTTCCATCAACGGCCCCAAGATGAAGCCGAGCAACAAGGGGGCCGCGGGATACTGGAATTTCAGCATGAAGTAGCCGATCCCGCCGAACACCATCGTCATATAGACGTCGAAGGGGTTGTTGCGCATGGCATAGACGCCCACGCAGATGAAGAAGAGCATCGCCGGATAGAGAATGCTGTAGGGGATGCTCAGAATCCGGACCCAGATGCCGATCAGCGGGATGTTCAGGATCAGCAGCAGGACGTTGCCGATCCAGAAGCTCGCAATCAGGCCCCAGAATGTATCCGGATGCGAGGTGATGAACTGCGGCCCCGGGATGATGCCGTGGATCATCATCGCGCCCATCAGGATCGCGATCACCGCGTCGCCGGGAATCCCCAGGCTCAGCGTCGGAATGAATGCCGTCTGCACGGCCGCGTTGTTGGCCGCCTCGGGACTTGCGACCCCTTCGATGGCGCCTCTCCCGAAACGCGAGGGATCACGGGCCACGCGCTTCTCGGTCGCATAGGCCATGAAGGAGGCGATCGTGCCCCCCGTCCCCGGCAGGATGCCGATGGCCGAGCCGATGGCGGAGCCCCGCAACGTCGGCCAGACGCTCGCGCGCCATTCCTCCCGGCTCGGAAGCAGTGAGCGCAGGGTGATGGAGTTCGCCTGAATGGGCTCGGTGAATTTGCCGACGTTGTTGAGGATTTCGGCGACGCCGAACAGACCCATGCCGAGCGACAGCAGGTTCACGCCGTCCATCAGCTCGGTGACGTCGAAAGTGAAGCGCGGCTGCCCCGTATTCTGGTCGACTCCGACAAAGCCGAGCGCAACGCCCACCAGGACCATCGTCAGCCCCTTCAGGGGCGAGCCGACGGAGAGCGTCGAGGCCGCGATCAGCCCGAGCAGCATGATCGAGAAATATTCCGCGGACGAGAACCGCAGCGCGAATTCCGCGAGCGCCGGAGCGAACCAGATCATCAGCAGGATGCCGATGCAGCCGCCGACAAAAGACGAAATGGTGGTGATGAAGAGCGCGATCCCGGCCTTGCCGCCCTTGGACAAGGGATAGCCGTCGAGGCAGGTGACCGCGGAGGACGGCGTGCCCGGCAGATTGAGCAGGATCGACGCGGTCGAGCCGCCATACTGCGCGCCATAGAAGATGCCGGCGAGCATGATCAGCGCCGCCGTCGTGTCGAGGTGATAGGTGATCGGCAAGGCAATGACGATCGCCGCCATCGCCCCGATGCCCGGCAGCACGCCCACGAACATGCCGATCGTGACGCCGATGAAGCAGATCAGCAGCATGCCGGGCTGCAGCGCCACGGCAAATCCATCGGCAAGATTGGCGAGCGTTTCCATCACGTCACCAGCGGACGGCGCTCAGCGGAAGGCCGAGCGCGTACACGAACACGGCGACACCCATCGCGGAGATCAGCACCGCCAGCACCAAAATCCGGACAAGGTGCACCGGCCGTTCGGCCAATGCGCTCAGAATCACGAGGCTCGCGGTCGCCGGCACGAGACCCGCGCGCTCCACGAGAATCGCAAAGGCCGGAATCGAAAGCATCACGAGGAGAAAGGGGCGAATCTTGATGTCGAGCGGGCTCGGCTCGGTGCGAAGCGCCTCGATGACGAGGCCAATCGAGAGTGCAACGAGAAGACAGCCGACAACGACGGGCAAGAAGCCCGGGCCGATCCTTCGTGGTGTTCCGACGGAATAGTCGCTGCCCATCCAAACGATGATCAGGCCGATAACGCCCACCGCAACGGCGCCGGCAATTTCAGCAAGGTTGATCCTGCTCGCTGCCATGACGTTATCCGATCAGCCCGGCAGGGAGAGCTCTCGCCGGAGAGCCCTCCCCGCCGATCCGTCTTATTGCTCCACCTTGAAGCCCGTCTCCTTGACGATGTCGCGATAGCGCTCCCAGCTCTCGCGCACGACTTTCGCGAACTCCTCGGGCGTCCGGGTGCCGACTTCCATGCCGAGCTTGGCCATGGCTTCCTTCACCTTCGGCGTCTGCACGGCCTCGCTGATCGCCGCATTGGCGCGTGCGACGACGTCGGCCGGGGTGCCGGCGGGCGCGAGGAAGCCCGTCCAGTCCTGAACAACGACATTCTGAAAGCCCTCTTCGTAGAAGGTCGGAATGTCGGGCGCGAGCTCCGAACGCTTCTGCGGGGTGGTGGCGAGAATGCGCAGCTTGCCTTCGCGAGCATGCGGCAGGACTTCCGCGAGCGGCGTGATGATCGCCGGAACGTGCCCGCCCAAGGCGTCCACCACCGAAGGCGCACCGCCCGGATAGGAGACGAGCTCCAGCTTGATGCCCGCATCACGCGCGAACATCAGGCCGGTGAAGTGCTGCGAGCCGCCGGTCGGCGCGCCGAAACGCGCCTTGTCCGGATTCTGCTTCGCCCAGGCGATGAAGTCCTTCAGCGTCTTTACCTCGGCGGGCATGCCCGGACCGACGGAAAGCGCCAGCGTTCCGAAATGCGTGGTCGCGATCGGCGTGAAGTCCTTCAGCGTATCGTAGCGAAGCTGCTTGTACGTGTGGGGATGGATGACCATCGGGAAGGCGGGGGTAAACAGGAACACGCTTCCGTCCGCCGGCTGGTCCTTGACATAGGCGGCCGCGATCTGCCCGCCCGCACCGGGACGGTTCTGCACGATTACGGAGTTCGCGTACTTTCCCTGGATCGCTTCGGCAACCATCCGGGCGACCGTGTCGGTCGCACCGCCGGGCGGGTAGCCGACGATGAAGGTCGCGAGATCGAGGGACTTTTGCGCCTGGGCGGCGCCGGTCCCGATGAGCGGCAACGCAAGCGCGATTGCCATCGCGGACAACAGGCTTCGACGAAGAACCATATCTTCCTCCCTTCGGGTTGTCGTCTTCAGGCTTGAAGAATCTCAGTTCACAAGATGCAGCAGGGGCTCGCCTTTCATGAGCCGCTGAAGGTTGCCGCCCGCACTTTCGGCCAGCCGTCCCAGGCTGGGCAGGCTGGCGCCGCCGCCAAAGTGCGGCGAAATGATCAAGTTTGGCGCGGTCCAGAGCGGATCGCTCGCCGGCAGCGGCTCCGGGTCGACCACGTCGAGACCCGCGCCGCTCACCTGCCCGGAGGCGAGCGCCGCCGCGAGCGCCTTCTGATCGACGAGTCCGCCGCGCGCGACGTTGACCAGCACAACGCCCGGCTTGCACGCGGCGAAGCGGCGCGCGTCGAACATGTGCTGCGTCTCCGAGGTCAGCGCGATCGTGAGCATCACGATGTCAGCGCGCGCGAGCACCGCATCGAGCTCGGAGAGCGGATAGCTCTCGTCCAGCAGATCGTCGGACTTGCGCGAGCGCGAGACCGCGACGGTCCTGATGCCGAAGGGTTTCGCGCGCAAGGCGATCTCGCGCCCGATCTGGCCGTAGCCCACGATCGCCATGCACTTGTCCTCGACCGAGGTGGCCTTGGCGGATACCTCGACGCGCGTCCAGTCGCGCTTTGCCTGATACTCCAGCATCGTCGGCACGCGCCGCACGAGCGCGAGCAGCAGCGCCATCGCATGCTCGGCGACCGTCGGCGCGACGCATCCCGCGGGATAAGTCACGGCGACATTCTTCGGCAGGCCGACTTCCTCGAACCCTTCCCTGCCCGCGGTCAGGAAATGCATCCAGCGCACGGTGTTGTCCGGCGCCGACAAGGCGTCGACCACCTGCCGCGCCTGCGCCGGCGGCGCGTCATAGAGGATCAGCGCTTCCGCGCCTTTCAACGCGGCGATCAGATCCGGAAGCTGCTCGACGACCGTGACCTCGGCGCCCGGAACGGCCCGCAGCGCCTCGCTCACCTGCCGTTTAGCCAGTTGCAGCCGTGCCCAATAGACGACGCGCATCGACGCTTTCCTCCTTACTTTGCCGCTTTGGGCGGGTGCGCCTTCAGCGCCTCTTCATTGATGTCGGAGCCCCAGCCGGGGCGCGTGGGAACGACGATCTCGCCGTTCTCGATCGTCGACGGATGGGTGAGGAAGTCCCGCGTCCAGGGCGCTTCGTCCGGACGCAGCTCCATGATCCGGAAATTCGGAATCGAAGCGCAGAAATGCGCGCTCATCAGGTTTGCAAGGTCGCCGACCGGATTATGCGGCGCGACGTGGGTCTCGAAGGCATCGGCGAGCGTCGCGACGCGCACCGACTGCCAGACGCCGTTCCAGATCGGATCGACGATGGCGGTGTCCACCGTGCGCTGCGCGAGATAAGGGCGGAAATCGTGGATGCCGTGCAGGGATTCCAGCGAGGCGATGGGCGTGCCCGTGGACTGGCGGATCAGCGCGAGCCCTTCCGGGTCGCGCATGTCGAGTTCCAGCCAATACATGTTGAGCGGCTCGAGGCGGCGCGCGAGACGCAGATAGCCTTCGGTACGCTGGCTGAAGCTCACGTCGAGCATCAGGCCGCGATCGGGGCCGATGCCTTCGCGCAACGCCTCGAGCTGATCGATGATCGCACCGATCTGGTGATCGCTGATGCTGCGATCGAGAAAGCCGGGCGCGATGCGGAAGCCGCCGTTGAACATGTAGGGCTTGTCTTGATCGAAGAAGACCGGATTGGTCTTCACCGCGCGGAAGCCCTGCTGCACCGCTTCACGGCCGAGACGGGTGAAATCGTCCAAGGTGCGGACGGGCTCGTAGCCAAGCTTCTCGTAGAAGGCGGCGTGCCGCACGCGATAGCTGCCGCAATGCGTCCAATAGACGGGCACGCGCTCGCGGAAAGGACCGCCGAACAGCGCATAGACCGGCACGCCGAGCGCCTTGGCGTGAATGTCGAGGCAGGCGTTCTCGATCGCGGCAACCGCCTGATGCGCAAGGCCGCCCCAAGAAAGGCGCGTTGTCGCCAGCAGGCTTTCGCTGAGACGGGCGAACTGGCGCGGATCCATGCCGGCGGCGACCTTGGCGAAGTCGCGGATCAGCGGCGTCACCGAAACGCCGGTCAGCCCTTCATAATATTCCGCCCACCCGACGATGCCCTCGTCGGTCGAGACCTTTATGAACGAGCAGACCCGGTAGCCGCCGTCGCCCTGGAGCGTTTCGATGCTGGTGATCTTCACTATGGGTAGTCCCTGTAGGTGGCCGCTGGGCCGGGAATCTCCCGCCCATACACGGCCAGCAGTTTTCGCAGCGCGTTGAAGGTGGTGCGCCGTTCCTCCGGCGAGAGCGCCTCCAGCAGTTTCAGTTGCTCCGCGAGGGCCTCGGGGAAGACGGCTTCCGCGAGCCTGCGCCCGCTCGGGGTGATGTCGACAATGCGGCGATGCTTGTGCGCGGCGTCCGCAAAGATCCGGACGAGCCGGCGCGCGTTCAGGCCGCGCAGTACGCGGGTCGCCTGCGCCTTGTCGAAATTGGATACGCGGCAGAGCGTGGCGAGCCGCATCGGCGCCGACTCGCAAAGACGGCCGAGAATTCTCCACTCCGGCATCGAGAGGCCGTGCTTTCTTGCATAGGCCGCCGTGCTTTCCTGATGGATGACGTTCGCGACGCGCAGGAGGAGCGCGCTCGGATACTCGCCGAGATCGAGCTTCCTTCCCCGTGCCACGGCGGCATTCCAGGGATCGGGCGCATTTGCTTGCAGGCGGTCGAGGGGCCGACGCGCGCCGTCGCCCGACGAAGCAGCCGCTTCACTTGCGCCCTTGCGAAGCGGGCGTCCCATCGACATGGCGTTTTCCTGCCCTGTTGCGCGCCGGCGGTGGGCCGCCGGCCATTGTGGACTAGTCTACATCCGCATGTGGACTAGTCAACATTGACCGCGAGCGGCGGACGCGCAGTGCGGCAGCGGGACCCGCGGCGCGCGGCGGCGGGTACGGGAACTTTCCTCACCCGTCGGATTTTTGCCATGCGCATCGGCCACATTTCGATTCTGCACAGGCTGCGAGGAGCGACGAATGCAACGACTGCCGGTACAGTCGCCGCTCGCCAGCGGAATGCACGAGCTCAAGCAGCACGTGAGCGAGATCGGGCGGCTCATCCCGAAGGACGCGCCCCTCCTCTACTGCGACTTTCCGATCTATCAGAACTTCGGCGACATCCTCATCATGCTCGGAACCGTGGCGTTCCTCGAGGATTGCGGCAATCCGATCGCCGACAGCTTCTCGGATCTTGCGCCCGAGAAGATCCGGCTCGCGCGGCCGCGGGACACGGTCTGGCTGCTGCAGGGCGGCGGCAACTTCGGCGACCTCTGGTCGAGCCACCAGAATTTCCGCGAGCAGATCATGCGGGCGCATCCGGCCGAGCGCGTCATCGGCCTGCCGCAGACGCTGCATTATTCTTCACCGGAGCGGCTGAAAGAATTCGCGCGCATCGCCGGCGCGCACAAGGACCTGCATCTATTCTGGCGCGACCGGGTCTCCTACGAGACGGCCCGGCGCAATTTCGATTGCCACAACTATCTCTGTCCCGACATGGCGCATTACCTCTGGCCGGTGGTGCCGCCGCCGATTGCCGGACGAAAAGGCGGCGACCTGTTCCTGATCCGCCGCGACAAGGAAGGTGCTGCCATTCCGGAATGGGTGCTGACGCATCAGCACGAGTTCGTCGACTGGCGCGATCTGGTTCCCGCGCCGTACAAGCTTGCCTACCGGCTGGGGCGGGCGATCGACCGGCTCGGCGGCGCCACGCGAATGCGCCTCCCGACGCTCACCGTATGGACCTGGCTCATGCGCCGGCTGATGGCGCAGATGAGCGGGACGTTTTGCAGTTATGACCGGATCGTGACGTCCCGGCTGCACGCGCATATTTTCGCGTGCCTTCTCGGATCGAAGACGGTTCTGATCGACAACTCCTACGGCAAGAACCGGACCTACTTCGATGCCTGGACGCGGAAGCTCGGGAACGTGGAGTTTGCGACTGCCGACGCCACCGACGGGAACCATATCGCGGAACGGTCCGTTGTCTGATTTCGATTGAGACGCGGCGGGGAGCAACGGATGGAACGGGCGCAGGAGGAGTCCCTTTCCCGCGGGATGCACGAGCTCAAGCGCAAAGTAAGCGAAATCGAGAACCTGATCCCGCGCGACGCTCCCCTTCTCTATTGCGACTTCCCGATCCACCTCAATTTCGGTGACATCCTGATCATGCTCGGAACGATTGCGTTCCTGAAGCAGCTCGACAATCCGGTGATCGACAGCTTCACGCTGCTCGCCTCGCAGAAGCTTCAGCAAAAGCGTCCGCAAGAGGCGGTCTGGCTCCTGCATGGCGGCGGAAATTTCGGCGACCTATGGCCGGAATTCCAGAATTTCCGCGAGCGGGTGATCGTCTCTCATCCCGGAGAGCGCATCATCGGCCTGCCGCAGACGATGCACTATGCTTCGCCCGACGCCCTAAAGCGCTTTGCCGCCATCGCCGCCGGCCATAAGGACCTGCATCTGTTCTGGCGCGATCGCGTTTCCTATGAAACGGCCCGGCAGCACTTCGATTGCCACAACTACCTTTGTCCCGACATGGCTCATTCCCTTTGGCCGCTTCCGGCGCATTCGGCCGCCGGCAAGCCGGCGCGCGATCTGTATCTGATCCGCCGCGACAAGGAAGCGGGCGTCCTTCCTGCCTGGGTAGAGGCGCACCGGGGGGAATTCGTCGATTGGCGGGATCTCGTTCCGGTACACTATCAGCTCGCCCGCCGCTCGAGCCGCCTTCTCGACAAGATCGGCGGCGCTTCACAGATGCGGGTTCCGACGCTCGCCGCATGGTCGTGGGCCATGCGCCGACTTCTGGCGCACATGATCCGGAGATTCCGCGATTATGACCGTGTCGTTACATCGAGACTGCACGCCCATATCTTTGCTTCTCTCCTGGGCAAGCAAACCGTGCTGATCGACAACTCCTACGGAAAGAACCGCACCTATTTCGAAGCCTGGACACGGAATCTGGGAACCGTGGAATTTGCCGCGACCGAAGACATCGGCGCTGACGGCCGCGCGCGGCGCGCGGCCGTCTGATTTTTGTCGATTTTGCTCCTTAGATTGCATCGACGTGAGCAAACGGACGCTGAGCGTCTCCTACGGTTGCCCCCCGGTTTCTCTCCAATGAATAACGATGCCTGATGATTTCGCGCTCTGCGAACTACATACAACGCGGCTTCCGAGGGGTGCGTACGAGGCTCGCGGAATGGCAGCTCCCGCCAACCGCACGCGCCGTTCGGCGCGAGCGACTCACGTACCTCTCGCCGGAGAAGCTCAAACGGCTCGAACATACGCTCGTTGCCATGCTTGCGCGGGGCGTGCCGGGGGACGTTCTGGAGTTCGGCGTGGCTTTGGGCGGATCGGCCATCGTGCTTGCCAAGCATGCAAGCCGCGAACGCCGCGCGTTTCACGGCTTCGATGTCTTCGGCATGATTCCGCCGCCGACCTCCGAGCGGGACGACGCCAAATCCAGGCAGCGGTACGAGGTCATCGCCACCGGCCAATCAAAGGGAATTCGCGGCGATACCTATTACGGCTATCGGAAGGATCTCCTCGAGGAAGTGCAAGCCTCGTTCGCTCGCCACGGCGTTCCGGTCGATGGCGAAACCGTCGTGTTGCATAAGGGATTGTTCCAAGAAACCTGGCCCAGCTACGGCGACCGCGCCATCGCTTTCGCGCACATCGACTGCGACTGGTATGAGCCGGTGAAGTTCTGTCTCGAGCGCGTGGCGAGCCGCTTGTCGCCGGGCGGAGCGATCGTCCTCGACGACTATCATGACTACGGCGGCTGCCGGGTCGCGACCGACGAGTTCCTGGCCGCGCATCGTGAATTCACGTTTGAAGACGGCGCCAATGTGTTCTTGAAACGGTCCGACCGGCCGGACCGCTCGGAATTTTCTTCTGCTGTCGCCTCTCAGGGCATTTGACGCTCCGCCCATCCATCGCCCCAAAAGGATGACACTCTCGTGACGGTTTTGTTACGGGAGCATGAGCGTGTCGCCCATCATCTCCGAGAAGGCCCGCAGCACCGGGATTCTCGACCGCGCCGTTCCTTTCGCTCCGTTCGGTTCCCGTCTGCCGCGATTGACGCATCAATCGCGGTGGCTGGTTTGGGCATTGGCTGTTACGGGAGCCTGCACCGTTGCGAGCGCGTTGATTGCGATTTTCGCGCCAAGCCTGCGGCCCATACTGCTGCAGGAAGATGGCATCATCGAAATGGCCAGCGCCGCGTGCCTGGCGGTTGTCGTGCTGGCAGCCGTATCGGCGTCCGTCGCGTGGGGACCGAGAATGCCCCTCGTCGTGGGCGGGTTGATCGGGTTTGTTGAATTGATGGATGAGACAAGCTTCGGCGCCCGGATTTTCGGATTTGAGCCGCCCGCCCTGTACGGCGGCGGAGAGCTGGACGGGTTCCACGACCTGTTGATTCTGGCTTATCGGCTGCTGCGCGATATCTCACCCGGCTTGAGCTGGGTATGGGTGGGACTGATCCTGGCGGCGTCCGTGGGAACCCTGCTGCTCGCGGTGAAACAGTTCGGAACCGAGACAGCAAGGACGGAATCGTGGATCGCCAATCACGCCTTAATCTTCCTTCACATTGGATTCGTCAGCTTGGCGCAGGCGATCGATGTCGCCACGGCGTCCGGCGCGCTGTCAGCAGTGGAGGAAGTGCTGGAATTCAATGCCGCCCTCGTGCTTGTTTTCTACATCATTCAGCAGGCCGTGGTTGTCCGTAAAGAATGTCGATTACGCTGATCGCAGCCGGGCGCGGGTTCAGCAATCTTCGGCCCGAGCCTGAACTTTGCGGCTGCCAGTGCATTCTTGCTCCGCGGAGTTCCGGCCTGCCACTTTCCCTTGAGAGTTCGCGATGAAGATCGTCATCATCAGCAAGAAGGACGCCACCGAGCGCCGCGCCCACATCGCCGAGCACATGCGGTCCTCGAAGCATGAGTGGCATTTCGTCGACGCCGCGGAGGGCGAGCCGATCGCCGAGTTACCACTGCATCCGGACGCCCGCCGGCTCAAGGGGCGAGACGTGCCGCGCGGCGGGATCGGCTGCTTTCAGTCCCACTGGCTTCTCTGGCGCGAATTCGCGAAATCGGACGACGACTGGCTGTGCGTCCTCGAAGACGACGTGCTGCTCGACCTCTCGTTCGATCTGGACTTGCTGATCAAGACGCTCGAGGACGCCGGCGCACATTATATCCGGCTACATTTCCTCTATCTGCGGCCATACGAGAAACTCGGCCGCTTCGGGCGAAGAACGATCATCCGATTCAAGAGCTCGCCGCTCGGAACGCAGGCGTATCTGATCTCGCGGACCGCGGCGAGCCGCCTCGCGCAGTCCATCACTGAGATCAGGACCTCCATCGACGACGAGATGGACAAATTCTGGGTTCATGGGCTTCCCGTTCTGGCGCTGTTTCCCTTCCCCGCGCTCGAGCTTGGCGTGCCGAGCACGATCGTGACGAAACCTTTCCAGCGCGACCCGAGGAACCTTCGGGACGTGGCTTACCGGCAATCGACAAAACTGCTGGAGAACGCGAGACGATTGTCGTCCAATTTCGAGTTGCGGCGTTTCGACGACCACTGCCGGCGCACGTTTTCGCAGCAGGCCGTTCGGCTCTAGGCCGAGACAGCAGGCCGAATGAGCATCAAGGCCAAGATCTTCACGGGCTCCCTCTGGTCGATCGCCGGCACCGGCACGACACTGCTCTCCAATTTTATCGTGTTCGCGCTGCTCGCGCGGCTGCTGCAGCCCGTCGATTTCGGCCTCGTCGCGTTCGCCGCGATCTTCATCGATCTCGCGCGCAACCTGATGTCGGGCGGCATCGCCGAATCCCTGATCCAGCGAAAGGAGTGGGACGAGACGGCGGCTTCGACCTCCTTCTGGCTGGTGCTCGCCTCGAGCGTCCTCTTCACGCTCGGCACCGCCGGCATCACGGTCCCCCTCGCCTACCTCTACGGCTCGCCGACGCTCGCTGAAATCTTTCTCGTGCTTTCGCTTTCGCTGCTCATCGACGGCGTGCGCGGCGTCCATGAAGCGAAGCTGCGCCGCGAGTTCGGCTACAAGGCGCTCGCCGCCCGCACGGTGATCGCGAGCATCGTCAGCGGCATCTGCGGCATCGCGCTGGCGCTGGCGGGCTTCGGAGTCTGGGCGCTGGTCGCGAGCCGTCTCGTCGCCGCCGCGTTGCAGACGATCGTGGTACTTTGTTCCATCTCGTGGGCGCCGCGCTTCGTGTTCTCGCGAGCCGAGTGCGCGGGCCTCTTGCGCTTCGGCGCCGACATCGTGGGCTCGCGTCTCGTCGTACAGCTCAACGGAAGGGTTGCCGAGTTGGTCGTCGGACTGGTGCTCGGGCCCGTGGCGCTCGGCTTCTTCAACGTCGCGGGGCGCGCGCTGAACCTCTTGTTCCAGATCGCCATCTCGCCGATCCAGACCACCGCGCTCTCAGCGTTTTCCCGTCTCAAAGACGCGCGCGCGATCGGCGACGCCTATCTGCGCATGACCCGCGCGACGGCGCTTGTCGCCTTTCCCATTTTCTTTGGCGCTGCCGCCACCGCGCCGGACTTCGTCGTCGTGTGCTTCGGCAATCACTGGCAACCGAGCGGAACGATCATGACGCTCCTTGCCATTGCCGCGGTGCCGACGGCATTGATCACTTTCGTGCAGCCCGCCCTCGTCGCGGTCGGCCGGACGCGGCTGGCGCTCTCGTCGAATTTCATCGTTCTTGTCGCGAGCACGGCCGCCGTACTCGTGGCGGTTCCCTTCGGGATCGTCGCCGTCGCCATCGCGCGCGCCGTTCGCGCGCACGCCACGGCGCCTTACATGCTGTCGGCGCTCCGGAAAGGAGTCGGCCTCCCCATCGGCCAGGCGCTCCGGTCGGTGTGGGAGCCGTGGACCGCCGCGGCGGCGATGTGCGCGGCGGTGATGCTCGCCCGATTGTATGTCTTCGACGACATCGTCCCGTTTGCGCGACTGCTGATCTGCGTCGCGCTCGGCGGCGTCGTCTATCTCGTCCTGCTGCTCACGATCGCGCGCCGATACACGGCCGAGACCATGCTGGAGCTGATGCCCCACCTGCCCGCGAGCGCGCGGACCATCGCGCAGAGAATCGTTCCAATGCTTTGAGCGGACGGCGCGTCACGCGGACCGCCGGCTGCTACCGCCGGCCCTGCGGTCGGGTGAGAAGCACAGGCCGATGCCGCCGCCGGGAAACCAGTGATCGCGCGGTTCCTCGTTGATGAAAAGGAACGGCCATTCGATCTCGCGGGCAAAGCGCCAGAGCGCGTCCGTGCAATGGGCGTTGTCGCCGACCAGGACGGCGTTCGGACTCAGCTTGGGCCGGATGGTCCGATATTCGGCTTCTTCGTACGCCTCCGAGTGATCGGAGTCGTTGACGAACACGTCGATCGGACCGTCGAAGTCACGCAGCGACTGGATGGAGTCGCCAAGCAGGATCTGCCCGACATCCGCATACGGGCCGGAAAGCAGATACCCGCCTTCCGGCTTGATCTCGGTCCCATAATAGCAGCCCTGATGCTGCTCTTCTCCGTTGCGCAGAAGCGCCGCACAAAGCACGACCGCGCCCAGCCCCTTGTCGACGCCGGTCTCGACGACCACGCGGGGCTTCGTGGCGCGGACGAGCGCGTACCAGCCGACGCGGCGACCGATGCGAAAGGCGGGATCCGCCACGCCGGCAAGCGGACTTTCCTTCGTCCGCCCGACCACGTGCTGCGCCAGCTCTTCATCTTCCAGCACCTCGTCGGCGTAGCGCCGGATCGTCTCCGGCTTCTCGCCGAGCGCAACGGCGATCGTGGCGCAGATGTAGTTGAGGTTCCGCTCGGTGATGTCGTAGGTGAAGTTTGTGGTTTCACGAGACGACACCATCCACCTCGCGGCCAGGCGAACCCGCGACCAGAGAAAGGTGCTGACGCCGAACAGGCGCCAGCCGGTGACGAACAGCGGACCGAGCGGGCCCCGTGCGAGGAATCGATAGCGTTGCCCGAGTCTTTGGCGAAGCTTCATGTAACCGGCTCCATCCGAGGAGGCGCTGTGGCCGGCGGTATAGCGCCCGCTTCGTGCTAGCGGCGGCGACTGCCACCGATGGCCGCATAGGCGGCGATGTCTTCAACGCCGCTGTTCTCGACGGGATGAACGCTCTCCGGGCCAGCAGGCGGCGCATCGCGCCGCGCATCCAGCGCATCCAGCAGCGCGCCGCTCTGCTCCGAGTTGACCTTGCGAACGAACAGCTTGTTCGATTGCAGCACCCGATCGAGGTCCGCCTCTCCGAAGACATATCGCAGCGACCCGTCGTTGATCAGGTGCAGATTGGCGAGCCGCCAGTTGCCGCGGCCTTCGAACGGAACGATGTTGCCGCGACCGAAGGGCGAGTTCGCGACGATCGTGTGAAAGTACATTTCGTCGGGCGCGAAGCACTGCTCGAAAAACCGCAAGCCGCGATATGCCACGTGCCGCTCCATGACATATTCGCCGCAGGCGCGGGTGATCGCCCACCATTGGCTGCCGAAATAGGGCTTCAGGGGTGCCAGGCTGCGGCGCCAGTCCCGCCTGCGCCACACCTGCAGAAGCGTGAGACCGCGCGCCATCGCGTGGACGAGTGCGGGCCGGTTCGAGCCCGTCAGCCTGACGACGCTCGTCTCGCCGAAATGGATCTGGGTGAGCTTGCTGCGGTAGAGCAAGCTCGCCTGCTCGATCGCGAACGCCTTGATGAAATTGTCGGTGGGGCGAGACGAGAAGAAATCGAGAATGTCGTCATCCGATCGGATCGGGTAGCAACTGCCGGACAAAAGAACGATGCGCTCGATCTGCTTCAGCCGCAGCGCCGCCCGCAGCAGCAGGAGGGTCGCTTCGACCACGGAGAAGTCCGCCCAATAGACCGGAATCCGGTTATCCAGGACGACCGCGTTGGGCAGATCGGACAAGTTCGGGGCTGCTGCGCATTTCCGGTCGAGGTGAACGAGCTTGATGCTGTCTGCCGGCAATGCGGCAACGAGCCTGCGCAGGTGCGGGATGTCGGCGTGCGCGAGAATGAGATAGGCGACGTTCTTGTGGCCGAGCATCACGGGCATCCGTTGGATCAGTTCGCCAGTCTTTTGCGGCGCGCGACGAATTCGTCAGCCGCGCGGAATCCGTCGAGCATCCGGTCCGGCATCAATCGCTCCTGCACGAAGGTCCGGATGCCCGGGCGAAGGTCGGTCTTCCAGTCGCGTCCGCCGGCGAAGATTTCATCGAGCTTGCGGGCGAACCCCTCGGGAGAGCCATCTTGTGCAAGGAACCCCGTCCGCCCGTCGACAAGATAGTGAAACTCGGAGCCGTGGTTCGGTCCGTTGGGTCCGCGGTCGATCGCCAGCACCGGAAGGTCGTAGGCAAGCGCGTGGTTGATCGCCAAGCCGACGCGGCCCGCGATTACGAAGAGATCGGCGGCGCGGAGATGCCGCGCGGTCTCCGCCTCATCGAACGAGGCGCCGACCAGCACTATGGATTTTCCCAGTTGATCCCCGGCCGCCGCCTCGACATTCGGCCGATCCGGTCCATCGCCCACGATCTTGAGGACGGCGTCGGGAAACTTCCGCTGAAAGATCAGGAAGCCGCGGACCAGCCCGACGACGTTCTTGCTCGGCGTGAGCCGGCCGACGGTTACGAGCTCGGGACGGCCAAGCCGGGGCGTGGGAATTGCCGTGTCGCGGTAAAGGCCGAGCTCCTCGACGTCGATCGTGTTCGCAGCAATGAACATCGGCTTCTTCGGATAGAAGCGGCGCAGGAACTCGACGCCGTCCTTTCCGTAGAGGATCATCGCATCGGCCGGCGCATAGGCGGCAATATATGGCCATTGCACGGGGCTCAACCGGTCCGACTCGCGCGGGCCGTTCGGATCGTAGCCAATGGTCCAGAACAGGAGTGCCGTGCCGCCGAGCATGCGGCGCACGCCGAGCTCCCACGTGGAGGTCAGACCCGGCGCACCTTCCGCCACGATGGCGTCCGGCTTGAACTTGCGGAGGATGCTGCCGACCGGGACGATGTAGCGGGTCGTGCCGCCGTTGCTCCACGGTATGTAGTTGACGGCGTGAAGGAAGGGAGCGTCGCGGATGAGCTGGAGATCGTTGTTGGGGACGTTGCCGCCGAAGACGATCTCCCAATTCAGCTCTTCCGCCATACGGCGATAGATCGGCATCCGATAGTGCGGCACCACACGCTGAAGGACGATGATACGGGCCATTGGTCTCTCAGAGGGCTGCCACGCTACTGGCAAAGCGCCGCGTTGCGGATGGATTCATCGAGCGTGTTCGTCGCTTTGATCTCGCCGGCCAAGGCCTCGGGGGACAACCTGAAGGCCGTTCCCGACTTCGGCAGGTAGAACAGGTTCTCGACGATGCGGTTGCCGGATGCAGCCGTTTGCGGCGGCTGCGTCTGCGCGGCGAAGATGACGGCGTATTTCGCCGCCGCGAAGACGTTGGCGCGAATGACATTATCCGCAGCGACGCCGTAGCCGTGCGAGCCGTGCAAGACCATGATGGCGCTGCCACGATTGCGCGGGCAAAGAATGACGTTGCCGAACACGCGATGCTTCCGACCGGCGATGCGGATGGACCGCGTGCGGATCAGGATGTTGCCGGCAATGATGCTCTCGTAGCCGCCGCGCAGCGTAGGCGCGGCATCCATGTCGCGAAACACGTTCCAGCGTACCAGCGCGCCCGGGCCCTTCAACGAAACGGCCTCGCGGTCGCCTTCGGCGCGATAGAACAGGTTGTGCTCGATCCGCGTGCGCAGCATGGCCTTGGTCCCGCCGCCGCCCGGCCCGGCGATCTGGATCGGCTCCTGCCCGTTGCCGGACAGGCGGCGGATGTCGCGAAACTCGTTGTGGTGAATGGAAACGCCGACCGGCAGATCGGCGGCGCCGTCGGCTCCCGCGCGCACCTTGATCGACATGGATTTTGAATCGACGAACGAATTGAAATCGATCTCTGCGTTCTTCCCGCCTTGCCGGACAATCAGACATTCGGCCTGGGGCCGGCGCGGATCGCCGCAGGCGAGGAAGCGCGATTCCGTGATCCTGACGCCGGGAGCACTGATCGTGACCGCCGCGCGCGGACCGACCTCGCGAAAGATCAATCCGCGCAAAATCACGCTCCCCGACTCGACGGAAATCCCGCTCTTGCCGGAAAGAGTCACAGCATTGCGTCCATCGATCACGATCGGATGGTCCCCGGCCCCGCGCTTTCCCGCTTTCAGACGCACGACAACGTCAGAATAAGTACCCGGTTCCAGCACAATGCGGTCGCCGGGCTGCGCGGATGCAAACACGGCTTCCAGATCCGCGGGCGACGCGCGGCGCTCGTTCCCCTCTGAAGCCGACGGAAGCTTTCTCGCCGCGAGAATGCTGCCGTCAAATAGCGTTTGCGTTGCCACGATCTCGCGCGAGGGGTCGAAGGCGGCGCCGCGCGTCGTGTAGCGGCCGTCCACGCAGTCAACTTCCTCGGGATTCGCGACGCCAGCGCCCGAGATGACGACCGGGCGCCCGCTCTCGCAGCGGCCGCCGATCTGAAATGCGCCGCCGCTCGACGTTGCCGAAATCGTCGGCAGATGTTCGCCCGACCACACGAGGCGCGGCGGCGCCTTCGACGCGAGCGCCGACCGGAGCGCCGCGGGGTCGGGATCATCGGTTGCGAGGGCTGGCGAAGCCGCAAACAGCAACATGAACATTCCGCAAACGGCGACAGAACGAATCCCTGCATCTCCGCGTGATCGAGTCATCATTCCGCGGCATGCCTCAAATCAGTTTTGGAACCCGTCCAGCCAAGGTGCAAAGCCGTACGGCGCGCCGTTCCGGCACCCGCTGCCGAGCAATGCGGACACCTAACCGATCTTTGTAGCGAAAAAGCGGCCCGCAACGTTTTGTTGTGGGAAGCGAGTTCCCGCGCGGGCTTCGATCTCAATGCAGCCGAAGCCCAAGTGCGTGCATCATCCATATCTGGGTCCAGCGCGGATAGAACGCGCGATCGATCCGCGCGCCGCGGCGCTGATAGGCGAAAGCCGCGTTGTCCGCGGACCAAAGCTCGCGAATGGCGGCGGCAAGCACCTTGTCCGCAAGGCTCTCCCACTCGAGACGCGGCTTCAGCGCGTCGAGCGTGATCACCATCTGCGCGAAGTTGTTGGCGTCGAGCGGGCCGCTGCCATCGGAGTAATAGGGAACGACTCCGTCGTCGCGCAGGAACGTATCGACATAATAGCTCGTGCCGCGCGCGATGGGCCCCGCCATGTCATCCCGTTTCAACAGAGTACGGCAAAGATGCAGGGCCTCGAGCACGTAGCCGGTGTGAAAACCGTCGGTCCAGCGATGGTGTGCTGCTTCGCCATAGGCCCAGGCGCCGTTCGGCGTCTGTGCCTGCAAGGAATATTCGATCGCCGCCTCGGCCAGCGCTCGCCAGGCCGGCGGTCCGCCGCGCGCCGCCGCCAGCGCCAGAATCCAGGCGCCCCACAGATTCGCATTGTGCACCATGGCGTCGGAGCCGGGGACATAGGCGAGATAGCGGCGTCCGCTTCCCTCCGCCTTGCATACGAGTTCGGCAGCGATGAAGCGGGCCGCGCCGGAGACAATGGGTTCGGGGTCCAGCGACAGCCGCGGCGCGCAGTCGTGGACCGCGCGAAGCGCATAAGCGGTGGCGATGATGTTCGGGGTGCCGAGGGGAACGTAGAAGGCCTTCGCCTGCCAGGGAAACGGGTAACCCCAGGCGCCCTCCCCGTAGCGGCCCGGATCGCAGCGCATGGCGAGCAGACGCTCGACGGCGCGGCGGCTCTTTTCCGCTTCGCCCGCGCGGTCATAGGTGCGCGCGGCCAGCGCCAGCGTGACGGGATTTGTCGTCGGCGCAACACCGGTCACGCTTCGGAAATCGAACGGCGAGCGCCGGAACAATTGCTGCCAGACGAGACGCGCGAGCGGCAGCGACGCGAACGGGCTTCGGGCGAACAGCCGGCTGTTCAGCGCGTCATAGGGATCGGCGCCACTGAAGTCCGCCGCCTCGAGCCTTGCGGCCAATGCGTCATACGTTTGACGAAGCTGCGCGATGAAGTCGGACGCCAATCGCTCCACTCGCAGTTCAAGGGGCGGGGAACACGCCGGCGCGCCCCAAAGAGGCCCCACTCCCACACGTATATTGCGGCGAGAGCGCGACATTCCCGGCGGGCGGAACCGTACAACGGCGAGATCGATGGTCAAGCAAGTTGGTCAAAGCTATCGCAGCGGGCGACTCTCGCTGGAGGAAGTCGCCTATCCTTCGCTTCGCTCCGGCGGCGTGATCGTGAAAACGGCCTTCAGCGTCATCTCCATGGGCACCGAAGGTATGAAGGTGCGCGAAGCGCGCATGAATTACCTTGAGAAAGCGCGCGCGCGGCCCGATCAACTGAAGCAGGTGCTGGACTCGGTCCGCCAGCAGGGCGTGCGCGCCACCTACCAGAAAGTGACGAACCGGCTCGCGCAGATCACGCCGCTCGGATACTCGCTTTCCGGTTACGTGGTCGAAGTCGGCGACGATGTGCCCGAGTTCCAGATCGGCCAGCCGGTCGCTGCGGCCGGGGCCGAATTCGCCAACCACGGCGAATACAACTTTGTTCCGCGCAACCTGGTCGTGCCGGTTCCGGACGGCGTGCCGATGGACCATGCGGCGTTCGGTACGATCGGCGCGATCGCGATGCACGCTTTCCGCCAGTCGGGGGCGACGCTCGGCGAGGTCGCGCTCGTGGTGGGGCTCGGACTGGTCGGGCAGCTTCTCGTTCGCATTCTCAGCGCCGCCGGCGTGCGTGTCGTGGGGGTCGATCTCGTGCCGGCGCGCTGCGAACTCGCGCGCGCAGGCGGCGCCGCGGCGGCGAGCGCGCCGGACGACGCGGGCTGGCGGCATGCGGTCGAGCGTCTCAGCGGCGGACACGGCGCCGATACGGTGCTGATCGCCGCGGGCAGTTCCGACAATGCGCTGATCGAGCTTGCCGCGTCGGCGGTGCGCGACCGCGGCCGGGTGGTCGTGGTCGGCAAGACGAAGCTCGATCTCGACTACAACACCTTCTTCCGCAAGGAGGTGGAGGTGGCGTTCTCGCGGTCCTACGGGCCGGGCCGCTACGATCCGTCCTACGAGGTCGGCGGCGCCGACTATCCCTATCCCTACGTGCGCTGGACGGAACGGAGAAACATCGAAGCGTTTCTCGAATTGCTCGCCGCGCGGCGGATGGACCTTGCGCCGCTCGTCAATCTCGTGCGCGACTTCGACAGCGCGGCGGAGGTTTATGACGATATCGACGGCGGGCGGACGAAAGCGATCGGCATTCTGCTCGACTATGGCGTGCGGGGTCCGGACGAGCAGCGGCCGCCGCTCACGGTCGTCCGGTCGCGGACGGAGACGCCACGGCCCGCCGTCATCGGCGTGGTCGGCGCCGGCAACTATGCATCCAGCATGCTGCTGCCGCACCTCAAGGCGGACTCGCGGGTGCGGCTCGACGCGATCGTCACGGCCACCGGGCTCTCGGCGGCCAGCACGGCGCAGCGCTTCGACATCGCGCGGCATGGCACGGACATCAACACCATCCTGAACGACTCCGGCATCCATGCCGTGGTCATCGCCACCCGGCACCGGACCCATGCGAAGCTCACCGCGGACGCATTGCGCGCGGGAAAGACCGTGTTCGTGGAGAAGCCGTTGGCGATCGACATGGAAGGATTGGCCGAGGTCGAGGCCGCGATCGAAAAATCCGGGAACGCGCGCCTGATGGTCGGATTCAACCGCCGCTTTTCGCCCGCTGTCGGAGAGATCGCGGCGCATTTCCTGGGAAGAGGCCCGCTTACGATGCTCTATCGGGTGCATGCCGGCGCGCTCCCCGACGATGCGTGGCAAAGCAGCCGCGCGGAGGGCGGTCGGTTTGCGGGCGAAGCGGGGCATTTTCTCGATGTATTCCAGTTCCTTACGGGAAGCCGCCCGGTGTCGGTGAACGCCGCGCGGCTCTCGCCGGCCGCGAGCGTGGCGGAGGACCAGGACAATCTCACGGTGACCGTGAGCTATGCGGACGGCAGCGTCGGCACGCTCATCTATGCGACACAGGGCGGGCCGCCGATCGAGAAGGAATATCTCGAAGTGCACGGCGCGGGGCAGAGCGCGGCGCTGCATAACTTCACGAGCCTGCAATTGTTCGGGCCGGGGCAGCGGGTCGCGAAGCGAAACGGCTACGGCGGCGACAAGGGCCAGCGCGCGCAGATGCGCCGGTTCGTCGACATGATCGAGAAAGGCGAAGCGCCACCCGCGCCGATGGAGGCGCTGTTCGACACGACCCGCCTCACGCTCCTCGCGGTCGAGGCCGCGCAAACCAGACAGACGCTATCGCTGCGCTAGCGCCGGCATGCCCGAGGGCGGCGCACGGTCGAACGCGCGTTGCGGGCGACCAGCGGCTCGTCGCTCCAGCCTCTCCTCGAGCGAGACGATGTAGCAGAAGACCGTCGCGAAGATCAGCCAGTTCTTGGTCAACATGGACGCGTTGTTCATGTTGATCGCGGCGATATAGATGGCGAAAGACCAGGCAATCAGGCTGCGGCTCATCACCACCGGCGCGAGCCAGATCAGAAACATCGGGATGAACAGCAGCATGCCGACATAGCCGAGCTCCACCAGGATCGAGAGATACTGATTGTGGACCTGGTAGGCGATGCCGAACACATGGAGGATCGCTCCCCTCGCCGCGTCGAATCCCGTGCCGAGCCACGTATTGGCGAGCCCGGACTGCCAGATGACCTCCCAGAGGAGCGTTCTTCCCGTGAGCGACCAGATGCGCCCGTCACCCGATATCCGCTGCGCAATGGGATGTTCGAGGTTGAACAGGATTGCCAGAACGATGCATGCCACAATGCCGAACAACGCCATCAGCATCATGACACGCCAGAAGCCGATGGATCTCGATGCCTGCACGACCCCATAGAGAACCAGCAGGACAGCCACGAGCAATCTCGCGCCGGTCGCGTCGGTCAGGAGGAGAAGCGGCATGAACAACATCAGCGCCGCGAGCTTCTGCCATAGGCGGAAGCTCGACATGATCGCGGTCACGATGCCGATGGACACGATATCGCCGACCGCGAGCGGATGCAGGCCGCCGAAGACGAGGCGCACCCGGCCGCTGTCCTCGTTGCTCATGACCATGCGGATCGGGTTTCCGAACAGCGCCGTATTCAGCAGCAGGCCGTAGAGCGCAACGCCGACGACCGCGACCGCAATCCAGCTGCACAGCTGGCGATCGGATCCGGACGCGCGGATGGCGGCGTGCGTCCACAACCCGCAGAACGCGAAGGTCACCATCGATTCGGCGCTACGAATGATGGTTGCCTTGGAATCCAGCGACCACGCCGCGCTCAACATGCAGAAGGCGAGGAATGCAAAGAACGGACTCAGAAAGAAAAGCGTGCGGCGCGCTCCCTCGCTGCCGTTACGGATGAGATCAAACAGCAGCAAGAGCATGCCGGCGCCGAGACCGGCTGCCCGGACGACCGCCGTGGACCCTTCCGAATCCGTGGAGAAACCGCCGGACGGCGGAATGTTGCCAACGAGCGCAAGGAACAATGCGCCGATCAGGACGACATTATAATGCGCCGTCGCTTCGTCATGCGGCGGATAGAGAAGCTGCGGGCGCGATGACCCTGTCAGCGGTGCAGCCCGCATCGCCTGCCCTCTTTTCTGATCCGTCGCCGGGCCTTTTCGATATCTTTCACGAACAGATAGTTTTCGTCGTTCGGACCCACGAACTCGCGCACGCCGTCCTCACATTCGGTCAACCGATTGGCCTCGGGATCATAGGTGCACTGGCGGAATCCGAATTCCGTAAGAATCGAGACGCAGCGGTCCACGTGACCGCTGCCCGGATTGCGTTCGATCGCCTCCAGGATGACGATGTTGACCTTCTTTGACGATAGAATCCGGCGTGCGCCGAGCAAGACCTGCTCCTCGTAGCCTTCGACGTCGATCTTGATGACGGCAGGCACGTCGGCGTCGAGTGCATCGTCGAGCGTCACGACGTCGATCCGCTCCATCGCTTCGCCGGCAACCGCGCCCGCAATCCGGTTCGCTCCCTTATTCGTTGTGGTGATGAAGGCCGTGGACGCATCGGAACCCACGCCCTGCCGGTGCAGTGCCGCCCGCTCGCCCAACGCGTTCAGTGACACGTTCCCCGTCAGGGCGTCATAGGCGACGCTGAAAGGCTCGAAGGCATGGACGCGCGCGCCGGCCACGCCGGCGGCAAGCAGGGTATAGACGCCGACGTTCGCACCCACGTCGGCGAAGCACTCGTCCCGCCGCAGGTAGCGGAGCAGAAACGTCATCGAGGATTCTTCGTAGAGCCCGAGATAATAGGCCAGGATCGGGGAGCCGAAGTCGAACCTCGCGTGCATACGCACCGGCGGCAGCAGCGTGAAGATGAAGCTGCGGTTGAGCATGCGGGCGATGTAAAGACGGACGATTCGCGCCGAGACAGACACCACCCCGCGCCGCGCGATCGGGAAGCGCACGAACACGAGGAATGGACCCGACAATTTCCGAAAGAACGCCTTGATCGTTTTGCCCGCGCCGCGCGCCTTCGACACCGGCACCGGCAGGACATCCTTCAGGGCGTCAATCGCGTCGCTCGGCGGCGGGATCAACACATTGCGATTGATGCTTGCCCCCTCGCTGGGCGACGCGACCGTCAGATTCGCATCCGGCGAGATAAGCGGCGGGATAGCCCCGCGTCCCTTTACAGGCTCGCTCAAGGTCTTTCCTCCCTCACATTCCCCATCCCCCTGCCCGCTTGGCCGATTCGCCGTCGGGCTTTTTCGATGTCTTTCACAAACAGATAGTTTTCGTCGTTCGGTCCGACGAACGCACGCGCGCCCCGCCCGCATTCGGTCAGGCGATTGGTGTCAGGATCATAAGTGCAGAGGCGAAATCCGAACCGCGTGAGGATCGAAACGCAGCGGTCCACGTGACCGCAGCCGGGATCGCGATCGATCGCCTCGATGATGACAACGTTGTTCTTCCTCGACGAAAGAATCTGGCGCGCTCCACGAAGGACTTGCTCCTCATATCCTTCGACGTCGATCTTGATGGCGTCGGGCACGTCGGTGCCGACCGCATGGTCGAGGGATACAATGTCGATCCGCTCCAGCGTTTCCCCGGTTTTCGCGCCGGTAATCCGATTCCCGCCCTTGTGCGCGGTGGTGATGAAGGCTTTGGCATTGCGGGAGCCGATGCCTCGTCGGTGCAGCTCCACCCGGTCGTCCAACGCATTCAGCGACACGTTTTCGACCAGCGCGTCATAGGCGCCACTGAAGGGCTCAAAGGCGCGGACGCGCGCGCCGGCCACGCCGGCTGCGAGCACGGTGTAGACGCCGACATTGGCGCCGACATCCACGAAGCCCTCGTCCTGCCGCAGGTACCGCAGCAGAAATGTCATCGAGGATTTCTCATATAATCCAATGTAATAGGCTACGACCGGCGAGCCGAAATCGAACCTCACACGCAGGCGGACGGGCGGCAGCAGCGTGAAAACGAAGCTGCGGTTGAGCATGCGGGCGGCGTGGAAACGGATAATCCTTGCGGAAACGGAGACAATTCTGCGCCGCGCGATCGGGTAACGCTCGAACACGAGGAATGGGCGTGACAATTTTCGAAGGAACGTTCTGATCGGCTTTCCTGCGCCGCGCGATGCGCGAGCTGGAACGACACGCTCCCAAGCACCCTTCGCACCGTTTTGTAACGTGCTCGACACATCACGGTTGGCATCTGCTTCGCTGTCAAACGGATCGGCCGTCAGATCCGCAACCGGTATAATGATTGGCCGATTGCCCAGGCGGTCCGATACGCGGTTACTCAAGTCCATTCATTCCTCGCCGTTGCACTTTTTAGTTCGACGTTCAGAATTTTGCCGCGTTGCCGCCACACCATCCGCCGACAAGGAAATGTCGACTCAAAGCGGATCGCCCATGACCAATCTCACCCGTATGATTCTGAGCGATCCGATCCTTGGTCGCGTGCTGCGGCAACTGACCAGCCGCATCCTGCACAAAGCAGAAGTTGGTGCTGCCAAGGAGACGATCGGCACGCCTTACGGCTCGCATACGGTGCTGACTGGTGCGTTGAACGCGGATTCGATCGTGTATTCGTTTGGGATCGGCGAGGATGCTTCGTTCGATCTTGGTCTTATCGAGCGCTATGGATGCCGCGTGCATGCGTTCGACCCGACTCCAAAGAGCGTCGAGTGGGTGCGGCATCATCTCACCCACCCGCTCATCGTATTTCATCCGATTGGCGTGGCCGCGCACGACGGGACCGCGGATTTCGTGAGCCCTTCGAAAGTGACCCACGTCTCCTTCTCCCGCGCCACGGACACGACCCGCCGCGACCGCGAAACGGTCCGGCTGCACGTGCGCTCGCTGCGGTCGATCATGCGCGACTTGGGGCACGACAGGATCGATCTCCTGAAGATGGACATCGAGGGATTCGAATACGAGGTTATCGACGCGCTGCTCACCACGGACGTCCGCCCCGGGCAGATCGCCGTGGAGTTTCACCACGGGATGTACGGCTATTCGGCGGAAGCAACGAACCAAGCGGTCGACGCGTTGCGCGGCGCGGGCTACGGGCTGTTCCATGTATCGGACACCGGGCGGGAGTACAGCTTCTGCCGAATAAACGCGCATACAAGCCGGTAGTCTCTCCGAGCGTCTCGACACGCCAGTCATCATCCGCGTTCCGCCGCCTGCACGAGCACGCGCAGGAGACGCTCCTCGAAGCGCGCCTCGGTCAGATCGGACTCGAACCTTGCGCGCGCCGCACGGCCATAGGCGGCGCGCAGATCGGCATCCATGATCAACTGCTCCAGCGCGGCGGCGAGCGCGGGAACGTCCCTCGGCGCGATCAGCTCGCCCGAGCTGCCCGGAACCACGATCTCCGGCAGGGCGCCGATCTTCGTCGTGATGACGGGAAGCCCGTGCATCATCGCTTCGATGGCGACGAGCGGCAGCGCCTCATGATCGTAGTGGGTGGGCAGCACGAAGATGTCGGCATTGGCGAAGGCTTGCGCCTTGGCGGCGCCGTATACCGGGCCGAGATGTGCGACGCGGCGCTCAAGGCCGAGCGCGGCGACGCGCGCCGCGAAGTCGTCGGGTGACAGCGGCTTGCGCCAAGCGCCGGCAAACCGCGCCTCGAAGGGCACCCCCTTGCGTGCGAGTGCGGCCAGGGCTTCCAGCAGCACGAAGGGGCCCTTCTCCTCCAACATATTGCTGAGAAACAGGATTCTGACCGGGCCGGCAGTCCGGGCGCGCGGCGCGGACGGTTTGTCCGCCATGTCGCGAATGCCGTTCGGCACCACGAACACGCGGTCCTGATCCACCAGCCCATCGATGTCCCGGCGCAGCAGGCCGCCCAAGGTGATCACGAACGCCTGGGCAAACGCAAAGCGATAGAGCGGCTTCCGCCAGGGCGCGCGCGCGATCGCCGCTGCCACGCCGCGGCCATGCAGATGAAAGACGCGCGGCACGCCGGCAATCCGGAACAGCGCGACAAAGACCAGATCGCGATAGAACGCCCAGCCGTTCGGCGACAGGGTGAAATAAACCAGGTCCGGCCGCGCGCGTCCGAACAGCCGCGCCGCGATAGTCCAGCAGAGCTTCAGCGAACGAGCGATCTTGCTCCACTCGAAGCGCCGGATGTGCGCGAGATCCTCCATCATGGAGATCGGTGCGACGTCGAGATCGAAAGACTCGGCGAGCTTCGCGGACTCCACGACCTGGCGATTGACGGCGGCGGCACCGTGCTCCGGCGGTGGCAGTTGCACCAGCATCAGGATGCGCTGTTTCCGTGCAACGCTCCGCGCGCGCGACACCGCAACGGACCGTCCATTGCGGGCATCCGACAGGGCGGTGGACCCCATGCTCATGCGCGCCATACCCCGCGCGTGTCGTAGATGATGGCGTCGTTCCGGCGCAATGTGTCGATCTTGCGAAACGGATCGTGGTCGACCAGCAGGATGAAGATTCCCGCCTGCTCGATGGCGTCGTCGAGCTCGATCTTGCGCGCGCCGCGCTGGCTGAGCTGCTTCGGCAACACGTCCACATAGGGCTCGACGACGGCGATCCGTTCGCCGAACGTCTCGGTGAGCTGCTCGACGATCTTGAGTGCCGGGCTTTCGCGCTGGTCGTCGACATTCGCCTTGAAGGCAAGGCCGAGACACGCAACCTCACGGTCCGGATGCGACCGGATCAATTTCCTCGCGCGCTCGAAAACATACTTCGCCTTCCGGTCATTGACCTCGCGCGATGTGCGGATCAGCCGCGCCTCGCGCGGCGCGGCGTGCACGATGAACCACGGATCGACGGCGATGCAGTGGCCGCCTACCCCCGGACCGGGTTTCAGGATGTTCACGCGGGGATGACGGTTCGCGATGTCGATGACCTCCCACACGTCGACGCCGACGTGATCGCTGATCATGGACAGCTCATTGGCAAACGCGATGTTGGTGTCACGGAAGGCATTCTCCGCGAGCTTCACGAGCTCCGCCGTGCGTGCGTTGGTCTCAATGCAGGTGCCGCGAACAAACCGTTCATAAAACCGGCGCGCCTTGACTGTGCACGCCGGCGTAATCCCGCCGATACAGCGATCGTTCTGCACGAGCTCCACGAGAATGCGGCCGGGCAAGACGCGCTCGGGGCAATAGGCAATGGCAACGTCCACCGCCTCGGGCTCCGTCCCTTCGCCCGGAAAAACGAGATCGGGCCGCAGCTTGGCGAGCATGTCGCGCACCTGCTCGGTCGTGCCGACGGGGCAAGTCGACTCGAGGATGACGAGACTGCCGCGACGCAGGCACGGGGCGATCGCCTGCACCGCGCCGAAGACATGATCCAGCAGCGGCTTCTTGAAGGCGGAGAGCGGCGTCGGAACCGCCACCATGAACACGTCGGCGGGCGCGGGCTTGTCCTGTGCGACCAGCGAGCCGGAGAGCACGACCTTCTGCACCAGGCCGTCGAGGTCCGCCTCGGCAATATGGATGTGCCCCTTGTTGACGGTCTCGACGATGGTGGCGTCGATATCCACGCCAATGACGTGCAGGCCGCGGCTCGCGATCAGGGCCGCCGTCGGCAGACCGATATAACCGAGACCAACGACGCAAACGGATTTGAAATCATCCGGCATGGCGTTCCACTCCACTCCCGTCGATGAAGATGTCAGCGGCCTTGGGATGCGCCGGCTTGCGCATTCTCACGAGCGGAATTCCCGCTTCACGAGCGAGAGCCGCGACGATGCGGCGGCTCGCCTGTCCGTCACCGAATGGATTATGCGCCCGGCTCATGCGCCGATAGTGTTGTTCGTCGTCGAGCAGACGGACCGACTCCCGAAGAATTCGCTCGGAGTCGGTGCCGACAAGGAGGGCTGTTCCTGCATCGACGCCTTCGGGGCGTTCGGTCGTGTTGCGCATCACGAGCACCGGCTTTCCGAGCGCGGGCGCCTCCTCCTGCACGCCGCCGGAGTCCGTCAGGACGAAATGGCAGCGGGACAGCAGATAGACAAACGGCACGTAATCGAGCGGCGGCAGCAGACGAATGCGGGGGTGTGCGCCAAGCGTTTGCCGCATCGGCTGCATCACGTTCGGGTTGGGATGAACCGGGAATACGAACAGCGTGTCTTCGCGCTCGGCGAGCTTCAGCAACGCGGCGGCGATCCGCTGCATGCCGCCGTCGAAGTTCTCGCGGCGGTGCGCCGTCACAAGCACGATCTTGCGGCCGTCGCTGCCAGTTAAATGTGCGTCGACGAACTGTCGTTCCTTGCTGAAATCGCCGAGGCGGCCTTTGATCTCGAGCAGCGCGTCGATCACGGTGTTCCCGGTGACCAGCACCCGCTCCCGCGCGACGTTCTCGCGCGCAAGCGCCTCGGCCGCGCGCGGCGTTGGCGCGAAATGCAGCGAAGCGATGGAGCCGACGAACTTCCTGTTCACCTCTTCCGGCCAGGGCGAATAAACATCTCCGGATCGCAAACCGGCCTCCACATGATCGACCGGGATCTTGCGATAGTAGGCCGAGAGCGCCGCCGCCATGGCGGTGGTCGTGTCGCCCTGTACCATCACCCGGTCAGGCGCGACGTCGGCAAGCACGCGATCGATGCCCTGCAGAATCCGCGATGTCACTTCGGGCAGATTCTGGTTCGGACGCATGATGTCGAGATCGACATCGGGCTCCACGCGCGCGATCGAAAGCACCTGATCGAGCAGATCGCGATGCTGCGCGGTGACGCACACCGTGACATCGAATGCCGGCTCCCGCTTGAGCGCGTGGATGACGGGAAACAGCTTGATGGCTTCCGGCCGCGTGCCGAAAACGACGAGAATGTTCATGCAGCGTCCTCTTTTTCGACGCGGGCTGCCGATCCCCGGCCCTGCCACGTCTGCGCAACGAGAGCGCGGCCAAGCATGCCGGCGAACAGAACGTTCGTGCTGAGATAGCGCCACCACATGCGGCCCGGTTCCTGGTAGATGCGATAGAGCCACTCAAGACCGGTGCGCTGGAGCGCGAGCGGCGCGCGCGATACATGTCCGGCCAGCACATCGAGGCCGCCGCCCACGCCCATAATGAAGGGAACGGCGAGTTCGTCGCGGTAGCGGTGGAGGAAACGCTCCTTGCGCGGCGTCGGCATGCCGATGAAAAGACAATCGGCGTTGCTCGCGCGAATCCGCTCGACGATCTCCGGCTCCTGCACCCCCGTGAAATAGCCGTGGTGGTGGCCGGCAAACACGAGTCCCGGCCAGCGCCGACGTGCATTGGCGACGGCGCGTTCCAGCACATCCTGCCGGGCGCCGAGGAGATAAGGCCGGAAGCCGCGCGCGGCGCACGCCTCCAGGAGCCGCTCCATGAGATCCACGCCGGCAACACGTTCGGGCACATGAACACCAAGCAGGCGCGCGGCCCAGACGATCCCCATGCCGTCGATGCCGACGATGTGGCTGTCGGCGACGTCGCGCCAGAGCTCGGGGTCGCGCTGCATGCGCACGAATTTCGCGACGTTGATGGCGACGTGCTTGGTGACCTGTCTCGACGACATGGCGGCAACGGCCCGCTCCACCGTCTCGTCGGCGGTCAGGACATCGATGGGAACGTCCATCAGCTGCGCGCGCATCTCATGCTCCGTGACTTCCATGCGGGTCACAACGGCCGCGATCTAGAACGCATTGCGGTAGGACCTCGGTGACAGCGCCGTCATGACGAGGATCTTGATGTCGAAGGTCAGCGACCAATGATCGATGTAGAAGAGGTCGTGCTCGACGCGCCGGCGCATCTTGTCGATCGAGTCGGTCTGTCCGCGATAGCCGTTCACCTGCGCCCATCCGGTGATGCCGGGCTTCACGTTGTGCCGGCGCGCATAGAGACGGATCTGCTCCTCGTATTCGTTGTTGTGGGCGACGGCGTGGGGCCGCGGGCCGACGAAGGACATGTGGCCGGCCAGCACATTGAAGAGCTGCGGCAGCTCGTCGAGATTGGTCGCGCGCAGGAGGCGCCCGACGCGCGTGACGCGCTCGTCGCCGCGCGTCGCCTGGCGGACGACGGGTCCGTCCTCAAGCGTGGTCATCGTGCGAAACTTGAAGACGCGGAATTCCCGCTGATTGAATCCGTTGCGACGCTGACGGAACAGCACCGGCCCCGGCGTGTCGAGCTTCACGAGGAGCGCGATCAGCGCGAGGAGCGGTGCGGCCAGAACGGTGAGGACCGAGGCGAGGATGAGATCGAACGTGCGCTTGACGATGCGGTCGCGCAAAGTCATCGGCGCGCTGACAAGCCGCACGGTCGGGAAATATCCGATCCGGCTCACGACCGGCGCCGGCGTCCACGCCCAGTCGAGATCGGGCGCGAGGTGGACGGTCGCAGGCACCGCTGCCAACCCATCGACGAAGGCGCGGATGCGTTCGCGCGCCTGCCACGGCAAACCGATCACCACGTCGTCGATGACGTTCGACCGTGCGATACGCTCGATCGCGCGCACGGCGCGGGCGACCTCCCGCTTCGCGGCTTCGGATTCCGCGTAAAGCTTGTCGCGATCCAACTCGAGCACGCTCACGATATCGGCGCCCTGCCCCTCGCCTTTCAGGCGCCGAACGGCGTGTCCGACGAGCGACGGCTCGCCGACGACAACCACCCGCTTTCCGCGCAGCGTTCCCGTCCGCAGGCCGCGCATGACGAGCTGAACCGTCACGAACCGCACGATGGCGGCCGCCGCCAGTCCCGCGACGTACTGAACGACGATCGATCCCCGCGAATAGAAATCGGTCGCGTAGGTCATGAACAGCGCAAACACGAAGATCGAGAAGGCGGTGTGCCAGTGCAGGAGCAGCGAACGGAATTGCTCCTTGGGATCGAGCAGGCGCTTGAGCGAGTAGTCGCGTCCCCATCCGCTGGACAATACGAAGATGCCGGCGAGGCAAAGGGTCGCGAACAAATAGCCGAGCGGGAACGGAAAACGGCTCAGGATGAGATGGTGATACAACGCACCGGCGAAGAAGGTCGTGAACGCGACGGCGGCAAACTCGACTGCCGCAGCAACGACCGGCAGCGTATGCGCGTTCACGCTGAGGAACGCCGGAAAGCCGCGGCTCTTCGAGGCCCAGGGAGCTTGGTCGAACTCGCCCGCGTCGGCGTGCCGCAACTCGCGGACGCCGGCCAACGAACGGCCGTGCGACGTCTTCGGATCGTTCATGCCTCACGATCCTCCCATTCGGGCGCCCCGCGCGGCACGTTCACTTCATTGACATAGCGGCCCCGGTAGTAGCGGCCATACTCGTCGACGGCCCGGTTCAGAACCATGCCAATAAGCTTCTCGGACAGACCGGGACTCTCGCGCATTGCCGCTGCCACGGCGTCACGGCCGGTCTGGCTCGAATCCACCACCATCACCACACCGTCGACCTGATCGATCAGCATGCGGGCGTCGACGATCGGAAGCAGCGGCGCACCGTCAACGATCACGAGGTCGAACACCTTGCGGGCGAGCGTCAATAGCGAACTCATGCGTTCGGTCACGATCGGCGACTGGGCCTCGGCGCCGGACAGCCGGGTCGTCCCGGCAATCACATGGAGATCGGTGCGCGGGTCGGAGCGTACCGACGCCGCGAGATCGGAGCGGCCGAAGAGGACGTCGGCAACGCCGATGGAATTCTGGAGATCGAAGGCAGCGGCAAGCGACGGGCGCCTAAAATCGCCATCGACCAGCAGAACGTGGCTCTCCGCCGCGGCGGCGCGCGCAAGATTGGCCGCGATCGTCGATTTTCCCTCGCGCGGCAACGCCGAAGTGACGAGAACGGTCCTTACGCCGCGCTCCAGCGCGACGTGCTTCAGCGAGAACAGGAGCGAACGGATGCTCTCGGCGAACACGGAGTCGGGCTGATCGAGAACGAGGCTCGCGAGGCGGGTGCGCGAGGCGACGCGCGGCGACCGACCGGGCTTTGCCTCGCCGGGCGCGAATTGCTGCGAGCGCAGGTCGCCGAGAAGCGGCGTGTCGCCCGGCGGCAGCAGGCTCCGAGACCTGCCAACGGGCGGAATCGAAGCGAGCGGGTGCACCCCCAGACTCGCCTCCAGATCCTCCGCGCTTCGGAACCCCTCATTGAATACTTCGCGGGCGAAGGCAAATGCTACGCCAAGCCCGAGGCCGCCGAACAATCCGAGGGCGATGATCAAGCCCTTGGGCGGAAAGCTCGCACCGCCGGGCACGACGGCCGGCGAGACGATGCGCGCGTCGGGCAGTTGCACACCAACCTGCGCCGCCGCCTCCTTGCTGCGGGACAAGAATGCCTGAAACAGCTCGCGATTCGCCTGCGCATCGCGCTCGAGCTCGCGCATCCGGATCGAAGCCTGATTGAGCGTGGACGCGCGCTCCTTCAATTCGTCGAGGCTCGCGGCGAGCGATTTCTCGCGGCCGGCCGCCATTTCGTATTCGGTCTTGGCACTCGCGACGATGCGGCCGATTTCGGCGGTGATCTGGTTGGCAACGTCGCGGCGTTGCGCTTGAGCGACGGCAACTTGCGGATGTCCCGGCCCGTAGCGCGTGGTCATCTCCGCCTGACGTTTGGTGGCCTCTGCATACTGGCCGCGCAGGTTGGAGATGACCGCCGATTGCAGAATGTCCGGCGACGCCGCCGCGCCCTGCAGCGTATCCGGCGTCACTCCCTTGAGCTGCTCGAATTTCGCCTTTGCCTCGGCGGTCTTGGCGCGCGCCATCACCAATTGGTCGTTGAGCTGGCCAAGCTGCCGGTCGGACAAGGCTTCGCCGCCGGCGGCGAACAGGCCGGACTCAGCCTTGTACTTTTCGTAAGCGTTTTCGGAGGCGGTGACGCGGGCGCGCAACCGTTCGGCCTCTTCGTCGAGCCATTTGCTTGCGCTGCTCGCGACCTCGCTCCGGGCGCTGGCCTGTTCCGCGAGATAGGCGGCGGCGACGGCATCGGCGATGCGCGCAGCCTTGGCGGCGTCGCGCGACCACACGGTCAGGTCGATAATATAAGTGAGATTGCGGCGCTTGGCGTCGACCTTTCCGGCCAGCGCGGAAGCGGCGGCGGCCAGCGGATCGCGGGTGCCCGACGGAGAAGACCCCGAGAGCAGCCGCAAGGGCATGAGCAGAATGCGCTTCGCCATTCCGATCACGCCGACTTCGGAGAGCTCGCGGTCGTTCTGCAGGTCGAGCTGCTCGGCGACCCTGCGCATGAGCACCGGCGATTTCATCATCGCCGCGGCGCTTTCGACGAGACCGGTGTCGGTGCCCGGACCCGGCGCACTGAGGAGATCGCGCTCCTTGAGGAGCTGCGCCCGGCGCGGATCGATGAAGATGCTGACCGAGGCTTTATATTGCGGCGTCAGGCTGAACGCGACCGCCGTCGCGACCGTCGCGCCGATCAGTGTGCAGAGGATAATCAATTTCAGGTTGCGGCGCAGGCTGCGCAGGATTCCGAGCAGCGTTTCGCTGTCCGCGCTGCGGCGCGGCTGCGGCGCGGAAGCGAATGCCATCCCGCTGCGTGCGACCGGCAGCGGATAGTCAATGTTGCGCTGTAGCATTGAACATCACCGTATGCCGGTCGTATCTGAATTGCGGATCGCTCGAGTCCCGCTGCATGTATTCGTAGCGAGCGCCGAGCTTGAGATGCCGGTTCATCAGGTAGTCGACGCCTGCGGTCGCGCGGATCACCTTGTCCGTGCGATCCGTTCCGCCGAAGTCTTCCTGCGTATATTTCGTGCCCGCCGACAGGATCACATTGCGCAGCAGTTCATAGTCGACCTGGCCGGCGACGCTCGTGTCGAGCCGCGCGCCGAATCCGGGTTCCGGAGTCGTCGCTTCCGCGACCTTCCGTTCGGCCCTGAACTTCACCGTCATCAACGGCGTGAACAGCCAGGTCGCCGTACCTGCGAATGAAAGCCCGTCGGTCGCGGGCAACGACGGGTTCTCGTAGATCTGATTGAGATAGCCGGCTTCGAACGTGCCGGAGATGAGCGGCGTCACCACGAAATCGAGGCCGGCATGCAGCTCGTACCCGTGGGAATCGCGGTCGAAGGCGCCGGTGCCCTCGTAATCGCGCGTGTTTCCGCGCACGCGGACGAACGCCCGATAGCCGGGCGAGAACTCGTAGAACGGCTTGAGATAAGCGCTGAAGATCGTGCCGTCGCGCCAGCTTTGATCGAGCGGCGTTCCGTCCATCAAATTCACGTCTTCATAGATCAGCTTGCGTGCCGATGCGTTCACCGCCACGCCATAGCGATCAACGCTTCGGGTCAGCGTGGCTTCGCCACGCAGGTCAGTGTAGGGAACCGGCGTATCGGTGTCCCGCGGGGCGCTCGATTCGCCGCGCTCTTCGTGCCGCCGCGCCGCCTCGAACCTAGTTTCGACGTCGAGGCCCTGCACGATCTCGGCGCGGCCGTCATAGCGAGCATGCGCGTCGATGCGGTTTTCGCTGCTGAAGTCCCGGAAGCGGTAGATATCGGCGCCAAAATCCAACTCGTGCGAGAAGCGCGGGGTCGACGACTTCACCGTGAGCTGCGGCGAAATCACGAATGCCAGATCGCTGCGGGCGGTGGGCGTCGCAAAAACATTGGAATCGTAGATCACGCCGCCCGTCAGCTTCGGATAGAAGAACGTCGGCCCGATGCGATAGCCGATCGGCTCGTAGCCCGGGCGCGGCCGATCCCGCACGGGAATCCGCGACAACTCGTAGTCGGGCAGCGACTCCTGCGTGCTCCCCGCCGAGCTCATCGCTGTTACGGCTGCAAGCGCCATTGCACCGGTCCCCAAGAATATGTGTCGCAAACGAACGCCCTCACTCGATCGGTTGCAGCCTCGTCTCGTGCGCTGGAGTTGGAAGGAATTCCGATCCCCGTCGGCGGGGTACCAACCCTTCTGGTGGTCGCCAGTTCCTCACACTTCCGTCGACGCGGAGAAAAAGTTCAGCGCAGTCAAAGACGTAAAGCTCCGCCATCGGGCCGCATGCAGCCCGTCGCCACGACACCAAAATTTTCGGCACCTACGGAGTTTCGACGCGGCGGATCACGGCGGCGACGTTGCCGCCGGTCCCGCACGTTTCATGCGGACCGCCGCGCTCTCGTCATCATCGTGATCGGGAAAGATGCGCCGCGTCGCGGCCGGGGAAAACGAGCGGATGGAACGCGTACGCCAGCGGCACAGGGCACGGTCGCCGCGCCTATGCATGCGCATGGCAAACACGCGCAATGCTCCTCGCACAGCCGGCCCCGCTTCCGCTCTCACGGAAGACCGGCCTTGCACCTCAAAAGCTCGCCCGATCTTGGCCGGGCTTAGACTTCGCGCCTTGATTGCCTCATCGCTCGTCATCCGTACCCCCGTCGGTGTTCGGACGCCGCACGCTCACGCGCGACCTCTATTTAGTCTCCTGTTTCGCTCCCCGGATCATCTTGTGGCCGCGCATTGGCGGCTGTTTTTCAGTTTCTTCCGCATCAGAAATAGCGCTCCGGCACCCGGACGTTGTCTCCCGGAAGAACGGCGACACGTTCACCGTCCATCTGCACCGCGATTTCTCCGCTGGCATTCCGGCGGCGGATGTAAACGGTGCGCGTATTGGCCCGGTAGGTGTAGCCGCCCGCCAAAGCGACCGCGTCCTGGACGCTCAAGCCCGGCCGATATGCATATTGGCCCGCGTTCCGTACTTCCCCGATGACATTGACCGGTCGATAGTCCGCGATTTCCACTGAAACTTTCGGATCCCGCACGTAGCGACCGCGCAGGTGTTGCGTCAGTCGCTGCTGAAACTCCGTCGCCGAAGCGCCTGCGGCCCGCACTTCTCCCGCCAGCGGGAATGCAACATTGCCGTTTTCTCTTACCTGGAACTCTCCGGTCAGTTCCGGCTCGTTGAATACGGTGACCTTGAGCTTGTCTCCGGGCGCAATCCGATATTCACCCGGGTCACTGGTGAGCGCCGACGCTTGGACGTCCGAGAGATCGCCTCTCGGCCCGTCGCAACCGGCCAAGCCCGGAGCACTCAGCGCCGCCACAATCAAGACAAGTCCCCGAAGAGCAAGACAGCCGCCGTCCAGCGCTTTCACCCGCTCCCCTCGTCGAAAAGCGAAAGGTAAGCGCAACTTCTGCACGCCTTGTCGATCCCGTCGATTTCACTATCGAAACTTTTTTCAGAAAATTTTGTCCAACATAGGGCGCTGCAGCAAATATTGAGCGACGGAATTTATGGAACCCGAGCAGCGACGCTGCACAAGCACGCAGCACAAAGTTTGATTCTGCGTCACCGTTGACTCAAGTGATCCAAATTCGGACATCACGATGGAACCCTTCGGTGTCGCGATTGGAAATGCTGTTCCTCTTGCAGCGAGAGTTCTCCGCCAAGAACGAACCGGCAGCCGGCGTGCCGCTTCCTTAGTTTTTGCCGTGACGACAATGCATAACGATGCACTGCAAACAGAATGATTGAGCGACGTACAATTATGGTGCGACGGCTTGTTGCCGGTCATGAATGATCGGCTGCATCGCGAAGACCGCTAACGAGAAAGCGAATCCCGCTTTTATGCCTTAGTCGCGCTGGAAGCGGACCGAGCACGCCCGGCCGCCGGGCTCGAGGCTGTAAGCGATTTCCGCGTCATCGGCGTGAAGTTCCATCGGCGGCACGATCGAGCCGCAGATGACGACGTCGCCCCGGCGCAGTTGCTCGCCGAATGCGGGGAGCGTGTTCGCGACATGAATGACGAGACCGAGAATCTCGCCAGTATTGGCCTGCAAGTCGTCCACGCGCGGCATTTCCTTGCCGTTGCGCACGATGCGGCCGGACCAGCCGTCGAGCTTCGCGCCCGCGCGGGCGGGATCATGCGGGCCAAGGATCACGTGGCGGTGATAGATGTTCCCGGACAGGATGGCCTCGGGGTCTTCCGGCGGCTGATCGATGTCGGCGAGCTCGATTGCAGGGCCGAGCGCGGCGATCGCGTCGGTGACGGCTTCACGGCCGGCACCGGCGGAGAGGTCCTTGCCGATATGAACGGCAATCTCTGTCTCGGCGAAGGGTTTCGACCATCTGGCGAGGGAAACGGCCGCGCCGGACGCGACCGCGCTCCGATCGGTCATGAAGCCGATGAGCGGCCCGGCGATGCCGAGTTTTTCCATCGCGGCCGGCGCGCCGAAGCCGATCTTCCAGCCGAGGTGTTTCTCGCCGGCATCGAGACGGCGCCGGCGCGCCGCCAGTTGTGCCTGCATGCCGCGCTGAACGCGCGGATCGTTCCCAACGCTCATTGTTTATCCCGCTCCGGCATACGCTTCGCTCACTCGGGCGGCACTTCGTAGCCGGAATCCTCGATCGATCCCGCGCCCATCCAGCCCCAGACCAGCACAACGTCCTCGTTCGAGGTGTTGTTGAAGCCGTGCCAGCAGTTCCGGGGCGAGTAGATGACGTCGCCCTCCCCGGAGGGCACTTCGCCCTCGTCGGTATAGATCGTGCCGTGCCCCTTCAGCACGATGAAAAACTCGTCGCAGTTGCGGTGCAGGTGCTTCTCGTGCCGCGCACCGGGCTTCAAGACCGTCCAGCCGATGACATTGTTTACTCCGGCCGTCTTCTTGTCGACCAGAAACTGGACCTCCATGTCCACCCAGCCTTCATCGCGCCTCAATCCTTCGACTTTCGGGACGTCGCGAAGATTGGTGCGATACATCTTTGCATTGCTCACTTGCGTTGCCCTCCCAGTGTCAAATAGACCTCATGCGCGGTCACGAAGTCCCGGTGATCGATTCCAAGTCCCCGGCATGCGTTCATCATCTCGTTCGCCGCGGCGCCGAGCGGAATGGGGCTGCCGAGGTTGCGGGCGAGATCGAGCGCGAGGAGCATGTCCTTCTGCTGCAGCGTAACGTCGGCGAGCGGGACGTCCGGCATGTTGCCTTCCAGAATGAAGGGACCGCGATAACCGAGCACCGGCGACGCGGCGACGCTCTTTAAAATCGCATCGAGCGCGATCGCCCGGTCGACGCCACCCTTCTCCGCGAGCGCGACCGCCTCGCCGAACGCGATCACCTCGATCATGAGGAGGAGGTTCACCGCGATCTTCATGTGCACGGCGTGACCGCTCTCGCCGATGTAGGTCACCTTCGGCCCGATCGCGAGCAGGACGTCGCGCACCTTTTCGTAGGCCGCCTTGTCGCCGCCGACCATCACCGAGGCCTCGCCCTTTCTCACCGTCACGGGGCTGCCCGAGATCGGCGCGTCGAGCATGATGCGCCCTTCCTCCGCGAACCTTGCGGCGACCGCCTTGCTCACATGCGGCGCGATCGTGCTCATATCGATGAAGATGCCGCCCTTCTTCAGGCCGGCGAGAACACCGTCCTTGCCTAGCGCCACCGCTTCGACCGCTTTCGAATCCGTGACGATCGAGAAGACGATGTCCGAACGCTCGGCGACCTCGCGCGGCGTATCGGCCCAGTGCATGCCGGATTGAATGAGGGAAGCGGCCCTCTCCTTGGTCCGATTCCAGCCGGTGACTTTATAGCCGGCCGCCATGAGGCGCTCGACCATGAGCACGCCCATCGCGCCAAGGCCGATAAATCCGATTTCCACTCAGCACCTCCCTCTGCATTTGTTCTCTCTGCGTCTATTCAACCTGCGTCTATTCAACTCGCGAAGACAGCTCCCTGGTTTGTCGCCCGCGCAACTGCGAAACGTGGCGCGTCGATTCGCGAACGACCAACTCCACCGGCAGAACCGTGTGGCGCGGCTCCGCCGGATTCTTCTCGACCAGGTCGACGATGATCTCGGCGGCTTCGATGCCGGCTTGGAAATCCTGCACGCGAACCGTGGTCAGCGCCGGAGACAGGCGGTCGACCAGCGGCATGTCATTGAAGCCCGTGATGGAGATGTCTTCCGGACAGCGCAACGAGTGGCGCCGCAAGGCGGCGATGGCGCCGATGGCGAGCCGATCGTTGGCGCAGACGATTGCCGTGAACGGACGGCCGGTAATCAGCAACTCCTCCGCACAGCGCTCACCCTCGGCTTCATTGAAGGCGCGCGCGAACGCGACCAGTGGCGGATTCGAACGAACTCCCAGCAACCCGGCGTGGCGGTTGAACGCGACGTGGCGGTTATGGCCCGTCGACAACGTTTGCGGCCCGGCAATCGTGGCGATGGAACGATGTCCGAGCGAGACCATATGGGCGAGCGCAAGACGAACGCCGTCGTCCTCGTCGTGCAGCACGGTGGAAAAGCGGGGCGTGTCGGTCTGCCGGATGACCGTGGTGACGGGAATTCCGGCAGCGAGCTTCGACACCATCGCGTCGGCGCGCAGCACGCCCGCCAGGATGAGCCCGTCCACGCCGCGGCCGCGCATGGCTTCGAGCACGCGCTGCTGACGCCAGGGATTTCCATCCGTGCTCGCGACAATGGCGACGTAGTCGTTGCGGGCCAGCCCGTCTTCGATTCCACGAATGATCGGTGGAAACGCGGGATCGGCGATGTCGGGAATGACTACGCCGATCGTGCGCGACCTACGGGTCTTGAGCGCGCGTGCTGCCGGATTGGGCTTGTAGCCGGATCGCACCGCGACGCGCCGGATCTTCTCCACAAGCTTCGGCGCGAGCCGGGCGCTCGTCTGCGCATCAAGCGCGCGCGACACGGTCGACACGTGAACACCGACCTTGCGCGCGATGTCCTTCAGCGTCGGGCGGCCTCCGGCGGATTTCCTTACACGCGCTTTCATCTTTCCGATAAGCCGTTGACACCACTTCCAGACAGGCTTCCACAGGCAACAACCTGTCCGGCCGAACGTCCACCAACCTGCGGAAGCGATGTGCGCTCCCCGCCCGCTTCAAAAAAGCCTAACGCGACCGGCGCATTTCGGCAATCGTTTGCACGATTTGCTTGCCCAACGCATCGGATTCTTGCCCACCCCTGCCGTTCATGCCGCCAAAACCGCGTGCGCAGCATCGGACATAGCCGCTTTTCCTGTTGACGAGATTGCCCGACTTCCGCACGATCCTCGTCGAACTGCCGCCGTATTCGGCGAATGACTCAACCGCTCGTGATTCAAAAGAAAAAAGCGGATGTCGACGCCAGATTCATTTGAACAGAGCGTACGCCAAGATTCGCGCTCAAAGGGAGGAAGGAATGCACAAGGTCGCCATCAAGATGGGGCTGATCGCCGGCGCGGCATTGCTGGGAATGTCGGCCGTCCCCCTGTCGCCTGCGATCGCACAGCAGGAAATCAATCTGACCGTTGCGGCTGGCCAGCCGACGCGCGCCATGCGGCCACTCGCCATGGTCGAAACGTACTTCGTGCCCGAAGTCGACAAGCGTATGGCCGCTGCCGGTCTCGACAAGAAATACAAGATCAACTGGAAGCAGGCCTATGCCGGCTCGCTCCTGAAGCCGACCTTCGTGCTCCAGGGCGTTTCGGACGGTATCGCCGACATCGGATTCGAGCCGACGATCTTCCATCCGGACAAGCTGCCGCTCGAGCAGATTTCGTTCGCGACGCCGTTTGTGACCAGCGACGTGGTCCAGGTCGGCAAGGTCATCGACAAACTGCACGCCACCATCCCGGAATACAAGGCGCAATACGACAAGTTCGGCGTCGTTCGCCTCGGCGGATCGAGCTTCGACTCTTATGAGTTGTTCTCGACCTTCCCGGTGAAGAAGTTCGACGACATCAAGGGCAAGAAGCTTGCGACCGCGGGTGCCGCGTTGCAGTGGATTCGCGGGACGGGTGCGACTCCGGTCGACAGCAATATGACGCTCTATTACAACAACGCGAAGACCGGCGTGATCGACGGATTCATCATCTTCCCGTCCGCCAACCCCGGCATGAAGTACTCGGAAGCCGCTCCTTACGTGACCAAGGTGGGCTTCGGCGCGCAGTACGCCGCGGCATTGATCATCAACAAGGGTGTTTACGACAAGTTGCCGGCGGAAGTGCGAAAGATCCTGCACGAGGTCGCCGCTGACTGGACGAAAGTCGCCGATACGACCCAGCAAGAAGCCGGCGACTCGGCCTTCGACAACGCCCCGAAAGATTTCAGCGGTGCGCAAAAATTTGTTCTGCCGCGCGAAGAGCAGACCAAGTGGGCGAACGCCATGCCCAATATCGCCAAGGAATGGGCGGACCGCCTGGATAAGCAAGGCCAGCCGGGTACCAAGGCGCTGTCGGCCTACATGGATGAAATGCGCAAGGCGGGCGCCAAGCCGGTTCGCGACTGGGACAAGCAGTAAGTCCCTGGCGTGGGGAGGCGGTCTGCATGACCGACCGGATGGACGCCACGTCCGACCGAAATGAGCAAGGGGCGCCGGCAGACGGCGCCCCTCGCTCCTCGTATTTCGGCGCGCTCACGAGCGTGCTCAATGTCATCGGAACGCTGCTCATCCTTGCGATGGCGGTTGCGGTGAACGCCGATGTTATTGGCAGGAACGCGTTCAATCATCCCCTGCCTGGCGTTCTGGAATTCATGGGCCTTTCCATCGTTGCGATTGTGTTCCTGCAGATGGCGAACACGCTGCGCGAGGACCGGCACGTATCGAACGACCTCATCATGCATGCGGTCGCACAGTCGCAGCCGAGGTTCGCCGCCTTCGTCTATGCGACCTTCAATCTGATCGGCGCCGGCTTGATGGTCCTCGTTGTGATCTATGTCTGGCCGATCCTCGTGGAGACCTATAACAACGGATACTTTCGCGGCACGACGGGCGTGGTCGAGATTCCGATCTGGCCGTTCTATACGGCGATCATCATCGGCGCCGCAACAACGGCCGTGCAGTTCCTGATCTTCGCAGCGCGCGAATTTCGGCGGGCCATGCGAATGGCGGGGCCGGCCCGATGAGTGAAGTGATGATCGGCGCGACTTGCCTCGTGGCAAGTCTGTTCCTCATTCAAAGCGGCATGCATATCGGCGTCGCGCTGATGCTGCTGTCCTTCATTGGCGTCTGGGCGATGAAGGGCCTCACCATCGCCGGCAAGCTCTTGTCGAGCTCGGTCGCGACATCGATCGCCTCCGACGCCTTCGCCGTGATCCCGCTGTTCGTGCTGATGGGCCTGTTCGTCTCGGCCACCAATATGGGACGGGATACTTTCGATGTAGCGGCCCTTTTCACGCGCCGCATCCGAGGGGGATTGGGCATGGCGACGGTCGCCGCGAACGCCGTGTTCGCCGCCTGCACCGGCACAACGATCGCATCCGCCTCGGTGTTCACCAAAGTCGCGGTGCCGGAAATGGTCCGCCACGGCCACACGCCCGGTTTCTCCGTGGGCGTCGTTGCCGGCAGCTCCATCCTCGGCATGCTCATTCCGCCCAGTATTCTGATGATCATCTTCGGCGTGATCGCGAACGTCTCGATCGCCGACCTGTTCAAGTCGGGCATCCTGCCCGGAATCCTGATGTCGCTGGCGTTCTGCGGAACGATCATCCTGATGACCTATCTCCGGCCGAGCTTCGTCGCGGCAGACCCCAAAGCGCTCTCCGGCGATTACAAGGGTCCGCTCGACGACGCGCCGGCCTGGGTCATCGCCGGCAAATTCCTCCCCATCGTCCTTCTGGTCGGGACGGTGCTCGGCGGCATCTATGGCGGCTTCTTCACGCCCACCGAGGCGGGCGGCGCCGGCGCGCTTGCGGCCTTCCTGATCGCCCTCTTCCGCCGTGAACTGACGTTCCGGATCTTTTGGGAGGTCGCGCTCGAAACCGGCCGTGTGACGGCGGCGATCTGCTTCCTGCTGATGGCGGCGGCCCTCTATGCGCAGATGCTGACTCTCTCGGGCCTGCCCTACGCGGTCGGCCAGTGGCTCCAGCACGCCGACCTGCACGTCATGCTGATTTTGCTTGGCTACCTGCTGGTGCTCATCCTGCTCGGTTGCTTCCTCGACTCCGTCTCGATCATGCTGATCGTGCTGCCTTTCGTGATCCCGGTGTTCGAGGCTTTCGGCATCAATCTCATCTGGCTCGGCCTGATCTCGGTGATCGCCATCGAAATCGGCCTGCTGACGCCGCCGCTCGGGCTCGCCGTCTTCGTCGTGAAGGCCAATCTGGAAGATCAGCGCATCACCGCCTGGCAGATCTTCATGGGCACGATGCCGATGACGCTCACGATGGTCGTCGTGTTGGTGCTTTGCGTGCTGTTCCCCTGGCTCTCGCTCGTTCTCGTGGGGCAGCACTGGAACTGGTGGTAGCCGCCGATCACGAAAACGGGAAAGCTGTCCGGAATCTCGTCGGGAGTGTAAGCCATGATGCGTGCCAAGACCGAGCAGATGGTCCGCCGCTGGAAGGAACAGCGATGGGCGATCGATTCCATCATCCAGGCGATCGGCGTCGAATGGGATCAGCCGCGCCTCGGCTACACGATGTACCCGGCGGGGCCCGACGCAGTCGCCGATTTCCGCACGGTCGGCATGCGCGTCCGCAAATTCGCCGACATGCACCGCGAGTTCGGCGCCGCCGCGCGCCGCCGCGAAGCGAAGGCGGAAAACTTCGAGAAGGAAGGGCGTCTCGTTTCGGCACGCGAAAGCTATTTCATCGCCGCAATGCTCTACTCCGCCGCGCGCTGGCCGATCTTCGAAACCAACGAGGTTTCAACCGACTACAACACGCGCATGGTGAAGTGCTACGACAAGTTCGCGCAATACATGAACCGCCCGGTCGAACGCATCGAGATTCCGTTCGGCGATGACGGCCAGTTCATTCCCGGCTACCTGCACCTTCCGCACAAGCCCGCGCCGGGCGAGAAGTTCCCGCTCGTCATCGGCATCGATGGCATGGACGCGTCGAAGGAGATCATGTGCTCGATGTACGGCGACAAGTTCATCGAGCGGGGGATGGCGAACTTCATCTACGACGGCCCCGGCCAGGGCGAATGTACGATCAACGGCCTGCGCGTCACCGAGACGAACCACATGGATGCCGCGCTCAAGGTCTATGAGCGGCTCATTCAGCATCCCCACATCGACAAGGAGCGGATCGTCGTCTGGGGGATCAGCTTCGGCAGCTTCTTCGCGCTGCAGGCCGCCGCCGCGCTGCAGGAGAAGATCAAGGGACTTGCCGTCACCTTCGTCAATCACGAGGCGGGCTTGAACTCGATCATGGACATGGCCTCGCCCTCCTACAAGATGCGGTTCATGTACATGGCCGGGTACGACGACGAGGCGAAGTTCGACGAGTTTAAGAAGAAATTCTCGGTCGCTCCGTTGATCGACAAGGTCAAGTGTCCGGTGCTCGTGCAGGGTGGCGAGGACGACGAGTTGTCGCCGATCGAATTTTCCGCCGATCTCGTGTCGAAGCTGAAAGTGCGGAAGAAATTCGTCGTCTATGAAGGCGAGCGGCACGCGATCGGCGGTAACCTCGCTTCCTATCTCGGCGAGAACTGGATGGTCATGCTCTCCGACTGGTGCGCCGACCGCATCGCCGGCAGGCCCGCGCCACACGAACGCGTACACATCAACTCGCTCGGCCAGGCGACCGTGACGCCATATTGATGAAACCCGCGATCCATCTGCCGCCCCGCCTCACGGCGATTGTCGAGCAGGAATACCCACGCTTCAGCGCCGTCGAGATGACGCGGCGGCGGCGGTTGGTCGAGCGCGCCATGCAGGATGGTGGCGTCGATCATCTCCTCGTCTATGGCGCGGGTTTCCGCGGCGGCGCGGTGCACTGGGTGTGTGACTGGCACACGACATTCGAAGCCGTGCTCGTGGTCACGCCGGGCCGGCGGGATACGCTCTTCATCCAGTTCTACAATCATCTCCCCCTCGCCCGCCTGATGATGCCCGAAACGGACGTCCGCTGGGGCGGCGAATCCACGATCCAGTCCGTGATCGCGGAACTTGCCGCGCGCGGCGCCGGACCGGATCGCGTGGGCGTCATCGGCGCGCTGCCGATCGGCGCATACAAGGCGCTCGCGGCGAAGTACGGCGACGTGAAGGACCTCAACGGCGCCTATTTTCGCCTGCGCATGATCAAGTCGCGGGAGGAGATCGACTGGGCGAGGATCGCCGCGCGGCTCTCCGACCTGTCGATCGAGGCGCTGATCCGCGAAATCAAGCCAGGGGTCGACGAGCGCGATCTCGGCGCGATTGTCGAAGGCGCTTACACGCCGTGGGGTGGCTCAAACGTGATCCATTTCTTCGGCGTCACGTCGATGGCGGAACCGCAAGTGTGCGTGCCGCGCCAGCATCCTTCGACGCGCAAGGTGCAGCTTGGTGACGTCATTTCCACCGAGATCACGGCGGCGTTCTGGGACGCGCAGGGGCAGGTGCTCCGCACCTTCTTCGTCGGAACAGAGCCGACGCCGCTATACAAGCAACTGCACGACACGGCGGATGCCGCCTTCGATGCCATCTTCGCCAGGCTCCGCCCCGGCACGCATGTGCGCGAGCTCGCGGAAGCCGCGAAGCTGATCGAACGAGCGGGATTCAGCTTTTACGACGATGTCGTGCACGGCTATGGCGGCGGCTACCTGCCGCCGGTCATCGGCTCGCCCACGCGCGAGAACGGGCCGCTGCCCGATCTCACCCTGCAGGCGGGCATGATGCTTGTGGTGCAGCCGAACGTCATCTCGACAGATCAAAAGGCCGGCGTGCAGACGGGCGAATGCATCGTCATCACCGAAAGTGGCGCGGAAAGCATCCATACCGCGCCGCGCGGGCCCTTCCGGGTGGGTTGAGCCGCTCGCCGCGACCTTGCTCACGCAAGCCGGCGGGCGGCGTCGTAGTAGCTGAGGTCGAGGTATTTATCGGGGTCGGTCAGGGCTTTCTTCGGATGTCCGTATTCGCTCCGCAACGCAAGGACCTGCTGGATACCCGCGCGGTCGATCCGCGCTTCCGGCTCGAACCCGCCCGGCTTGCCGAGGAAGATGTTGCAGGTGGCGGCAGCAAGCTCCGGCGTCATGTTCGGGACCTTCTCGACGAGAATTTCCGCGGCCCCCTTGCGGTTGGCCGGGTCGAACAGCCAGGTCAGCGCATCGAGATAGGCACGAATGAAGCGTTGCAGCGTCTCCGGATTCTCCTTCGCCCATGCGCGGCGGGCCGTGCCGATGATGCCCTGATAGTTCGAAAACACCGCCGACGCGCTTTGCAGGACGCGCAAGCCCACCTTTTCCGCAAGCAGGTCGAACGGCGTGAGCAACAAGGTGCCCGCATGCTGGCCGGCCTTCAGCGCGTCCCAGCGCTGCATGACGCCGCCCGCCCGCTCGAAGTTCACGTCGCTTTCCTTGATGCCGTTCAGCGCCAGCATCTTCCGCAGCACGAAGGCAAAACCGGTGGTCATGGCGTCGACGGTCAGCGTCTTCCCTTTCAGGTCGGCATAGCTTTGGATGTCGCCCTGCACGACCAGCCGAAGAAAGGCGTCGTCGCCACCCATGAAAACGAAAAGGTCAGGCTCGCGGTCGATCTCCGCCTCGCCCTGCCCTTCCTGGTAGGCAACGACGTTATCGAAACCGGTCATGCCGATTTCCCATTGGCCCTTGATGAGGCCGGCGAGCTGCTCCATCGAGCTCGTCGTCAGGTGCAACCGCACATCGAGCGCCTGCCGCGCAAAAAATCCCTGACGCTCCGCGGCCCACAGCGGAAAATTGAACCCACCGGGAAACACGATCACGTTGACGGTATCGGTCACTTCCTCCCCCCGCTGCTTTTCTCATTCACTGCAACCAATATCCAACCGATCCGAGCACGAGGCAAGGACTGACGCGCCATGTCCTACAATTTGTCCGAAGAGCAACGCATGATGCGCGACTCCTGCCGCGCATTCGCCGACGAGGTGATTACCCCTTTCATCCGTAACAGCTGGCAGCGCGAGTGGGACATGAACGCCGACGCGCGCCTGCCCACCGAGATTCTGGAGGCCGCCGACAGGATCGGCATCCGGACACTCGGCGTGCCGGAGGAATTCGGCGGCGTCGAGCTCGATCCGAAGAACGAAGTGCAGACCTTCGCGATCATCGCCGAGGAGATCGCCCGTGGCGATTGCGGGCTCGCCGACAAGCTGGTGCAGAACTGGAAGATCGCCGTGCTCCTGCGCCACCTCGCGCCGCGCCATCTGCAGGAGCACTGGTTCAAGCGCCTCGTTGACGAACCGCAAATGCTGTTCGCCCACTGCCTCACTGAGCCGCGCGGCGCCTCCGACCGCTGGCTGCCCTACAATGTGCCCGAAGCGGCAATGCAGACACGCGCCGAGAAGCGCGGCAACGAATGGGTAATCAACGGCCGCAAGCAGTTCATCTCGAACGGCTACGACGCGGGCCTCTATGTCGTCTATGCGAACACCAACTCCAAAGCGGGGATCCTGCAAGGGACTTCATCGTTCGTAGTGCCGCGGGACACGCCCGGTCTCTCCGTCGCGCGATGCAACGAGACCATGGGCGGCCGGTTCATGAACAACGGCGAAATCGTCTTCGAGGATTGCCGCATTCCGGACGACCACATCCTTGCCGAGAACGATGCCATGCAGAAGGCGAGCGTCTATTTTCTGCCGGGCAAGATCGTCCAGGCTGCAAAGAACCTTGGCGTCGGTGTCGCCGCCTTCGAGCGGACGGCGGAGTACGTCCAGAACTACGTGCAGGGCGGCCGAATCCTGATCAAACACCAGGCCGTCGCCTGGCGGCTCGCCGATATGGCGATCCGCATCGAAGCGGTGCGCGCGCTCCTCGCGCGAACGATCGACGCGGTGACGAACAAGACCGCAGATGCCGATCCCTTGTGCAACATGACCAAGGTGTTCGCGTCCGAGGAGATCCTGAAGGTCTGTCAGCACGCGATGGAACTGCACGGCGGCAACGGTGCCATGCTCGAGGTCGGCATCGAAAAGCTGTTTCGCGATGCGGCGATCTTCCTGCATTCGGATTCGACCGCCGACATCTCGCGCTTCAAGATCGTCAAGGCACTGTTCCCGCAGACGGCGGGCAAGTACGCGGGGCCAGAGCAGTGAGCCAGTGGGCAGGTTGGGCGGGCCTGCCGGAGGCGCCCGATCGCATTGATCCCGTGACAACCTTGGTTCAACATACGCGCCAATCAAGCGGACAGATCCGCAACAACAATCATGCTTGGGAGAAACGTCCATGACGGAACAGAGGCCGCGCATCTCCTACGTCGATCCAGCCAAGATCAACGACCCGGCCATGCTCGCGGAGCTCGACCGTTGCCGGCGTGAAGGCACGCCACGCCCCGAAAGCCAGGCAGTCCGCGCGCATGTGCCGGCTGTGTTCTGGTCGTTCGCGAATTCGTGGCGCGACGTCTTTCATACCGGCGTCGCCGATCACGCGATCAAGGAACTCTGCCGGCTCTATGTATCCCGCTCCGTACTGTGCGAATTCTGCGGCAACCAGCGATCGATCAAGGCGGCGAAGGCTGGCATCGCGGAAGACGACGTGCGCGACCTGATCAATTTCGAGTCATCGACACGCTTTAATGAAAAGCAGAAAGCCGCCCTCTCCTACGCGGAAGCGATCACCTGGGATCTGCCGACGGACGACAAATTCTGGGAACGGCTGCACAAGCATTTCTCGGAGCCCGAGCTTGTCGAGATCGGCTACTTCATCGCGCTCACCATGGGTCAGCAGCGCTGGCTGCGCATTCTGAACATCGATCATCATCAGGTGCTCGCCGGCGAAAGCGGCTCCATGGCGCCGGGGTTTGAAACCGAGGAAGATCTGAAGCGCGCGAAAGCCGATCCGAATTACTGGGCCAAAAGACCGTCCGCCACGCGTCCGCAGGCAGCGGAGTAAGCGCTTGCATATTCCCCAGGCGATCGCGGCCGAGCACACGGAACCCGTGGCCAACCCGGTCGGTGCAAGCGCGCGGATCCGGGTGCAGGACCTCGCGAAACGCTACGGCGCGCTCGAAGTCTTCCGCGATATCAATGTGGATGTGGGCGACCGGGAGATCGTCGCCATCGTCGGTCCTTCGGGATGCGGGAAGACGACTCTCCTTCGATGCATTGACGGGCTGATCGCGCCATCGTCCGGCAAAGTGGAAATCTCCGGTGTCGAGGTGAAGGCGCCGTTGCCGGGCGTCGCGATGGTGTTCCAGCAGTTCGGCCTCTTCCCCTGGAAGACCGTGTTCAGCAACGTGGCCTACGGGCTGCGGCTCGCCGGTGCATCGAAAGCCGAGATCCGCGAGCGGGTGCCCCGCTTCATCAAGCTCGTGGGCCTCGCCGGCTTCGAGGACACTTATCCCTATCAGCTTTCCGGCGGCATGCAGCAGCGATGCGGGCTCGCGCGGGCGCTCGCGATCGAGCCGAGTGTGCTCCTGATGGACGAGCCGTTTGCGGCCGTGGACGCGCAGACACGGGAGATTCTGCAGTTCGAACTGCTGCGCATCTGGGAAGTACGGCCGACCAGCATGGTGTTCGTCACGCACTCGATCGAGGAAGCGGTGCTGATGGGTCATCGCGTGGTGGTGCTCAAGGGCCGGCCGGCCGGCGTGTTCGAAACCATCGAAGTGGACCTGCCGCACCCGCGTACGCGCGAAACCTTGATGCATCCCCGCTTCGCACAACTGCGCGAGCATGTGTGGACGACGCTGATGGACGAAGCGAGGGCTGCGGAACTGCAATTGCAACGCTGACAAGACTCAAAACACAACGTCCGCAACGACGGACAATGGGAGGAAACAACATGTGCAGGAATTCCCGGACGCTGCTTGCGTCCCTTGTGATCACAGCAGCCGCAATGGGCTTTGCCGGCAATGCGGCCGCGCAGGAAACCTACACGATCGGATTGCCTGGCATTCCGCCCGTGTTCGTGAACACGCAGGCTTACGTCGCCGAACAACAGGGCTTCTTCAAGAAGCACGGCGTGAACGTGACGCTGCGACCGTTCGACAGTGGGGCCGCGGCTGCGCGCGCCGTCGCCTCGGGCAACATCCAGCTTTCCATGTCGCCGTCGCCGCTCGTCGTGACCATGCTGTCGAACAATCCCGACGCCGGCCTCGCGATGATCTACGGCTATGAGAAGCCGGATTGGCTGATCGGCTCGCTCGATCCGGGCATCACCAAATGCGAGGACGTCAAGGGCAAGCCGGTCGGCGTGGACAGCCTCGGCGGCGCGCGGTCGATCGCGCTCAACGTGATGCTCCGTCAGTGCAACCTGAAGGCCGAGGAAACGCAGCAGGTTCCGCTCAGCGCGAACGTGCTGACGGCGATGATCTCCGGACAGATCCCGCTCGGCGTCCTGCACATCGACGACGTGCCGATCATCGAGCGGGAGGCCAAGAAGAAGGTGATCCCGGTCGTCGACATCAACGACGTGCAGAAGGTCAACCACTATCTCGCGCTTGTCACGAGCAAAAAGATGATCGCCGAGAAGCGCGCCGATCTCGTCAAGGTCGTCGCCGCCTATATCGAGGCCGAGCGATTCATGCGCGATCCGAAAAACATCGACGCGGTCGCCAAGGCTGCGGCGCCCACGAGCCGCAGCGAGCCGGACGCCAAGTGGGCGATCGAGCAATATGTGAAGATGGAGTTCTGGCCGCGCGAGCACGGTCTCAAGAAGGAGAATGTCGACTCCATCATTGCGACACAGAAGAAGGTCGGCAACATCAAGGGCGAGCCGGTTGCTTACGATGGCGTGGTCGACCTGTCGATCTACGAGGAAGCCGCGAAGCTCGTGAAGTAAGGAGAGCTGACTATCGCAATGTGCCTCTTCCGAGGAAGGCCGATCCCCTCGTCCTTCGAGACGCTGTGCTTCGGACAGTTCCTGAGGACGAGGGGGTCAAATGTCACGAGGGGCATGGCGAGGACTTGAATTCATGCTTCAAGACAATTCCCGTCCAGCTCGCTACGCCACCTATGTGCTCGCGCTCACCATCGGCGCGCTCATTTGGCAGGCCGTCGCGAGCCGGACCAATCCCGCGTTTCTCGCATCGTTCACGGCGACGATCGGCGCGATCGCCGGCATGGTGCAATCCGGGGCGCTCACGCGGGCGCTGGCGAGTTCCACGCTCGTTTTTGTCACGGGGCTCGGTGCCGCCATCGTCGTCGGCATGGGCCTCGGACTTCTGCTCGCGCGAGTGCGGCTTCTGCGCATCGGTCTTGAGAGCTACATCATGGTGCTCTACGCGACGCCGATGGTCGCACTCATTCCCTTCATCATGTCGATGATGGGATTCGGCTTCGCGCCGAAGGCGCTTGTCGTCTTCCTGTTCGCCTTCTTCTCGATCCTCTACAATACGGTGGAAGGCGCGCGCAGCCTGAAGCCGGAGATGCTCGAAGTCGCACGCTCGTTCCGCTCGGGCGAATGGGGCATCTGGCGCGACGTGCTCGTCCCGCACACCCTTCCCTACTCGATGACCGGCATCCGCCAGGGGATCGGCCGCGGGCTCGTGGGGCTGGTGGCCGGTGAGTTTTTTCTCTCGGGCACCGGGATCGGTCTTCTCATCATGCAGAGCGAGCGCGATTTCGACGTGCCGGGACTCTACGGCTCGATCCTCGTCGTCACGATCCTCGGCGTGCTGCTGATGGGAATCGGCCGCGCGCTGGAGAACCGCTTCACCGCGTGGCAGGGATTGAACCGATGAGCGCGCCGGGCCTCACGCTCTCTCCGCCGCGATCCGGTTTGCGCTGGCTTAGCCCGGAGGCGGCGGCGCGGATCGCGGCTGGTCTAGCCATCGTGGCGATCTGGGAGTTCGCAGTCTGGATGTGGGCGCCGGCTTTCGTGGCGCGGCCAAGCCGGATCGTCGCCGTGTTTCCGGCGGTCATTACCGATCCGGGCCTGTGGCTCGCGGCGGGACAGACGCTCGGCGCCGTTGCGCAGGGGCTCGCGCTCGCGGTCGTGCTCGGCACGACGATCGGGCTTGCCATCGGCCGCGTGCCGGCCGTCGATCGATTCCTGCAGCTCTACGTGAGCGGGCTGTTCGCAATGCCGATGGTGGCGATTCTGCCGCTCTTGACGCTCTTCTTCGGCTACACGGGCGACGCGCGGCTCGCGACCGTCGTATTCGCGGCAGTGTTCGCCATCATCATCAATGTGTCCGACGGGGCGCGCGCCGTGCCGCCGGAGTTCGTCGAAGTGTCACGCGCGTTTCGCGGCTCGGGCTGGTCGCGCCTGTTCGATGTCGTGCTGCCTTCGTCGGTGCCGTATCTGCTCGCAGGGCTGAAGCTCGCCGCCGGCCGGGCGCTGATCGGCGCCGTCGTCGCGGAGTTCTACGCGGCGATCCCCGGGCTCGGCTTCTACATTCTCTACAATACGCGCACGTTCAAGCATAGCGAGGCGTTCGTCGCCGTGGCGCTGCTGGCAATCGTGGGGGTCCTGTTCGAGCTCCTGCTTTCCCGGGGCACGCGCTGGCTGCTGCCCTGGTATCGCCGGGACGAAGCGCGCGACTGACTGAACCGGAATGCAGGATCATCCATGAACAAGCCACAACAACTTTCGACGGCAACACAAGATGCGCGCGTGAAATCCGCAGCCTCCCATTGGGGACCGCGCTTTGTCGCAAATGGAGTGGCGCTCGCAGACTTCGAGGAGATCACCCACTCGATCACACGCTGGGACGATTGGTGCCGCGCGTGGTCCGAACGAGCGGCCGTACACGAACAGTTGGGCCGCGATACGCTGGCAAAGCGGAAATTCCTGAGTACCGGCGAGCATCTCAGCCGCGCGGCGGTCTATTACCATTTCGGCAAGTTCCTGTTCGTGCATGACATCCCGCAGATGCAGGCCGCGCACCGGAAGGCGGTCGAGTGCAAGAACCTGGCGCTCCCGCACATGCGGCCCGCGGGCGAGCGCGTCGAAATCCCCTACGAGGGGAGGAAGCTTTACGGCATCCTGCGCAAGCCGGACGGCGTGGAGAAACCGCCGGTGATGATCATGTGCTGCGGCCTCGATTCCACGAAAGAAGAGACCGACGCCTACGAACAGCCGTTCCTTGCGCGTGGAATGGCGACGCTCTGCTTCGACGGGCCGGGCCAGGGCGAAGCGGAATACGACTTCGCGATCCGCGGCGACTATGAAGCCGCAGTGAAAGCGGTCGTCGACACGATCGAGGCGCGCGGCGATCTCGATCCATCGCGGATCGGTCTGTGGGGCGTGAGTCTCGGCGGCTACTACGCACCGCGTTCGGCCGCGTTTGAACAACGCATCAAGGCGTGCATCGCACTGTGTGGCCCCTATGACTGGGCCGACGCATGGGACGGCTTGCCGGAGCTCACGCGCGAGGCGTTTCGCGTGCGCAGCCATAGCAAGACCATGGAAGAGGCGAAGCGCCATGCGGCGACGCTTTCATTGAAAGGCATCGCCGAGCGCATCACCTGCCCTCTCTTTGTGCTGGGCGCGAAGCTCGACCGCGTGATTCCGTGGCGCGATGCCGAGCTGCTTGCACGCGAGGCAAAGGGCCCGGTCGAGCTCCTGCTGATCGAGGACGGCAATCATGTCGCGAACAACCGTGCCTACAAGTGGCGCACACTGACCGCCGACTGGATGGCCGAGCAGCTCGGTGCGCGCGGCGGCTGATCCATCGTCTTGTTTCCTGCCGGAAGGATACTACCGAACATGGACAATCCTGATTTTCTGATCGTCGGTGGGGGAAGCGCCGGCGCAACGCTTGCCGCGCGCCTGTCGGAGGATTCCGCCACGCGCGTGCTGCTCGTTGAAGCGGGCCCCGATACGCCGCCCGACGCCACGCCGGCGGACATCGCGGACACGTTTCCGAGCTCGGCGCTGAACCCGAAATACTTCTGGGGTCTGCAAGCCGCTCGTTTCCCGGACGGCGCGCTGCATCCGTTTCCGCAGGCGCGCGTCATGGGCGGCGGCTCCAGCGTGATGGGCCTCGTCGCGCTGCGCGGCATGCCGTCCGATTACGACGCATGGACGGCGGCGGGCGCGGAAGGCTGGGGCTGGAGCGACGTCGTCCGATATTTCCGCAAGGCCGAGAACGATCTCGATCGCGACCAGAGCCAGAGCGCGGCGCGACCCTATACGATCCACCGCATTCCCGCGAACGAGTGGCCCGGTTTCGTCACGGCGATGGAGCGCGCCGCCGTTGCGCAAGGCATGCCCATCATTCCCGACATCAACGAGAATCCTGGCGACGGCTTCTTCCCGATGCCGGTGAGCCAGGGCGGCAATAGGCGCTCCACCAGCGCGAGTTGCTATCTCACGGAAGCCGTGCGCAAGCGAAGCAATCTTGCAATCATGACCGAAGCGAAGGTCACGACGCTGCGCTTCGAGGGCACGCGGGCGTGCGGCGCGGTCGTCGAATGCGGCGGAGAAACGATCCGGATCGAAGCGCGGGAAGTCATCGTGAGCGCGGGCGCGATCCACTCCCCGACGATTCTCCTGCGAAGCGGCGTCGGCCCCGCCGACGAACTGAAGCGGCTCGGGATCGCGACGGTCGCCGACCGGCGCGGCGTCGGCCGCAATCTGCAGAACCATCCCTATCTGCATTTCGCGATGACGCTGCCGCCGCGCTCGCGGCTTGCGCCGCATCTGCGGCGCTTCGCCATCGCGGGGATCCGGCAGTCATCGGGCCTCGAAGGCGGCACGCCGGCGGACATGCTCATTTTCATCTTCGGCCGCGTGAGCCCCCGCTCCTACGGGCCCGATCTCGCCATGCTCGGCGCCGCACTCTATGCGCCTTACTCGCGCGGCTCAGTGACGCTCGCGAGTCCCGATGCCGCGACGCAGCCGAACATCGACTTCCGCTTGCTGGAAGACCCGCGCGACGCGCCGCGCATGGTGAAGGCGGGCCGGCTCGTGGAGACGCTGCTCCTCGATCCTGCGGTCGCCGACTCCTATAACGATGCGTTCCTGCTGCCGCCGACCATGGCGCTGAATCAGTTCAACCGGGAGGGATTCGTGGGCGGACTGCTCGCGGCGGCCGCGAAAGTGGCGCTGAACCTGCCCGCCCCCATGGGTCGCGCGATGATCGGACCGGCGATCCGTCCCGGCCGCTGGTTCGCAAACCGGCACGAGCGATCGCCGCTGACCGACAGCGAAATCCTCGGCGCCGCCGTGCCCATGGCGCATCCGGCCGGCACCTGCGCCATCGGGCGCAAGGACGATCCCATGGCGGTCGTCGACAGCGCGTGCCGTGTCTATGGTGTGCAAAATCTCCGCGTGGTCGATGCCTCGGTCATGCCGCGCATCCCCGCAGCGAACACCAACCTGCCAACCATCATGGTCGCCGAGCGGGCGGCGGACCTCATCAAGTCCAGGGTGAGGGCCTAGAGTGCGATTCACGCTTGCGGTGGAATCGCGTTGCGATTTCACCGCAAGCGATGCCGCTCTACGACACACGCTCCTCCGCCACCGACGTCGCCTCCGCGCGCTTTCGGCGCCGGCGCCAATATTCGAGCATGCCCATCACGCCGCCCGGAACGAACAGGGCGATAACGATGACGACGATGCTGAAGATCACGCGATTGACTTCGGAGGTGAAGGTGACGCGCAGCGCGTCGGCAACGAGGAGCACGAGCGGCGCGCCGATGAGCGGGCCTTGCCAGGTGCCGGGGCCGCCGATCACCGCCATCAGGACGACGTTGAGCGAGATGTCGAACGAGAAGGTGCCGGTCGGTTCGATATACATGATACGCTGGGCATAGAGCCCGCCGACCACGCCCGCGATGAAGCAGGCGATCGCGTTCGCGACCCACTTCACCTCGATGGTCTTCACGCCGATGATCTCGGCGGCATCCTCGTCCTCGCGGATGGCGACCAGCGCCCAGCCGATGTTCGATTTCTCGATCGCATAAACGACAACGGTGACGAGCACCGCAAGCCCGAGGAACAGGAAATAGAACAGGCGCTCGACGCCGAGCGGCGTCAGGCCGACAGGCTCCATGTAGATGCCGAGCGCGCCCTGGGTATAGGGCACATTGAGCACAAGCACCTGCACCGCGAAGGTGATGATCATGGTCACGAGCGCGAAGTAGGCGCCGCGCAGGCGCAGCGTCGGAATGCCGATCACGAGGCCGGCAATGGCCGCCGCCACGCCGGCAAGCGGCGCGGTGAGAAACGGCGACAGGCCGAAATAATGGAAGATCATGGCGCTCGCGTAGGCGCCCGTTCCGAAGAACGTCACCATGCCGAAATTCAGGTAGCCGCCATAGCCGCCGAGAATGTTCCAGGCCTGCGTCAGCACGACGTAGAGAAAGACCGTACCGAGCGTACTGAGGATGAAAAGGCGCGTACCGAATGCCCCATAGAGGACGAGCCCAGCCAGCACCGCGAGCCAGAAGGCAACGCCTACCCAGGCGCGCCAACCGCCGCGCTCGCTCGACTTGAGAAAGAAAACCGAGAGCAATTTGTCCCCCTAGATGCCGCGGCGGGCCGCACGGCTCAGTCCCTCGCGGCGCGCGACCAGGATCACGGCGAGCAGCACGTAAAGGACCAGATAGACGTAATCGAACGGCATGAACGCCGCGACGGCCGTCTGGATCAGGCCCACGACGAGGCCGGCGATCAGCGTGTTGCCGACATTGCCGAGCCCGCCGAGGATCACGACCAGGAACGCCCAGGCGAGCCACAGGATCTGCGTGTTGGGCGAGAACGGAAACACCATGCCGAGCGCAACACCCGCCGAGCCCGCGCAGGCAATGCCGAGCCCGAACATGACGGCCGCAAGCTGGCGGACATTGACGCCGACGGACATGGCGGCGGATCGGTTCTGGCCCATGGCGCGGATGGCGCGACCCGTGAGCGTGTAGCGCAGAAACGCCCAGAAGGCGACGATCAGCAGAAGCGCCAGCGCGCCCGCAATCAGCTTCACATTCGCAAGCACGATCGGGCCGATCAAGATCGACTGGTTGGTATAGCTCGCGGTGATGACGCGCGTATCGGTGGTCCAGGCGATGGTGCCGAGATTCTCGAGGAGCACCATCAGGCCGAACATGGCGACAAGTCCTTGCGTCTGCGGCGCGAGTTCGACGCGCGTGATCAGCACCCGATAGACGATGACACCGGCGGCGAAGAAGACCGGAAACGCAAGAAAGAAAGAGATGATCGGATCGATGCCGAGCCGCCGGAACAGCTCGAATGCAAAGAACGAACCAAGCATGATGAAGGCGCTGTGCGCCACGTTCACGATGCCCATGATGCCGAGCACCAGGCTGAGCCCGACGCCCGCGATCGCATAGATCAAGCCGAGCAGGATCCCATCGGCAACGATGATCGCGATCTGGTTCAGCATGGTTCTCCGCCCGCCATCCCCTCGCCTATACCCCAAGCCATCCGCGCACCATCGCGCCGAGATCGCCCTCGAAAGCGGCGCGGTCTCCCTCGACATCGTTCCTGCCGGAATTAAGCACATAGACGTAATCGGCAACGCCGATCGCCGCGCGCACGTCCTGATCGACGAGAAGAATGGTCCGGCCCTCTTTCTTGAGCGCCACTAGTTCTTCATAAACCTGATGGGCCACGATCGGCGAAAGGCCGACAGACGGCTCGTCGATCAAAAGCACGCTCGGGTTCGGAACGAGCAATCGCGCGATCTCGACGGCACGCTGCTGGCCGCCGCTGAGGCTGCCTGCCGCGCGATCCTGCAGCGGCCGCAAGTGCGGATAGCGGGCGAGCATCGCCTCCACCGCTTCGCGCAGCCGCTTGCGGTCGGAGCGCATGGTCCAGCCGCCGAGCTCGATGTTCTCGACCACCGAAAGCTCGGGGAATACGGAGCGGCCCTGCGGCAGCAGGGCGATGCCATGATCGATGTGCTGGTGCGGCGGCAAGGTGCTCACGTCAGAGTCGGCAAGGTGCACGGTCCCGCTTTCAGGCGGGAGGAAGCCGGAAATCACCTTCAGGAGCGTCGACTTCCCCGCTCCGTTCGGGCCGAGGATCACTGTGATGCGGCCCGGCTCGGCCTTGAGGTTCACGCCGCGCAGGATCGGATGCCCGGGGATGTAGCCGGCGACCACGTTGGCGACCTGAAGCCTTGGTGCGGAGATCGTCATGGCTAATTGCGGCCGAGATAACCTTCGATGACCTTTTCGTCGTGAACAACGGCAGCCGGCAAGCCGGACGCCGCCACCTTCCCTTCAACGAGGCACACCATGAAGTCCGACATGTTCACGAGATCGGGCACTTCGTGACTCACGATGAGAAATGAGGCGCCCTCCTTCTGCACGGTCTCCCGGATACAGCGGATCAGGACTTTCTTGATCTCGGGATGGACGCCGGCGAACGGCTCATCCATGAGGACGAGCCGCGGATGCGTGACAAGCGCACGGGCGAACTCGAGCAAACGCTGCTGGCCGCCGGAAAGCTCGCTCGCCGTGTGCCCGGCGTGACGCTCCAGACCGACGAACGCGAGCAGTTCGTTCGCGCGTTCCTCCGCCTTCGATCGCTCCAGCGCCTGCTGGTGCAAGAGCGGCACGAACAGGTTCTGCATCGTCGTGAGCGTGTGGAAGACACGCGTGGTCTGAAACGTGCGGCTCAGCCCGTTTGCCGCAAGATCGCTCGGCCGCCGGCCGCCGATCCTGGTCTCGCCAAGGCGAACTTCGCCTTCGTCGGCGGAAACGACGCCGTTGATCACGTTCAACAGCGTCGTCTTTCCCGATCCGTTCGGGCCGATCAGCCCGACGACCTTGTTCGCTTCCAGCTGGAACGACACCCCGTTCAGCGCGACGACGCCGCCGAATTTCTTGGTGACGGCGTCGATCGCAAGCAGCGATGCCGCGGCGGCCTCACTCATTATTTCAAGACTGGCTCGGCGGTGCGGAACTCCTTCGGCCACACGACCTCGTTCTTGCCCTTCTGGTACTGGAGAATGATCTGGCTGTATTCCGGCGTCCCGTTCTCCTGATATTTGAAGTCGCCGCCGACCGTCTTGAAGGTGGTCTTCTGGATGTAATCCTTCAGCTTCTCCTGATCGAGCGTCTTTGCGCCCTCGACGGCCTGCTCGAGCACTTCGAGGATCGCGGTGCCGCCGATGGCGTAGGTCGGCAATGTCTCGTAGCCGCGCTTCTTGAAAATCTCGCCGAGCTCGGCGATGCCCGCGAACGGCTGCGTCGGCCAGGCAATGGTCGTGCCGAAGCCGCGCTCCGCCGCCTCACCGAGGGCCGCCCATCCCTTCAGCGTCGTCACCTGCGAGCCGCAGGTGCAGAACATGGCAGGCTTGTAGCCCTGCTGTGCAACCGTACGGGCGATCTGGAGCGCGTCGTTCGGCAGGCTGAGCGCAAGGACGACGTCGGCATTGGCATTTCTCGCCTTCTGCACGAGGCCCGTGAAGTCGGTCGTGTTCGGCGGATACTGCTCATCGACGACGACCTCGACGCCGACTTCCTTCGCGAAGTTGAGCGCACCGCCCTTGCCGCCGACGCCCGCGCGCACCACGATCGTGAACGGATTTTGCGCGGTGAAGATCGCGATGCGTTTCGGCCGCTCGTTCTCCGGCAGGCTCTTGATCAGCTCGAACACGCCGCGGGTGTAGTCGGGCTCCTGATAATTGTAGCTGCCGACGATCCAGCCCTTCGCGTTGTTGAAGATGTTGATGCCGACGAAGCCGCCATTGAACAGGATCTTGTTGTGCGAGCGCACGATCGGCACGATCGCGCCGCCGACGAAGGTGGTGTACGGCGCGAGCACGAGGTCGACCTTGTCCTGATCGAGCAGGCGATTGTACAGCGACTGCGCGACGGTCGGCGTGCTCTCATCGTTGTAGATGATCATTTTCACCGGACGGCCGAGCAGCCCGCCCTTCTTGTTGACCTTCTCGAGCCAGAGGTCATAGACCGCCTTGTAGTCCGTCGACGGCTCGGCATAGGCGCCGGTAAGGCCGAGGGTCCCGCCGATCACGATGGGATCCTTTTGCTGCGCGGCGGCAGGCGTCGAGAGAAGCGCCGCCGCCGCGAGAAACGTCGCGGCGCCGAACGCCCTGCGCGATAGAGTTCCGGACTTCATCATTTTCACCTCCCTTGCGTTTCGTCGTTCGTCGAGAACGGACATTTTTGTTGAATCAAGTGTAGCGTGACGGACGGCGGCATGCGAGGCCGCCACGAGTTTCTCCTGCAATCATCGCGCGCAACAAGAGTGGGACGACACACACCCCCGCTTCCCACTGCCCAATCGCGAATGTGGCATTCCGTCTAACGTCCCCCCTTTCGTTTCCTCGATTGCTGCTTTGCGGCATTCCCGTTTTCGGGTTTTCCCGCGCGTACCCAGTGCGTCCGGCGCGTGCGCTTGTCGCCCGAACGATTGAGCACGGCCCAGATCGCCACGGCCGACTTGTTGCCGATGGTCCAGAGCCGGTGCGGGCTCTGTGCTTCGAACGAAATGGAGTCGCCCGGGCCCAGCTCGTATTCGTTGAAGCCGATCCGGACGCCCAGGCGTCCGCTGATGATGTAGGCGTATTCCATGCCGCCGTGGCGGACGAGCAGGTCCGCGTCGCAAGATTCCGCACCCACTTCGTACACGACATAGAGGAATTCCAGTTCCTGGTCGGGCGCCGGCGTCAGCAATTCCCAACGGACACCATCGGCCAGCCGGATGACCTCGCGATTGTTGCGGCGCCGCACGGGGCCGGGATTCGCCGCTTCCTTTGGCGCGCGGTGACCGTTGGCCGCCGGCTTCTGCTTTTCCGGAAACAGCTCGTCCAAGCCGAGCCCGAGCTCGCTCACCATCGCGTAAAGCGTACCGACCGACGGCATCACCGTGCCGTGCTCGATCTGCGAAACCAGGCTCGGAGAAACGTTCACCGCACGCGCGAAGCCGCGCAGGCTGATGCCGTTACGTTCACGCGCGGACTTGAGCTTGGCGCCGATGCCGGCGACACTCTTCGCCTGGCTCTCGGGCGAACGAGGCGCGGCGCGCACGGCGGAACGCCGGCGGGCGACCGCTTTGTCGTCATGCGCGCGAGCAACAGCCATCTCGACGTTCCATTGGTCGACGTTCCGGTTGGCGGCGGAAGCCTCGTACCTTGACACTGTACATGACGGTCAATAGCGTTCAATACTGCTTAACAACCTTTCCGGCGCGGGACCGCGCAGGGATAACACCGCCATGCACCATATGCAGCGCGCCGCCGACATTCGGCCCGAACCCACCTACACGAACAATAGCGAGAAATTTCTGCGCTGCTCGATGGTCGACCGCTCGGTCGGCTCCGTGCACATGGGCTTCGGTCTCTGCGTGCTCGGCGCGGGCGGCCGCATCGACACGCACTTCCATTCGTTCGAGGAAAGCTTCTACGTTATCGAGGGCGAGCCGACGCTTATCCTCAACGGGCGCGCCTACCCGCTTTCGCCCGGCACCTGCGGCGTCGTGCCGGTCGGCGTGCCGCACGCATGGATCGGCCCGAAGAGCGGCGAAGCGCGCTGGATCGACATGCTCGCGCCGCAGCCGCGCACGCCGGACCTTCCCGCCGACACCTTCTTCCTCGGCGCGCCGGAAGCGATCCACAGCGGCGAGACGGACATCCGCGATCCGCGCTCGCGCCACTTCTTCCGCATGACCGACCGCGACATCGACGTCGATGCCTTGAAGGTCGGCGCGCGCGTCGATGCGCCCACCGTGTCGGCAAGCATGGCGACCGCCCTCCTCGTCTATAGCGGCATCTCCGTGAAAATGCTGGTCGATCAGCGCCTCGATGCGCAGTGCCACACGATGTTCATGGTTGATTATCAGCCGGGGGGTGCTGCGCACCTGCACGATCATCCGCTCGAGGAAGCGTATTATCTCCTCGATGGCGAAGTCGAGGCGGTGGCCGACGACAAGACCTACATCCTGAAGCCGGGCGACGTGTTCTGGACCGGCGTCGGCTGCATCCATGCCTTCTATAATCGCTCCAACCGCCGCGTGCGCTGGCTGGAGACGCAGGCGCCGCAGCCGCCGTCGCGGCACTCATACCGATTCAACCGCGACTGGGACTACGTGCAACAGAAGCTTGCGACCGCAGCCGAGTAGCGCCGGCTATTCGAGCCCGGCGCGCCGCAGCGCGACCTTCGACACCGCGGACCAGTCCTTGGCTCCATCGCCATGCGCCAGCGCATCGAGATAGTTGTCGCGCAGCACGCTCGCGAAGGGCAGCGGGACGTTCGCCTCCTCGCCCGCTTCGAGCGCGAGCTTCGCATCCTTGAGGCCGAGCTTGAGATCGAAGCCGGGCGGCTCGAACTTCCCTCCCCCGATGAGCTGCGCGTAGATGCGATAGACCGGCACGTCGAAGATCGACGTCACCACCGTGTTCAGCACGTCCATGGGGTCCATCTTGTAGGCGCGCGCGAGCGCGGCGGTCTCGCCCATCGACTCCAGGACGCTCGCCACCATCAGGTTGCCGGCGATCTTGGCGACGTTCGCTTGGCTCGGCACGGGGCCGAGCCGCCAGGTCTTCTTGCCCATCGCGTCGAAGAGCGGCTGCACACGGTCGATCGCCGCGGGATCGCCGGCCGCCATGATGTTCAGGTTGCGCTCTGCCGCCATTTCCGGACGGCCGAACACGGGCGCAGCAATGTATTGAATGCCGGCCTTCGCGTGGGCCGCCGCGAGCTCGTTCGCGCACTGGACGGACGCCGTCGCCATATTGATATGGATGGCCGGAGCGCCGCTTCTCCGCAACACCTTCTCGTCGAGAAAAACGCCGCGCATCGCGTCGTCGTTCGGCAGCATGGAGATGACGGCGTCGCCGGAAAAGGCGTCTTCCGCGCTCGTCGCGGCCTTCGCGCCGTCCTTGGCGAGTGCGGCAAGCGATTGCGGGGACGTATCCCACGCGCGAACCTCGTGACCCGCGCGAAGGAGATTTCGCGCCATCGTGCCGCCCATGCGGCCCACACCGATAAAGCCCACCTGCACAGCGTCCATCCCTGTTCGTTGCGTTCTTGTTCCGGCAGCTTTGCTGCTCGCACGGACTATGCAACGCGCGCTTGCTGTTCGACAAGGCGCGGGGCTGTATCATCGGCCATGTGAAAAATTCAGGCGAAGCACACCCAGAATTCGCCGGAGGAACGCCAATGGACCAGAAGACCTTGCCGCCCCCTCGCCTCGCGCCGCTTTCGCCGGATCATGCTCCTGAGCTACGGGAAATGTTCGCGCACTATGCGCAGCGCGGCAGCTACATTCCGAACAGCATGTTGATCATGCAGCGCAAGCCGAAGCTCGCGCTCGCGCTCAACCAACTGCATTCGGAGATTTTCGATCCCATGGGCGAGGTCGATCCGGGATTCAAACGGCTCATCGCCTTTGTGTGCAGCCGCTCGGCGGGCTGCCAGTATTGCATGGCGCATCAGGTGGGCGGTTCGTTCAAGCTCGGCGTGAGCGAAGAGAAGTTCGACGCGATCTGGGACTACCAGACGAGCCCACTCTACAGCCACGCCGAGCGCGCCGCGCTCGATGTTGCGGTCGCCGCCGGCTGCGTGCCGAATGCCGTGACCGATGAGATGTTCGACGAGATGAAGAAGCACTGGAACGAGGCGCAGATCGTCGAGATCGTCGCGACAATCGCGATCTTCGGATTCTTCAATCGCTGGAACGACACGATGGCGACACCGCTCGAGGAGATTCCCGTCGAGAAGGGAAACGAGTTCCTTGCCTCGCGCGGATGGAGCGTCGGCAAGCACGCAGGCCAGTGAACGGTTTCGCAGGTCGAACGGGGCAAACGAAATGAACGTCAAAGAAGAGAGCCGCTTCAAGATCAAGCCGGACGACCGCAGCGCCGACACGTCGCTCAAGGAAGAAGAGGGCTGGCACAAGATGGATGTGCGCTGGCTGATCACCGACAAGAGCGTGGGATCAACCATGACGGTCGTCGGTCGCACGACCATGCCGCCGGGCGTCAAGGCGCAGCACGCCTGGCATCGCCACCCCAATGCGGAAGAATGGGAGCTCTGCATCCAGGGGGTCGGGATCAAGCACGTCGGCGAGGAGTCGTTTTACCTGCGGCCGGGCGACGTCTGCTTCGTGCCGCGCGACATCTATCACGGGCTGGAAAACGGCTCGGATACGGAAACACTCGTGACCGTATGGGGCTATTGCGGGGCGGCGAGCCTCGAGCAGGCCGGCTACATTATTCCGGAGAACGATCCAGACGCGCCGGATTATGTGAAGGCCAAACACGACTGAGGGTTGTCGTCATTACGCGTCTTGGACAGCCAAAATCTCCGGCTCGGGCGTTCCTTTCCATATGAAACGATAGGTGCGCGCCTTGCGGACGTTCATCACCAATGCGGGGCGAAAGCAGGCGACACAAGTACCGCCTTTCCGGCGAACGCTCGGATAAATCACGCCGAGAGAACCAGTTTCAAGTAATTGCTGCGCCAGATCCTGCGAGGCGAGATAGCTGTCCGGCGCAAGGCAGTCCGCGAATCGCTTGTCGCGGCGAATATCGTGGAAATCGGCACTGAAATCCGCGAGATAGTCGTCGTAGGTGATCTCCTCCTCGAACCAATTCACCTCCGCAAGCTCAATCGACTTGTGAAACACAATCTCGGCCTGCGCGGTCGCAAGCTCGAAGCCGGCATACCAGGCGCCGCGATCCGGTCCGTTGAAACGGCTGCCGAGCGGGTGCGCGTGGCAGAAGGCTGCATTCACGATGCGGTAGTACGGCACGCCAAAGACGAGCTCGTGGATGCCGATGCCGGGCAAGAGATTGTTCTCGGCAAGCAAGCGGTCGTTGGTGGCGTTGTCGAGATCGAAGATGTCCTGAAGGTGCGTGTCGTTGTCGGCGATGCGCGTGAGCACGCTCTCGCTGCCCTCGCTGTGTTTCGATGAAATCAGGCGGTGGGTATCGTTCTGCCGGACAAGCGTCGTGCGCGGCAGCGTCACATGCCGCCCCGGCGCGCGTCGAGGAGGCGGCGTACAGTCTGCATTGCCGGCAGCCCGCCCCTGATCATGTAAGCAAGCGCGGTGTCGCCGCCGAAGATGCGGTTGGTGTTCGGCCGCTGCACCCACGCGTCGGCGAGCTTCTCGGCATAGAGAATATTGAGCGCCTTGAAGATGCCGACGAGATAGGAGACGCGGGTGAGCGTGTCGGCGTCGAGCGTACGCTCCGGCTTCTTCTTCATTTCATAGAACTGGCCGTTCGACATGCCGCCGAGCAAGGCGCGCGCGTCCTCGTCCCGCACCTTCCATTTCTGCATGATGTTCAGAAATGCCTTGATCGCGGACGGGCTTAGCCGCTCGCGCTCGCCCTTGGTCGAGAGATCGACAAGCGGTGATGGCTCGTAGCGGGTGGCCGGGTATTGGGGCGCCAAGGGCATCAGTAGTAACTCCGAATTTGGAGTAATTTATATACATTTTTGTATTGAGGCAAGCCCTGCTGATGCTGATTTTATGACTCCACAGTGTTCTTGTTTTGTTCTAGCCTGCGCTCCCTTTGAGCCAAGGCGATGAAACCGTCCGTTGTCATAGCTCCCGATCAACCGCGCGCCGGGATCGTCACCGCGCTGCGCCGGCTGCTGCCACGCATGGAAAGCGTCGCGGCCGAGACGCGCGTGCTCCCTTTCGGCATTCCCGAGCTCGACTCGCATCTGCCGCAAGGCGGGCTCGCCCTCGGCTCCCTGCACGAGGTCATGCCTGAAACCAAAGAAGACGCCCTCGCCGCCTTCGGCTTCGTCACGGCGCTGCTCGGCCGCATGCTCCGGAAAGATCCGGTACTTTTTGTCACGTCGTCGGGCGGGCTCGGACGGAATGCGCGCCCCTACGGTCACGGCCTGCATCAGCTCGGCCTCGATCCGGCGCGCGCGATCCTCGTCAGGACGGCGAACAACAAACAATCGCTCTGGACACTGGAAGAAGCGTTGCGCTCGGGTGTGCCGGCCGCCGTCGCCGGCACGCTCGAACGGCTCGATCTCAAGACAAGCCAGCGTTTGCAGTTCGCCGCACGGGAGTCCGGCGTCCCCCTCCTGCTCTTGCGACCGGCCGGGATTACGGAATCAACGGTGGCGATGACGCGCTGGCGCGTCCGCTCGATGCAAGCCGCGCGCGACCGCTTCGGTCTCATCGCGCGCTGGCGATGGCGCCTCACGCTCGAGCGCTGCCGCAACGGACGGACGGGTGAATGGTTGGTGGAGTACGACAATGCGTATCGTTTCAGTCTGGCTACCGCGGTGGCCGATCCTGCGCTTCCTCGCCGCGCAAGCACGGAAAGATTCTGCGCGTGATCCCGAAAAGTGGGAACCGGTTTTCGGAAAAGATCACGCGCAAGATAAAAATAAGTTGGTTGATCCAAAGCGGCCCTTTGTCCTTTCCGTCGAAGCTTCCGGCGGGCCGCGCATTGCCGCCCTGAACGAAGCGGCGGAAGCGGAAGGACTGGCGAAGCAGGATCTCGTCGCCGACGCGCGCGCGAAAGCGGGCGTGCTGCAGGTACGCGACATCGATCCCGCCGCCGACGACACGGCGCTAAAGCGGCTCGCGCTGTGGGCGACGCGTTACACGCCCCTCGTCTCGCCGTGGGGCGAAGCGAACGGCGCGGACGGTTTCTTCCTCGACATCACGGGTGCCGCGCATCTCTTCGGCGGCGAAGAAAGCCTGCTCGCCGATCTCGCCGACCGGCTGCACGGTTTCGGACTGCCGGCGCGGCTCGCCATTGCCGACACGGCGGGCGCGGCCTGGGCACTGTCGCAATTTCATTCCTCGTCGACCGTGGTGCTGCCTTCGGGGCAGGAAGCCGAAGCGCTCGCTCGTCTGCCCGTCGAGGCGCTGCGGCTCTCCTTCGATACCCGCACGACCTTGCGGCGGCTCGGCTTCAAGCGCGTCGGCACGCTCATTGACAAGTCGCGCGCGCCGTTCGCCGCGCGGTTCGAAAAAGAGCTTCTGCTGCGGCTCGATCAGGCGCTCGGCCGCGCGCCGGAGCCGCTTGTCTTCATCAAGACGCCGCCGATCTATCACAGCGCCCGCTATCTGCTGGAGCCCATCTTCACGGCGGATGCGGTTGTGGCCTTCACAACGCGCCTGATGCGCAGCCTTGTGCATGCGCTCGTGCGCGATGGCGTGGGTGCGCGGTCGCTGCGGCTTTCGCTCTATCGCGTCGACGGCGTGGTGGAGACGATCGACCTCGGCCTCACCCTGCCAACGCGCAGCCCCACCCATGTCGCGCGCCTCATCGGCCTGAAGCTCGAACGCCTTGCCGGCGCGGTGGATGCGGGCTTCGGCTTCGAGACGCTCGATCTCGCGGTGACCGTAGCCGAGCCGATGGAAGCGGAGCAGACCGAGCTGGTCGCGGCAAATGACGACAGCTTCAGCCCGGAGCAATGCGCGGCGCTCGTGGACCGGCTGCAACAGCGTCTCGGTCGGGACAGCGTGCAACGGCTCGCGCCGGTGGAGAGCCATCTTCCCGAACGCGCGGAAATGCTAGAAGCCGTGGTCGGCGATGCAGCGGTCTGGCCTGCGCCCGACACGAACCGATTGCGGCCACCCATTCTTCTGCCGCGAGCAGAAGAAGTGAAAGAAGTCATGGCTGTCGTGCCGGACGGGCCGCCCGCGCGCTTCCGCTGGCGCGGCACGCTGCACGATGTGGCGCATGCGCAGGGGCCGGAGCGCATCGCCAACGAATGGTGGCGGGACCGCGGCGCGAAGCCCACGCGCGACTACTACCTCGTGGAGGACAAGGCCGGGCACCGCTTCTGGCTTTACCGGGAAGGACTTCAGGGGAGCGAAATCCGCTCGCCGCGCTGGTTCCTGCACGGACTGTTTGCGTGAGGGAGGTCATGCCCGATCCCGTGCCCGCCTATGCCGAGCTTGCCGTCACCACCAATTTCTCCTTCCTCCGCGGGGCGTCGCGCCCGCAGGAATTGGTAGCGCAGGCCGAAACGCTCGGCCTTGCCGCGATCGGTGTCGCCGACCGCAACAGCTTCGCGGGCGTCGTGCGTGCTTACGATCAGTGGAAGACGCGGAAGAGAGAAGATTTCAAGTTTCTCGTCGGGGTGCGGCTCGTCACCACGGACGGCTTCGAGGTGCTGGCCTATCCGACCGACCGGGCGGCCTATGGCCGGCTCTGTCAACTCATCACGCGAGGCAACGTCAAAATCAAGAAAGGTGAGAAAGGCGAATGCCGCCTCACCTTCGAGGATATTCTGTCCGCAAGCGAAGGGCAGATGCTGATCGCATTGCCGCCTGATGAACTGTCACCGGCATTCACCGAGCGGCTTGCGGCGCTTGCGCATGCCGCGCCGGGGCGGAGCTTCCTCGCCGGCATTCATCGTTATCGCGGCGACGAACCGCGCCGGCTCGGCCGGCTCGACGAGCTTGGCCGGCAAGCCGGCGCTCCGCTCGTCGCGGTCAACGATGTGCATTATCACGTACCGGAGCGCCGCGCGCTTGCCGATGTGCTCACCTGCATCCGCGAGAAATGCACCATCGCCGAAGCGGGATTGCGGCTTGCGGCCAATGCCGAGCGGCATCTCAAAAAGCCCGAAGAGATGGCTCGGCTCTTTGCGAAATATCCCGATGCCATCGCGCGGACGGTCGAGATCGCCAATGCCTGCCATTTCTCGCTTAGGGAACTGCAATACGAATACCCCGACGAGCCGGTGCCGCCGGACAAGACGCCGCAGGAGCATCTGGAAGACCTGACGTGGGAAGGCGCAAAGGCGCGTTATCCCGAAGGCATTCCCAATGACGTGGAAAAAAGAATTAAGGGGGAGCTGGCGATTATCGGCAGGCTTGATTACGCACGCTATTTCTTGACGGTTCACGATGTCGTCCGTTTCGCCCGCAGCCGACCAAATGAGATTCTCTGTCAGGGTCGAGGTTCAGCCGCGAACAGCGCGGTCTGCTATTGCCTCGGCATCACTGAAGTAAATCCGAACAACAGCGGCCTTCTGTTCGCCCGTTTCATCTCCGAGAAGCGCGGCGAGCCGCCCGACATCGACGTCGATTTCGAGCACGAGCGGCGCGAGGAGGTCATCCAATACATTTATGAGCGATACGGCCGCCATCGCGCGGCGATCTGCGCGACGGTGATCCACTATCGCTCGCGCCAGTCGATCCGCGATGTCGGCAAGGCGCTCGGTCTCACGCCCGATGTGACCGCCGCGCTCGCGAAAACCGTGTGGGGCAGTCATGACGACGGCCTGCCCGACGCGCACATCCGCGAGGCCGGGCTCGATCCGTCCAATCCGACGATCCTGCAAGCCGTGCTGCTCGCGCGCGAGTTGCTCGGCTTCCCGCGCCATCTCTCGCAGCATGTGGGCGGCTTCGTACTCACGCGCGGACGGCTCGACGAAACGGTGCCGATCGGCCATGCGGCGATGGAGGACCGCACTTGCATCGAATGGGACAAGGATGACATCGACACGGTCGGACTGATGAAGGTCGACGTGCTCGCGCTTGGCATGCTGAGCTGCCTGAAGCGCGGCCTCGATCTGCTCGAGACGCATTACGGGAGAGCGCTTTCGCTCGCGACGATTCCCGGCGACGGAACGGAAGACGCGAAGCCCGTTTACGACATGCTTTCGCGCGCCGACTCCGTCGGCGTGTTCCAGGTGGAGAGCCGCGCGCAGATGTCGATGCTGCCGCGGCTCAAGCCGCGCTGCTTCTACGACCTCGTCATCGAGGTCGCGATCGTGCGGCCCGGCCCGATCCAGGGCGACATGGTGCATCCCTATCTGCGCCGGCGAGACGGAATTGATGAAGTCCACTATCCCTCGCCCGATCCGGCACACGGCCCCGCCAATGAGCTTGAGAATGTCCTGGAAAGAACACTGGGCGTCCCGCTCTTTCAGGAACAGGCGATGCAGATCGCCATTGATGCTGCCAAATTCTCACCCGACGAGGCGGACGGGCTGCGGCGTACCATGGCGACCTTTCGTCATACGGGCAGCGTCGGCAAATATCGGGAAAAATTCATCGACGGCATGACCCGGCGCGGTTATGCGCGTGATTTCGTCGAACGTTGTTTCAGCCAGATCGAAGGCTTTGGCGAATACGGCTTTCCGGAAAGCCACGCAGCAAGCTTCGCCCTGCTCGTCTATGCCTCCGCCTGGATCAAGTGCCACTACCCGGACGTTTTTTGCGCGGCGATCCTCAACAGCCAACCCATGGGCTTCTATCAGCCGGCGCAGCTCGTGCGTGACGCGCGCCAGCACGGCGTCGAGGTGCGGGAGGCCGATGTCAATTTCAGCCAGTGGGATTGCACGCTGGAGCCTGCATCGGAAAGAAACCGATATCGCTTCGCGGTCCGCCTCGGCTTCCGGCAGATCCAGGGCCTGAACAAGGAGGAGATGGAGAAGCTCACCGATGCGCGCGGCAACGGCTTTTCCAGCATCGAACGGCTTGCGGCCGTTTCTGGCGTCTCGCGTTTCACGATCGAGCGGCTTGCCGCGGCGGACGCTTTCCGCTCGCTTGGCTTCGACCGGCGCAAGGCGCTGTGGACCGCGCGGCGGCTCGATGCGGTCGGCGTCCGGCGCGGAAGCGCTCTCAAGAAGTCCGCCGCCGACGATGCGCCGCTTCCCCTGCTCGCGCCACACTTGAGCGACGAACTCTTCCCCGAGCCAGAGATCGTGCTGCCGCCCATGCAGCTTTCCGAGCACGTGGCGGAGGATTACGCGGCGACAAGCTTATCGTTGAAGGAGCACCCGATACGCTTCTTCCGGGAAGATCTCACCCGCCTCGGCGCCATCCGCAATGCGGAGCTGCGCAACGAACGCCTGCCGAACGATGCCACCGTCACCGTCGCCGGCCTCGTGCTCGTACGCCAGCATCCGAGCACGTCCAAGGGCGTCATCTTCATGACGATCGAGGACGAGACCGACATCGCCAATCTCGTCATCTGGAAGAAGGTGTTTCAGGCGAACCGCCGCACGATCATGACGTCCCGCTTCCTCGCCGTGCGCGGACGGCTGCAGCGCGCCGGGCTCGTGGTGCACGTGGTGGCGGAACGATTCACCGATCTCACGGCGGAACTGCGGCGGCTGCGCGACGGCGAATGCTCCGCGCCGGAAATACGCCACCTGCCGTCACAAGGAGAGCTTCCGCTCATCAAGAGCCGGGATTTCCATTGAGCGATCGTCACGATGCAACTCCCGCTGCCTTTGGAAGCCGATCAACGGCTCTTCGACATCCACCGCCGGCTGCTCGCCAGCTACGGTCCGCAGCGCGACCTGCTGCGCCATGAGCCGACCGCGCAGTTCGTCAAGGCGATGATCAGCTCCTGCACCCTGGACGCCGTATCGCAGGCCGCCTTTCAAGCGCTCTGTGTCGCATTTCCCTCCTGGGCGCGGCTGCCGGACACCAGTCCGGACAAAGTGGAAACCATCATCCGGGATGTCGCGCGCCCGATGGAGAAAGCCATCGACCTCGTGCACGCCGCGCGCGGCATCCGGACCGAGCGCGGCGATTTCGAGCTGGCCTTTCTCGCCTCTTGGCCGGTCGAGGCCGGCATGGCCTGGCTCAAACGTTTTCATGGCGTGGGCTCGAAAGTGGCCGCCGCCACCCTCAATTTCAGCACGCTGCGCAAGCGGGCGCTGGTGGTCGACCGCCATGTGCTGCGGGTGGCCAAGTGTCAGGGCTTCCTGCCGGCGACGGCCGACTTCGAACGCGGCTTCCGCATCCTCATGCGGATGGTCCCGCCCGAACATGACGCCGACGATCTCTATGAGCTGCACTGGCTCATGAAGCTGCACAGCCAGCGGATATGCCGCCATCGCCGCTTCGCCTGCCGGGAATGTCCGCTTGCGTGGTATCATGCGCCGTCCGCCGTTTCGGACAACGCGATCGCCTGATTCCGCCGCAACGCGGGTAGCCCGATCACTGTTGCGAGTGAGAAGCAGTCTTGGAAATCCCCTCTCGACGATCCGCACCAATCGCGGTTAGTTGCCGCGATCCGAGACCGGAATCCGCCAGCTCATGCAACATGTGAAAGAGCGCGTCGCGCTCACCTCGATTGCGATCTCCGCCGGCCTCACGATCGCCAAGGGCATCGTGGGCTTCTTCTCCGGCTCGCTCGCGATCCTGTCGGAAGCCGGACACTCGGCGATCGATCTCGTCGCCACGATCATCACCTATTTCGCCGTGCGCATCTCCGGGCTGCCCGCCGACGAGGAGCACCACTATGGCCACGGCAAGGTGGAGAGCGTGGCGGCACTTGCCGCCACCGCGCTTCTGTTCGGGCTCGCGCTCTATGTGATCTGGGAAGCAGTGAGCCGGCTCCTCGGCGCCGACGGCCATGCCGTCGAGGCGACACCCTGGGCCTTCGCGGTGATCGGCGTTTCCATCGTGGTCGATTTCTTCCGCGCCCGCCTGCTCTATCGTGTGGCCAGCGAGACATCGAGCCAGGCGCTGGAAGCGGACGCGCTGCACTTCGGCTCCGACATGTGGTCGTCGCTCGCGGTGCTCGTCGGTCTCGGCCTGATCGCCGCAGGCTTCCAGTGGGCAGACTCCGCGGCGGCGCTCGTGGTCGCGATCTTTATCTGTATCGCCGGCTGGCGGCTTGGCCGGCGCACCATCGACACCTTGACCGACACCGCGCCGGCCGGCTCGGCGGAACGTGTCCAGGCCATCGCGCAAAGGATCCGGGGCGTCGTCAGCGTCGACCGCGTGCGGGTGCGGCCTGCCGGCGCGAGCCTCTTCGTCGAGGTTGCGGTCGGCGTGAGCCGGACGCTGCCGCTCGACCGGGTGTCGATGGTCGAGCGGGATATCGGCGCCGCCGTCCGGGCCGCGATGCCGGAAGCGGAAGTCACGGTGCTCACCGCGCCGCGCGTGCTCGACGACGAGACGGTGATGGAGCGCGTGATGGTGATCGCGCGCAACCGCGCGCTCGCCGTGCATCACGTCACCGTGCATCACCTGAAGGACAAGCTCGCGGTCAGCCTCGACCTCGAAGTGGACGGGCGCCTGCCGCTCGGCAAGGCGCACGAGATCGCCGATGCACTCGAACAAGCGATCGCGGATGAATTCGAGGGAGAGGTCGAGGTCGAGACCCACATCGAACCGCTGCAGGCGGACGGCGCCTCGGGGCACGATGCACCCGAGCCGGTGCAAGCGGAGATCGCCGCGGCCCTCAAGGAAATCGTCGCGGCCGGCGGGCCGATCCGCGACGTACATGACGTGCGCGCGCGCGAAACGGAAGACGGCTTGATCGTCAATTTTCATTGCCGCGCGAATGCGGGACTTTCGGTCGAGGATGTGCACCACGCCGTCGACGGACTCGAGCGCAAACTGCGCGAGCGGCGCCGCGATGTGCACCGCGCGATCGGCCACGCGGAGCCGGCTTAAAAAAAGACCCCCTTCCGGGGGCCCAGTAACCATGAAACCGCTGGTTTCGCGACGATGCCCGCCCTCAGTACGGATAGGCACCCTCGACCCACACGTCCCCGGGAAGCGCCTGCGGGAAATAATCGTGCGGGAAGGCTTTGACCGTCGGGATCGACGCCGTCAGCTCGTAGTCGAAGCCGTAGTCATAGCCGTAGTTGATCTCATAGCCGGTCGTCGCCAGTTCGATCTGCGTGAAGTCCACGGTCGGATCGATCGACTCGTCCACGCTCGCATACACGCCATAGGGCGCGATCGGCGCGGCATATTCGAATTCGATGGCGGGCGCTTCGGTCGCCGGCGCGTCCAGATCAAGGGCGAGCGCGGGCGCCGCCATGCAAACGAAGGCAAGTGCGTAGATTGCTTTCATCGACTGTCCCTCCCCCATTGTCGATGCAGCGACGCTACGGCGCGCGACTTAACAACCACTGTCCGCGCACCGCGCGAGCGGAAGTTCCGCCGCACGTGGTTACGCGAGGATCAGCGCGCGTGGTTACGAGTGTGTTGCGGGCGGAAGCCGAACGATGGAATTCGTCAAGGAATCAGCACCGCCGCGCCGGTCAGCCGGCCTTCGCGCAGATCGGCGAGCGCTTCGTTCGCGCGTTCGAGCGGATAGCGGACGACTTCGGTGCGGATGCCCGCTTTCGGCGCGAGCGCCAGAAATTCACGCGCGTCGTCGCGCGTGAGGTTCGCCACCGACACGAGTTCGCGCTCCTCCCACAGCAATCGATAGGGAAAGCCTGGAATGTCCGACATATGAATGCCGCCGCAGACGACGCGGCCGCCCTTGCGCACGGCGGCGAGCGCGGCCGGCACGAGCGCGCCGACCGGCGCGAAGAGAATGGCGGCGTCGAGCGGCTCCGGCGGCGTTTCGTCGGAGCCGCCGGACCAGACCGCGCCGAGCGAGCGTGCGAATGCCTGTGCCTTCTCGTCGCCCGGCCGGCTGAAGGCGAACACGCGCCGCCCTTCGTGGCGCGCGAGCTGTACGAGAATGTGCGCAGCCGCACCAAAGCCGTAAAGGCCGAGCGCCTCGCCGCCGCCCGCGATGCGATAGCTGCGGTAGCCGATCAGGCCCGCACACAGGAGCGGCGCCACCTCGGCGTCATCGCCGGCCTCGCCGAGCGGAAAGCAGAAGTTCGCGTCGGCGACCGTGTGGGACCCGTAGCCGCCATCGCGCGTGTAGCCGGTGAAGAGCGGCGCATCGCAAAGATTCTCCCGTCCCATCCGGCAATAACGGCAGACGCCGCAGGTGTGGCCGAGCCACGGCACGCCGACCCGTTCGCCGATCGCGAACCCGCTGACAGCCGCACCAAGCGCGGCGACCCGTCCGACGATCTCGTGACCGGGAACCAGCGGCAGTTTCGGTTCCGGCAGTTCGCCGTCCACGACATGCAAGTCGGTGCGGCAGACACCGCATGCCGCGACCTCGATCAGAAGTTCCCCCGGCCCGGGCGCGGGCGTCGGGCGCTCGCGCAGCACGAGCGGGCGACCCGGATTCTCGAACATCATCGCGCGCATGACGGACTCTCTTTGTTCGCTTGCAGACGTATTTTTTACGCTTCGACTCTGGACAAATCACCCCGACATCGATTCTTATGAAGGTGATTCGGGGAGATGCGGCACATCCCTCCGGGGACGTTTTGGACTCTGAACGAGGAGGCCAGCGATGGGGCATGCCCCCGCTGCCAACGCGACGATTCGCGTGCATGCTCGCGGCATTGCCCGCCTCCTGAGCCGTCCCGCCTACCAGCGCCTGCTGCGCGCCGAGCCCGTTCTACGCCGCGCGGTTCCCGTCCTCATCATCGTGTTTCTCGTGGCGGTCGCGGCGGGCGCCGCCGTGCAGATCGTCGACGGCCGCCGCCAGGCGCTCGCCGACACGGAGCGGGAACTCACGTTGCTCGCGATCGCGGCGGGCGAGCATGTCGCCCGCCATCTGGGCGACGACGCTTCCCCCGAGCGCGTATTCGCGGCGCTCGCCGACGCGCTGCCGCCGAAGGCGCTCCGGTTCGAGCGCCGCTTTTATATCTCCGATGCGGGTGGGAGACTGATTGCCGCCGCACCAAAAGAGGCGCTCACGCCGAACGCCACGCTCGCCGATCTCTTGGGCTCGAGCCGGGCGCTCGCCGCGCTTGGCGGCAGCGAAGACGCCTTCCGGTTTGTCGAAAGCGACGGAACGGAATCGATCGCCGCGGTCCGCGCGCTGCCCGAGCCGCTCGGCCAGATCGCCGTGCTGCAGCCGAGAGCAAGCGCGCTCCAGCGCTGGCACGCGGATTCGACGATCAGCATCACGCTCGTCACCACCACCGGCTTCGTGCTGCTCCTCCTCGGGTTCGCCTTCCACTGGCAGGCGGCGCGGGCGCGGGAGGCGGACGAAATCTACGACGCCGCGCGCGCGCGGATGGATACAGCGCTCAACCGCGGCCGCTGCGGCCTGTGGGACTGGGACCTCGCGCGCGGACGCATCTACTGGTCGGATTCAATGTTCGAGATTCTCGGCTATCCGCCGCGGGAGGAGTTGCTTTCCTTCGGCGAGGTCGACGCGCTCGTGCATGAGGACGACGGGTCGCTCTACAACATCGCGCGTCATCTCGCGGACACCGCCGACGGCACCATCGACCGCGCCTTCCGCATGCGCCACGCCAACGGCGAATGGGTGTGGCTGCGCGCGCGCGCCGAGCTCGCACAGCAGGACGGCGGCGCGCACGTCGTGGGAATCGCCGTCGACATCACGGAAGAAAAAAAATTCGCCGAGCGCACGGCGACCGCCGACATGCGGCTGCGCGATGCGGTGGATTGCATCTCGGAAAGCTTCGTGCTGTGGGATGCCGCCGACCGCCTCGTGCTCTGCAATTCGAAATTCCAGCAGTTGCACGAGCTGCCGGAATCCGCGACCGCCGCCGGCACGCCGCACGAAAAGCTGGAGACGATCGGCCGCAAGCTCACGGTCGTGGCGCCGATCAAGTCCGACGACAAGACGGAAGACGGCTCGCGTTCCTTCGAGGCGCGCACGCCGGACGGCCGCTGGCTGAAAATCAGCGAGCGGCGCACGAAAGACGGCGGCTTCGTCTCGGTCGGCACCGATATCACCGCGCTCAAGCGGCACGAAGAGCGTCTGCTTGAAAGCGAGAAGCGGCAGATGGCGACGATCGCCGATCTGCGCCGCACGCAGCAGACGCTGGAATTGCAGGCGCAACAGCTCGCGGAGCTCGCGCAGAAATATTCGGAAGAGAAGACACGCGCCGAGGAAGCGAACCGGGCGAAGTCGGAATTCCTCGCCAACATGAGCCACGAACTGCGCACGCCGCTGAACGCGATCATCGGATTCTCGGAGATCATGGAATCCGGCATGTTCGGAGAGCTCGGTGCGGACAAATATCACGAATATTGTCGCGACATTCAGGACAGCGGCCGTTACCTGCTCGACGTCATCAACGACATCCTCGACATGTCGAAGATCGAGGCGGGCCGGCTCAAGCTCGATCTCGAGGAACTGCACATCGACTCGATCGCCGCCGAGGCGCTGCGGGTGATGTCGCTCCGGGCCGAGGAAAAGCGGCTCGAGGTGATCGCGGAGGTCGATCCGGCGCTTTCGCTGCGCGGCGACCGTCGGGCGATCAAGCAGGTGATCCTCAATCTCCTGTCGAACTCGATCAAGTTCACGCAGGAAGGCGGCCGCGTCGCGATCCGGGCGCGGGAGTCGCGCGGCCACGTGCTGCTCCTGATCGAGGATTCCGGCATCGGCATTTCGCGCTCGGCGCTGAAGCGGCTCGGACGGCCGTTCGAGCAGGTCGAGAGCCACATCACCAAGACGCAAACCGGCTCCGGCCTCGGGCTTGCCATTGCGAAATCGCTCGTGGAGATGCACGGCGGCCAGATGCGCATCCGCTCGATCGAGAACGTCGGCACGACGGTCATCGTTCGCCTGCCGTTTGGCGGACCGGCGGCGCAGGCAAGAAACGTCGCAGCCTAGTCCGCAAGCCGTGACCGCTCCATCTACTCCTCTCATTCCCGCGGCGCCGGCGAGCGAAGCGAGCAGCCAGCGCGGCCATCTTAGACTCGCCACGCTGGACCCTCCCCGGCCCACTTTCGCGGGGACGAGCGGGATAGGAGCGACGCTTTTAAGTCTGCTCGGCCGCACCGCCGACGATCTTCTCGAATGCCTTTCGTACCTTCGCCTGCGTCTCGACGAGGTGCGCGTCGAGGGTGGCGAAGGTCGGCAGCTCGCCGGCGCGGGCGAGCAAAGAAAGAAGACCTGGTCCCGCTTCCGCCCGGACGAACTTGCGTGTGAGGCAGAGCCGCAGGACCTGCGTCAGGTCGTGATAAAGCGTGAAGGCTGCACGCAGCGTCTCCGCGTCCTCCTTCTCGATCAGGCCGTGCGCCTGCGCGGCTTCCAGTACGCGGCCGGTGTTGGTGTGGATGATCGACGGCTCATCCGGCGCATAGGCAAGCACGAGAAACTGCGCGATGAATTCTAGATCGATCAGGCCGCCCTTCGCGTACTTCAGGTCCCAGCGTTCGTCGTCGGGCTTTTCCTCGGCGATCGCCGCGCGCATTTCGATGGCGTCGCGGGCGATGATGCCGCGGTCGCGCGGCGTGCAGAGTACATCGCGGATTTCCTCCTCGACGCGCGCGCGAAATTCGGGTGACGCCGAAACGACGCGGGCGCGCGTCAGCGCCATGTGCTCCCAGGTCCAGGCTTCCTCGCGCTGATAAATGCGGAAGCTTTCGAGCGAGGTCGCGACCGGCCCGGCACGGCCCGATGGCCGCAGGCGCAGGTCCACATCATAGAGCTTGCCGGCATTGGTCGGTGTCGTCAGCGCGCTCACGAGGCGCTGGGTGAAGCGCGCGAAATACTGGGTCGCGTGCAGCGGGCGCGCGCCGTCGGACTCGGGGTATTCCGGATCGAAGTCATAGAGCAGAAGGAGATCGAGATCGGAGCCCGCGGTCATCTCGCCGCCGCCGAGCTTGCCGAGCGCGAGCACCGCGGATTCCGCATTGCGCAGCCTGCCGTGCGTCTGCGCGAAGCGATCCGCGACCCAGCGATGCACGGCGCGGATGAGAATATCGGCAAGCCGCGCATAAAGTTCTCCCGCCCGGTTCGCCGGGATCGTGCCGGAAAGAATACGGACGCCGATCAGCACCTGCTGCTCGCGGCCGAAGCGGCGGGTGAGATCGAGGAATTCCTCGTCGGTGGTTGCCTGCCTGAGGATTTGCTCAAGCCGATCGGTCAGTACCGTCTCGCCGGGCGGCGCGCCGAAGAACGCCGGATCGAGCAGGCCGTCGAGCACGGAGGGCGACTGCGCCACGATCTCGCTGAGCCGCGGCGCGGTGCCGAGGATGGTCGCGAGCAACTGCACGAGCGCGGGGTGCGTACGCAACGCCGCGAGCAACCGCACGGCGCCCGGCAGCGCCGAGAAGAAGCGATCGGCGGCGACGATCGCGGCATCCGCGTTACCGGTGCGGCCGAGCGCCACCACGAGCGCCGGAATGATCGCCGCGAGATCGGCCTGCGCCGCCTCGGCGCGCAACGGCCGGTGCGCGCCCTTCAGCCAGTCGCGGACGATCGCGCTCGCGGCGAGCGGCTCCTTGTAGCCAATGCGCCGCAACGTATCGAGCGTCTCGCGGTCGTCGGCATCGGGCGGAAACTCGAGCTTGCCTTCGATGCCGGTGAGCGCCGGCGCATCCTCGAACAGGCTCGCGTAGTGCGACTGGACGCGCTGCAAGTAACCCACGAGCGCCGCCGCGAACGCATCGCGGTCCTTCGCCCCGAAAAATTTCGCGAAGCGGTCGAGCGCCGCCGGGTCTTCCGGCAGCGTGTGGGTCTGCTCGTCGGCGACCATCTGCAGGCGGTGCTCGACGCGGCGGAGAAAGAGATAGGCCTCGGCCAGTTCACCGCGCGCCTCCTCGGTGATCCACTTCTCCCTGGAGAGCGTATCGAGCATCGCGAGCGTCTCGCGCCCGCGCAGGCCGGGCGCGCGGCCGCCCGCAATGAGCTGCTGCGTCTGCACGAAGAACTCGATCTCGCGGATGCCGCCGCGGCCGAGCTTCACGTTGTGGCCTTCGACGGCGATCTCCTCGTGGCCGCGGAAGGCGTGCATCTGCCGCTTCATGTCGTGCACGTCGGCGATCGCGGCGTGATCGAGGTAGCGGCGCCAGACGAAAGGGGAAAGCTCCTGCAGGAATTTTTCGCCGGCCGCCTGGTCGCCGGCGATCACGCGTGCCTTGATCATGGCAGCGCGCTCCCAGGTCTGGCCGACGTGCTCGTAATAGCTGAGCGCGGTGTCGGTCGCGACGGCGATCTGCGTCGAGCCGGGATCCGGGCGCAGGCGAAGATCGACGCGGAAGACGTAACCATCCGGCGTCCGCTCCTGCAGCATGCGGACGAGCTCGCGCGTCAGCCGCACGAAAAAGGAAGACGGCTCGAGCCCGCGCTCAAGCGGCGCCTCGCGGTCGTAGAGAACGATGAGGTCGATATCGCTCGAATAGTTCAGCTCGAAGGCGCCGAGCTTGCCCATGCCGAGGATGAAATAGCCGGAGCCTTCGCCCGGCCGCCCGGGATCGGGCAACCGGATTTTTCCGGCGCGGTGCGCCTGCGCCAGGAGAAAATCGGCCGCGGCGGTCACGGCCGTGTCGGCGGTCCCGGTCAGCGCGTGCGTCACCTGCGGGACCGTCCACACGCCGCCGATGTCGCAAAGCGCAATCAGGAGCGCGGCCTCGCGGCGCATCCGGCGCAACGCGCGCATCGCCTCATCGGCGGATGTCGCGCCGGAGACGGCCTCTCTCGCGTCGGCGACGATCCGCGCAAGGCTTGCTTCCGGCTCCTCTTCAAGCAGGCCCGCAAGCACGGCTGGATCGGCACGGACGATCTCCCAAAGAAAGGGCGAGCCGTCCGCTACCCCCTCGATCAGGGCGCGGGCCTTCGACGCAGGTGCGAGCAATGCTTCGATGCGCGCCGAGTCATCGCCGCTCTTGAGCAAGTCCGCGACGCGCTCGCGCGCTTCCTCGGGCGCCGAAAGCTGCGGCACCTCGCGAATGCGGGCCGCGAGCCCTCCCGATGCCGGCGGTTCCGTCTCTTTTCTCGGCGCCATGCGCCGATGCTTAACGCGATGGGACGGGAATCGCGAGGGTGGCCCGGAGGCCCGGATTGTTGTCCTCGAGGAGCAGGTCCCCGCCATGCAGATGCGCGACGGCGGCGGCGAGCGAAAGCCCAAGCCCCGCCCCCGGCCGCGAGCGGCTTGTCTCGAGCCGCACAAAGCGCTCCAGCACGCGCTTGCGGTCGCCGTCGGGAATGCCGGGTCCGCGATCGGCGACCGTGAGCAGGATGCGCCCGCCCTGCAGCCGGGAGTTCACGCGGACCTCGCCCTCGATCCCGGGCGTCACCGGCTCGCCGTGCTTGATGGCGTTGTCCACAAGATTGGCGAGCGCCTGGCCGATCAGTTCGCGATTGCCGTGACAGGGCAGCGGCGGGTCAGTCTCGACCACGAACTTCAAGCCCTTCTCCTCGGCGAGTGGCTCGTAGAGCTCGCCGACGCTGTTCGCCACATCGGCCGCGTCGAAATCGGCCATGTGGGTGCGCACCTCGCCGGCCTCGGCGCGCGAGATCATCAGGAGCGCATCGAAGGTGCGGATCAGCGCGTCGGATTCGTCGATCGTCGCTTCGAGGGCCGCGCGGTAATCGGCTTCGCTCTTGCTCGCTCGCAGCGCCTCTTCCGCCTGGTTGCGCAGTCGCGTGAGCGGCGTCTTGAGATCGTGGGCGATGTTGTCGGAGACCTGCTTGACGCCGGTCATCAGCCCTTCGATACGCTCGAGCATCGCATTCAGGCTGTTGGCGAGGCGGTCGAACTCGTCGCCGGAGCCCGCGACGGGAAGGCGGCCCGACAAGTCGCCCGCCATGATGCGGTCGCTCGTTTCCGTCATGGCGTCGATGCGCTTCAGCACGCGGCGCGCAATGAACAGGCCGCCGCCGACACCGAGGATGACGAGGAACGCCACCGCCCAGCGCGCGGGCTGCGCGAGAATCTGCCGGAGCCGGTCGCGCTCCTCGAAGTCGCGCCCGACGAGCAGGCGGAAGCCGCCAGGCAATACGGTCACACGCACGAGCGCGCGGCTCACGTGCCGGTCGTCGGGATCTTCGGCGCGGCGGTAGGAGATTTCCGACCAGCCGGGACGGCCGAGCGTCTCGTTCGGCACTTCCACGTTGCCAACGATCGCCGCGCCGGCGAAGGTCGTCACGAGATAGAGATTGGAACCCGGCTGCTGCGCGCGCGTCTCCACCACGTCGACCAGCCGGTTGATGCCGCCGACGGTGAACTCCTCCTGCAGGCTGCGCATTTCCGCATCGACCGTCTCGGTGATCTGCGAGACCACGAGCTGCTGCGTGTGGCGGGCGAGATAGGCGATGATGCCTGCCGCGAACAACGCGAAGATGATCAGATAGACGGCGACGATCTTGAACGCCGTCGTGCGGACAAGCTTACCGAGCGCCGTCACGGATCATGTATCCCGCGCCGCGCACGGTATGGAGAAGCGTCCGTTCGAATCCCTTGTCGATCTTGGAGCGCAGTCGCGAGACATGGACGTCGATCACGTTGGTCTGCGGATCGAAATGATAATCCCACACGTTCTCGAGCAGCATCGTGCGGGTGACGACCTGCCCGGCGTGCCGCATCAGGTATTCGAGCAGACGGAATTCGCGCGGCTGCAGCGGGATTTCCTTGCCGGCGCGGGTGACGCGGTGCGAAAGGCGATCGAGCTCGAGATCGCCGACGCGGTAGAGCGTGTCGGCCGCCTGCGGCGCGGTGCGCCGGCTCAGCGCCTCGACGCGGGCGAGCAATTCGGAAAAGGCGTAGGGCTTGGTGAGATAGTCGTCGCCGCCGGCGCGCAGGCCGGTGACGCGGTCGTCGACCTGGCCGAGGGCGGAGAGGATCAGCACTGGCGTGGTGTCGCCGCGCGCGCGCAGCTCGGAGATGAGCGAGAGCCCCTCCCGCTTCGGCAGCATACGGTCGACCACGAGCACGTCGAACTCGCCATCGACCGCCGCCTGCAAGCCTTCCTCGCCGTCGCGGGCGAGCTCGGCCACGTGGCCGGCTTCGCGCAGCGCCTTGCGCAAATACTCGGCGGCTTCGAGGTCGTCCTCGACGATCAGCAGACGCATCTGGGTCCGTCCGGCAGAGGAGGGATTCGCGGACGCACTATTGCGCAAGTTCGGGCCTCCCATGAAGTCCGGATAAAGATCGGGCGGGTGGCCGGTTAAGACCACCCGCCCCGGGAAGCTGGCGACGGCAGGGGGCGACGGGGCCGCCACCAGGTCCCTAGCTCAGCCGCGTGCCACCGGCAGGGTGACGAACCGGGAGGTCTCCTCCCGCTTCACCCGCACGAGCACGTTGGACTTATTCTCCTTCCGCGCGGCCGCAAGGGCCTCGCGGACCTGGGCGGGGGTCGATACCTTCTTCCCGCCGATCTCCAGAATGACGTCGCCCGACTGCATCCCGCGTTCGGCGGCGGGACCGCTCGGATCGACTTCGGTGATAACGACGCCTTCGTTACCGGCGCCAGCCACCGAGTTCGCCGGAGCAAGCGTCAGGCCGAGCCGCGTGTCGCCGCCCTCCTCCTTGCCCTGGTCGGGCGAGATGGACGCCTGCATCTGGTCGGGCAGCTTGGCGAGGGTGACCGACATGGTCTGCTCCTTGCCGTCGCGCAGCACCTGCAACTTCACCTGGGCGCCTGGCTGCTTCGCCGCGACGCGGCGCGACAGATCGCGGGCATCCTTCAGGCGTTCGCCGTCCACGGAGAGGATCGCGTCGCCGGCCCTGATGCCGGCCTTGGCCGCGGGCGTGTCGGGCTGCACGTCGGCAACCAGTGCGCCGCCCTCTTCCTTGAGGCCGAGGCTGTCAGCGATCTCCTTGGTGATCGGCTGAATCTGTACACCAACATAACCCCGGGTGACCGTTCCGGTTTCCTTCAGCTCCTGCACGATGCGGCTGACGGTTTCGGACGGGATGGCGAAGGCGATGCCGACGTTGCCGCCGGACGGCGACACGATAGCGGTGTTCACGCCGATCACTTCGCCGGCGAGATTGAAGGTCGGGCCGCCGGAGTTGCCGCGGTTCACCGCCGCGTCGATCTGGATGAAGTCGTCATATGCGTTCGCGCCGATGTCGCGTCCGCGGGCCGACACGATGCCGGCCGTCACGGTGCCGCCGAGGCCGAACGGATTGCCAACCGCGAGCACCCAGTCGCCGACACGCGGCGCGCCGGCGCCGAACTTGACCCAAGGGAAGTCGTTGCGGCCTTCGACCTTGAGCAGCGCGATGTCCGTGCGCGGGTCGGTGCCGACCACCTTGGCGGCATAGGTCTTGCCGTCGTTCGTGGTGATCTCGACTTCGCTCGACTTGTCGACCACGTGATTGTTGGTCACGACATAGCCGTCCGCCGAGATGAAGAAGCCGGAGCCCTGCCCCTGCGCGCGGCGGCGCGGGCCGGGACCCGGACGGAAATCGGGCGCACGGTCGCCGAAGAAGCGCTTGAAGAATTCCTCCACCTGCGGCGGAAGATTCTCGCGACCGAAGCGTTCGATCCCGTCGCGATTGAGGGCGACGCGCGGCTCGTCGATCTTGACGCGCACGCTGACGACCGCCGGGCTCACGCGCTCGACGACGTCGGCAAACGACATCTGCGTGGCGGGGCGGTCAGTGGTGATCTGGGCGATTGCGGGGGAAAATACCTGCGGCACGATCTGGCCGGCGGCAAAGCCGGTGACCGCGACGGCCAGGACGCCCGCGAGAAGTACTGAGCGGCGGCGGCGAAGAATGCCGCCCGGGGGCGTGGTGTTTGGTTCGTTCATTTGCGTCTCCGCATTCAAACCTGGTTGCCTGTATCGAGGCTCGCGGAGACATATAGGGAGCTGCCCCTTACAGGGCTCTCACCGGGTGATTACAAGTTCGTAAGGTCGCGCCTCTTCACAGCTTGTTGTTTTCATTGAGAATTGCGTCGAGCCGGCGCTGTTCCTCGTCGCTCAGGGGAGCGGGAGCCGTCCGTTTACCATGAAGAGCGAATGCCACGCCGAGGCCGCCGAGCACGATCACCAGCAAGGGCGCCCCCCACAGCAGCCAGGTCCGCACGCTGAAGCGGGGTTCCAGCAGAATGAACTCTCCGTAGCGGGCGACGAGGAACTCCCGCACTTCGTCGTCGCTGTCGCCGGCGGCCACACGCTCGCGCACGAGCACGCGGAGATCGCGGGCGAGCGGCGCGTTGGAATCGTCGATCGATTCGTTCTGGCAGACCATGCAGCGCAGCGTCTTTGTCAGCGCGCGGGCGCGCGCCTCGAGCGCGGGGTCCTTCAGCATCTCGCCGGGTTCGAGCGCGGACGCCGCGCCCGCCAGTGCGAGCGTTGCAATCATCGCCAGCAGAAAGCGGCGCATCGCCCCTACTCCGCAGGCGCGATGGCCACGCGGCCCGCGCGGCGCGGCGCGCCGATGCGCAGCCGCCGGTCGGACAACGACAGCACGCCGCCGATCGCCATCAGCACCGGCCCGAGCCAGATGAGCAACACGAGCGGCTTCCAGTAGATGCGCGCGGACACGCGGCCGCTCTCCGGCACCGGATCGTTGATCGTCACGTAAAGCTGGCCGAGCCCGAAGGTATGGATCGAGGCTTCGGTGGTCGGCATGCCGCGGGCGAGATAGACGCGCTTCGCGGGCTCGGAGACCGCGACGGTAACGCCGCCGCGGCGCACCTCGAAGCGGCCGACGGCATCGATCCAGTTCGGTCCCTCGCGCCGGCTGATGCCGGTGTAGCGGAGATCGAAGCTTCCAATCGAAACCTGCTCGCCGGGCTCGAGGGCGACGATGCGCTCGGAGCTCCAGTTGCTCTCGGCGACGACGCCGAGCAATGCGAGGCCGATCCCGGCGTGAGCGAAAATGCTGCCGTACGCCGCGCGCGGCAGACCGATCGCGCGCGCAAAGGATTCTCCCGCTGAAACGCGGAACAGCAGCACACGCTCGGCGAACTCCGTGATCGCCCCGACAATCGCGAAGACGGCAACGAACAAGCCGATCGCCGCGATCATGCTTCCGCCCGCCGTGAGGTAGAGCAGGAGGACGGCAGCAAGCGCGATCCCGCCCGCGAAAACAAGCCGCTGCGCCGCGCCGAGCGCGTCGCCGCGCTTCCACGCGAGCAAGGGACCGGCCGGCATGAGCACGAGGAGCAGCAGCATCAGCGGGCCGACCGTGCGGTTGAAGAAGGGCGCGCCGACGGAAATCTTTTCGCCGGTGATCGCTTCCAGCGCCAACGGATACAGCGTGCCGGTGAGCACGGTCGCGGCGGCGGCCGTCAGCAGCAGATTGTTCAAAACCAGCGCGCCTTCGCGCGAGATCGGCGCGAAGATGCCGCCCGGCTTCAGCTCGGGCGCGCGCCAGGCAAAGAGTGCCAGCGAGCCGCCGATGAAGAAGGCGAGGATCGCCAGAATGAAGACGCCGCGCGTGGGGTCAGTGGCGAAGGCGTGCACCGACGTCAGCACACCCGAGCGCACGAGGAATGTGCCGAGCAGCGACATGGAGAATGCGAGGATCGCCAGCAGCACCGTCCAGATTTTCAGCGCATCGCGCTTTTCCACGACGAGCGCCGAATGGAGGAGCGCGGTGCCCGCGAGCCACGGGAGGATGGAGGCGTTCTCCACCGGGTCCCAGAACCAGAAGCCGCCCCAGCCAAGCTCGTAATAGGCCCAGTACGAACCCATCGCGATGCCGAGGGTGAGAAACACCCAGGCGGCAAGCGTCCAGGGCCGCACCCAGCGCGCCCAGGCGGCGTCGATCTTGCCTTCGAGGAGCGCCGCCACCGCAAAAGAGAACGAAACCGAGAAGCCGACATAGCCGAGATAAAGCAGCGGCGGGTGAACGGCCAAGCCGAAGTCCTGCAGGATCGGGTTGAGATCGCGGCCTTCGGCGGGCGCGGGTGTGAGCCGCAGAAAGGGGTTCGATGTCGTGAGGACGAAGAGCAGAAAAGCGACGGCGATCAGGCCCTGTACGCCGAGCACGTTCGCGCGCAGGCGCGTCGGCAGATTGCCGCCGAATGCGGCCACGAACGCGGAGAACAACGCAAGCACGAGCACCCAGAGCAGCATCGAGCCCTCGTGGTTCCCCCACACGCCGGTGATCTTGTAGATGAGCGGCTTCGCCGAATGCGAATTCTCGAAGACGTTCAGCACGGAGAAATCGGAGCCTACATAGAGCGTCATCAGTCCGGCGAAGGCGAGCGCCACGAACGCGAGGTTCACGATCGCGACCGGCTCGGCCACGCCCATCAGCGTCGCGTCGTTTTTCGCCGCGCCCCAGAGCGGCAGCACCGTCTGCATGAGCGCGAGCGCGAGCGCCAGCACGAGCGCATAGTGGGAGAGCTCCGCGATCATCCTTGATCCTCAATATCCCTCCCCCACCGGGGGAGGGTGGCCGCGAGCGCGAGCGAGCGGCCGGGTGGGGGACGGAGGCCAAGTCGCGCAATCCGGCCCCCCACCCGGCTCGCCGCCATCGCGGCTCGCCACCCTCCTCCAAGGGGGAGGGATAAGAGTGCCACCGCCGCCGCTCTCACTGCTTCGCTCCGTGCTGCCAGAAGCCCTGCTCTTTCAGCGCGTCGACAACCTCGCGCGGCATATAATTTTCGTCGTGCTTCGCAAGCACCGTGTCCGCGCTGAAACCGCCATTGCCGTCGAGCGTGCCTTCGGCGACCACGCCCTGACCTTCGCGGAACAGATCCGGCAGCACGCCGCGATAGACGACCGGCAGGCTGCTGCCGCCGTCGGTCACTTCGAAGCGCGCTTCGAGGCCGTCACGCCGCACGGTTCCTTCCTTCACCAGTCCGCCGATGCGAATGCGTGTGCCCGGCTGGATGTGCTTCTCCGCGATCTCGGTCGGCGAATGAAAGAAGACGATCGTCTCGCGCAGCGCGGAAAGCGCAAGCGCGGCGGCGAGCCCGAGCACGCCGAGCGCCAGGCCGATGACAACAAGACGCCGCTGCCGGCGAGACATTATGGATTCCCCTTCCCGCTGCTTGCGGCCTCGGTCCGTTCGAGCCGGCGGCCGGCGGCGATGCGCCAGGGATCGCCGGGCGGCGCGTTCTCCGCGAGCGCGCGCCAGATCGCAGCGGCTTCGCTGCGATTGCCATCCTGCTCGGCGGCAACCCCGAGGAAAAATTGCGCCTTGCCGTTCGCGGGATCGTGGGCGCGGGCGCGCTCGAACGCCGCGCGCGCATCGGCATTCACCACGCCGTTCGCGGCGACGACCAGCGCCTCGCCCAGATCCGCTTCGCGCTCGGCGTTGCTGCCGAGCAACCGGATCACCTGCCCGCGCGCGCGCACGGCGTCCTCGCCGCGTCCGAGCCGGAGATAGATCGGCGCGAGCAATTCCCAGCCGCGCGGATCGTCGGGCTTCTGCGCAAGATGCGCTTCGATGCGCGCGACGAGAATGCCGACGTCCTGCTGATCGAGCGGCTTCTGCAGCCGAGCCTGCAGCGGCGCGTCGGGCATGCCGGGCGAACCGAGCGCGCCATAGAGGCCGAACGCGAGCAGCGGAACGCCCGCGAGCGCCAGGACTGCGGCCACGCGTCGGCGCAGGAGCGAGCCCACGGCTGGCGCCGCGGTTTCCTTGTTCCCGAGCGCCAGCACGCGGCGCGAAACCTCGATGCGCGCGGCTTCCGCCTCGCTCTCGGGCAGGACACCGCGCGCGCGGTCGCGCTCGATCTCGGCGAGCTGGTCGCGATAGACGGCAAGATCGGCCTCGCGCGCACCCGCCGGATGCGCGCGCACCCGGCCAAGCGGCCAGAGCACGGCAAGGATCGCCGCGCCCGTCATCACTGCCAACAGAGGCCAGAACAGCATGTTTTCTCCAGCGCCGTCCTCGCGCGTGTCCGGGCGAAGGGCATCAATCCGCCGTCAAGGACATGCGCCACATAGCGCATGTTCCGGCGAAGTGGGTACCGGGTCGCCGCCAAGGACATGCGCCAGATAAGGCAAGACGCCCCGGCCGGGAAAGCACGCGTGTTGTCGCTGCAAGTCCTTGCGCCAGATCAAAAAAGCAAAACGCCCCGCCTCCTTGCGGAGGCGGGGCGGGAATCACCGATTTATGATCGTGCGGGCGACCGTCAGGTCACCTGGGTCCAAGTCCCGTCCGGATTGCGGCAGGCGACCCCACGGGCGACTTGGGGACGCCCGTTGATATAGATGGTGTGGCTGTAGTCGCGGCAGCGCTGGTACTGGCCGCGCGCGTGATAGGGCCCCGGCACGATGGTGCCGCGCGTGCCGCGTTCGCCCTGCCAGCTTACCGGGGTGCCCGGCCCGCCATATTCGAGCGCCTGCATCTCGGCGGCATAGGCACGGCGGCGGTCTTCCTCGTCCAGCGCGTTGCCGATCACGCCGCCGACGAGGCCGCCGATGATCGCGCCCGCGACGATGTCGCCGCCACGTCCACCGCCGGTGAGCGCGCCGATCGCGCCGCCGGCCAGCGCGCCGGTGGCGATGCCGGCGCCGGTCTTCTCGCCGGGCTCGCCCGCGCAACCCGCCAACGCCAGCGCAACAGTGCCAAGCGCGAGCGACTTGCGAGCCGATAACATCTGCATGGAGACCCCCAATTCAATTCCCGAGGTGCCTGACTAGAGCACAAAAAACAGAACGCCGGTACCCGCGCCGGGTTCCGATATGAATCGGGCGAAATTTAGCTGGCCCTCGGCAGCACCAGTTCCGCGCGCAGGCCGCCGGCGGGCGATGCGCCGAGCTCGAGCCGTCCCTGATAGAGATGCGCCAGGTCGCTCACGATGGAGAGCCCAAGCCCGGAGCCGGGCTTGCTCTCGTCGAGGCGCTTGCCGCGATGGGTCAAAACCTCCTGCCGCGCTTCGGCGGAGAGGCCGGGCCCGTCGTCATCCACGATCACGCGTAGGAATGCGCGCTCGACTTGCGGCCCTGGCTCGGGCCGCGCCCGGATCTCGACGCGCGACTTCGCCCACTTGCAGGCATTATCGACGAGATTGCCGACCATTTCCGCGAGGTCCTGCTCCTCGCCGTGGAAATTGATCTCGCCCTCGACGTCGCTGATGATGCGGACGCCGCGATCGCGGTGGATCTTCTCCATCGTGCGCACGACGCCGTCGACCACCGAGTCGACGTCGACCACGGTCCCCGGCACCGCGACGCGTGCCGCGATGCGGGCGCGTTCCAGATGATGCTGCACCTGCTCACGCATCACCGCCACCTGCTCGCGCACCTTCTCCGCCGTCGCGTCCTGCTTGCCGCTCGTCTCGTTCAGCAGCACCGAGAGCGGCGTCTTCAGCGCGTGCGCCAGATTGCCGACGTGCGTGCGGGCGCGGATAACGATGTCACGGTTGGTGTCGATCAGCGCATTCACCTCGCGGGCGAGCGGCTCGATCTCGGCGGGAAAGTTGCCTTCGAGACGCTCGGCGCGGCCGGTGCGGATCGCGTGCAGCGACTGCGAAATGCGGCCGAGCGGGCGCAGGCCGAAGCGGACCTGGAACCAGGCCGTGGCGACGAACACGGCGCCGAGCAGGAAGAGCGTGATGAACAGCGTCCAGTTGAAGCTCGCGATCTCTTCCTCCGTCTCCGCGATATTGGCGGCGACGGTCACCACGTATTGCCCGTCGGAGCCGAGATCGATCAGGTTCTCGACGACGCGCAGACGCTGGCCTTCCGGGCCGCCGATGTAGCCCTCACGGAAGCCGTCGGAGCGGATGGGAATGCGCTGCTCGTCGAGGCTCGCCAGGCCCGGCTCGGGCAGCGACGGCGAGAACTTCATCTTGCTCGTCGGTCCGGAGAGCCACTCGATCTGCCAGTACCAGCCGGAATTCGGCGTCTGGAACAACGGCTCGCTGAGCGATGTCGGGTCGGGGATCGTGCCGGTCGGCGCGGTCGCCACGTCGACCACGATGTTCTTGAGATAGACGTTGAGATAGCGGTCGAGCGCGCGCTCGGCGGTCTCGCGGTAGAGCGAGGAGAGCACGACGCCGCTCAGCCCCAGCACGATGACCGTGATCGCCGCGGCCGTGAGAAACAGCCGCCGGGCGAGCGAGCCGCCGCGCCGGCGAGCGAAGCGAGCGGCCAGCGCGGCTGCCAAAGGCCGCTCATGCTCGGTGCGGTTCAGGACTTCGGATGCGTCTTCCGAGCTCGTTTCTGGATTCCGGGCCCGCGCCTTCGGCGTGCCGGGGAATGACTCAGAAGAGCCCTTATGTTGCATTGGCGGGCTGGCTGAGACGATAGCCAAGGCCGCGGATCGTCTCGATCACGTCGACGCCGAGCTTCTTGCGCAAGCGGCCGACGAACACCTCGATCGTGTTGGAGTCGCGGTCGAAGTCCTGATCGTAAAGGTGCTCGACCAGCTCCGTGCGCGATACCACGCGGCCGTGGTGGTGCATGAGATAAGCGAGCAGCCGGTATTCGTGCGACGTCAGGCGGACGGGATTGCCGTCGACGGTCACGCGGCTCGTGCGCGTGTCGAGATGGACCGGCCCGCAGACCAGCTCGCTCGAGGCGTGACCGGTCGAACGCCGCAGGAGCGCGCGGATGCGCGCGAGCACTTCTTCCATGTGGAAGGGCTTGGCCACATAGTCGTCGGCGCCCGCGTCGAAGCCCTGCACCTTCTCCGACCAGCGGTCGCGCGCCGTCAGGATCAGGACCGGCATTTGCTTTCCGGCGCGGCGCCAGGATTCCAGCACGGAGATTCCGTCCATCTTCGGCAAGCCGAGATCGAGCACGACGGCGTCATACGGCTCGTTCTCGCCGAGATAATGCCCCTCCTCCCCGTCGAACGCCTTGTCGACGGCATAGCCGGCATCGGTCAGTGCCGCGCAGATCTGGCGGTTGAGATCGGGATCATCTTCGACGACGAGGAGACGCATGAGCGCAGGCCAAATTTTGAGTCGGAGGGATTTTGCCAGCTTGGCCGCTGCCTGTCAGCCGAATGGAACTTTTCCATGGCGTTCCCGGTTAGCTTTGGGAGGAGTACGCTGAATGGCCCATGAACGCAGAAAACGTGCCCCCAAGCCCGAGCCGAACAAGCTAGACGAGGCCGTGGCGGAGACGTTTCCCGCAAGCGACCCGCCCTCCTACATGGGCTCGGCCGCCGTGGCTGGCGCGCCGCAGGAAGACGGCGCATCGCCGGAACGCGAGCGGCGCGTCGTGACCCATGAAAAGCAAATCGACATCAACGCTGCGTCGGCGGAAGAGCTCGGCAGCCTGCCGCCGCTCAATCCCCAGATGGTGCACGCGCTCCTGGCCGGCCGCCCGTTCAAGAAATGGGACGACCTCCGCGCGCTGGCCGGCTTCGATCAAAAGGCGATCGAGGCGCTGAAGAAGAGCGGCGCCTGGATCGGGTACTGAACACAATTCCAAAAATTAACAATGCGGCTCGTTCCCGCGCAAGCGGGAACCCAGGGCCAAACGTGACGCAGGTGCATTTGGCTCTGGATTCCCGCTTGCGCGGGAATGGGCGGAGTAAACCGCTGCCAGACTCATTCTCTGCCGGTTTCCTGTACCGTACTCCACGGATTCTGCTGCATGGAATTTCCTCTCGAGCACGCACGCGCCTGATCGCGCAACGAGACCGCCTCCGCGATCGCGGTCTCGATCGCACTGCCGGGCGGCAAGGCACGCAGCTCGGCGGCGAGCTGGCGTTGGTAGTCCGCGCTCCAGGGCGCGATCACCGGACAGACCGCGACCGCGATCCGCGCGAGCGGCGGCGTTTCGACCGGCTGGCAAACGACGAGCAGCAGGCCGAAGCAGATGAGTTTCATTTCTTTCGTCCGTCATCCCGGCCGAGCGCGCAGCACGAGCGCCGGGATCGTTTGCGATCTGGGATAACGGTCCCGGGTCTCACGCCGCTTTCAGCGGCGCTCGCCTGGGACGACGATTACACTGCGGCCAACAGCTTCCCCGCCTCCGCCAGCACCCGTTCATGCAGCGTGGGCGCGTCGTCCATCTTCTTGTGGCGGTAGGGAACGCGCTCGTTCAGGCATTCGCCGGAAAACTCGCGCGCGGGCGTGAAGCGGCCGCGGCCGAGATAGTCGCCGAACTCCTTCTGATAGAAGCAGAGCGCACGCTTCACGTTGTCCGGCACTTGCGGACAAGCGAACTTCGTCGGATCGAACCCGATCAGAAGCTCGACCCGAATCGCTTCGCCGGCGAGCCGGCAGGCGATCTTCACCGCGGCATCCGCGCCCATCGAATGGCCGAGCAGCATGAGCTTGCGCCCCTTGCTCGCGGCATCCACTGCCTGGCGTGCGAGCCGCCCCACATTCGTATGCGGCAGCAGCACGCCTTCCACATGGGTCGTCGCGTCGATGCCGGCCGCGCGCAGCTTGTCGCGCAGCACATTGAGGCCGAGCGAATAGCCGAACCCATAAGGAAAGGGTCCGCCGATCAAGCCGTAGATGAGAAAGGCGCGGACAGGAGAATTCATTCTTCGAAATCCTGGTTCCGTCGTCCCCCGTGAAAGCAGGGATGGCAGAAGTGTAGCGCGTTATGCACTCCCCTCCTCCAGCCGCTTTTCGACATCGGCGCGCGCGGGTGGGCGCGACGCGATCTCGCGCATCGCGGCGCCGCGTTCGGCGGCTTCGCGGGCATGGTCGGCATCGCTCGCCGCGCGCCCGTGCGTCTCGCCCGCCGCGATCAGGCCGCGGTCGCGGAGCATGTCCGCGATCGCGGTCGCGAGCTTCACGAGCGCGCCGAGCAGCGCAAGCCAGTTCATTCGCTTTCCTTTGCTTCCTTGGCGCCCACCGGCGTCGAGGTGAGAAAGCGCAGGACGGCGCCGGCGATGCCGACCAAGGTGAACGCGATGCCCGCCTGCTCGGGCGGGATCACAGTCGCCCAGTCGAAGCTTTGCAGCACGCCGACGACGGCGACGGCAAGCGAGAAGAAGAGTGTGCGATAGCCTTTCATGGTCAGCTCCTTGTGTTGCATGTGTTCTGCGACGATGCGCGACCGTCATCCTGAGGTGCGAGCGACCCGGACGTCGTCCGGGGAGCGAGCCTCGAAGGATGGCGGTCGCGGCCGTCACCCTTCGAGGCTCGACCCGCTGCGCGGCCTCGCACCTCAGGGTGACGGCGCTCGTTCGGTCGGAGAGTCATAGCCGCGCCGCCTGCACGTGCATCCAGTCAAAGTCGCGCGCGCGGCCGAGGGAGACGAAGCCCTCCGCTTCCCAGAGCGCCCACCATTTCTCGTATTCGGGCCGCGCGAAGCGGGCGCGCGAGCGGCCCCACCGGAGCTGGTTGCGCTCGGGATCGAAGTCGATCGCTGCGCCCCAGGCGTGCATGGACCAGGCGCTGCCGCCGCGCATGCGCCGCACATTCAGGCAGCCGCCGAAGAGATCGAGTCCGAGGTCGCGGATACGCGCCGGCCCGTAGGCATCAAGCACCCGAACCAGCACGCGGCGCGCGGCGTCGTGAATTCGCTCGTGGCAGGAAAATCGCGCGACGGTCTTCTTCGGGTCCCACGCGATGCGCAGCGGATAGCCTTCGGGCACCACGAGCACTGCCTGGTTGGCGCCGACCGAGCCGAAGAACTTCTCCATCTCGCGCGGCGACTGCCGCGGCCAATTTGCACTGCCCGCAAGCGCGGCCGCCCGCTCCGGCTCGTGGTCGCGCCAATTCTCGACACCCTCGATCCCGCGCTTGCGCGCCGCATAGATCTCGAACGCATGGTACGTCTGCGGGCCGAACAAGCCGTCGATCTCGCCGACTTCGATCCCGTCGAGCAGACAAAAGAGCTGGCCCGCCGCCACGGCGCGCCGCGCGGACGGCCAGCGCCGCCAACTTCTCCCGACGTAAGGCCGCGCAAGGAAGAGCGCCTCGATCGCGGTGGCCGTCAGCGGTCCCCATCGCCCATCGATCCCGCCACGATACAGGCCGAACGCCTGCAGGCGCGCCTGCAGCTCGCGAAGTTCCATTCCATTCTCCGTTGATATGCGGGGTCGAACGCGCGCGAATGCGGTAACCGGTAGCCGCGCGACCAATCCCTTGAAGCCTGTTGAAGAGGGCCGAGCGCTTCGCGCGCCGGCGTTCCTATCCGCGGCCGGCCTTAGTTTTTGCTTCGGATAGCCAAGGATCTGCCGCTTTCATCCGGCTTAAGCGGGCAAGGGAACTTTCCATCGCAACGAAGTTGCGGAGCCATCTGCAGTTCGCACGCAGACCACAACGCGTGCGATGCAACGATCCGCACCGTCGAGGGGCATTTCGGGAGACAATGCGTATCGCGCGCAAGCTGAAGCGATTTTCGAATTCCACCGTCCAATTCGCTCGCCGCACGCTGCAGGTCGGGCGCCTGCCCGCGCGGATCGTCTTCATTCACGTCCCGAAAACGGGCGGGTTGTCGTTGCTCACGACGCTGACCCATCACCTTCCTCGCCACCCGACCCTGATCATCAAGAACGACGAGCAATATCAGGCGGCACGCGCGCTCGCCGATGAGTCCCTGAACCGCTTCGATATCATTGCCGGCCATTTCGACGGCGACCTCGCTGACCGCATTGCCGATCCGAAGATCGTCATCACCAGCGTGCGCGAGCCTGTCGACCGCATCGTGTCCCTGTACTATTTCCTGCGCCTGCTTCCTGAGCAGAAGATCGGGCAGCCGCTATTCCGAATGCTGCAACGCATGTCGCTCAAGGACTACGTGACGAGCGATCATCCGCTCATTCGACCCATCAACCTCAATTCGCAGTGCCGGCAGCTCGCCGGCTCGGTCGCGCGCAACGCCCCCTCCTTGAGCGAGAAGGAGCTGGCCGCACTCGCCATTCAACGGATTCGATCCGTCGACCATTTGCTCGTCACCGAGCACCTGGCTGTCGATTTGCCGCGCCTGATGATGAAGCTCGGTCTTGAGGCCAGGATCGAGGAGAGAAACCGGAACGCCAATCGCATCGCGACGGATTCATTGCCCGACGAGGTGCGCTCCGAGATCGAGGCGCGGACACGCGCAGACCGCGAGCTCTACACTTACGCACTACAGCACCGGAATGCGCTGCTCGCGCAAGGCGCGTGAAGCCGCCTCGCGCCAACGCCCGACCATCCCCCCGTTTCACTACTCCTCATCGCTCCTCATCGCGCATAACCCGGCAGCAAGCCCCTGCCATACAGCACCGGCCGCGAGCAGCCGCGGAGGCCCGAACGTAAGCAACGGTTGCGATGCGCGGGTCAGGTGATAGGATATTTCGGGGACTGGGGGATAATGGGGCTACGCACATTCTTGAGGCTAAAGCGGCGTTCGACCGTGCGGTCGGCGTCCGCGCTTTTACCACGCCTCACTACTAGGCTAACTCCTTCCGGACGGCAGGCGAGTCTGGTCGGACATTACGTCCTGTTACGTCAGGAGCAGGTGCAGCGCTATCTGCGCGAACTCACAGCCACACGGAACATCGTCTTTGTCACCGGCTGCGCCCGATCGGGCACGACTCTCCTTCAGCGCTGCCTCGCGACGCTTCACGATCCGATATATTACTGGTCGGAGAATTCGCTCACAGCCATTTTCAAGAGCCGCCGCATTGACGGTGCGAACATCGTCCTGAAGCGAACGGCTGCCTGCCACTCTCATTTCGATGCAATTCCTACCGGGATCAAGATCGTTCATATCGTGCGGCATCCTGCGCACGTGTTCACGAGCCGCCACGCAAAACGTGAGGGTTTTTATGTCACGCCGCAGCGCTGGCAAGCCGAGTACGCGGCTTTCACCGCGCTGAGGGAACGGCATCCGCACGACCGATTGACGGTCGTTCGATACGAAGACTTATTGGCGGAGCCCGATGCCGTCCAGGACCACATTGGGCGCGCTCTGGATGTCTCGTTCGATCTTCCGTTCAGCCGCTACACCGAGCGAGACTATCTGGATGAGAAGATCGTTCCCCATACCGGCTTGAAGCGCACTTGGGTGCCGATCGATCCGGGCCGCCCTCAACAAAACCGGACAGGCACTGAACACATCACGCACTGGGCGGCGATCCGCACGAAATTGGCCCCGGAGCTTGCGCGCTTCTGCGAAGAATTCGGCTACCCTATTGATCGGGCCGGCATGTAAGCTCTTTTCTCACCGCTCATAACCAAGCAGCGCAAATTCTTCGCGGCAAATGTCGTAAACGCGGTGTTTTTGCTGCTGCGACAGCAGATTCCCGGCAGGCTGCCGATCGCGGCGATAGCGGCTCTTGGCTTTCGGGGGCCGCGCGGGGATCGCTCCGCCGACTTGCTCGGCGAGTGCGCTCAGCTCACTCCACAAATTCTCATACCGAAATACGCGGTCCACGACGACGCTTCCATCAACGCTATACAGATCGAAATTGCGATACTCGCCTTTCTCGACCACCTCATCGAGCAGATCGTTGATGCTGGCTCCTTTTTCAATCAGCTTCCGGCCTCGCCAATAGGCAAGCGATACAACTTTATCGTAAGGATGACGGTCGACTGAAAACTTGAACGCCCGATCCCAGAAGTCGGCAGGCAATCGCGAAATTAGCTCCGACGCACCCATATGGTGGTGGAAATCCAGTTTCTCCATGACGCGCCGATAGATGACTGCAATCGCCTTTGCATCGCGCGTTTGGATTGTTGTCCGATATTCCGCTTCCAAAGAGGAATCCAGGCAGAAATTTCTTGGACTTCCGCCGTAGTCGAGACGCATCAACTCATCTTCGACCCCTACCGGCGTCACAATATCGAGTTCGTCACACCAGCTTCCCAAGACAATCTCGGTACTCGTGCTGGCGGTCTTCCTCGTGCGAATGAAGACAAAGTTGCGAGAGAAGGCTGCAATCATAAAAAATCATGCCGCATGCAGAGCTACATTCCGTAACATAATTTTTGTGCGATGGAAAAGTACGCTCTTTCCACATGCGGCATGCTTGATCGCCCTTCTCTATCAGCTCTGCCGCCGATACGTCAGCAGCGCCCGCGCGACGAAGCTGGTGCCGGAGGCCTGATGCGTGGCGGAGAGCGGCGATGCCACGCCCTGGCCGAGTCCGAAGATCTGGAATGCGGTCTCACCTGCCACCGGTCGCGTCACCAGCGTCGTTACGCCTGAGGGATACTGCAGGTTGCTTCCGTGCTGAAAGGTGTTCGCCACCAGCGGATCGGCAACGGTGAAGGGCAGCCCGGTCACCAGAATCTGGCCGGAGGCCGTCGAGTAGGTCGGCGTCGCGGAAATATGGACTAGCGCGATCACCATGTCGCCGACGCGAATGAAATAGCCGACCTGCTCCGAGTAGGACACCGAAAGGTCGCCGGGCGTTGCGAAGGTGAAGGCCGGCGTGAAGGTGCCTTGTTCGATGAACGCCATGCCCTGCGGGAACGAGACCTTTCCGGTCGCCGGGTCGAAGACCATCGCCTCGAACCAGGTGTCGTTGTCGGGCGAGACCTTCAGCTTGAATGCGTCGCTCTCGACAAGGCCGAACTCCGCGCGGCCGGAAAAATTGCTGGAGAAGAAGAGTGAGGCGCTGTTCGCCTCGTCCTCCTTGGAAATCTGGATCTTGATGTCGCCGGTGCCCGGCGTCTCGACGTCCTCGCGCGCGTGAAAGACGACCCGACTCGCCTTCACGACGAGGCGATTGGACGTGTCGGTGTCGGTCGCATCGGGCGGCGCGCCGATGCCGAGATAGTCGATCGTGCCGCGGTCCTTCTTGATCGCCTTCCCCGTCGTGCCATCGAACACGGCGACGTCGCCGTCGGCCACGCCGCCATCCGGGCCGGTCACGTCGCCGCCGCCCTCGCCGCCGCCGCCCGCGGAGATTTCGCTCCACGCCGCGCCGGTCCAGACGAGCAGCGCTTCGTCGCCGATATTCCATGCGCGCCAGCCGGGCTGCGGCGCGAGAAAGACCCACGCGCCATCCTGCCAGGCGGCGACCTCGTTCTCGTGGCCGGCGAAGGCGCCGCTCGGGTCCGTGCCGACGATATGCCGTTCGCCGTTCGCAGGGGAGCCGGGCGGGCTCGCGCTCACGCTGAGCACCGCGAGCTGCGTCACGGCGTCGAGCAAACGCAGCGCCTCGTTGTGCGTGACGTGCTTCTGCGCCTGCCCGGCTTCGAGGAAGGGGAGCGAAAGATTCGTGGTTGTCGGCATTATCGTCGCCCGGATTGGCCGTCATCCTGAGGTGCGAGCGCAGCGAGCCTCGAAGGATGACGGCCCTCGGTCGCTGCGGCGCGTCATCCTTCGAGGCTCGCCGCTTCGCGGCTCGCACCTCAGGATGACGCGCTGGTTCGTATTCAAAGAACGAGCATTGCCTCGCGCGCCCTGCCCGCCCCCGCCATGGCGGAGAGTTGGGCGACACGGACCAAGAGCGAGCTTTGCGGCGAGCCGAAATCGGCGAGCTCATCGGCATTCGTGTAGAGCGCTTGCGGCTCGTCCGCAGAGATGGTGCGGACAACCGCCTCGCCGTCGAGGATTTCGACGCGATAGGCTTCGATGCTTTCGTCGAGCGGCACTTCCAGCACTTCCCACGAGTCTCCGCGGCGGGCACGGCGAACCCAGGTGATGCGCACGCCTTCGGCAACGCGCGTGGCTCGCACATGCGCGGGTGCCCAGGGCAGCAGCGCGGTCGCGGTCACCGTCGCATCGAAGCTCGTCATGTTCGCGCTGCCGACGTCATCGCTCGCACGCCCCACGCGATAGCTGAACGCGCGGCCGAGCAGATCCACACTCCGCGCCACCGGCACCAGCGCGGGATCGAGCAACACGAAGGGCGCGCCCGCCGCGATCGTCTCGCCGAGCGTCCAGTCGGTGCCGAGCTGCCCGCGCAGCAGGCGCGAGAGCAAATAGGTCCGCTCGTCCACGAGCTCCGCGCCCGCGAACTGGATCACTTCCCAATTTCCGGAGGGATTGCAGATCGCGGCGGCGTTCGCGCCGTTCAACACGGCGCTTTCCGCCTGCGCGGCGAGCGCGCCGCCCGCGAGTCGCACGCGGAAAGCGTTCGCATTGTCCCAGCGGTGCGCCGGTCCCGGCGCAAGGTCGTCCAGCGTGGTGCCGATCACCGCCGGCACGGTCGCGAGCGCCGTGCGCTCGAAGCTTTCGCCGCTCGAGCGCCAGATCGATATCGCTCCAGGCCAGGGCGACGCATGCACCGCGAAGTATTGCAGTGCAGGCTCGCCTTCCTCCTCGATCGCCGGCAGATCGAGCACGAGCACCTCGGGCGGACCGGCGGCGGCGGGCACCGCGACATTCGCCGGCCGCGGCGGCCGCGCGGGCACCGCGAAGATTTCCGGGTCGATCGTTCGCGCGCGGATTTCGCGGGCGCCCGCGTCCACCACCTCGCCGATCTCCACCAGCCGTTCGCGGCCGCGCACTTCGAGTGAGACGACGTCGCCGGGCGTGAGCGCGATCCTGCTCGGCGGCAGCGCGAACTCCGCGCGTTCGCGCCCGGCCCAGAGATCCTGCAGCCAGATGTCGGCGGCGCGCTCCACCACGGCGTCGCTCGCGACGATCGCGAGATCGGCGCGCGCCTCGCGGCGGCTGTCGCCCACGAGCCGGCGCGAGCGGGCGGCGGCGCGTCGATAGTCGCCCGCCACTTCGGTGAAGCCGATCGCGATCTCGATCGGCAGTTCCGTCTCCTGCGCACGCACGAGCCGGCATTCGGCGCGCTCGCCTTCGACCACCAGTTCGTCCTCGACGAGCGACGCCACCGGCCTGCCGCCGCGCGGACGGAAGACGATCTCCGCCCCCTCCTCCGCCGCGTCGAAGCCGAAGGCGAGCGCCAAGGGCTCGATCGCCGCGCGCGCGGACATGGGCCGGTCGATCACATAGCCGTCGATCGCGCCGCGCAGCCGCGCGCTGTCGAAGGCCCCGAAGCCGTGGCCTGCGAGGATCGCCGCGACGAGATCGTCGAGCGGTGCCGCGCCGAGCCTTCCGTTCAGCCAGTGGCCCGTTTCCCAGTTCGGACCATCGGCCCAGGCATCGGCGGCGAGCGGAAACGCAGGATACGGCCGCGCGTCCCAGGTCCATGGATGGATGCCGCCGGCCTCGACCATGCGGCCGGAATAAATGGACGAAACCGGGTTGTCGCTTTCGTCCGCGCCGAAGGCCGGATCGAACTGCGCGTGCACCGCCTCAAGATAGCGTCGTTGCATCAGGTCGTCGCGGCGGCGGTTGGAGAAATTCGGATAGCCGCCGACCGACGACTTCACATCGGGAAAGACGTTGGGCTCGTTCGCGCCCTTGTCCACCGCCGGGCAGCCGACCTCCGTGAGGCGAATGGGCTTCCGCTCCGACACCCAGGGCGTCGGCGTCGGCAACTCCTCGCCGTCGACGCGCTCATGGTGCGGCTCGGACCACCAGTGCCACAAATCCTTTGCACGGAAGATCCACGGCTTGCCGTAGGGCTCGTCGGCGATGGGCGAACGCATCTGCGCCCGTCGCGCGGCCGCGTCCACGTAATAGAAGTCGTAGAATTCTCCGCCGCGCAAATTCCCGCGCAGATAGTGCGGATCGTGAATCGACTCCGCAAGCTCGGCGTCGAGGTGCGTGGCGCCGTCGCGCCAGTCCGCGAGCGGCGCGTAATAGTCGATGCCGATGAAATCGATGTCGTTCGCGGCCCAGAGCGGATCGAGTGGAAAGCGAACTTCCTGCGCCTCGTCATCGACGATATGCGCGCCGTACTCGCTCCAGTTCGCTGCGTAGGAAATCTCCGTCTCCGGCCCAAGCACCGCGCGTACGTCTTCGGCAAGCGTGATCCATTCGCTCACTGCCGGATAGGCACCCGACGCCGAGCGCACGCGCGTCAGCGCTTCCATCTCGGAACCAATAATAAAAGTGTCGACGCCGCCCGCCGCCGCGCAGAGGTACGCGTAGTGCAGGATCATGCGGCGCAGGCTCCATTCGTTCGGGCCGGAATAAACGACGTTGGTTCCGACGATGCTGAAATCCTCCGGAGCCGCGCTGCCGAACAGGCTCGCGACCTGCGCGGCCGCCGCACTCGTGCCGTCGACGGTTTCCGGCCGGCCGGGCGCGGGATCGCAGGTGATCTGCCCGCGCCAGGGATACGGCGGCTGGCCGGTTTCGCCCGCATAGGGATTGGGCAGCGCGTTCCCCTCCGGAATGTCCATCATCACGAACGGATAGAACGTCACCTTCAGGCCGCGCGCGTGCAGGTCCTGAATTGCCCGTACGACCGAAGCGTCGGTCGGCGTGCCGCCGAACGCGGGCCGTCCGTCATACTCGCTCACCACCGGCGCATTTGCGCGCGTGAGCCCCGCCACCGCCCACACCGCCCCTTGCGTCTGCTTCGCCGCATTGTCGACCGCCGGCCGCACGAGGCATTCGCCCGCGCGCAGGTCATTGCCGAACCAGGCGACGACAAGCGACACGCTTTCCAGGTTCGGGCATACCGCCTGCAAGTCGTCGAGCGAAGCTTCCCAGTCGGTCGGCGCAGACGCGACGTGCCGGTTCTCCGGCGCATAAGTTCCCTGCCCAAGCGCGCGCACGACGGGCCGGGTGTCATAGCCGAACTCAGTCGAGCCCGGGATCAGCGTGATCGCGCGGATCATGTGCTCAAGCCGGCCGACCGGCCGCACCACCTCGACGGAAATCTGCGGCATGCGGTTGCCGAAATTCTCGAGCGGCAGCCGTTCGAACACGATGTAAGCGAGCCCGCGATAGGCGGGGGCTGCATCCGCTCCTTCTTTCGCCTCGATCAGCGGATCGGGCACCTGATCCTCGCCGCCGGGATGCACGCGCACGTTCAGGCCGGAAAGATCGAGCGGCTTGCCGTCCGCCCACACACGGCCGATCGTCGCCACCGGCCCTTCACACAGGCCGACGGCGAAATTCGCGAAGTACGAATAAGTCGTCGTGGTGGTGCGCGGGCCGGAACCG
>Ga0180222_1000184_pt1 | contig 110657 bp, 91 predicted proteins | sample eDN5th37CKraftOP_FD_151336 | JGI IMG/M metagenome (GOLD analysis project Ga0180222, IMG submission 151336) | Enriched Organic Plus compost microbial communities from Emeryville, California, USA - eDNA 5th pass 37_C Kraft OP (version 2) (version 2) ... | reverse complement strand
AAAGGCAGACTCGTCGCTAGGAACCAATGGTTCTGACGACGGTTATCTGCCCGAGTTTTGGGGACCTTGGGCTCGACGATTATGTCAGACAGCTACATCATTGAAGTGAGTTCACGCGCGGCAGGCATTGTTGTCCGCGATCGTGCAGGCTTTCGCTTCTTCGCGGCCGCCCCGCAATTCGACAGGCTCGAAGGGCAGGTGTTCCGCAGCGCACGCGATGCGGAACGGGCGGCAGCGCAATTCGTCGAGCGGAGCGAGCCGAAGAACGCCTGAGTTTCGCCTCAGGTCAAGGTGTTGTGATCGCGCGTGTCGTCACGCACCGTGGCGCTCGTGCTTGTCCGCATCGTATCCGGCCCGGATGACGGCTGCACCCTCAGAGGGATTGTTTTCGTCGGGAACCGTGGTTTACTCCTGACATGACGGAAGGCACCCCCGCGCCGGTTGTCGGGATTGCCAACCGTCCTCCGGCGATGCGCTGCACCAACTCGCCGCCGATCTGCCGGGTGATACGGCGTGCGCTGGCTGGACCGCGAAGGCGGGCTTGCGGCTGTCCTCAGGCGAGATCGCGGCGCTGGATGGGTGGATGGCGAAGGCCGCCGGGACATTTGCCTAAAGCGGGACGGGTCCAGGCTGAATCGGACGCCGCCACCCTGAGACGGCCGCTTCTTCAGCGGCCCTCGAAGGGCGTCGGCGATCCCATCACTTGGTTGATCCGGGACGAGTGTCTCAGAACGCAAGCTGGCTTGCCAACTTACCATGGCTCGCGGCTCATGCCGCTCGCACTTTAGGATGACGCCGTCGGACACACCATCATGTCATCACGCTCAGCCTGCGGCGAGAGTGGGATAGTCGGTATAGCCTTTAGCGCCTCCGCCGTAGAAGGTGGCTTTGTCGGCCGCGTTCAGCGGGGCATTGCGTTTCAGCCGCTCCACCAGATCGGGATTGGAGATGAACGGCTTGCCGAAAGCGATCAGGTCGGCTGCGTCTCTGGCGAGCACCTCATTGGCGAGCTTGAGATCATAGCCGTTGTTGGCGATGTAGGCGCCGCTGAAGCGCCGCCGCAGGCTGCCATAGTCGAACGGTGCGAAATCGCGCGGGCCCCCGGTGGAGCCTTCCACGACATGAATGTAGACCAGTTTCTGGGCATTCAGGCCGTCGACGATGTAGTCGAACAGCGGCTGCGGGTTGCTGTCGCTCACATCATTGGCCGGCGTCACCGGAGAAATACGGATGCCGGTCCGCTCCGCGCCGGCTTCTCCAACGATGGCCTTCGCCACCTCCAGGATCAGCCGGGCACGGTTTTCGATCGAACCGCCATAGGCATCGGTGCGCTTGTTGGCGCCGTCCTTGGCGAACTGATCGAGCAGATAGCCGTTGGCGGCATGAATTTCGACCCCGTCGAAGCCGGCCTCCAGCGCATTGGCGGCGGCCCGCCGATAGTCGTCGATAATGCCGGGGATCTCCGAAAGCTCGAGCGCGCGGGGCTCGGACACCTCGGTGAACTGCCCGCCGATAAAGGTCTTGGTCTTGGCGCGAATGGCGGAGGGCGCGACCGGCGCACCACCATTCGGCTGCAACGAGGTGTGCGAGATGCGGCCGACATGCCAGAGCTGGATGAAGATGCGGCCGCCGCGCTCATGCACGCGGTCGGTGACGGCGCGCCAGCCGGCAATCTGCTGCTTCGAAAAGATACCGGGCGTGTCCTGATAGCCCTGTCCCTGCTGCGAGATCTGGCTCGCCTCGGTGATCAGCAGGCCGGCGGATGCGCGCTGACCATAGTAGTCGGCGGCGAGCGGGCCGGGCACCTCGCCCGGGCCGGCGCGGTTGCGTGTCAGCGGCGCCATGACGATGCGGTTGGGGAGGGTGAGAGGGCCGAGCTTGTAGGGCTCAAACAGCTTCGATGCGGTCATTGCGGATATCCATCGGCGATTTCAATGCATCTGCATTTATATCGCCGGAACGGCGTCGACAAGCCTGCGCACAGCACTTCGGGTCTGTGCTGCGGGCTCAGCGGGATGGAAAGGGCCGAAGTACACCTTATGCGAGACCCTGCTGGCATGATCTTCTGGAAACGACGTCTGGCACAGCGGATTAAGCCTGTTTTTGCCGTGCAGTCTTCAAGACGCCGTGAACGTGTTGTTGTGGACAGCGGTCCATATTGTCCGCAGGCGGGGCGCAGTCCTTGCGAGGGAGGTGAAATGATGGTCCGGGCCGCGATCCCTTTCGACGGCGATGCGATATGTCCGGTCGGAAACTTACGGGCCGGCGCGCAGCCGTGCCAGCAATTCGGCGGTTGGCCACGAATCCGCCGGCAGCCTGTATTTCACCTGCATCGCCTTTACCGCGATGCGGCTCTTTTGCCCCAGAATGCCGTCGGTCTTACCGACGTCAAAGCCGCGCTGGACGAGCAGCCGCTGCAACTCGCGCAACTCCGCGTGTGAGAGCTGCGCCACTGGCGCCGCCGGCCTGCGCATCGGCGGCGCGCCGGCGATGCGGGTGGCGAGATAGGCCGCCGTGGTCGCGTAGATCAGTGAATTGTTCCACTCGGTATAGGCATCGAAGTTCGAATAGGCGAGGAAGGCCGGCCCGTGCCGGCCCATCGGCAGCAGCAGCGAGGCGGGGACGCGATCGTTTGGCAGCGGTCGTCCATCGGCATAGGTGACGCCCCACCCGGCCCAGGTGGCGCGCGGATGCTTGATGGTGAGGTCGGCCTGATCCCACGGCACCTGCGATGATACGCGAACCTCCTCGAGCCACGGCTCGCCGCGCCGCCACTTCAGGCCCGTCGCGATATAATTCGCGGTCGAGCCGATCACGTCCGGCGCGCTGCGCAGCAGGTTGCGATGGCCGTCGCCATCGTAGTCGACCGCGTAGTTGAAATAGTGGGTCGGCAGGAATTGCGTCTGGCCGAGTTCGCCGGCCCATGAACCGATCATCTCCTGCGGCGTCAGGTCGCCGCGATCGATGATCTTGAGCGCGGCGATGGTTTCGTCGTGAAACATCTGGGCGCGGCGGCAATCATAGGCCAGCGACACCAGTGAGCGCAGCGTCGGCAGCTTGCCCATGTTGGCGCCGAAATCGCTTTCGAGGCCCCAAAATGCGGCGATCACCGCGGGCGGCACGCCGTATTCCTTTTCCGCGCGGGCGAAGGCCGCAGCATATTTGCGGATCAGGGCCTGCCCCTGCTGCATGCGATAGGCGGCCGCCATGCGGCCGGCAAACTCGGTGAAGAGCTGGCCAAACACGCGCTGGCCCCGGTCGCGATTGACGATGCCCTGATCGTAGACGAGATAGGGCGAGGCCGCCGCGATCGTGCGCTGCGACACGCCCGCGCCGACGGCATCCTGCTTCAGCGCGCCAAGGAATTGCGCAAAGCTCATGCCGTTGTGGCACGACGCGCCGCTCTGGGCGGAAGCGGGGGGAGCGAGCAGGGTGATGGTTGCGAAGCCAAGGACAAACTTCCAGAACAGGTTCATGTGCATTGGCTTCCCAGCGTGTCTCGGCAATCAATCGACCATCAGGTCGTCATGGCCGGCATCGGCGAGCGAGGCCACGCCCTTCTGCGAACGGCTTTGCCCGGCCGTGACGGAATTCCGTTTCGGATTTTAGAGTGTTTCATCTGAAGCTGAAACGTCTCAAAGTGTCATTGCCGGATCAAGTCCGCGCATGACGCCGGATGATTTCATCAACCGGAAATGAAAATGCCCGGCTTGTGGCCGGGCATTTCCCATTTTCTTCGAGCGACGATGGTCAGGCGAACTGGTTCATGGTGTTGTGAGCTCCACCGGCCTTCAGCGCCGCCTCGCCCGCGAAATACTCCTTGTGGTCGTCGCCGATGTCGGAGCCGGCCATGTTCTGGTGCTTCACGCAGGCGATGCCCTGGCGGATCTCCTGGCGCTGCACGCCCTTGACGTAGCCGAGCATGCCTTCTTCGCCGAAATACTCCCGCGCGAGATTGTCGGTCGACAGCGCCGCCGTATGATAGGTCGGCAGCGTGATGAGGTGATGGAAGATGCCGGCGCGCTTCGATGCATCCGCCTGGAAGGTGCGGATGCGCTGGTCGGCCTCGATCGCCAGCGGCGTCTCGTCGTATTCCACCTTCATCAGTTCGGCGCGGTTGTACTTGCTGACGTCCTTGCCCTCCGCCTTCCAGGCGTCATACACCTGCCAGCGGAAGTTCAGCGTCCAGTTGAACGACGGCGAGTTGTTGTAGGCGAGCTTCGCATTCGGCACGACCTCGCGGATGCGGTCGACCATGCCGGCGATCTGCTCGATATGCGGCTTCTCGGTCTCGATCCACAGCAGGTCCGCGCCGTTCTGCAACGAGGTGATGCAGTCGAGCACGCAGCGGTCCTCGCCCGTGCCGGGGCGGAACTGATACAGGTTGCTCGGCAGGCGCTTCGGACGCAGAAGCTTGCCGTTACGGCTGATGATGACGTCGCCGTTGCCGATCTTCGACGCATCGACTTCCTCGCAATCGAGGAAGCTGTTGTACTTGTCGCCGAGGTCGCCGGGCTGGTGGCTCACGGCGATCTGCTGCGTCAGGCCGGCGCCGAGCGAGTCGGTGCGGGTGACGATGATGCCGTCTTCGACGCCGAGTTCGAGGAACGCGTGGCGCACCGCGCGGACCTTGGCGAGGAAGACATCATGCGGCACCGTCACCTTGCCGTCCTGGTGGCCGCACTGCTTTTCATCGGACACCTGGTTTTCGATCTGCAGGGCGCAGGCGCCGGCCTCGATCATCTTCTTCGCCAGCAGATAGGTGGCCTCCGCATTGCCGAAACCGGCGTCGATGTCGGCGATGATCGGCACCACATGGGTTTGGAAGTTGTCGATCTTGGCGATCGCCGCGGCTTCCTTGGCCTTGTCGCCGGCCTTGCGGGCGGCGTCCAGCTCGCGGAAAATGTCGTTGAGCTCACGGGCGTCGGCCTGCCGCAGGAAGGTATAAAGCTCCTGGATCAGCGCAGGCACCGAGGTCTTCTCGTGCATGGACTGATCGGGCAGCGGGCCGAACTCGGAGCGCAGCGCCGCGATCATCCAGCCGGACAGGTAGAGATAGCGGCGGTCGGTCTTGCCGCCGAAATGCTTCTTGATCGAAATCAGCTTCTGCTGCGCGATGAAGCCGTGCCAGCATCCCAGCGACTGGGTGTACTTGGTGGGATCGGCGTCGTAAGCGGCCATGTCGGCCCGCATCACCGCCGCGGTGTAGCGGGCGATATCCAGGCCGGTCTTGAAACGGTTCTGCAGGCGCATGCGGGCGACAGCCTCGGCGGAGATGCCGTTCCAGGTCGGCTTGTCCTTGAGCAGGGTCTCAGCGGCCGCGACCTGATCCCGATAGGGCGCCGGGATCTCGATTCCGTCGGTCATTCCACGCGATTGGTAGGTCATGGGTAGCTCCTGTGTGACATTGCCCCTCTTTTCGCGAGAAGATGGGCCCGCGACTAGGTGCTGCGAGGAAAACTTGTCAAGCTTTACAAAACTAACTTGTAATGTTGTTATATAATAACAGATTGCTCACTTGGCGCGGTGTTCGCTATGGCGACGTCAACGATCCGTTCGGTGTTCATGGGGCCGCGATTGCGGCGGCTGCGGCGCGACCTGGGGCTGACGCAGGCCGATATGGCGGCCGATCTCGACATCTCGGCGCCGTACGTGGCGCTTCTGGAGCGCAATCAGCGGCCCGTGACCGCGGATATGCTGCTGCGCCTCGCGCGCACCTACAAGATCGACCTCGCTGACCTCGCGGGCGATGGTGGCGCAGACCACGCGGCGCGCATGCAGGCGGTTCTCAAGGAACCGATGTTTGCCGACATTGATATTCCTTCCCTTGAAATCAACGATATCGCCATCGGCTATCCGGGCCTGGCGGAGGCTTTTCTGCGGCTCTACACGGCGTATCGCGAGGAACAGCTTGCGCTCGCGGATCGCAACGGCTCCGGCTTGACCCGGACCGGATCGCCGTCGGGCAGGGAGGGGCTCGACGTCAGCGATCCGGTGGCGGAAGTCCGCCGCTTTCTCGCCGCCCGCCGCAACAACTTCGCCGATCTCGACGATGCGGCCGAGCGCATGGTGCATGGCCCCGTGAATGCGAACTGGTTCATCGAGCGGCTGAAGAGCCGTCATCAGCTCGACGTTCGCCAGTTGCCGTCCGACGTCATGCTCGGCGCCGTCAGGCGGCTGGACCGTCATCGTAAGCAGGTTCTGATCGACGATTCGCTCGACAACGCGAGCTTCAACTTTCAACTCGCCCAGCAGCTTGCCTATCTCGAATTCGGGGACGAGATCGCGGCCGCGCTCAAAGCCGGCCAGTTCACGACCACGAGCAGCCGGCTGCTCGCGCATCGATCGCTTGCGAGCTACGCTGCCGCGGCGCTGATCATGCCGTATTCAGCGTTCGCGAAGGCTGCAGAGACGCGCCGTTACGATATTGAAGCGCTTGCCCGTCAGTTCGGAACGAGCTTCGAGCAGACGGCACATCGCATCACCACCCTGCAGAAGCCGGGGGCGGAGAAGGTTCCGTTCTTTCTGATCCGTGTCGATCCGGCCGGCAATGTTTCCAAGCTGCTCGATGGCGCCGGCTTTCCCTTTGCCAAGCACGGCGGAGGGTGTCCGCTCTGGTCGGTTTACGCCGTATTCAAGACGCCGCGCCAGATCGTCACACAGTGGCTGGAACTGCCCGACGGCCAGCGCTTTTTCTCCATCGCCCGGACCGTGACCGCCGGAGGCGGTTCGTTCAGGGCCACGCGCGTGGAACGTGCGATTGCTATCGGTTGTGCGGCCGAGCATGCCGGCAAGCTGATTTACGCCAGCGACGAAACCGGGCCTCGCGCCGAAGCCCCTACGCCGATCGGCGTGACATGCCGCGTCTGTCATCGTCCCACATGTGCGGCGCGGTCCGAGCTTCCGATCGGACGTGAGCTGCTCCCCGATGACTATCGGCGGCTCAGCGTTCCGTTCGGATTTTCCTCCGACTGATGGCCGGCGAAAGGGCGGGCACTGGATTCTTGCCGAATTTGGATTACAAAACGCGGCAACGTGAGTAGATAGGGTTCAGAACCAGCACACATCGCCAGGATGCAAGCGGCTGAGTAACAGGAGGCTACAATGTCGGACGGCTCACTTTTCTGGGTGATCGGCGGAGAATTCGGCTCGATGAACTTCCATAAACTGGTGGAAGGTTCGGCTCAGGTCCAGGGTCCTTTCAAGACCCGCAAGGAGGCCGAGGACTGCTGGCGCGAAGTCTCGGAAGCCAACCGTCACCGTGGCAACGTCCGCTTCTCCATCGTCGAGGAACCGCGTCGCGTGGCGGGCTAAGGCCTCCGTCCCTGGTCAATGCGAAGCATCCAAGGGGATGCTGCGGCCCCATCCGGACGGGTGGGGCTTTTTGGTGATGACATGCAGGTTTCATGGCGCACAGCGACGCTGTCGAGGTGAGCCGACGTGCCGCGTTCGCCGCCGGAACTGCGCGTGGCGGGGCAGGGAAATTTCTTTCGGTCGATGACCCCAACCCCTTGATCAACGGTCTTTTTTCCGTACGTGGTTGCTGATAGATTAATTGCCCAACGTGCGCGAAAGGCAGCGGACCATGTCGGAAGCTCGGAATCTCGACTCGACCGCATCCTCTGGTGCCCAGCCGGTGCGGTTGCGTGACGCCTTGCGGCGGGCGCGGATCGAGGCCGCGGATCGTACCGGCGTGGTCGTCGATCTGCGCGATGCCGAAATGGCGCGGCTCGAAATCCTCAACGAGGCGCTCGATCCGCTGTTCGCGCAGATTCCGGATCGCGTCGACCTGTTCGATCGCGGCATCAGCCAGGGTGATATTCCGCGGCTATGGATCGATGCCATCGCCCATGTGGCGATGGGGCGCGACAAGCGGCTCTATCGATTCCTCCAGGACACGCGCGTCGGTCGCCTCGTGCTGGCGGAATCCCATAGTCCGGATGCCATCGTGCAGGCCGTGACGGACTATATCGCACGCCGCATGGTGGAGCGCGAACAGGCAATCGCGACCGGGCCGTTGCCCGAGGCCTCGGTGCCGGCTGCGAAGGCGCCGCGGCGGCGAAGCATCTGGACCTTTGCCTTGGGTTTCCTCGTCGGTGTGATCGCGCTGTTCGGCTTCGCGCTGGTCGCGGCGCTGCGCAGTTTCTGACCTGCGTCAGGTCAGGCGAACGCGACGGATGTCGCAGAACCCCTTGCTCTCGATCCAGCCACGAACCTGCTGCTCACAGCGCCAGTGCGCCCCGTCGCGTGCAATCGCGAACAGATTGTAGGCCGCGGCCGGGTGGTGGCCGTGTGGCACCGCCGAGGCCGAGGTGATGCCGATCACGGGAATGCGCCTGCCGTGCGGACCGTCGAACCACATCGTCGAATGCAAATGATCGTGGCCGTGCAGCACCAGGTCGACGCCGTATTGCCGCAGCAGCGCCAGCAGCGGCGCGGCGTCGGTGAGCCGCTTGAAGCGGCCGTGATGCTCGGCGCGCAGCGGATGATGGATCAATAGCACGCGAAAGGTCGGCTCTGAGGACGTGCTCGCCAGGATGCGCGCGAGCGCAGCGAGCTGGGCCTGCCCGAGCCGCCCGGTTGCCATCAGCGGCGCGGTGGGGACCGCGGTGGAGGTGGCGATCAGCGTCAGCGGTCCGCGCCGTTGAACGAAGGGAAAACCGACGACGGCATCGTCGCCGCGCAGATAATCGGAGAACACCTCCGCGAAGCGGTGCCGCGTGCTGCGGACATAGGCGTCATGGTTGCCGGGGACGATGGTGACGCGCTCCGGCGGGCCGACATGCTGCAGCCAGCGGTGGGCCGGCGCGAACTCTGCCGGCAGCGCGAGATTGACCAGATCGCCGGTGATGGCGATGTGGTCCGGCTCCTGCGCGTGCAGGTCAGCCACCAGCGCGTCGAGCACTTCGCGGCGATGAATGCGGTGGCGGTTGCGCCGCCAGTTGAGATAGCCCAGCGTGCGCTTGCCGATCAACTCGTGCAGCCGCGCCGCCGGCAGAGGCGGCAGGTGCGGATCGGACAGGTGGGCAAGCACATAAGCCGTCATCACGCGCTGCCTATCAGAATGCCGGCCAGGAACACCAGGGCGCCACCGACCGCAATCTGGACGGTCGCCTGCAGCCATGGCGTATCCATGTAGCGGTGACGGATAAAGGAAATGGCGCCGAGCTCGACCACCACCACGATCACCGCAAGGGCGGTGGCGATGGAAAAGTCCGGAATGAGATAGGGCAGGGTGTGCCCAAGTCCGCCCAGCATGGTCATGAGGCCGCAGACCAGCCCGCGGATCCACGGTGAGCCGCGGCCGCTCAGCGTGCCGTCGTCCGACAGGGCCTCGGCGAAGCCCATCGAGATGCCGGCCCCCACCGAGGCCGCGAGGCCGACCAGAAAGGTCTCGAACGGCCGGTGCGTCGCGAAGGCCGCCGCGAACAGCGGCGCAAGGGTCGAGACCGATCCGTCCATCAGTCCCACCAGCCCGGGCTGGACATATTGCAGCACAAAGGCGCGGCGCTCGCTTTCGGCCTCATGCGCGCGGGCCTCTGTGGTCAGGTGCGTCTCGGTCAGCCGTTCGGCCAGCGCCTCGTGGCGATCCTCGTCCTCCGAGAGCTTGAGCAGCAGTTCGCGGACCGAGGCGTCATGAGCGGTCTCGGCGGCCTTGCGATAGAAGCGCGCAGCGTCCAGCTCCATGGTCGCGGCATATTTGCGCACCTCCTCGATGCCGAGCGGCCGCATCAGCCAGAGCGGCTTGCGCTTGATGAAGCCCTTGACATCTTGTCGCCGGATCAGCGGCAGATGCTCGCCGAAACGCTGCCGGTACAGCTCGAACAGCACGCCGCGATGGCGGATTTCCTCCTCGGCCATACCGGCGAACACCGCGGCCGAGGCGGGAAATTGCTCGGCCAGCCCTTCCGCGAAATCGCGGTAGATGCGGCTGTCCTCCTCCTCGTTGGAAATGGCGAGGGCGAGGACTTCTCGCTCGGTCAGCTCGGAAAACTGTTTCACGATGGCGGGATTCGCTGTGGTGACGGGAACGGATCAGGCAAGATGACCTCAGGCCGGCAAGAATCAAGAGGGCGCATGGTGGAAGAGGTCGATCATCGCAACACGTTGCGGCGGCGGCTGGAGCCGGCGCTGCGGCGCGGCTTCCATCTCTACTGGCGCTTTGCACGTGGCATGACCATGGGCGTGCGGGCCGTGGTGCTCGACGGGGCTGGTCGCGTCTTCCTGGTCAAGCACAGCTATGTGGCAGGATGGCATCTGCCCGGCGGGGGCGTCGAGGTCGGGGAGACGGTCGAGCAGTCCCTGCGCCGCGAGCTGCTGGAAGAAGGGCGCATCGTCCCCGTGGGCGCCGTCGTGCTGCATGGGATCTTCCTGAACAGCCATGTCTCGCGGCGGGACCATGTCGCGGTGTTCGTGGTGCGCGAATTCAGCCAGGACCGCCCGCCGGAGCCCAATCGCGAGATCGTCGCCTGCGGCTTCTTCGCGCCGGACGCGCTGCCCCCGGGCACCACCGAAGGAACGCGGCGGCGGATCGCCGAGATCGGCCAGGGGCGGCCGGTGTCGGCGACCTGGATTTGAGCCCGCATGACGCCGAATTCCCGCCCGGCGCCATGGACCGCGCCGTCGCCAGATGCTATCCCGCGCTCCGCCATGACCGATGTTTCGCTCACCATCCTGCCGGAAACGGAAAACGACGCGCAGCTCATCGAGCGCCTGCACGAGCGGACGTTCGGCCCCGGGCGCTTCGTCCTCAGCGCCTATCGTCTGCGCGAGCATGTCGATCACCGGCTGGATCTGTCGTTCACGGCCTGGATCGGGACGCTGCTGGTCGGCTCGGTGCGGCAACTTCCGATCTGCATCGGCGATACGCCCGCGGTGCTGCTGGGGCCATTGACCGTCGAGCCGCCATTCCGCAGCCGGGGCATCGGGCGGGCTTTGCTGGACCGGGCGCTGACCGACGCCAAGGCGGCGGGACAGACGCTGGTCGTGCTGGTGGGCGACGAGGCTTATTACAGCCGGGCCGGGTTCAAGATGATCCCAAAAGGGCGCGCCGACATGCCGGGACCGGTCGATCACCGCCGCCTGCTGGTCAAGGAGCTGGTCGATGGCGCCTTCGACAATGTCTCCGGCATGATCCGCCCGGATTGGCGTTACGCGCGGGAAGCCCCGGCGGAGAGCTGAGCGCCGATCCCGGATCGCGCTGACCGGCCGTCATCGGAAATGCGGCGCGCACAGGATGGTGCCATGGGGGTGAGGGTCGTCGCCTTGATGGCTCGTCGTTGCCTCTCAGGACGACGACCCCCGATCATTGTCGCTTGTGCAGGTCAATACTTCACATTGGCGAAGATTCGTACGCCAAGGCCCGGCATCAGCACCTCATCCTTGTTGTAGGAGGCCGAATTGCGGATGTCCTCATTGAGAAGATTGTCCCCGACGATGCCGAGCGTGATCTGCTGTGCACCCCACCAGTCGGTCTTGGGCAGCTTGGTGGTGTAGCTGAGCTCGGCGCGCAGCCGATTATATCCCGGCGTCGGTGTCTCCACCGCGCTGACGTCGTTCTGCGCGAAGGCATGCAGCAGGTTGACGCGGGCAAACCAGTTCGCGTCCCGATAATAGATGCCGCCGCCGACCCGCTGCGGCGGAATGCGCGGCACGTTGCTGCCGTCACTGAAAGTGGCACGCACGATATCGTATTGGCCCTCGATACCGAATGTGCCATTCCAGAGCGAGACCGCATCGTACTGGAATTGGAATTCAGCACCGCGGAAGGTGGCATCGCGCTGCGAATAGATCGCCTGGTTGAGCTCCAGCCCCGGCCCGATGATGCAGGTTTCTTCCTCGCAGGTGTTGCCGGTCAGACGGCGATAAATGAAGCCGTTGAACTTGGTGTAGTAGCCGGTGAGTTCGAACCGCAGCGGTCCCGTGGCGCGGCGGAGGCCCGCCTCGATCGACTTCGCCGTTTCGATGCCGAGGTTGGGATTGCCGATGTCGAAGGTTTCAGTCGCATCATGCGCGCCGCGCGAGAACAGCTCGGCGGGCTTCGGCGCACGCTCGACATACTGGCCGGTGAGGCTGGCGACCAAATCCCATGGCAGGTTCTGGATGACGCCGATGCTGCCGCTCTTTGGCGTGAAACTTAAGTTGCGCTGCATCGCCGGGCCGATCGCGCCCGTATCGGCTTCGAGGTCGAACACCTCCGGGATCATGCTGGGCGTGGTGCCGCTCAGGTTGACATGCTCGATGCGCGCCGCGACCTGCGCCTTGGTCGTGTCGCTGAACCTGAACTCGTTGAAGACGTAGCCCGCGAGCTTCGCATTCCTGTTCGGATCCCACAGACCGTTGAGCGGGCTGGACGGATCGTCGGGGCTCGGTGCGGTCAGCTCCTGATGCGAGCCTTGCACGCCGAACGCGGTGGTCAGTGCGGCGAAGCGCAGATCGACCGGCGCGAACTGCACCTCGAGGCGGCCTTCCTGCTCGCGGTTGGTGAAGGTCTGGCGTATGCCGTCGCTGCCGGGATCGTCGGCATCAGCGAGCCCGAGTTCGTTGTGCTTGTAGTCGGTCACGCCGAGCCAGAAGCGGATGGCGTCGATCGCTGCCGCATCCGGGCGATATTCGCCCTTGGCGGAGAACTTGGTCTGCCGGGCATCGATGCGGGTGCCGACTTCTTCGCCCTCGTGGCCGGGGATATGATAGAGGCTGTTGTTCTGGGTGACGGCCGCGCCGATGAAGCCGCCGGTGAAGAAATAGGAGCCGCCGACCGACCCGCCCTTGCTGTCGGTCGCGGTGTTGCGTTGCACGCCGCCGGGAATCGCGTAGTCCTCGGTCCGTCGCGCGAAGGCGTCGGCATGGATGGCGAAGTTGTTGCCGCCGGCGTCGAGCAGCACCGCGCCTTCGCGTCCAAGATCGACGCTGGAGATCGCGCTGCGGGTCTCGAAGCTGACGCAGGGATTGGACGCCGAGAGTTGCGGCGCCTTGACGGGATAACCATAGGTCTGCGTGGTCGGCACCGCGCTGCATGGCAGCGAGTCCGGAATGCGGTTGTTGCTGGCGCTGACCACGCCGCCGATCGCCTGCGAGCCGTAGCGCAGCGTCGCCGGTCCCCGGATCACCTCGACCTGATTGGTCGAGAGCGGATCGATCGGCACGAAATGGTCTTCGCCGAGGTCGGAGGCGCCGCTGCTGCCGAGCCCGTTCTCGACAATGCCGACGCGATTGACATCGAGGCCGCGGATGATCGGACGGCTCGATGCGCCGGGCGCGAAGGACGAGCCGGTGATGCCGGGCTTGTTGTTGAGGAGATCGCCGAGCGTCGCCGCGCCGTTGCGGCGCAGTTCTTCGTTCGGGACCACGGTGACGGTCGCGAACTGGTCGGTGACCACCGGCAATACGCCCTGCTGCGGCGTTTCCGCGGCAGCCTCGGGGGCTGGCGCGGGAGCGGGCGCCGCCGCGGGGCTCGAAGACGGCTGGCGGTGGCGCGCATGGTGGCGGATCGGACTCGGCGCGGTCACGGTGATGCTGGGCAGCACCTCGGTGTCCTGCGCGTTCTGTGCCGTGGCGGCGCCGTTCAATGCGCCGATCAGCAGCGAGGCCGAACTGGAGAGAAGCAGCACACGCTTCAATGACGGTGTCATGATGGAATGGTCCTGATAGCGGCACATAGCCTTCGCGTCTGGCTGAAGGTCGATGTGCGTCCCGCCGTGGCGGGCTCAAATCACGGGAAGAATGGCGTCCATGCCGAGCCGAAGGCGCGCCCGGGACGTCGGTGCCGGATGAGGGCTGTCAGGACAGGGGAGGAGCGCGCGGCTGCGAGATGCCGTGAGGTTCGGCAAGATGCCAGAACTGGGCGTCGACCGCCCGGGTGAGGACGTGATAGGCCTGCGGCGCATGCAGCAGCACTGGCTCCGCTGCGAGCAGGGCGTTGGCCAGCGCGATCACGCCGCAGATCGCGCAATAGGAATGATGCGGCGCGCCCGAATGATCGTGGTCGGAATCCGCCGGTGCCGCCGGGGCAGCCTGATGATCGGCACGTGTCGCGGCACGATCCGTCGTCGCGGTGCCCGTGCCGGAGGCATGGGCGGCGGAAGCGGATGCCGCCAGCGCCTCCGCGCCATGGACATGAGCGAACGACAGGATAAATTGGACCGCCAGCGCCAGCAGCGCCAGCCGCGTCCCCATCTTTATCCTGGCTCGAAACCACTGCATCGCGACGTGCACCCCCCATCGGCGGCGCCATCCCCCGGCATCGTCGATGTTATAATGTAACATCGCAGCGCCGCAGCCGCTTTGTCAACCGGGCAGATCAGTCTTTCACCAGATGTGGCGGAAAAGCCAGGGCGACGGCGGGACAGACGTGCGATTTCTCGGCGAGCCGTCACGCCAACCCTCCAGGCCTAGCGGCCTTCGCGCAGCCAGGTCGCGGCCAGGGCTCCGAGCAGCAGCAGCAATCCGATCAGCCCGGCGAATACCGGCAGCACGCCGACCCCGCGTACCACGCTGGCATCCCGCATATGGACCCCGAGCCAGTTGTCGCCGCGATAGAGGCTCGATGCACGGACCGGAACGATGCGCGGCAGCGTGACGGATCCGCCTTCAGCGATGCGGCGGGTGTCGCCGCCCGTGGCCTCGGTGAGCGGCTTCAGCGCATCCGTCGTCGAGGTGACCTCGGAAAACTCCTTCGGATTGACGGGGCCGACATTGATCAGCGCCTTCAGCGTGCCGTCGGTCGCCTGCCACAGCCCGAGTTCGTTGGCCTCGAGCGTCGCGCTCCACAGCCCCGGCTCGCCGGCGGTCAGCGTCAATTTATGTGTCGCGCCTGACGGCGCTGTCACCGTCACCGGTTGCACCGTGTCGGCCATGGTTTGCCGCTGCACGGTGAGCATCTTGCCATGGAGCTGAAGCCGCAAAGCCTCTTCATCAAGCTCCGGCTCCTTCATCAGCCAATGCGACATCCGCCGCAGCAGGTCGAGGTGCGGGCCTCCGCCCTCGTAGCCGCGCGCCCACAGCCAGATGTGGTCCGACAGCAGCAGCGCCACCCGGCCTTCACCGTAGCGCGACAGCAGCAGCAGCGGCTTGCCGTCGGCTCCGGTCATCAGCGGCGGCGAATTGACGTTGCGCGTGTCGACTGTGCGGAAAAAGCGGCTCCAGCGCGGCGGCTCGCTGGCCGATCCTTCAAGTCCGCGCGTCACGGGATGGCGTTTGCCGATCTCGCTGAGATGCGCGAGGTAAGGCTTCTCGGTCACGCCGACCGGCTCCGCCGGCAGCACCGAATCCAGCGGCGTACGCCAGATGCTGGTGGGTGAGGCATAGTCCGGGCCGGCGGAGACCAGCATCGCGCCACCCGCCTGCACATAGCGGGCGATGTTGTCGAAATAGGCGATCGGCAAGACGCCCTGCCGGGCATAGCGATCGAAGATGATGAGCTGGAATTCGTTGATCTTCTGCTGGAACAGCTCGCGCGTCGGAAAGGCGATCAGCGACAGTTCGTGGATCGGGGTGCCGTCCTGCTTCTCCGGTGGCCGCAGGATGGTGAAGTGCACGAGATCGACACTGGCGTCGGACTTCAGAAGATTGCGCCAGGTCCGCTCGCCGGAATGCGGCTCGCCCGAGACCAGAAGCACGCGCAGCTTGTCGCGTACACCGTCGATCACCACGACGGCGCGGTTGTTGACCGGCGTCAGCTCGCCCTCGAGCGGCGACGCTTCGATCTCGACGATATTGGGACCGGCATGTTTGATGTCGACATCGACATTGACGGTTTCGCCGCTGGCGACGGCGCGTTCGTTCAGGACCTCGCCGTCGCGGCGCACGGTGACGTGCGCGCTCTGGCGGGTCACGCCGTGGTCCTCGAGCCGGTAGGTGACAGTCTGGCGCTGGCCGACGATGCCGAACCGGGGCGCCGCGGTGATGGCGATGCGGCGGTCGCGCTCGCCGCTGTGGCCGGTGATCAGCGCGTGGACCGGTGCGGAGAAGCCGAGCGCCGCGGTATCCGGCGGGATGTCATGGACGCGGCCGTCGGTGATCAGGAAGGCACCGGCGACTCGGTCGGTGGGCACGTCGGAGAGCGCCGCGGAGAGGGCACCGAACAGTTTGGTGCCGTCGGTCTCGCCATCGGCCTGGCCAGCCTCGACGACGCGGACGTCGAGGCCCTTGATCTGCTTGAGCCGGTCGACCAGCGCCTCGCGCGCCTCGTCGGTTTCCTTGGCGCGGTTGCCGAAGTCCTGGCTGAGACTCTTGTCGACCACCACGGCAGCGACCGAGGAGAGCGGCTCGCGCTGCTCGCTGGTGAAGGACGGATTGGCCAGCGCGAGCAGGATCAGCGCCAGCGCCGCGACGCGCATCCAGGCGCCGCGGACGCGGCCGAGCAGCAGCACCGCGGCGATGATCGCGACAGCGGCGAGGCCGAGCCAGAGCACCAGGGTCGGGACCAGCGGCGTGAAGGCGATGCTGTAGCTCATGTATACGCCCCAAGTCTCTTATACGCCCCGAGTGTCTGCACGGGGGCCGTCATCCTGGGGTGCGGGCACTCTTCAGGCGCGCCTCGAAGGAGGGGCGGCCGAAACATCTGCGCCATCATCCGATGCCCGCCGCGACCGCGCGGCTCGCACCTCGGGACGACGCTGCATCCGATGTGCATCGTCAACATCATTGTCCGAGCCGCTCGATCAGGGCCGGCGCATGAACCTGATCGGCCTTGTAGTTGCCGGTCAAAGTGTACATCACGACGTTGACGCCGGCGCGGAAGGCGAATTCGCGCTGGCGCGGTTCGCCGGGCGTCAGTGGCAGCATCGGCTGTCCGTCGGGACGCAGCGCCCAGGCTCCGGCGAGATCGTTTGAGGTGATGATGATGGGCGATACGCCGTCGCCGCCGCGCGCGGGACGCGAGGCGGCATCGTCGCCTTCGTCGCGCGGCAGGGCTTCGACCCAGGTCTGCCCGCTGTTGTAGCGGCCGGGGAAGTCATGCAGCAGGTAGAACGTCTTGGTCAGCACGTGCTCCGGCGGCACCGGCTCGAGCTCGGGAATATCGAGCGACGACAGGATGCTGCGCAGGGCCACCATGCCGGGCGTCTGCGCTTCACCGCCGGGACCGCTGGGAGCCTCCACGGCGTCGCGGGTATCGAACAGCACGGTACCGCCCTGTTTCATGTAGGCGTCGATGCGGTTGATGGCATCCTGCGGCGGCTTCGGCGCGCCGGGCACCACGGCCCAGTAGATCAGCGGAAAGAACGACAGTTCGTCGCGTGCGGGATCGACGCCGATGGGATCGCCGGCCTCCAGCGCGGTGCGCTGGGCGAGAAACAGCGTCAGCGCCTGCATGCCCGCCTTGACGACATCGTCAACGTCCGGATTGCCGGTCACGACATAGGCAAGGCGCGTCTGCGACACCGCCTTGACTGCGAAATCATCGCCGCTCTCGGCGCGCGAGGGCGCGGGGGCGATCACGGCGAGATTGAGCGCAAGCGCCGCGATCAGCGTGGTGGCCACCGTCGCGCGGCGGCGTAGCAGGGCGGCAATGCCGCCGCCGAGCAGCGCCACGATCACGGCGTCGATCAGGAACAGCGCCAGCGCGGTGGAGAGCAGCGTGCCGCGCAGATCGCTGGGCTCGGTATTGGTATAGGTCATCTGTTGCGCCTGCAGACTCGATGTATCGAGGGCGGTCAGGCGATCTCCCGCCGCCAGGGTGTGGACGGCGATCGGTCCGTCGGCAGTGCCGTAAAATCCCGGCGGATGATCGAGCGTGGCGCGCTCGCGGTAGTTGGCCGGCAACGGCCGCGCGGTCGAGGGCGGCGGTCCCAGAACGCCAAAACCGTCGAGCGTCCGCAGCGGCGCGACGGTCTCCGCACCGGTCTCGCCGGCGGGACCTGGGCCGGGCGTCGAAGTGTAGCCCGACATGTCGACCAGCCGCCGCAGCATCTCGACGAACGTGCCGGACATCGGCAGGTCGGACCAGCGCATGTCCGCGCTGACGTGGAACAGCGTCATGATGCCTTTGCCGCGCCGCGCGCCGGTGACGAGCGGCGTGCCGTCAGCGAGCGCTGCCCAGCTTCGCGTTGCCAGCGATGCGTCAGGCTCGGCCAGCACCTGCCGCGTCACGGTCACGTCAGAGGGCACCGCGATGCCGGCAAACGGGCCATCCGCCGCGAAGGCGGCGAGGTGCTGCGGCTTCTCCCAGGTCAGGCTGCCGCCAAGGCTGCGGCCGCCGCGCCGGAGTTTGACCGGCACCAGTTCGTCGTCCGTCTGCTGGGCGAGACGTGGCCCGGCAAAGCGCACCAGCACGCCGCCTTGCTCGACCCATGCCTCCAGGCGGGCGCGCAGATCGGACGGCAGCGCGCCGGTGTCGGCGAGGATGATCATCGGCAGCTTCTGATCGAGGAACTGGGTCACCGCCTGCGCCGGGGCAGCGCCGCCGGCGGACCGCACGTCGGCGAACGGCGCCAGCGCCCGTGTCAGGTAGAAGGTCGAAGCCAGCAGCGGCTGAGCCGTGTCGCTGGTGGCACCGCTGATCAAGCCGATCGCGCGGCGACGCCAGCGCTTGTCGAGCAGCTGCACCGCGCCAGCCGAGCGCTCGCCTGCGACTTCCAGCCGGGCGATGTCGTTGCGCAACTCGACCGGCAGATCGAACGTGGCTTCGGTCTCCTGATCGCTCGCGCCGAACTGGAACGAGGTCTCGCCGATCGGCGCGTTCTTCTGATCGAGGGCACGGATCACGCCGGTCTCGGGGCCGCCGGCGGCGGCGCGAAGCACCTTGACGGTCATTTTCGCGGCAGCGTTCTCCGCACCTGCGAGGGCGTGGGCCTGCGGCGTCCCACCGCTGAAGATCGTCAGGCTTCGCTGGTCGAGCAGCTTGCCGAGGCCGGACACGAAATCGGCGCCGCGGCCGCCGTCGATGCCGTCGGACAGCCAGACCAGATCGCCGTCGCCGGTGCTCTTGAGGAAACGTTCGATGGCCGGAAGCGCTTCGGCCCGCTCGACGGTATAGGGTTTCGGCGACAACTGCCGGAGCGCGACCCGCGCCGTGCCGGCCGGCATCACGGTGATGTCGCGCGTCGGCTCGGAGAGCGGAATCAGCGCCACGCCGCGCCGGGCATTGTCCGCCGCGGCAATCAATTCGTCGGCCGCCTTCAACCGCATGTCCCATGTCGAGGCGGCGCTCCAGCCGTCGTCGATCAGGAGGACCAGGGGGCCGTTGCTGCGCGCGGCTCCCTGCTGGGGATTCCAGGTCGGTCCTGCCGCGGCGATGATGACCAGGGCCGCTGCAAGCAGCCGGATCGCGGTCAGCCACCATGGGGTGCGGGACGGCGTTTCCTCTTTCGGCGGGATGTCGAGCAGGAGACGCGTCGGCGGGAAGTCGATGCGGCGCGGGCGCGGCGGCGTCACCCGTAAAAGCCACCACAGCACCGGCAGCGCCAGCAGGCCGGTCAGCAGCAGCGGCTGGGCGAAGGCGAGCGGAAGGCCCATCATGCGCTGGGCCTCACTTTGACGACAGCTGCGCCCGCCTTCTGCGCCGTCATTCCGGCATGCAGGTAAAGCAGCAGTTCGGCGGCGGAGCGGCTGGTGGAATGGGTGGTGAACAGCCAGTCGAGCCGTGCCGTCTCCGCACGGATCCTGTCACGATGCAGGGCCACGCGGCCGACATAATCGGCGGCCCAGCGTTCGGCGCGGCCGGCGGTGATCATGCCGCCGCCTTCCGGCTCGACGAATTCGATGCGTCCGGAATAGGGGAAGTTCTCTTCCGCCGGATCGACCACCTGCACCAGCGTGCCGTGAGCGCCCGAGGCGGAGAGCCCGGCCAGCATGGCGCTGATCCCGCCGATCGGCGACCAGAAGTCCGACAGCACCACGATTTCGGACAGCGAGGCCGGGACGAAGGCCGGCGGCAGGCTGGCGCGCGGTGCGACATCGTGCAGCATCGCCTGCGCCATCTTGTCGATGATGTTGCGGCTCGCGGTCGGCATCATCAGTCCGGGCACGCCGACGCGCTCGCCGCCTTCGACCAGCAGTTCGGCCAGCGCAAGCGTGACGATCAGCGCGCGTTCGAGCTTGCTATCGCGCACGCCCTTGGATGCAAAAGCCATCGACGGCGAACGGTCCGGCCAAAGCCACACCGTATGCGCGGCCTCCCACTCGTGCTCGCGCACATAGAGCAGGTCGTCGCGGGCGGAGCGCCGCCAGTCGACATTTTGCGCCGGCTCGCCGGAGACGAAACGGCGATACTGCCAGAAATTCTCGCCGGCGCCGGCGCGGCGGCGGCCGTGCAGGCCATGGATGACATTGGCGGCGATGCGGCGCGCTTCCAGCACCAGGCGCGGCAGCGACGCAGCCAGCGTCCGGCTCTCGCCGTCCGCGCGCCGAATCGCGATCGTTTCTGCCGGAAGCTGCTGCGCGGTCGCCGCCATCAGCTGATCCGCGCCTTCAACTGGCCAATAACATCATCAATGGTGCGGCCTTCGGCGCGCGCGGCGAAGGTCAACGCCATGCGGTGCTTCAGCACCGGGACGGCGAGGTCAAGCACGTCATCGATCGAGGGGGCAAGGCGGCCGTCGAGCAGGGCGCGGGCCCGCACCGCGAGCATCAGGGCCTGGCTGGCGCGTGGACCGGGGCCCCAGGCGATCAGCGATCCGAGCTCGCCGCTGTCGGGGCCGGGGCGTGCAGACCGCACCAGCGACAGGATTGCCTCCACCACCGAGTCGCCGACGGGCAGGCGCCGCACCAGTCGCTGTGCGGCGATCAGATCGTCGACCGACATTGCGGCCTTGGCAGCGGTTTCCTCCGCGCCGGTGGTTTCAAACAGGATGCGCCGCTCGGCGTCGCGGTCCGGATAATCGACATCGATTTCCATCAGGAAGCGGTCGAGCTGGGCTTCCGGGAGAGGGTAGGTGCCTTCCTGCTCCAACGGGTTCTGGGTTGCCAGCACATGAAACGGCTTCGGCAGATCGTGACGCATGCCGGCAATGGTGATGTGCTGCTCCTGCATGGCCTGCAGCAGTGCGGATTGCGTGCGGGGGCTGGCGCGGTTGATCTCGTCAGCCATCAGCAACTGGGCGAAGACCGGGCCGGCGATGAAGCGGAACGAGCGCCGTCCCGCGACACTCTCGTCGAGCACCTCGGCGCCGAGGATATCGGACGGCATCAGGTCGGGCGTGAACTGGATGCGCTTGGCGTCGAGACCGAGGGTGACGCCAAGAGTTTCCACCAGCTTGGTCTTGGCGAGGCCGGGGACGCCGATCAGCAAGGCATGACCGCCGGCGAGGATGGTCACGAGCGTGTTCTCGACGACGCGCTCCTGTCCGAAGATCACGGTGGAGACCGCGGCCTTGGCGGCACGGATGTGCCCGGAGAGTTGCTCCGCCGACCGGACGATCATGTCTTCGAGCTTTTCGACACCGTCTGCGCCAGCCATCCATCTCTCCTTGCCTTGCCGAATGTTGCGGCATTCGCCCCGATGCCGTTCACTATCATGCTAAACGTAAGCCAGCCCTACATGTTTCTTGAACTGACGTATCCCCATATTATCGAGAGGGAAGGGCTGCGGCCGTATCACGATCCGGCGAGCCGCCTCCGTTGATCGAGCGGAACCTTTGCCGTCGCGGCGGATCAATGAGACAACCTTGAGGGAAACCATGGCGAAGCAAGGGCAGGACGCGCAACGCAGTCTGGATGGCCTGATGGCCGCGGCCCGCGCCGCAGCGCCGGAGGGCGCGCAGCCGGAGACCCGGCCGCTGCCGCCGGTCCACTTGTGGAATCCGCCTTTCTGCGGCGACCTCGACATGCGAATCGCCCGCGACGGCACCTGGTTCTACCAGGGCTCGCCGATCGGCCGCCCGGCACTCGTGCGGTTGTTCTCGACCATCCTCAAACGCGAAAATGGCAAGCACTTTCTCGTGACGCCGGTCGAGAAGGTCGGAATCCAGGTCGAAGATACGCCATTTCTGGCGGTGGAGATGCGGGTGGAGCGACAGGAAGGCCGGCAGTGCCTGTGGTTTCGCACCAATGTCGACGACTGGGTGCCGTGCGACCGGGACCATGCGCTGCGCTTCGAGAGCGCTCCGGACGACGGGCTGGTGCCCTATCTCCATGTCCGCGCCGATCTGTGGGCCAGGGTGACGCGGGCGATCTACTACGATCTTGTTGACCTCGGCGAGGAAAGAGTGGTCGATGGCCGTCCCATGTTTGGGGTTGTGTCCGCCGGCGAGTTCTTCAAAATGGCGGACGCGGAGGAAGTGAGGGACGCCTTTGACTGAACCGATTCTAACGGCTCAGCCTGCCGTGAGGACATTGGGGTCGGACGATTTTTTCCATCGGGCCCATGAGCGGCTGAGTTTCGAGGTGCCCGCGGCCCTCACCGATCCCAACATTGTCCCCAGGAGCGGCGATCACGGCACTGACCGGATGTGGCGGATCATTGCCGAGGAGCAGCCGGTGCGTCCGGCGGCGGTGCTGATTCCGGTGGTCGAGCGCGACGAGCCGACAGTGCTGCTGACGCAGCGTTCGCCGCATCTCAACAGCCACGCCGGCCAGATCTCCTTTCCCGGCGGCAAGATCGACGCGACCGACCGCTCGCCGCTCGATGCAGCGTTGCGTGAGGCGCAGGAGGAGGTCGGCCTCGACCGCAGCTTCATCGAGCCGATCGGCTATCTCGATCTTTACGCCACCGGCCTCGGCTTTCGCATCCTGCCGACGCTGGCGCGGGTGAAGCCCGGCTTCGACCTGCACATCAATCCGGCGGAAGTGGAGGATGCCTTCGAGGTGCCGCTGTCGTTCCTGATGAATCCGGAGAACCACCAGCTGCACAGCAAGGAATTCCGCGGCATGGAGCGTTCGTTTTACGCCATGCCCTTCGCCGAGCGCTACATCTGGGGAGCCACCGCCGGCATTCTCCGCGTGCTGTATGAGCGGATTTATCTGCCATGATCCGCCCCGTTCTGACCGAAGTGGGAATCTTCCTGATCCCCTTCGTGATCTATGCGGCCTATCTGGTGGCGACGCGAAGCGGCCTGTTCGAGGCCGGATCGTGGCCGCGGCGCATCGTCATCCGGCTGTCGATCGTGGCCTTTGTGCTCACCATCCTCAGCCTGATCCTGCTGGCGCATTTCTCCGGCGCGCCGCCGAATTCGACCTACGTCCCCGCTCACGTCAAGGACGGCAAGCTGATTCCTGGGACGGAACGATGAGTGGCACGGCAACGCTCCAGGACGCATCGTGGTTGGCGTCAGGCCCTGCGGGGCGGGTGCTGGCGCTGCTGGATTGTGATGGGGAGGAGGCGCGCGTCGTCGGCGGCGCGGTGCGCAATGCGCTGCTCGGACTGCCGCCGGGCGACATCGACGTCGCCACGACCGCGACCCCCGACGTCGTGCAGCGGCGCGCCAGAGCGGCCGGCATCAAGAACGTGCCGACCGGCATCGATCATGGCACGGTCACGCTGGTGGTCGACGGCCGGCCGGTCGAGGTGACGACGCTGCGCGAGGATGTCGAGACGTTCGGGCGCAAGGCGACGGTCGCGTTCGGCCGCGACTGGGAGCGCGATGCGCAGCGGCGCGACTTCACCATCAATGGCCTGTCGGCCGACCGCGCCGGCGTCGTGCACGATCACGTCGGCGGTCTGGCCGATCTGGCGCAGCGTAGGGTCCGCTTCATCGGCAATCCGGACCGGCGCATCGCAGAGGACTATCTGCGCATCCTGCGCTTCTTCCGCTTCCATGCGGCTTATGGCGCGGGTGAGATTGATCGCGCAGGCTATCTCGCCTGCATCCGCGGGCGCGACGGCCTGGCGACGCTTTCCGCCGAGCGCATCGGCATGGAGATGCGCAAGCTGTTGACAGCGGACGGCGCGCATCATGCGGCGGTGGCGATGAGCGATGCCGGTTTGCTGCTCGCCGTGCTCGGCGGCGTCGCCTATCCCGGCGCCCTTGCCGCAATGATGGCCAACGAACGGGCGCGCGGGCTGCAACCCGATGCAATGCTGCGGCTCGGCGCCCTGGCGGTCGCGGTCACGGAAGATGCGCGAAGGCTCGGGGCCCGGCTGCGCCTCGCCAATCGCGAGGTCAAGATGCTGGATTCCATGGGCCACCGCTGGTGGCGGCTCGCGGGCATGGATGAAGCCACCGCCCGGCGCCGGCTCTATCGGCTTGGCGAGGCGAGGTTTCGGGATCGAGTGATGCTGGCCTGGGCCCGCGCCGGGCAACACGCCGACGCGGCTTACTGGTCAAATCTGCTGACCTTGCCCGATCGCTGGCCGGTGCCGTCATTCCCGCTGAAGGCCGACGATTTCCTCGTGCGCGGCTTTGCCGCCGGCCCGGCGCTGGGACACGTGCTGTCGCTGGCTGAGGACGCCTGGCTCGCCGCCGGCTTTCCGCAGGAGCGGTCGGCGCTGGATGCGATCGCGGACCAGACCGCCGCGCGCTTCGCCCGCGATCACAAGCTGTAGCGGTAAACCCTGACAAGCCGAGGTCTGCGCGACGGCCTCGGAGGGCGACGGCCGGGGTGGCGCTCGCTGCTCAGAACAACGGCTTTCGATTCGACGTCAAGTCGTCACGCTTAAGGCCACTTCACCTCGGGCGGCATTGACGACAGGATGGAATCGACATTGCCGCCGGTCTTGAGGCCGAAGATGGTGCCGCGGTCATAGAGGAGGTTGAATTCGACATAGCGACCGCGCCGGATCAACTGCTCCTCGCGATCGGTCGGCGTCCATGGCGCATTGAAATTGCGGCCCACCAGTTCCGGATAGATTTTGAGAAAGGCGCGGCCGACATCCTGGGTGAAGGCGAAGTCGGCGTCCCAGTCGCCGCTGTCGTGCCAGTCGTAGAAGATGCCGCCGATCCCGCGCGGCTCCTTGCGATGCGGCAGGTAGAAATAGTCGTCGCACCAAGCCTTGTACTTGTCATAGGAAGCAACCGTCGCATGGGCGTCGCATGCAGCTTTCATGGCCGCGTGAAAGGCGATGGCGTCGGCATCTTCCTGTGTGCGCCGGCGGTCGAGCACCGGCGTGAGGTCGGCGCCGCCGCCGAACCAGGCCTTGGTCGTGACGACGAAGCGGGTGTTCATATGCACCGCCGGCACGTTGGGACTGCGCATATGCGCGATCAGCGAGATGCCGGATGCCCAGAAGCGCGGGTCCTCGCTCGCGCCGGGAATCTGCGCGCGAAACTCGGGTGCAAATTCACCGTGGACCGTGGAGCAGTGCACGCCCACCTTCTCGAACAGGCGGCCGCGCATGATGGCCATCACGCCGCCGCCGCCCGGCTGGCCGCTGTGATCGGTGCGATCCCATGGCGTGCGGACGAAACGCCCCGCCGCGCCGGGGTAGAGCGCTGCGGGCGCATCGTCCTCGAGTTGTTCGAAAGCCGCGCAAATCTGATCGCGCAGATGCTCGAACCAGTCGCGGGCGCGGGACTTGTGTTGATCGATCAGGGAAACGTCCATGCGCGGCTCCTGGTATTTGCTGGGTTTGTGGGCGCATCATCCTGAGGTGCGAGCGGCGCAAGCCGCGAGGCTCGAAGGAGACGCCGTCGCCTTTCGAAGGCCGCGCAAGAGCGCGGCCGCCTCAGGGTAACGGCTTCTGCGTTTGCGGTCCGTAGTAGGTGCAGGATTCCTGGCAGCTGTCGCGATAGATGCTGACGCGGGTCACCCTGCCGGCGTGCTGCACGCGCTCCCAGATGAAACGAGTCAGGTTTTCCAATGTCGGCATGCCGAGCCCTTCGACATTGTTGAGAAACTTGTGGTCCAGCGTCCTGCGGATATCGGCGAGCGCGCGGTCGAGCAGGCCAAGATCGAGCAGCATGCCGGTCTCGGGGTCTGGCGTGCCGCGGATCGCGACCTCGGCGCGAAACGAATGACCGTGAATCTCCAGGCTGGCGTCGCCCAGCGTCGTTCCCGACAGCGCATGCGCGGCCTCGAAGTGGAATGCCTTGGTCAATTCCCACATCTGCGAAACTTACTCCTGACTGTGTCATTGCGAGGAGCATGGCCACAAAGCGATCCGCTCTTTCCCAGTTGCGCCCGGAAGGCTTCGCGTTGCTCGCAAGGACATCGCATTGCTATCTGATCCCGAGCGCCTTGTGTGTCTGGACGCTCAGCCGCCATTGCGGGTGCCGCAGACAATACGCGATCGCGCGGGCGGTGTTCTCTGCGATATCCGGGCCATCCATCGGCTGCAACGAGAAGCGCTCGAAGGCCAGCCCGGCGAAGTCTTCCGGCCGGTTGTCTGCCTGCGGATAGACCAGTTTGAGCTCGTTGCCTTTGCGGATTCGCAAATTCGCGCCGGCTTTCGGGCTGACGCAGATCCAGTCGATGCCGTCGGGCGGTTCCAGCGTGCCGTTGGTCTCGATCGCGATGGTGAAGCCGTGGCGATGCAGCGCATCGACGAGGCTGCTGTCAACCTGCAGCAACGGCTCGCCGCCAGTCAGCACCACGTAGCGCTGATCGGCCCCGATCCACTGGGCCGCGATGGTCTCCGCAAGCGCGTCCGCCGATCCGTAGCGGCCGCCCAGCGTGCCGTCCATTCCAACGAAATCGGTGTCGCAGAAGGTGCAGACCGCCTTGTCGCGGTCCTCCTCCCGGCCGGTCCAGAGATTGCAGCCGGCGAAGCGACAGAATACCGCGGCGCGGCCGGCATGGGCCCCTTCGCCCTGCAGGGTCAGAAAGATTTCCTTGACGGCATAGCTCACCGGCCGGTCTCCAGCATCGCACTCCTGGTCTGGCGCAGGGCTTCGCCGACGGCCATCGCGGCGGCCATGGCGACGTTCAGCGAGCGCAGCCCCGGCACGATCGGGATCACAAGCCGCGCATCGGCCGCCTCGGCGACGGCGTCCGGCACGCCGGCCGTTTCGCGCCCGAACAACAGGATATCGGTGGGAGCATAGCAGTGATCAAGATAGGAGCGGCTGGCCCTGGTGGTGAAAAGCAGCAGCCGGGCGCCGGATTGACGCCGCCATTCCTCGAATTTGCCCCAGGAGTCGTGCCGGGTCAGATTGACACGATCGAGATAGTCCATTCCCGACCGGCGCAAGGATCGGTCCGACAACGGAAAGCCGGCAGGCTCGATAATATGGGCGTCAATCCCCAGGCAGGCGCAGAGCCGCAGAATCGTTCCAGTATTCTGCGGAATGTCCGGCTGGTAGAGTGCGATATGCATCAGGAATTGTCCTTCCACCCGCCGAAAAAGGCTCCGATATTTCGCCGGATTCCGCGGTTTTCGTGCATTGCACGCGGCCCAGCCGATAGCGGGCTTGCGCTCCATCGGCAAGGGTGCCAATAGAACGATTCTGGATTGCCTTGTTCTGCCGTTTCGGCGGAACGAAGCGTTCGTTCTGCCGCCGCGGGGGTTGCGGGCGCCGGCAGTCCGTTCCGGTCGCCCCCGATGGCGTCCCGGGGGATGGTTTGCCGGGTGCAGGAGAGAAAGGGTTGGAATCGTGACGACAGCGTCTTCGGCGGGGCACACACGCCGTGATTTCCTCTACGTAGCCACCGGATCCGCCGCCGCCGTAGGCGCGGCGGCGTTTGCGTGGCCGCTGATTTCGCAAATGAATCCAGATGCTTCGACCATTGCGGCCGGTGCGCCCATCGAAGTGGACCTCTCCCCGATCGCCGAGGGACGGGACATCAAGGTGTTCTGGCGCGGCAAGCCCATCTACATCATGAACCGCACCAAGAAGCAGATCGACGAGGCTCGTTCGGTCCCGGTGGCGAGCCTGCCGGATCCGCAAACGGATCAGGCGCGGGTCAAGGAAGGCCATGACAACTGGCTCGTCGTGATCGGCATTTGCACTCATCTGGGCTGTGTCCCGCTCGCCCATGAAGGCAACTACGACGGCTTCTTCTGCCCTTGCCACGGCTCGCAATATGACAGCTCCGGCCGGATCCGCAGCGGTCCTGCCCCCGCCAACCTGCCGGTTCCTCCCTATACATTCGTTTCCGACACCAAGATTCAGATTGGCTGACGCTGGCGCTTCGTTCTCCGAAACGTCTGTCCCGACAGTGTTGCCGCACAATTCCTAGGATCGCATCATGAGCGGACCCTCGACCTACCAGCCGCAAAACGGTTTCCTGAAATGGCTGGAACAACGCCTGCCCATCGGTGGCCTCATCCATTCCTCCTTTGTCGCCTATCCGACGCCGCGAAATCTCAACTACTGGTGGACGTTCGGCGGCATTCTCTCGATGATGCTGGTGCTGCAGATCATCACCGGCGTCATTCTGGTGATGCACTACACGCCGCACGTCGATCACGCCTTCAATTCGGTCGAGGCGATCGTTCGTGACGTCAATTACGGCTGGCTGCTCCGCAACATGCACGCCGCCGGCGCATCGATGTTCTTCATCGCCGTCTACATCCACATGCTGCGCGGCCTTTATTACGGGTCGTACAAGGCGCCGCGCGAGGTGCTCTGGATTCTCGGCGTCATCATCTATCTGCTGATGATGGCGACCGGCTTCATGGGCTATGTGCTGCCGTGGGGCCAGATGAGCTTCTGGGGCGCCACCGTCATCACGAACCTGTTCTCTGCCATCCCGCTGGTCGGCGAGAGCATCGTCACCTGGCTGTGGGGCGGCTACTCGGTTGGCAATCCGACGCTGAACCGTTTCTTCTCGCTGCACTACCTGCTGCCGTTCGTCATCGCCGGCGTCGTCGTGCTGCACGTCTGGGCGCTGCACGTGGCCGGCCAGAACAATCCGGCCGGCGTCGAGCCGAAAACCGAGAAGGACACCTTGCCGTTCACGCCTTATGCGACCATCAAGGACGCATTCGGCATGGTCTGTTTCCTGATCTTCTTCTCCTGGTTCATCTTCTATATGCCGAACTATCTCGGCGATGCGGAGAACTACATTCAGGCCAATCCCGGCGTGACCCCGGCGCATATCGTGCCCGAATGGTATTATCTGCCGTTCTACGCGATCCTGCGCTCGATCCCGAGCAAGCTCGGCGGCGTGGTCGCGATGTTCGGCGCCATCATCGTGCTGGCGTTCCTGCCCTGGCTTGACAGTGCCAAGACCCGTTCGCTGCGCTATCGCCCCCTGGCGAAGCAGTTCTTCTGGATCTTCGTCGTGGTCTGCCTGCTGCTGGGCTGGCTCGGCGGCAAGCCCGCGGAAGGCATCTATGTCACCATCGGCCGCATCCTGACCTTCTGCTACTTCGCCTACTTCCTCATCGTGCTGCCGGTGCTGAGCCGCATCGAGACCCCGCGTCCGGTGCCGAACTCGATCGCCGACGATGTGCTGGCGAAGTCCCGCAAGAAGAAGGCCCTCGTCTCCGCGGCGGTGGCGGTGGTTGCCGCAGGCTCGCTGCTCGCTGCCGGCACCCGGGACGTACGCGCGGCCGAGGGGGCGGAAACGCCGCCGTCGCTGTCGTGGTCGTTCGCCGGGCCGTTCGGCAAGTTCGATCGCGGCGCGCTGCAGCGCGGCTACAAGGTTTACAAGGAAGTCTGCTCGACCTGTCATTCGATGAACCTGGTGCACTTCCGCAACCTCGCCGATCCGGGCGGTCCGGGCTTTAGCCCGGCGCAGGCCGCGGCGGTGGCGTCCGAGTATCAGGTGAAGGACGGCCCGAACGACGAGGGCGAGATGTTCGATCGCCCCGGCCGCGTGGCCGACAAATTCCCGGCGCCGTTCCCCAACGAGAATGCCGCCCGCGCCGCCAATGGCGGGGCGCTGCCGCCGGACCTCTCGCTGATCGCCAAGGCACGATCCTATCCGCGCGGCTTCCCGCAGTTCATCTTCGACCTGTTCACCCAGTTCCAGGAGCAGGGCCCGAACTACATCGATGCGTTGCTGCAGGGGTATGAGGAAAATCCGCCGGCCGGCGTCACCATTCCGGAGGGCTCGCACTACAACAAGTACTTCCCCGGCTACGCCATCAAGATGCCGAAGCCGCTGTCGAACGATCAGGTGACCTATGACGACGGTTCGCCGCAGACCGTGGCGCAGTATGCCCGCGACGTCACCACCTTCCTGATGTGGGCGGCGGAGCCGCATCTCGAGGCCCGCAAGAAGCTCGGCTTCCAGGTGATGGTGTTCCTGGTGCTATTCGCGGGCCTGCTCTACTTCACCAAGAAGAAGGTCTGGGCCGACGCGCACTGACCGCGTTGCGGCTGCGCACGACCGATGCTGAAAGGCCCCCGCGGGGGCTTTTCTGTTTTTGGCGTCCGCCACGCAGGGCTCCTCGCCTCGGCGAAACGGCATGGCGCCGATGCGGGCCGGCGGCACACCGTCTCATTGCCTTGTCGGCGCGCAGCGGACAGAATGGGACCATCACCCGCATGACAGGTTGAGTGGAGGATAAGCATGGGCAGCCACATTTCGTTCAAGCGTCCGGACGGCAAGGAGGCCACCGGCTATCTCGCCAATGCCTCCCGGGGCGATGCGCCCGGTGTGATCGTCATCCAGGAATGGTGGGGCCTGTCCGAAAACATCAAGGCGCTGACCGACCGCTTCGCACTGGCCGGCTTCGACGCGCTGGCGCCCGATCTCTATAACGGCGTGGTGGTGCCGTATCACGACACCGATGCGGCCAACAAAGAGATGAACTCGCTCGATTTCATCGATGCCACCACCCAGACCGTGCGCGGCGCGGCCCGGTATCTCGCGCGCAATGGCGCCAAGGTGGGCCTGACCGGCTTCTGCCTCGGCGGGGCCGTCACCATTATCGGCGCGGCCAAGCTCGAGGAGCTGAGCGCCGCAGTGGCCTTTTACGGCATTCCGCCGGAGCAGGCGGCCAAGCCGGCCGACATCCGCGTTCCGCTGCAGGGGCACTTCGCCAATCGCGACGACTGGTGCACGCCGGCCGTGGTCGATGCCTTCGAGAAGGGGCTGAAGGCCGCGGGCAAGACGGCGGAGTTCTTCCGCTACGACGCCGATCACGCCTTCGTCAACGAGCAGCGCGCAGCGGTGCACGATCGCGAAGCGGCAGAGCTGGCTTGGGGCCGCGCCACGGCGTTCTTCAAGAAGCATCTCGGGTGAGGTGACCCGGCACGTCACCATTTCGAACCTGCGGGACCAGCCGCATTTCTTCGATCAGGTCGCCGATCGCATCTGGCGTGCCTGGTGGAAGCCGAACGGAGTCCCGCTTGCCTTCATCACCGAGCGCATGAAAGAGGGATTGACGTCCGACGCGCTGCCCCGGGCTTTCGTCGCGCATCAGGGCGATATTTTCGCCGGCACCGCATCGGTGATCGACTCCGACCTCGACGAGCGCCCGCACTATAGGCCGTGGGTGGCTGCGGTGTGGGTCGAGCCATCGTTCCGCTCGCGGCGGATCGGCCGGCAGTTGATCTCGCATGCCGCGCGCTATGCGCTCAGCACCGGGGCGCCGCGCGTCTATCTGACCGCGCGGCCGTCGCGGCGCTCGCTCTATGAGGAGTTGGGCTGGATCGCGATCGAGGAAGGGGTCGGCGATCTCGATTTCACCGTCCTGACCTGGGACGGGGATGCCGCTCCCCGATCGGAAGCGACATAGGCCCACCCAGGCGGATGCGCGTAGCTCTTCAGGCCGTGCCGTCGCGGTCGAGGGCAAAGTCTTCCAGCAGGGCCGGGTGCTGGCCGCGGATCGCCTGTCCGATCAGTTGCGCGGCGAGGTAGCTGAAGGTGATGCCGTTGCCACCATAGCCATAGGCGGCGAACACACCCTTGGCGCGCGGCACCGGGCCGATCAGCGGAAGCCCGTCGGACGTGGTGTCGAATGCGCCGGACCATGAGAATGCCGCTTCCGTCCGGGCGCGGGGCCACAACGCTTCCAGCTTGCGCGCGAGCCGGGCGGATTTCTCCGGGTTGAGCGCATCGCGGGCTTGCGGCTCGACCACCTGGTCGTCGTCCTCGCCGCCGATGATGATGCGACCGTCGGGGGTGGTGCGGGCATAGAGATAGTCACGCTTGTCTTCCCAGATCAGTGCGCTGTCCCTCCAAAGCCGGTCCGGCTGTCGCGGCGTTGCGATCGCCCAGCTTGATGTCGCCTTCTGGATGGTCGCCGGCACGATGTCCGGCATCACATAGCCGGTAGCGAGCACCACGTAACGGGTCTCGATCTGGCGGCCGCCGGCAAGGATCACGCCGATACTCCGCGCCGCCGGATCGATGGCGACGGCGTCACCGCTGAAAAGCCGGGCGCCGCGCTGCAACGCCACGGCGAGGGCCGCGCGTGCCAGCAGCACCGGGTCGGCATCGGCGGAGCCGGGCGAGAGGATCGCGCCGGCCCGTGCGATCTCGTAGGTCTGCAGCAGCGCGGCATGGTCGAGGAAATCGCCGGGCAGTCCGGCGCGGCTGCGCAGGGCGTGCTCCTCCCGCAGCTCCCGGTCGCTGTCGCCGGCGGCGAGATAGAGCGAGTGCCGGTCGCGCATCCCGCAGGGCAGGGCAAGCGTCGCCGTGAGGTGGCGCAGGCCGCGGACGGCATCGAAGCTTGCCCGGTAAGCCCGGGCGGCGCGCTCGAACCCATAAAGGACGCTGAGCTCGCGCAGCGGCCGGTCGATTTCCCACAGCAGCATGGAGGTGCTCGCGGCCGTGCTGCCATGGGCAGGGCGCTCACGGTCGATGATGATCACGTCGCGCCCCTGATGCGTCAGCTGCTCGGCCATCAGCGCGCCGGTGATGCCCGCGCCGATGATCAGCACTTCGCAGCGGCAATCCTGCGTTGGCGTGGGGATGGGTGGACTGTGGCCGGTCTGCCAGGGCGACCGGCCGCCATGCAGATCCGCCTGCTCGGTGTCGTCAGTGTCGAGGTCGTGAATGGGATTTCTCGGGCGTTGGCAAGTCGTTCGTTCGGGCCGGAGCGCGCCGCGTCGCCTGCAGGCGGGTCACCTGCCGACGATTTAATGGGGATGCCCTATTTTTGTTCCCGCACGACGCCTGCCTGCGACACGCTGCCCTTGACGCGGCCGCGCCGGCATGGTGTTTTGCCGGCCATGAGCACCCGTGCCGCAATGACCCGTCTGTGGTGGCGCACCTCCTGAAGGTGGCCGGTGCGATTTTCCTTTCCCAATCGTCAAGGTCGCCTCGCAGCGTGGCGGTCCTTGTGCGTGAAATGGGTCGTATGTCCTGCGTGGCGTTCCTCCGGCAAGTCTCCTAGAAGGACCCCAAGAGGACTCCCATGAACAGGACCGTTTTTTCCCTTCCCGAACAGGATGTCTTTCGCACCGCCGGCGGGCTCGAGGTGTCGCGCGGTGTCGCGCATTTCACCGGCGGCGCTGCGCTGGACGACCTGATCGATCTGCTCGACCGGCGCCGCGGTGTCATGCTGTCGTCCGGCACCACGGTGCCCGGCCGCTATGAGAGCTTCGATCTCGGCTTTGCCGATCCGCCGCTGGTGCTGGAGACCGCGGGCACGCAGTTCGAAATCCGTGCGCTGAATCCGCGCGGCGAGGTGCTGGTCGCTTTTCTTGCCGAGACATTGCACGATCCGGCATTCGAAATCACCGAGACGTCGGCCGCCCGGCTCGCGGGGCGCATTCTGCGTGGCGAGGCGCCGGTGGATGAGGACCAGCGCACCCGCCGCGCCAGCGCGATGTCGCTGGTCCGAGCCGTGGTCGCGACCTTCGCATCGTCCGTCGATCCGCTGCTGGGTCTGTACGGCGCCTTTGCCTACGATCTCGTCTTCCAGATGGAGGATCTCGAGATGAAGCGGCCGCGCGCGTCCGATCAGCGCGACATCGTGCTTTATGTGCCGGACCGCCTGCTGGCCTATGACCGTGCCACCGGCCAGGGCGTGACGCTGGCTTACGAATTCGCTTTCGGGGGCAAATCGACCAGCGGGCTGCCGAACGCCACGCCCGAGAGCACCTATACGCAGACCGGCAAGCCGGGCTTCGCCGATCACGCGCCCGGCGAGTATCAGGCGACGGTGGAGACGGCGCGCGCCGCTTTTGCGCGCGGCGATCTGTTTGAGGCGGTGCCGGGGCAACTGTTCGCAGAGCCGTGCGAGCGATCGCCGGCGGAGGTGTTCCAGCGGCTGTGCCGGATCAATCCATCGCCCTATGGCGGGCTGGTCAATCTCGGCGACGGGGAGTTTCTGGTTTCGGCTTCGCCCGAGATGTTCGTGCGCTCCGATGGCCGCCGCATCGAGACCTGTCCGATCTCCGGCACCATCGCGCGCGGCGCCGACGCCATCGGCGACGCCGAACAGATCCGGGAGCTGCTCAATTCGCAGAAGGACGAATTCGAGCTCAACATGTGCACCGACGTCGACCGCAACGACAAGGCGCGCATCTGCGTGCCGGGGACAATCAAAGTTCTCGCGCGGCGGCAGATCGAGACGTACTCAAAGCTGTTTCACACTGTCGATCATGTCGAGGGTATGCTGCGTCCCGGCTTCGATGCGCTCGATGCCTTCCTCACTCACGCCTGGGCGGTGACGGTGACCGGCGCGCCGAAGAAATGGGCGATGCAGTTCGTCGAGGATCACGAGCGTTCGCCACGCCGCTGGTATGCCGGCGCGTTCGGTCTTGTCGGCTTCGACGGCTCGATCAACACAGGGCTCACCATCCGCACCATCCGCATGAAGGACGGCCTCGCCGAAGTGCGCGTCGGCGCGACCTGCCTGTTCGACAGCGATGCGGCGGCGGAAGACCGCGAATGCCAGACCAAGGCGGCGGCGCTGTTTCAGGCGCTGCGCGGCGATCCGCCGAAGCCGCTCTCGGCGGTTGCGCCGGACGCCACCGGCTCCGGCAAGCGCGTGTTGCTGATCGATCACGACGACAGCTTCGTGCATATGCTGGCGGATTATTTCCGGCAGGTCGGCGCCAGCGTCAGCGTCACCCGTCACCAGCACGCGCAGGCGATGCTGAACGCGGATGGCTACGATCTTCTGGTGCTATCGCCGGGGCCGGGACGGCCGGAGGATTTCGGCATCAGCCGCACCATCGACACGGCTCTGAAGAAGAAGTTGCCGATCTTCGGTGTCTGCCTCGGCGTGCAGGCCATCGGCGAATATTTCGGCGGCCGGCTCGGCCAGCTCACGCAGCCCGCTCACGGCCGGCCGTCGCGGGTACAGGTGCGTGGCGGGACCTTGATGCAGAACCTGCCGAACGAGATCACCATCGGCCGCTATCACTCCCTCTATGTCGAGCAGGGTAGCATGCCGTCCGAATTGCTGGTGACCGCCGCCACCGAGGACGGCGTGCCGATGGCGATCGAGCACAAGACGCTGCCGGTCGGCGGCGTGCAGTTTCACCCCGAGTCGCTGATGTCGCTCGGCGATGATGTCGGCTTGCGCATCGTCGAGAACGCATTCCGGCTGGGGCATTCTTCTCCTTCGTCTTGAAGGAGAGGTGACAGTTAAGTTTTTACGGCAAGGAAAGCCGTGCCTGCGAAGTCGAACAGATGAAAGCAAATGCTGCACGCGAATAGTCGGGATATGAATTGCCAATGACCCTCGAAGACGACTTGCAGGCTGCCATCCGCACCATTCCGGACTATCCGAAGCCGGGTGTCCTGTTTCGCGATATCACCACGCTGCTGGGAGATGCGCGGGCGTTCCGCCGCGCGGTGGATCAACTGGTCCATCCCTGGGCCGGCTCGAAGATCGACAAGGTGGCGGGCATGGAGGCGCGCGGCTTCATCCTCGGAGGGGCGGTGGCGCATCAGCTGTCGGCGGGGTTCGTGCCGATCCGCAAAAAAGGCAAGCTGCCGCACACCACGGTGCGGATCGCTTACTCACTCGAATATGGCCTCGACGAGATGGAGATGCATGCCGACGCGATCAAGCCCGGCGAGCGTGTCATCCTCGTCGATGACCTGATCGCCACCGGCGGTACCGCGGAAGGTGCCGTCAAGCTGCTGCGCCAGATCGGTGCCGAGATCTGCGCAGCCTGCTTCATCATCGACCTGCCGGACCTCGGCGGCGCCGCAAAGCTGCGCGCGATGGACGTGCCGGTGCGCACGCTGATGGAGTTTCCCGGACACTGAAGCCTGTCGACCGTAGCAATTCACCCCTGCAGCAGCAGGCCCAGCTCGATCTCCCGGAAGCTGTAGTAATTGTCGCGGATCCACTGGTGCAATTCACTCGATGAATCGCGCTGACTGCGCAGGAATGCGGTGAAGGAGAACGGGATCCGGCCGATATAGGTCTTGAGGAAGGCCGGCAGCGCCGCGATACGCAGAAACCGTCCGCGCGCGAAGGTGGCCGGCATTTCGCCGCGCAGGACGTATTCGTTGTCGACGATGATAAGCGAGCGGGCCGGCACGATCGACCGCAGCGTGGCGTAGCTGCGCAGCGAGACGCGGTCGCGGTCCGCGATGAACAGTATGATCGGTGCGATGCCGCGCCGCTGGGCCTCCTTGAAGAAGCCAATCTCGCTGATCATGCCGAAGAACTCGTCGAAGGCATGAAAGCCGAGGTCGATAACCTTGGCCACGCCGTCATTGACGATCAGGCGATCCATCAGCTGCATCTTGCCGAAAGTGTCGTCGATCTCCGCGGTCTCCGTCAGCCGCGGCAGAAAGTCGAGCAGCGATGGCTCCTTCAGGTTGACGTCGAAGCCGAGCGCGCTGCCCCGCTGCAGCAGCAGGAATTCGCACAGCAGCCGCGCCAGCAGGGTCTTGCCGACCAGCGGCCGTGGCGAGCAGATGACATAGACGGGAGTGCGGGCCATGACGCTATATCAGCGAAAATGTGCGCCCGATCCAGCCCTCCGCGGACCGGGCCCGGCTATTTTTCGCTCGCCGGGCGCGCCGCGGCCTTCTCGCCGGACTTGTCTTTGTCCTTTTCTTTTTCCTTGCCGACGATATCGGTCAGGTGGATGCGGTCGTACTCGCGCCAGACATTGGTGAGCCAGTGGCGGACATAGCCGCGCAGCACGAAGGAATAGTTGGCGTTCTCGTCCTTCGGCCCCTTGTTGGCGACGAATTTGAGGAACGGCACCGATGCCACCTCGACCTGCTCGAATGCCATTTCATTGAGCTTCGGGATGGTGATCTCGGTCGCGTCCTTGATGCGGTGGAAATAGGAATTGTAGGTGGACTGGTCCCACTCGAAGAAGCTGGTGTTGTTGATGAAGTTCTTCACCAGAAAATACTTGGCGCCATCCATGAAGCTGGCGGTCTCGGCGATCTCGTCGAGCGAGGCGATCGAGGGGCCGAGAATGTGAAAGACGGCAAAGGTGATCTGGCCGGATTGAGCGGCCTCGAGAAAGCCGATGTCGCGCAGCGAAGCGAGCGCAGGCGAGAGCAGTCCGGCGCGCACGTCGATCACGGTCACCGACGGCGCGACCGTATTGAGCGTATCGAAAATCTTCATCTGGTCGGCCGTCGCGGTCATGTCGACGATTTCGGTGATGTCGGGATGAAACCGCTTCAGGGTGCCGCGCGGCGACTCGGTGTCGAAGGCGCGGGTCGGTACGTTGTTGGCGCTGAAATAATCAAGCACGGTGCGAGAGACAGTGGTCTTGCCGACTCCACCCTTGTCAGCACCCACGACGATCACTGCTGGTTTGGCCATGACATTCCCTTATGCGATGTTTTTGAAGGGAGCATGAAGGTCCCCATGCCCCGGTCCCCCGCCGCGGGTGCGCCCCCACCGGGCTGCCGCGGACCGGCCTGTTGCCGACTTTGGCTCCGAAGATGGCAGAAACGAGGGAGATTTCAATGATCGCAGCCGCAGCGGGCTTGAATCCCGCCAAGTCGGTTAACGCCTGCGGGCGCCGGTCCGGGCCGGCATGGCCTCTTGCCGCCTGTGCTCAGCGGGGGCCCCAGGGGCCGGAGAGCGGCCCCGGAAGCGGGGGCGGCTGCGGTGTCGATGCCGGCGGCGCAGGAGCCTTGCCCCACGGCCCCGGTGGGAGCGGCGGCTGAGCTTCCGGCTGGTCCTGCGTATTTGTGGTTTCGGCGGGAAGCGGCAGCGGTCCGGGATCGTGGCCGCCGGCGAAGCGCACCAGCGCCTCGACCCGCGCTTCCACCGAGGGATGCGTCGCGAATAATCGGCGAAGTCGCTGCGCGGGTTGTCGATGCATAGCTCCATCACCGCGGAGGTTGCGCCCGGCAATTCGCCGCGGTTCTCGATCTTGCGGAGCGCCGAGATCATTGCATCGGGATCCTTGGTGAGCTCGACCGAGCCGGCATCGGCAAGGAACTCGCGCGAGCGCGACAGCGCGAACCGGACGACCTGGGACAATAGCCACGCCAGTGCGATCAAGGCCACGGCCACGAGAATCACCATGATGGCGCCGCCGCCCTTGCGATCGTCGCTGGACGAGGAACGTCCGCCGCCGATCCGGACGCCGCCGTTGAAGAACAGCCGGAAGAACAGCTCGCCAAAGAAGCCGATCACGCCGGCGATGATCACGGCAACCACCATCATCTGAACGTCGCCGTTGCGGATGTGGGTCAGTTCATGCGCCAGAACCGCCTCGATCTCGCGGTCATCGAGCGCGGCGAGCAGGCCGCTGGTGACGCTGACGGCATATTGGCGGGGATTGAGGCCGGTGGCGAAAGCGTTCAGCGCCGGGCTGTCCACCACCTTCAGCTTCGGCATCGGGATGCCGCGCGAGATGCAGAGGTTTTCCAGCAGATTGTAGAGGCGCGGCTGTTCCTGCCGCGTCACGTTGCGGCCGCCGGTGACGGCGTCGATGATGTTCTGATGGAAGAAATAGGCGATGACGATCCACAGCGCCGCGCCGATGGTGGCGACAGGGGCCGCCTTGATCAGGTCGCGGATTGCAGCGTTGAAGTAATAGTCGATCGAACGGCCGCCGTCGATCATCGCCTCGGCAATCAGTGCACCCGCGAATACCATCACGTAGACCAGCACGAACAGCCCGGCGAGCAGCAGCACCGAACGCAGCTTGTTCGAGGCGATGTGCGTATAGAAGCCGTAGGCTGCCATCATGTGCGCCTATCTGCATTGCTCCGCGCCGAGACTCTCCGCTCCATCCTCCGCAAGAGGGGGAGAACGCATGTCCTGCACGCGCTGGTGCATCGGCACGAACCTCAGAACTTCACCGAAGGCGCCTGCTCGACTTGGGCGCGGCTCTCCCCGAGATCGAAGAAATCCTTCTTGGTGAAGCCGAGCGCACCGGCGAACAGGGCGGCCGGAAGCTGCTGAATCCCGGTATTGTACTCCTGCACCGCATTGTTGAAGAAGCGGCGGCTTGCTGCGATTTTGTTCTCGATGTCGGACAATTCGCTCTGCAATTGCTGGAAATTGGCGTTGGCCTTGAGGTCCGGATAGGCCTCCGACAGCGCGATCAGGCGGCCGAGCGCGCCGCTGAGGGCATTTTCGGCAGCGGACACCTGGGCTGGCCCTTGCGCCGCGATCGCCGAATTGCGCGCTTTGATGACGTCGTCGAGGGTGCCGCGTTCGTGCTGGGCATATCCCTTGACGGTCTCCACCAGGTTCGGGATCAGATCGTGACGCTGCTTCAGCTGCACGTCGATGTCGGCAAAAGCCTGGTTGACGCGCTGGCTCAGCGCGACCAGACGGTTGTAGGCGGCAAACGCGATAATGGCGATGACGACGATCACGCCAATGACAATCCAGCCGGTCGACATGGGAAAGCTCCTGATGGGACGACACGAAAGCGGCTACCGTAAACGAAAATGCGCTTCAGCGGCAGTGGGCGGGAACCCGCCATGCGTTGGTGGGCCGCCTTTAGAAATGTTCAAATTGTTCGGGAATTTTTTCTGTGTGAAGCATGATCGCGAATGGTGGCGGCAACTGCAGGGACGCAGGCGCATGATCGCGGATCGACAGTCATTGGACGGTCACGCAGCGCGCGACCGTGAGGCCTCTCCCGGCGGGGCGTCGCGGCTGGTGCGTGGCGTTTTCCTGGCGCTCGGCATGGTCTTTGTCGCGCTGGGATTCATTGGCGCATTCCTGCCGGTGCTGCCGACGACGCCGTTTCTCATCCTGGCCGCGGCCTGCTTCACCCGCTCCTCGCGCCGGCTGGAGAACTGGCTGCTCGATCATCCCCACTTCGGTCCCTTGCTGCGGGACTGGCGGATGCGCGGCGCGATCCCGCGCCGGGCGAAGTTCATGTCGCTCGGCGGCATGGCGCTGGGTTTCGCCCTGTTCTGGTTCGGCAGCCATCCCGGCCCGCTGCTGACCGCGAGCGTGGCGCTGCTGATGCTGACCGGGCTGATCTATGTGTTCACGCGGCCGTCATGAACCGCGGCGAGATGGATAAATGCGCCGGCGCGGCATTACAGCGGTCCGGTCTGCTCCATCGGTAGCGTATCGCCCCAGCCAAGCCGGCGGACGCGCGCATAAGCAGCCTTGTCGCGCCGCGGGATGGCGGCGATGCCGGCGCTGCCATCCGGGCGGCAGAGTTTGAGGCGCATCTCGGCCTTGGTCGCCAGCGGCGGAGCGAGCAGGCGCGCCGGCCGCACCGCACAGGCCTCGCGGGCCAGCACGACATAGCTGAACTTCTCGTCTTCATAGGGCAACTCGGCGCCCTTGATCTGCCGGTGCACACGTGAGCGCGCCAGCCGTTGCGCGAAGTGGCACCAGTCCGGCGGCAGCAAGGGGCAGGCCTGGTCATGCGGGCAGGGGACGATGACATGGGCGCCGCCGGCGATGAGCTGCGCGCGGAGAGCGATGATCCGGGCATAGCCGGCGGGTGTGCCCGGCTCGACAACCAGCAGCATATCGCGCGTCCTCTCCCACAGCCGCATGCCGAAAGCTGTGCGCACGTCATCGGGGAGCTCGCCGATCACATAGCTGGCGATGACGAAATCCGCTTCCGGCATGGCGGCCAGGTGCGCCCTTGCATCGGCCTCGCGATAGTCCAGTGGTCGGCCTTGTCCGGCGAGCATCAAGGCCAGCCGGCGCAGCGCCGGGTTGGCGTCAAGCAGCGTGAGCGATTGCAGCGACGGATAGCTCTCGATCGCCGCCCAGGTCGCGGTGCCCGGACCTGCGCCGACGTCGAGCAGGCTGTCGGGACGGAAGTCGGGGCGCGCCTCGGCAACGGCGTTGAGGCAGGCGGCGACGGCGGCATAGGTCGCGGGCATGCGCGCCAGCGCATAGGCGAGGGCGTCGTCGTCGCTGCGGATCGCGGTGGAAGTGCCGCCGCCGCGATACGTCTGCGAGATCGCCGCCGCACGCACCGCCGCCCGGCTGCGCGATAATCCGTGTGCGCGCTGATCGAGCACGGCGCGCAGGGCGGGCGGAAGGTCGGGGGCGATCATTTCAGTAAGATGCCATCTGCAACACAAAAACCGTCATGCCCGGCCTTGTGCCGGGCATCCATCTTTAGAAAAGCGGATGGATTGTCGGGTCAAGCCGGGCAATGACGGGAAACGCGACTTGGTTGCTGGCGCCGGCCCTCCCTCAAGGGGAGGGTGAGCACTCACGCCACGTTCTGATCGAGAATCTGCACCGCGGCATCGAGATCGACCGACATCAATTGCGAGACGCCGCGCTCCGCCATGGTGACCCCGAACAGCCGGTTCATCCGCGCCATGGTGATCGGGTTGTGCGTGATCACGATGAAACGGGTCTCGGTGGCGCTGGTCATCTCGTTCAGCAGGTTGCAGAAACGCTCGACGTTGTGATCGTCGAGCGGCGCGTCGACCTCGTCCAGCACGCAGATCGGCGACGGATTGGTCAGAAACACCGCGAAGATCAGTGCGAGCGCGGTCAGCGCCTGCTCGCCGCCCGACAGCAGCGACAGCGACTGCGGCTTTTTGCCCGGCGGCTTGGCGATGATTTCGAGGCCGGCCTCGAGCGGATCGTCGCTCTCGATCAAGTGGAGCGAGGCTTCGCCGCCACCGAACAGCTGCCCGAACAACCGCTTGAAGTGCTCGTTCACGGTTTCGAACGAACTCAAGAGGCGCTCGCGCGCCTCGCGGTTGAGACTCTGGATGCCGGTCCGCAGTTTCTTGATGGCTTCGACCAGATCGTCGCGTTCCGTCGTCAGGCCGGTGTGCTGGGTCTCGACCTCGCGCAATTCCTCCTCGGCGCGCAGGTTGACGGCGCCGAGCCGCTCGCGATCACGGCGCAGCTTCTCCAATTCGGCCTCGGTCGTATCCAGCGGCGGCAGGTCGTCGCCAGGATTGATTTCGGCGATGCCTGCGACGCGGTCCGGCTCGACCTCAAGGATATCGCGAATGTCGCGCTCGACATCCTCGAGCCGGCGGCGGGTGGCCTCCATCCGCTCCTCGGCGCGGGCGCAGGCTTCGCGGGCGCTCGACAGCGCCTCGAGCGTAAGCTTGGCCACCCGATCGGTTTCCGCCATCGCCGCTTCGGCCGCGGCAAGGGCGTCCGCGGCCGCGCGCCGCTCCGCCTCGGCGTGCTCCACCTCGGAGATCAGGGCGCTGCGCTTGTCCGCGAACAGCGCCGGAGCATCTTCGAGTTCGGCGCGCTCGGCCCGGACCTCGCTGATACGAGCCTCGATGGTGGCGACCTGCGATGCGGCGCTCTGCTTGCGCGCCTGCCATTCGTTGCGCTCGGCGACGATGGCCTGCAGCCGGCGGTCTGCCAGCTCGGCCTCGCGCGCGAGTGCCTGCGCCTCGGCGCGAACCTGGGCGGCGATCCGGCGATGCCCTTCGATCTCGCCGCGCACGGCGCTGAGCTGCGCCTCGGTGTCGTGGCTCGGCGCCAGTTCGGCCAGCGCCTCGTGTGCACTGGCGAGCGCGGCTTCCACCTCGGCGCGGTCGGCGGCGAGGCGGGTCTGCGCTTCGGTCAGCGCGGATTTCCGCGCGGCATGGCGGTTGATCTCGCGCTCCGCGTTGGCGAGGCGCTCGCGCGCCGCATCCACCTCGCGGCGGGCCGCGCGCAGGGCCTCGCGGCTTGCCGATTCGGCGGCGCCCGCCGCCCGCAGCCGCTCGTCCGCGGTTTCGAGCGCCTCCCGCTTGATGGCAACGTCCTGCCGCGCCTGCTCGATCTCATGCTCGATATCGACGAGCCGCGCCCGCTCGGCCAGCCGGCGAGCGGCGCCGGTCGGCGCGTGGGCCGCGGTGATGAAGCCGTCCCAGCGCCAGACGTCGCCTTCCAGCGACACCAGTCGCTGCCCGGTCTTGAGCTGCGGCACCAGCTCTGCGCCCCGCTCCTTGCTGACCACGCCGATCTGGGCCAGCCGGCGCTTCAGCTCCGGCGGCGCCTGAACATGGGCCGCGAGCGACTCGACACCTTCGGGCAAAGCCGGATCGCCGTCGATGTCGCCGATCTCCGTCCAGTGCATCGGCGCGCTGGGATCAACCGGCGCATCGAGATCGTCACCGAGCGCGGCGCCAATCGCTTTTTCGTAGCCCTTGGTCACGGTGACGCCGTCGATAATCGGCGGCCACAGGTTCTTGGTCTCGCCGTTGACCAGCTTGGAAATGGTACGGGCCTCGGTTTCGAGGCGCTGCACCCGCTTCTCGGCTTCCGTCAGCGGCGCACGGCAGGACTCCAGGGCCTGACGCGCAACGACGTGGTCGGTTTCCGCCGTCTGTACGGCGTATTCGGCCTGGGCGAGGGTTTCCTGCGCCGTTTCGACGGCGCCTGCCAGCGCGTCGAGATCGCCGAAGCCGCTGGTCTGCGCGGCGATCTCGTCGACATCCGCGTTGACCGTGGTGATCTCGTGATCGAGCCGGGCCAGGCGATCCTGATGGGTCCGTACGCTGGCTTCAAGCTGGGTCCGGCGCGCCGTGAGGTCGGCCAGCGCCGTGGTCAGCTCGGCAAAGGTCCGCTCCGCGGCGGCCAGGGTTGCCTCGGCCTCGGCCACCCGCTCGTCGACGCCGCTGCGCTGCTCGACCCGTGACTTGATCTCCTCGCGGAGTTCGGCGTCCTCGGTCTCGAGCCGGGCCAGCGCCACATCCGCATCGACATTCTGCTGCTGCTCGCGCTCGATGTCGGCGGCGAATTGCGTCAACCGCCGGTCGAGCTCGACCGCGCGCTCTTTCGCGCGCTGTTCTTCGCGATCGAGCATCTCGCGGGCATTGGTCAGGCGCTGCAGGCCCGCGGCAGCGCGGGCCTCGGCCTCGCGCAGGGCCGGAAGCTCGGCCGCACGGATGGCCTGGATGCGGGCCGCCTGCGCCTGCTGCTCGGTGCGCTCGGCCATCTCGCGTACGTTGAGGTCGTGCGTATGGGCGGCCTCGGAGACGTCGGCATGGGCTTGCAGCCAGCGCAGATGGAACAGCGTCGCCTCGGCCTTGCGGACCTTGGCGGCCAATTCGCGATAGCGGATCGCCTGGCGGGCCTGCTTCTTCAGCCCTTCCATCTGACTGGAGAGCTGGCCGATCACGTCCTCGACGCGGGTCAGGTTGGTATCAGCCGCCTTCAGCCGCAGTTCGGCCTCATGGCGCCGCGCATGCAGGCCGGCGACGCCGGCGGCGTCCTCCAGCACGCGGCGGCGCTGTTCCGGCTTGGCCTGGATGATCTCGCCGATCTTGCCTTGGTGCACCAGGGCCGGCGAGCGGGCGCCGGTTGCCGCATCGGCGAACAGAATCTGCACGTCGCGCGCGCGCACGTCGCTGCCGTTGATGCGGTACACCGAACCGGCGGACCGCTCGATGCGGCGTGAAATTTCAAGTGTTTCCTGATCGTTGAATGCCGCGGGCGCGGTCCGATCGGAATTGTCGATCGTCATCATCACTTCGGCGTGGTTGCGCGCCGGCCGGCCGTTGGTTCCAGCGAAGATCACCGCCTCCATGTCGGTGGCGCGCAGCGACTTGTAGGAGGTCTCGCCCATCGCCCAGCGCAGCGCTTCGACCAGATTCGACTTGCCGCAGCCGTTCGGGCCGACCACGCCGGTCAGGCCCGGTTCGATCAGGAAATCGGTCGGCTCGACGAAGGACTTGAAGCCATGAAGGCGCAGGCGCGTGAGTTTCATGAACACATTGCTCTGTTGGCAGGAAACGAATCGGCCTGCCGTGACAATACCATAGAAGGTGTCGTCATTTTGCCGAACGAGTCCCAGTCGCTACTCGTGAGAGGCGACAATGGCGAGGCCGACCTGGCAGGGCAACCGCGCGCATGAGCTTTTCCAGAGGCTTTTTCGAGACTTATCCAGAACTTTTAGCGAAATCGCGGCCTGGTTCGGATCGGGTTCCACCGCAGTTTCGCCATGGGATCAACGAAGCGCAGCGTCCGCATGCACTCAGCAAAAACCCCGGAACCGGCTGGGGCCGGGGTCCGGAGATCTGATTTCAAACAGGTTTCAGAACGATCAGGGAAGGCGGGCGGCGCCGCGATCAGGTCTTCAGCAGCGCCTTGATGCGTTTGTCGAACTCCTCGAACGAGGTCTCACCCTTGATCATCTCGCCATTGATGAAGAAAGTCGGCGTCGAATTGACCTGCAGCCGCTCGTTGGCGAACTTCTGGTCGGCCGCGATCTTGTCGAGCAGCGCCTGGTCTTTGAGGCAGGTATCGATATCGGCGGCGCTCAGCCCCGCCTGCTTGCCGATCAGGGTGAGACCTTCGGTGGTTTTGTCGTACCAGTTGTTCTGTTGCCGGAACAGCGTATCGATGGCGGCGAAGAATTTTGCCGGATCGTCCTTGGCGATGCAGCGGGCCAGCATCGAGGCGGCAGCGGCCTTGATATCGAGCGGGAATTCCCGGAATACAAAGCGGATCTTGCCGGTGTCGATATAGGCCTCCTTGATCTTCGGAAACACCTGTTCGGTGAAGGCGGCGCAGTGCGGACAGGTCATCGACGCATATTCGATGATGGTGACGGCGGCATCCTTGGGGCCGAGTGCCATATCGGGCAACGACTGCGGCTTGGCGACATCGGCGGCGACTTGGCTCTGCGCGAAAGCCTCGCCGATCAGGAAGCGCCATGGCGACAGGCCGGCAGCAACGGCCAGTCCGGTCAGCGAGAGTGCGGCAGTAAAGGCGCGGCGCGTGATAATCAACGGAATGCTCCTGGTATCGGCGTCTCAATTTACGCCCATTACGCTGTCTGGCTAACTTGAAACCGGATTTGTGGCAATGGCAGGCCCGCGGGCCGGGCGGCTCCGCAGGTCTCAATTTCGCTTGATGCTGGCGCCGAGCCGCGCCAGAGCCGCGCGCAGGCCATCGTCGGTGACGGCGTCCAGCGTTTCCGCCACCTGGGCAATGGCGGTGGGGGAGGGCGCGGGCGGCACGGGACGCTGACGCGGCCGGGACAGCGGGGCCTGCCGCAGCGCCAGCCGCCCGACTGCGTTCCAGCCAAAAAACCGGTTGACGCGTTGCAGGATGACGTCGGAGCTATGCTGGATTTCCAGCGCCATCGGTCCTTCGACGCGCAGGACGAGGGTGGCGGGGGCCTGCGGCTGGCCCTCCACCGGCCGTGGCCATTGCATCTTGAGCGGCTCGGCATAAGCGGCAATGTCGGCGCCGGCGATCTCGGCCCAGCGGGTCACCAGTTCGCGCGAGGCGAATCCCTGCCGGGCATAGGCGGCGTCGAACACGCCGTTGAGCAGCGACGACAGGGGCTTGGCAAAAATCGGGCCGGGCTTCGACATGGCGGGATTATAGCATGGGGATATCGCCATGGATGCGGCAATGCAGTCCGGGTGAAGTGGCTGGCCGCGGTTGTCCCGGTCATCCACTGCGCTTTATCACAGGGAATGACTTGGACCGGAAAGATGTGGAGTGCCGCCGCGGGACAAGGCATCAGGTGGCGCATGGTTCGGCTGGAGTGAGGCCAGATGGCGAGGACGGCACGGCAGGCGGTCGGCAGGATCGAAGCAGGGGCGGCGCAGGGCGATCGCTCCGCACGCCTGCTCGCCTGGTACGACCGCCATCGCCGCCGGCTGCCATGGCGGGCGCTTCCGGGGGAAGAGGCCGATCCCTATCGCGTCTGGCTGTCGGAGATCATGTTGCAGCAGACCACCGTGAAGGCGGTCGGCCCCTATTTCGAGAAATTCGTGTCGCGCTGGCCCGATGTCACCGCGATGGCGCAGGCGTCGCTCGACGATGTGCTGCGCATGTGGGCGGGGCTCGGCTATTACTCCCGCGCCCGCAATCTCCATGCCTGCGCGATCGCCGTTCAGCGCGACCATGGCGGCCGTTTCCCGGACGATGAAGCCGGCCTGCGTGCGCTGCCGGGGATCGGCCCCTATACGGCGGCGGCGATCGCGGCGATCGCCTTTGATCGGCCGACCATGCCGGTAGACGGCAACATCGAGCGGGTGGTGTCGCGGCTGTTCGCGATCGAGGCGCCGCTGCCCCAGGCCAAGCCGCGCATTCAGGCGCTGGCGGCGACGCTGCTCGGGCCTTCTCGCGCCGGCGACAGCGCCCAGGCGCTGATGGATCTGGGCGCCACCATCTGCACACCGAAGAAGCCGGCCTGCTCGCTCTGTCCGCTCGACGACGGCTGCCTCGCGCGCGAGCGCGGCGACCAGGACAGCTTTCCGCGCAAGGCGCCGAAGAAGAGCGGCGCGTTGCGGCGCGGCGCGGCCTTCGTGGTCACGCGCGGCGATCAACTGCTGGTCCGCACCCGCGCGACCAAAGGTCTGCTCGGCGGGATGACGGAGGTGCCCACTTCGGACTGGCTTCCGGCCCAGGAGGACGAGACCGCGCTGGCGCAGGCTCCCGTCATCAGCGGTGTCACGCGCTGGCACCGCAAGGTGGGAGTGGTGACCCACGTATTCACGCATTTCCCGCTCGAGCTGGTGGTCTATACCGCGGCTGTCCCGCCGCGCACCCGCGCCCCGGACACCATGCGCTGGGTGCCGATCGCGACGCTGCATGATGAAGCGTTGCCGAACGTCATGCGCAAGGTGATTGCCCACGGATTGGGGCAGTAGGAGCGCTGCCGCCATGCTTCGCCGCGTAACCGTTCCGGTGCGGCCCGGCGCCGCACCATCGGGCGTCACGCCGGCACGATCGGCGGCTGGAAGACGCGGCCGCGAAAGGCTTGCCGCCTGGCCTTGAGCGGCGTACCACTTGGCGCGAGGCCGTCTCGTGGCCTCTATGCTGACCGGATCGAGGATATCATGTTCAAGCTGTATTATGCGCCACAGACTTGCGCGCTCGCCTCGCACATCGCGCTGGAGGATGCCGGCGCGGACTACCGGGCCGAGCGGATCGATTTCAAGGCCAACCAGCAGAACAGTCCGGATTATCTCGCCGTGAACCCGAAAGGGCGCGTGCCTGCACTGGTGACCGACCGCGGCGTGCTGACGGAAACTCCGGCGATCCTCGCCTTTGTCGCACAGAGCTTTCCCGCGGCGCGGCTGGCGCCGCTCGATGATCCGTTTGCCTTTGCCGAGGCGCAGGCCTTCAACAGCTATCTCTGTTCGACGCTGCATGTGGCGCATGCGCACCGCATGCGCGGGCATCGCTGGGCCACCGAGGAATCGTCCTTTGCCGACATGCGCCGCAAGGTGCCGGAATCGGTCGGCGCCTGCTTCGCCCTGATCGAGCGCAGCATGTTTCGTGGACCCTGGGTGATGGGCGATGCCTATACGATCTGCGATCCGTATCTCTTCACCGTGACGCAGTGGATGGAGGTCGACGGTCTCAATCCCGCGGACTTCCCCAAGATCAAGGATCACCACGAGCGGATGCTGGCGCGGCCGCAGGTGCGCAAGGTGCTCGACGAGGAAAGCGGCCGCAAGGCAGCCTGAACATCAGCCATGTCGATGTACGAATTGTCCCGCCGGTGCCTGCTTGCGGGACTCGCCGGCATGCCGCTGCTGTCCGCGCCGCGGGCACGGGCGGGCGCTGCCGATGTCATCAAGATCGGCAACACCGTCGCCTATAGCGGCCCGGCCAGCGCTTACAGCGTGCTGGGCAAATTGCCTGCCGCTTATTTCCGCATGGTGAATGACCGCGGCGGCATCAACGGCCGCCCGATCAGCTTCCTCAGCTATGACGATGGCTATAGTCCTGCGAGGACGGTGGAGCAGACCAGGCGCCTGGTCGAAGACGACGACGTGCTGCTGATCTTCAATTCGCTGGGCGCGCCGACCAACACCGCGATCATGAAATACATGAACATCAGGAAAGTGCCGCAGCTGTTCGTCGCCTCCGGCGCGACGCGGTTCGGCGATCCTTCGGCATTTCCGTGGACCATGGGATTCATTCCCAGTTATCAGAGCGAGGGGCAGGCTTTCGCCCGTCACATCATGGCGTCACGGCCGGAAGCGAAGATCGGCGTCATCTACCAGAACGACGATTTCGGCCGCGACGTGTTGAAAGGGCTGCGGGACGGTCTCGGCGCACGGGCCTCGATGATCGCGGCGCAGCGTTCCTATGAAAGCACCGACCCCGTCGTCGACGGCCAGGTGGTGGCGCTGCATGCAGCAAGGTGCGACGTTGTGGTCAGCGTATCCACGCCCAAGTTCGCGGCGCAGACGATCCGCAAGATGGCGGAGCTTGGCTGGATGCCTCCGCACTATCTCTGCAACAGCGCCAACTCGGTGGGTGCAGTGTTGCGGCCGGCGGGGTTTGAGAACTGCAGGACCGTGATCTCCAGCGCCTATCTCAAGGACGCCAATGATGCGGCCTGGAAGGACGATCCGGCGTTTGCCGCCTGGCATCGCTTCCTCGACGGCTACTACCCGGAGGGCGATCGCAAGGACTCGCTGACGGTGTACAGCTACGTTGTCTCGGAACTGTTGGTCGACGTGCTGCAGCGCTGCGGCAACGATCTCACTCGCACCAATGTGATGAAACAGGCGGCGAGCTTGCGCGGCCTCACCCATGGCCTGCTGCTGCCCGGCATTTCCGTCACCACGGGACCGAATGATTATTTTCCGGTCGAGCAGTTGCAGATGATCCGGTTCGATGGCGAACGCTACGTGCGGTTCGGCGACGTGATAGACGTATCCGGAACGTGAGCAACGCGGACGCCGTGGAACCATTCGTCGCCTGGGGCGTTCTGGCGGCGTTGCGTTGTGCACGCCACTGTCAGAACAGGAGGAACGATTGATGCAGGCGATGGACGTTCATAATTATGCGCGCAAGTTGCTGGTTCAGCGCGGTGCCGCGGCGATCGCCGAGGCGGCGCAGAAGGCTGCGACCCTGGAACACGACGGCAAGGCTGAAGAGGCCGCCGACTGGCGCCGCATCGCCGCTGCGATGCGCGAGATGCGCGGCCCGCACCAAAGCTGACCCGCCGCGTCCACGTTAGAATCTTTCTGATTTGCCGGTCAGGCTTGATCATGCGCGGATGCCATCCGCGCATTCGTCATTCTGAAAGCTGAAAATCTGAAAGCTGAAAATGGCTTGCCGGATATCCGGCCATGAGGGCCGGACTCTTGCTTGAAAAGGCCTCAGCTCGCAGCCGCCAGCTCGCTGCGGATCCGGGAGCGCAACTCATCGATCAGGGTGAGCCCCTTCTTGGTCTCGACGTGCCAGTAGGTCCAGCCGTTGCAGGCGCCGGATCCCTGCGCCACGGCGCCGATCCGATGGATCGAGCCGACCTTGTCGCCAAGCATGATGGCGCCGTCAGCACGCACCAGGGCGTTGTGCTTCTTCTTGGCGTCGAACAGCAGCGTGCCAGGCATGATCATGCCGCGCTCGATCAGTTCGGAGAACGGCACGCGCGGAGCCTCCCGCGCCGTCATGAAGGGCGCGAGCGTTGCGCCCGGCAGCGGCTGCACCGCGGCGATGCGTGCTTCGGCCGCGGCTGCGTAATCGCGGTCGCGCTCGAAGCCGATATAGCGGCGGCCAAGCTTCTTGGCGACGGCACCGGTGGTGCCGGTGCCGTTGAACGGATCGACCACGAGATCGCCGGGACGCGACGACGACAGCAGCACGCGGGCCAACAGTCCTTCCGGCTTCTGCGTGGGATGGACTTTCTTTCCGTCGTCGCCCTTCAGGCGCTCTTCGCCGGTGCACAGCGGAATCAGCCAGTCCGAGCGCGCCTGCACGTCCTCATTGGCTGCCTTGAGCGCCTCATAGTTGAATGTATAGCCCTTCGCATTCTCGTCGCGTGCTGCCCAGATCATGGTTTCATGCGCGTTGGTGAAGCGGCGGCCGCGGAAGTTCGGCATCGGATTGGTTTTGCGCCAGACGATGTCGTTGAGAATCCAGAAGCCGAGATCCTGCATGATGGCGCCGACGCGGAAGATATTGTGGTAGGAGCCGATCACCCAGATCGTCGCCGTCGGCTTCATGATCCGGCGGCTGGCCAGCAGCCACGCACGGGTGAAATCGTCATAGGCGGCGAAGGACGAAAATTTGTCCCAGTCGTCATTTACGGCGTCGACATGAGACTCGTCCGGGCGTTTCAGATCGCCCTTCAACTGCAGGTTATACGGGGGGTCGGCGAAGATCAGATCGACCGAGGCAGCCGGCAGCCTCGACATTCCGGCGACGCAGTCGCCAACGATGATCTGGGTACTGGGGACAGACTCGAATTTAGTGCGGGGCGCCCTCAAAGGCGCCCCGCGACGCGACACAACCATGACTCAATGACTCTGACTCAGGCGACGCGATCGGCGACGCGGGACCAAACAACCGACTGGCGCTACAATGCTCCGGCAAAGTAAAAAACGACTTAACTGGAAGGACGTATCCACTAGGCAATATTTGCCCGGCAGGCTATTCATGAGCAGCTTGATCGCTTTCCTTCTGCGCGGCGCCAAGCGATGGTCGAGCCCGAGCCGCCATCCGAACTGTGAGGATTTGCAGCATGCGATACGATGATTTCCGCCGCAGCGACAATATCGATGACCGTCGAGACGATGGCGGTGGCGGCGGTGGCGGGTTCGGATTGCCGATGGGCGGCGGCGGGCTGGGTCTCGGCACCATCGTGGTGCTCGGGCTGCTCGGCTATGCCTTCGGCATTGATCCGCGCATCCTGATCGGCGGTGCGGAAATCCTCACCGGCGGCGGAGCGCCGACCTATCAGACCGATCGCCGTTCGGGCCCGGCCAAGACCGGCGCGCCGACCGACGAGATGGGCAGCATGATCTCGGGCATCCTCGGCGAGATCGATGACCGCTGGGACGAGATATTTTCGGCGAACGGCCAGAAGTATACCGGACCCCGCATCGTGCTGTTCCGCAACGCCACCAATGGCGGCCGCTGCGGCATGGCGCAGGCGGCGATGGGGCCGTTCTATTGTCCGCCGGACCGCCAGATATTTCTCGACACCTCGTTCTTCCGGCAGGTCGAAACGCGTTTCCATGGCTGCTCGGGCAACGCCTGCAAATTCACCACCGCCTACATCATCGCGCACGAGGCCGGCCATCACATCCAGAACCTGCTCGGCATCCTGCCGCGCGTGACGCGGCTGCAGCAGCAGGCCGGCAGCAAGGCGGAGGCCAACGGGTTGCAGGTTCGTGTCGAACTGCAGGCGGATTGTCTCTCAGGTGTGTGGGTCAACCGCGAGGAGAAGAAACGGCCGGGCTTCCTGGAAGCCGGTGACATCGACGCTGCCTTGCAGACGGCCTCGGCGATCGGCGACGATACGCTGCAGCGGCAGGCGACGGGACGCGTGGTGCCCGATTCCTTCACCCACGGCTCGGCCGCGCAGCGCAAGCGCTGGTTCATGACCGGGTATCAGCAAGGCACGGTGCAGGCCTGCAATACCTTTGGCACAGACAACCTTTAGGCAGGACGGCTTTCCTCATCGTCCTCGCAACGGGATCGCTCAATGGCTGACAGCGACGAAAGCAGGTCTTTCATTCCGCTCAACATCGCGGTGCTGACGGTGTCCGACACACGTTCGCTTGATGATGACAAATCGGGCGCGACGCTGGCCGAACGTCTGACTGCCGCAGGCCATCATCTCGCTGCGCGCGAGGTCGTCCCCGATGACGTGGAAGCGATCCGCGCCACCGTTCGCAAGTGGATCGCCGATCCGGGTATCGACGCGGTCATCACCACCGGCGGCACCGGATTCACCGGCCGTGATGTGACGCCGGAGGCGATCGAGCCGCTGTTCGAAAAGCGGATGGACGGCTTCTCCATCGCCTTCCACATGCTGAGCCACGCCAAGATCGGCGCCTCGACCATCCAGAGCCGTGCCACCGCCGGCGTCGCCGGCGCGACCTATGTCTTCTGCCTGCCGGGATCGCCGGGCGCCTGCAGGGATGGCTGGGACGGCATTCTCGCGCATCAGCTCGATTACCGGTCCCGGCCGTGCAACTTCGTCGAGATCATGCCGCGGCTCGACGAGCATCTGCGCCGGCCCAAGGCCAAGGGCGCGACGGCCTGATGCGCGGCCATGGCGCATCGCGGCTGATGCTGCTGGCCTGTCAGATGCTGGTCGCCGTGGTAACGCTCGGCCTGTGGCAGGTGCTCAGCACCGTGCCGGTCTTCGGCCTGACGGTGCTGCCGCCGTTCTTCTTCTCGACGCCGGTCGATGTCGGCGCGCGCATCCTCAAATGGCTGGCCGAGGGCACCATCTGGAGGCACCTCGCAGTGACGCTGCTGGAGGCGATGCTCGCCTTCGTTATCGGCTCGATCGGCGGTGCTGCGGTCGGGTTCTGGTTTGCGCGCCGCCGGAGCGTCGCGGCGATCTTCGATCCCTATGTGAAGATGATGAACGCGCTGCCGCGGGTGGTGCTGGCGCCGATCTTTGCGCTATGGTTCGGCCTCGGCATCTGGTCGAAGGTGGCGCTTGGCGTCACGCTGGTGTTCTTCGTCGTGTTCTTCAATGTCTATCAGGGCGTGAAGGAGGCCAATGCGACGCTGGTCGACAATGCGCGAATGCTGGGGATGAACGAGCGTCAATTGCTGCGTCATGTCTATTGGCCATCGGCGCTCTCCTGGATGTTTTCCTCGCTGCATACTTCGGTGGGCTTTGCCGTGGTCGGCGCCGTCGTTGGCGAATATCTCGGCGCGGCCGCGGGGCTCGGCTATCTGATCCAGCAGGCCGAAGGCGTGTTCGATGTCGCCGGGGTGTTCGCCGGCATGATCGTGCTTGCGGTGTTCGTGGTGGCGATCGATGCGCTCGTCAGCGTGGCGGAGAGTCGCCTGCTGGTGTGGCGGGCAGGCGCGGGAGCCGCACCGTAGCCATGTCCGGGCGCCGCTGGCGGGACCAAGCGCGGGCCCCTATGGTGGCCGCATTCACCACGGAGGCCGGTCATGAATTCCGTCATCAGTTTTGTGCGATTGGCTGCCGGCGTCATGGCGCTGCTGTGCGCCGTGCCGGCGATGGCCCAGGGGCCGATCGAGAAGTCCGATCTTGTGCTTGGCGTTGGCGGCAAGAGCCTGCTCTACTATCTGCCATTGACTCTGACCGAGCGGCTCGGCCATTTCAAGCAGCAGGGGCTGAATGTCACAATCACCGACTTCGGCGGCGGCTCGAAGTCGCTGCAATCGCTGATCGGCGGTTCGGCGGACGTGGTGACGGGCGCCTACGAGCACACCATCCGGATGCAGGCCAAGGGGCAGGACATCGTCGCTGTGATCGAGCTCGGCCGCTTTCCCGGCATCGTGCTCGGCGTCCGCAAGAGCAAGGCCGCGCAGGTCAAGTCATTCAAGGACCTGAAGGGCCTCAAGATCGGAGTGACGGCGCCCGGCTCGTCGACCCACTTCTTCGTCAATGCCCTGCTCGCGAAGGAAGGGCTGACGCCGGACGACGTGTCCATCATCGGCGTCGGCTCCGGGTTGAGTGCGGTGGCGGCGATGAAGAAGGGCGATATCGACGCGATCTCCAACCTCGATCCGGTCATCACCAAGCTGCAGCAGGACGGCGATATCGCCGTGCTCGCGGATTCCCGCACCGAACAGGGCAATCAGGAGCTGTTCGGGGGCAACAACCCCGCCGCTGTGGTCTATCTCAAGCGTGATTTCGTCACGAAATATCCGGAGACCACCCAGCGGCTGGTCAATGCCTTCTACGCCACCACCAAGTGGCTGCGGACGGCCAGCGCGGAGGATGTCGCGAAGGTCGTGCCGGAGGACTACTATCTCGGCGACAGGCAGCTTTACACAGCGGCGTTCAACGCGTCGCGACCGATGTATTCGGTCACCGGCATGATCCCCTCGGAGGGCATGAAGAACGCGCTCGGCATGCTGGTGAAGTTCGATCCCGAGATGAAGGCGGCCAAGATCGATCTCGCAAAAACCTTCGACGACCGTTTCGTCCGCAAGGCGGCGGGAGAACCGTAGCTGCGCATGCCGCCGATCACCATCCATCGCGTCGCAACGCTCGATTTGCGGCTCAAGCCATGGCGCTGGCCTTTCGCGGAGCAGCGGCGGGGCGAGATTGACGCGCATTTCGCCCGCGCGCAGCGCCACACGCCGCAGCTCTGGAACGGCCGGGTGCTGCTGGCGCGTGATCCGCGATTGATCGATGATGTCTTCGCCGCCGATTATTTCGAGACCGATTTCGCCAGTTTCCTGGCGTGGCGGGATTGGGGCTTTCCCGATCCTTCGGTGTTCAACGGCTTCGGTATGGGGGCGCTGCGCGGATGCGACGGCGCCTATGTCCTGGGCGAGATGGCGGCGCACACTGCCAATCCCGGCAAGATCTATTTTCCCGCCGGGACGCCGGACCGCAGCGACCTCGCCGGTGACATGGTCGATATCGCCGGCAGCGTGACACGCGAGGTCGCCGAGGAAACCGGTCTGACGCCATCCGACTATCGCGTGCTGGAAGGCTGGGACTGCGTCCTGGCGGGGCCGCTGATCGCCATGATGCGCACGTTGCAGGTCGACAGCTCCGCCGAGGCGCTGCGGCGGCGGGTGGAAGCCAATCTTGCTGCACAGGTCGAGCCGGAACTCGTGGCTGCGCACGTCGTTCGCACTCAGGAGGATGTCACGCCGGCGATGCCGGACTACATGGAGGCCTTCCTCAGGGCGAAATTCGACCAGAGCATATAATTGATAGGCGGTCGGTCTGATCGGTCCGGCCATGAATCAGGAGATGAGCGCGTCATGGCCAGCAAGCCTTCGTCGATCGCCACCGAACTGCAGCCCTATGTGCGGCCGTTCCGGATAGACGGCTCCGAGGAGTTTCACCTCAAGCTGTTCCGCCGCAACGAGAACGGCGATCTCGACAAGGATGAGGGCAAGAGCATCATCGAGGCGAATCGCAAGCGGCTGAGCGAGCTGCAGGAGCGACTCTATGCCCAGAACCGCTGGTCCCTCCTGCTGATCTTCCAGGGCATGGATGCGGCCGGAAAGGACAGCGCCATCGAAAGCGTGTTCGAGGGCGTCAACCCGCAGGGCTGCGACGTGCATTCGTTCAAGCGGCCCTCCGACGAAGAACTCGATCATGATTTCATGTGGCGCGCGGCTTGCCGGCTGCCGGAGCGGGGCCGCATCGGCATCTTCAATCGTTCCTATTACGAGGAATGCCTGATCGTCCGGGTTCACCCGGAGGTGCTGGCGGCGGAGCGGCTGCCGCCGAAGCTGGTCACCAAGAACATCTGGCGGGAGCGCTTTGAGGATATCCGGGCGTTCGAGCGCTATCTCTCGCGCAACGGCACGGTGGTGCTGAAGTTCTTCCTGAACCTCTCCAAGGAAGAACAGCGCAAGCGCTTCCTCGAACGCCTCGCCGAACCGGAGAAGAACTGGAAGTTCTCCCTTGATGACGTTATCGAGCGCAAATCCTGGGATCGCTATCAGGCGGCCTATCAGGACATGATCCGCAACACCGCCACTCCGGTGGCGCCCTGGTACGTCGTGCCGGCGGACCGGAAATGGTTTGCGCGGGTGGTGATCGGCTCGGTGATCATCAGCGCGCTGGACAAGCTCGACCTCCAGTTTCCGAAGATCGACAAGGCGGTGCTCGAGGAATTCAAGCGGGCGAAAGCGGCGCTGGAAAAGGAGGGCGCCAGGCGCGAGGGGGGCGCCGGCAAGAAATCCGCAACCGTTCCCGCGACTGCGAAATAGCGAAAGCAGGGCGAAATCGCGCCCAAAAGACCGCCGATCGGGACCCGCCTTTCGTGCGCCTCGCGGGCGGAGGGGCGGTTTTGCCTGTCATTTGGCGTTGCGGGTCCGGTCTGCAGCCGCTAAAAGACGAAGTCAGGGATCTCGCCGGCCCGCAAGCCTTCAAGGTTTTGCAACGGTTTTGGCCGAGCATGACGGTCCCAAGGGATGCTGATGGCGGTTCGTGTCGACATGCTGGAAACGGGTGACGCGGTGGCGGAGACGGCCACAGTGCGCGCGCTTCCGGCTGCGCTGCCGGCCTCATCCCTGCTTCTTGGCGGGCTTCTGCTTCTTATCGGCCCCTGAGGGCCGTCCGGGCGCGTGCGCCTTGGCACTCAGGGGTTTGCGCGAGAAGACCAGAAACACCTCACGCGCCCTCTGATCGGGCGCTCCTGACCAAAGGATTTTTTCCATGACGACCCCAGCCAGGTCCGAGAAGGATCGCGTCATCATCTTCGACACCACCCTGCGCGACGGCGAGCAATGCCCGGGCGCCACCATGACCTTCGAGGAAAAGCTCGAGGTGGCCGAGCTGCTCGACGACATGGGCGTGGATGTGATCGAGGCCGGCTTCCCGATCACCTCGGAGGGTGATTTCCAGGCCGTTCAGGAGATCGCCCGGCGCTCCAAGAACGCGGTGATCGCCGGCCTGTCGCGCGCTCATCCCAAGGATATCGACCGCTGCGCCGAGGCGGTGCGGGTTGCCAAGCGCGGCCGCGTCCATACCGTGATCGCGACCTCGCCGCTGCACATGCGCGTCAAGCTCAACATGACGCCGGAGCAAGTGATCGAGACCTCGATCGCCAACGTCACCCGCGCCCGCAACCAGATCGACGATGTCGAATGGTCGGCGGAGGATGGCACCCGCAGCGACATGGACTTCCTGTGCCGGATCGTCGAGGCGGTGATCAAGGCCGGCGCCACCACCGTCAACATTCCTGATACGGTCGGCTACACCGTGCCGGAGGAATACACGCATTTCATGCGGACGCTGATCGAGCGCGTGCCGAACTCGGACAAGGCGGTGTTCTCGGTCCACTGCCATAACGACCTCGGCATGGCGGTCGCCAATTCGCTGGCGGGCATCGCCGGCGGCGCGCGCCAGGTCGAATGCACCATCAACGGCATCGGCGAGCGGGCGGGCAACGCCGCGCTCGAGGAAATCGTGATGGCGATCAACGTTCGTAACGACAAGTTCCCGTTCTGGAACAAGATCGACACCACGATGCTGACCCGCGCATCGAAGATGGTGTCGGCCGCGACCTCGTTCCCGGTCCAGTACAACAAGGCCATCGTCGGGCGGAATGCCTTCGCGCATGAGAGCGGCATCCATCAGGACGGCGTGCTGAAGGATGCCTCGACCTACGAGATCATGCGGCCGGAAATGGTCGGCCTGAAGCAGTCGTCGCTGGTGCTCGGCAAGCATTCGGGCCGCCACGCCTTCATCCACAAGCTGGAGGAGATGGGCTACAAGCTGGGTCCCAACCAGCTCGAAGATGCCTTCGCGCGCATGAAGGCGCTGGCCGACCGCAAGAAGGATATCTACGACGAGGATATCGAGGCCCTGGTCGATCAGGAGCTCGCCGCGTCGCATGATCGCATCAAGCTGACGTCGCTGACGGTGATCGCCGGGACTCACGGGCCGCAGCGCGCCACCATGAAGCTCGACATCGATGGTCAGACCCGGATCGAGGAGGCCGAGGGCAACGGTCCGGTCGATGCGGTGTTCAACTGCATCAAGGCGCTGGTGCCGCACGAGGCCAAGCTGGAGCTCTATCAGGTGCACGCGGTGACTGAAGGCACCGACGCACAGGCAGAAGTCTCGGTGCGTCTGGCGCATGAGGGCCGCTCGATGACGGCGCGGGCGGCGGATCCCGATACGCTGGTCGCGTCCGCGAAGGCCTATCTCGGCGCGCTCAACAAGATCGTCATGAAGCGCCAGCGTGACGTGCCGGCCTCGGCGGCGAGCTGAGCGCAGCGGCCATCAGCCCGGCCTGCTGCGGGTCGCAGCCGTGAGCCGTGATGCCGGAAAATGAGAGCACATGTCCTTGCACGCGGCGCTCTGGCGCCGCGTTTTGCATCGCAACACAAGGCGGCGCCCACGGCGTCACGCATGGCTCCGACAAAGGGTGCATAGCTCCGCGGGAGAAGAAACGCTATTGACGGCCTTTATCAGTTTTGAGGATGCTGTCGGCAACGATGGATAATCTGTCCAAACAACATCAATCTCGGGGAGGGGTTATGCGAAAAACTTTCATTCTAGGCGCCGCAGTGGCGATGCTCGGCTTCACCATGCCTGCCGATGCGCAGCAGCCGATCGTCATCAAGTTCAGCCACGTCGTCGCGCCCAATACCCCGAAGGGATTGGCTTCGCAGAAATTTGCCGAACTGGCCGCGAAATACACCGACAACAAGGTGAAGGTCGAGGTCTATCCGAACTCCCAGCTCTACAAGGACAAGGAAGAGCTTGAGGCGCTGCAGCTCGGAGCGGTGCAGATGCTCGCGCCGTCGCTGTCGAAGTTCGGCCCCATCGGCGTCAAGGAGTTCGAGGTTTTCGACCTGCCCTACATCCTTCCCGATCTTGCATCGCTCAGAAAGGTGACGGAGGGCCCGGTCGGACAAAAGCTGTTCAAGCTGCTTGAGAAGAAGGGCATCATCGGGCTCGCTTATTGGGACAACGGCTTCAAGGAGATGAGCGCCAACAAGAAGCTCATCGCGCCGGAGGATTACAAGGGGCTGAAATTCCGCATCCAGTCATCCAAGGTGCTGGAGGCCCAGTTCCGCTCGATCGGCGCCATTCCGCAGGTGCTGGCCTTCTCCGAAGTCTATCAGGCGCTGCAGACCGGCGTGGTCGACGGCCAGGAGAATACGCCGTCGAACATGTACACCCAGAAGATGCACGAGGTGCAGAAATACACCACGCTGACCAATCACGGCTACATCGGCTACGCGGTGATCGTGAACAAGAAGTTCTGGGACGGCCTGCCGGCCGATATCCGCGGCCAGCTCGAGAAGGCGATGAAGGAAGCCACCGAGTACGGCAACAATCAGTCGGCCAAGGAAAACGACGACGCGCTCGAGGAGATGCGGAAGTCCGGCAAGACCGAGTTCATCAAGCTCACCAAGGAGCAGGATGAGGCCATGCGCAAGGCCATGCTGCCGGTCTACAAGGAGGTCGCTTCGCGGGTGGGCAAGGATCTCATCAACGAATTCCTGAAGGAAGAGGGGCGCGAGCCGATCGATTGATCGCTGACCTCCTGCCGGAGCGACGGCTGCGCCGCGCCGGCAGGATGAGCGGTATGGGCTTGCCAGGCGCCACGTCGTTCTGCCGGCATGCTTGCATTGTGTCGGGCGGGCCAAAGGGGTGGCTCGCCTGATCGCCACGGGGGCTTTTCATGTTTCTTCGCATCCTCGACCGGCTTGAGGAGGTGCTGATCGCGACGCTGATGGCGCTCGCGACGCTGATCATCTTCATCGCCGTCGCCCATCGCTATCTGCTGGGCGTCTCGTGGCTCTATCCGCTGTTGTTTCCCATCAACCTGTCCTGGGCTCAGGAACTCTGCATCTTCATGTTCGTCTGGGTGGCCAAGTTCGGCGCCGCCTATGGCGTCAGAACCGGCATCCATGTCGGCGTTGACGTGGTGGTCAATCAGCTCAAGTCGCCCTGGCGCAACATCGTCATCACCTTTGGGCTGTTGTGCGGCGCGTTCTTCACATTCGTGATCGGCTCGATGGGCGCCAAATTCGTCTACGGCCTGATGCAGACCGATCAGGTGACGCCGGATCTGGAAGTGCCGAGCTGGATCGTCTACCTCTGCATCCCGCTTGGGTCCTATCTGATGTGCTTCCGCTTTCTTCAGGTCGCCTACGCCTATTGGCGCACCGGAGAGCTGCCACACCATGACCATACGCAGGTCGAGGGCGTCGACATCGAAGAGCCCGGCGCGGGCGCTGCGGAGGTCACGCGATGAGCAGCCTCATCATTTTCGGATTGCTCATCCTGTTCATGCTGACGGGCATGCCGATCTCGATCGCGCTCGGCATGACGGTGCTGACCTTCATCTACACCATGACAGAGGTGCCGACGGAATCCGTCGCGCTCAAGCTGTTTACCGGGATCGACAATTTCGAGATCATGGCGATCCCGTTCTTCATTCTTGCCGGCAATTTCCTGACTCACGGCGGTGTGGCACGCCGCATGATCAGTTTCGCGACATCGATGGTCGGGCACTGGTATGGCGGGCTCGGCCTCGCCGGCGTCATGGCTTGCGCCTTGTTCGCCGCGATTTCCGGCTCATCCCCTGCCACCGTCATCGCTATCGGCGCGATCATGCTGCCGGCGATGATCGCGCAGGGTTTTCCCAAGAGGTTCGGGGCCGGGGTCATCGCCACCTCGGGGGCGCTCGGCATCCTGATCCCGCCGTCGATCGTGATGGTGATCTATTGCGTGGCGACCGGCGGCAGCATCGCGCTGGATCCCGCCGGCCACCGCGTCTCCTCGGCTTCCGTCGGCCAGATGTTCATGGCTGGCGTCATTCCGGGCATCATGCTCGCCGTGCTGCTGGGGCTGACCACGTTCTACCGCGCATGGAAGAACGATTACCCGCGGTTGCCGAGAGCCACATTTGCGGAGCGGTTCGATGCCTTCCGCAAGTGCATCTGGGGCCTGCTGCTGATTGTCATCGTACTCGGCGGCATCTATGCGGGCTTCTTCACGCCGACCGAAGCCGCCGCGGTGAGCGCGGTCTACGCGTTCATCATCGCTGTTTTCGTCTATCGCGACATGTCATTGAAGGACGTGCCGAGGGTGCTGCTCGGCTCGGCCAACATGAGCGCGATGATTCTCTACATCATCACCAATGCGGTGCTGTTCTCGTTCCTGATGGCGAACGAGAATATTCCTCAGCACATCACCAACTGGATCACCTCGATCGGCGTGGACTGGGTCGTGTTCCTGCTGATCGTCAATGTCCTGTTGCTGATGGCCGGCAACTTCATGGAAGCGTCGTCGATCGTGCTGATCATGGCGCCCATCCTGTTTCCGGTCGCGGTGAGTCTCGGCATCCATCCGGTCCATCTCGGCATTCTGATGGTGGTCAACATGGAGGTCGGCATGTGCCATCCGCCGGTCGGGCTGAATCTCTATGTGGCGTCGGGAATCGCCAAGATGGGAATCACCGAACTGACCATCGCGGTATGGCCATGGCTGCTGACCATGCTGATCTTCCTCGGTGTCGTCACCTACATCCCGGAAATCTCGCTCTGGCTGCCGCGCGTGCTCGGCATGCTGTAGGATCATCGCGGGCTTTAGATGAACGGCCCTTAATCAACGTGTCCAAAGCTTAAGTTGAATGAGGGCCGGCCCCCCGGCATCCTCGCGTCATCCTGCACGAGGAGATGACGATGAAGAAAATTGTTTTGACCAGTATGGCTGCCCTGATGATCGCGGGTTCTACCGCGGTCTACGCCCAACATCGCCCCTGGCACCATCACCATGCCCGCATCAGCGCGGAAGACCGCGCCGCCTTCACCGACGCGCGGATCGCATCCGTAAAGGCCGGCCTGAAGCTGACGCCGGACCAGGAGAAGCTTTGGCCGCCGGTTGAAGCCGCCATCCGGGATTTCGCCAAGCTCCGGGCCGATCGCGCCAATGCCCGCGCCGAGGCGAAGCAGGACAAGGAGGCGAACGCCGAGCGCCCCGATCCGGTGGTCCGGATGCGTGAGCGCGCCGACAACATGGCGGCGACTGCGGGTGCCCTGAAGAAGATCGCCGATGCGGCCGACCCGCTCTACAAGACCCTTGATGACGGCCAGAAGCGCCGGCTGGCTGCGCTGACCCGCCGGGAGGGCTGGTTCGGCGGATGGCACCGGCATTTCCGCGGCGATCGCGAATTCCGCCGGCTGGAGGATCGCAGGGCGCCTGAGCCGGAACAGGACAGGGGCGGCGGCAAGCTCTGACCGCATCCTTGACCTGGAAGGTCTCGCGGGGCCGCCCGGTTTGGGCGGCCCTCGCATTTCCCGTCACATTTCGTCGGGAATTTCGTCCGGCTTGCTGGACATCCCGGATTCGCTTTGCTAAACGACGCGCGACCCCGAAGATATTTCCGGATGGTTCCGGGCGCATAGCTCAGTTGGTAGAGCAGCTGACTCTTAATCAGCGGGTCCTAGGTTCGAGCCCTAGTGCGCCCACCAATCCAAATCAATGACTTAGCTGAAGTCGTGGCGGTCGTTTCCGGCAAGCGGCCGGCTTCCCTTCTGACAGAACGCGACCGGGTTCTTCCTTCCTGTGAGATGGATAATTTGTGCGGCTGCATCGCTTACGATGGAGAGCGACGGAGGGCTTGGCGCTCGACCGTCGCCGCGAGTTCACGCACTTGGCGCCCTCAAGACGATCATCCCGCTGTTATCCGCAACAGATGAGCTTGCTTGTGCGATTTCCTTTTGCACCAAATCATGGACCGGCGGACCTGCTGCAGGTGTTTCCGTGCGGCAGAGTCATGCAGCAAGCCGCTTCGTACCCTTGCGCTGGTATCTGCGATGGATTGATGCGCTATAGTCTGGCCTGTCTCAATTGAGGGATCACCTCCTGGCCGAACAGAGTGACGTTCTCATCCCGCCGCGCCGTAAAACTCCTGCCCAGCATCGCCAGGATATGGCCCGCACCGCAGCTGTGGCATTGATGAATGATCTGTTCAGCGACTTGCGATGGCGTGCCGGCGATATAGTCGTCGTCATGGACCGTGAAACCGGTGCCCGCCTTGGGTGCATCGAGCAGGGATGATGTTCGCGCGCGCGGGTCACCGGCGACCACCTTCAGCGTCGCCGCCTTGGCGGCCTCGGCTTATTCGCGCGCCTGCGCGGCATCGCGCGCCACCGCCACATGGCGCCGGATCGCGAGCTGATCGGGCCCGACTGAAACGCCCAGCTTGTCGGATTCGCTGCGATACATGTCGAAGATCTCGGCAACGCGCGCAATCGATTCAAAACCGGTGCAGATTTTGGATCGCCGCTGAGCTGACTTCTGCGCGGAGGCCGTGCTCACCACCGTGGTCCACTTCGGCGGCGACGGCTGTCGGAACAGATTTGGCATCAGGCTGAGGTTCTCGAGCGTCCAATACTTCCCGCGATGATTGATGACCGGACGGGCGAGGGCGGCATCGAGAATGTCGAGGGCCTCGTTGAAGCGTTCACGGGCTTCCTCCATGCCGAGGCCGATACGCTGAAGCTCCTGCGGGACGCCTGCCGCAAAGCCGATCTCGAGGCGCCCCTCGGTGAGGTGATCGAGCATCATCAACTCTTCGACGATGCGCCAAGGCGTGTAGAGCGGCACCACCATTCCCATCGTTCCCAGCCGCAGGCGGCGCGTGTGGCGTGAGACGGCGGCGATCAAGAGGTTCGGCGAGGGGCTATAGGAGAGGCCGAAATGGTGCTCGCTGAAAAAGATGCCTTCGAACCCCAGCTTCTCTGCCTCCAGCCAGAGCTTGAATCCGTTATCGAATACGGCCGAGACGATGTCTGGCCGGGTCTCCACCTCACCGAGATTCGGGACCTGCAGGAATTCAAAGATCCAGGGCTTGATCAAGACATCCTCCCAAGGCGCATTGTTCGTTGCCTGGCGCGTTTCGCGCTCGCTGCCGGCATTCATTCGTTCTTCCATAGCCGGGCTATCGGGATTTGAAAAATCGATTATGATAATCGTTGTCATCCAAAAAATGGATTTCACAGATGCGCTTTGAAGGTCTCGACTTGAATCTGCTGGTCGCCTGGCGCAGCGTCCATGACGAGCATGTGGCGATCTGCGAGGCGGCGCTGGCGCGCAATGCGCTCAAGGCCTGCCGCATGACCGAGCTGCATCTGATGAAGACCGCAGAGGAGGTGCGCCGGGCGCTCGAAGGCGTGTCCGCATCCGCGGTGTCCGACAGATGAGGGGGCGCGCGGGATTCGAGGCGGTGCCGCGAGCGGCGCGGCCATCGCGGCCCGGCAGGGCCGCGCCAAATGCAAACAGCGTAAGCGGCAACAGCAACTGAGCCGCGACAATCTGGAGCTGGACATGAACAAAGCGGTTAGCAACGTTGAAACGGCGCATCCGTGCCTCGCCAATTTCATCGACGGGACCTTCGTCACCGGCGCGGGCGCGACCTTCGAGAATCGCAATCCGGCGACCGGCGAGCTGGTCAGCCTGGTGGCCGAGGCCGATGCCGGTGCCGTCGACGCGGCGGTGACGGCCGCGCGGCGGGCGCTGAAGGGGCCGTGGGGACGCATGACCGATCAGGAACGCTCCGCGGTGCTGCGCAAGGTGGCTGACGGCATCATGCAGCGGTTCGACGAATTTCTTGCGGCCGAGGTGCGCGACACCGGCAAGCCGGCCACGCTGGCGTCGCATATCGACATTCCGCGCGGCGCCGCCAATTTCAACGTCTTCGCCGATCAGGTCCTGACGCTGTCGACCGAAACCTTCCGCATGCCGACACCGGACGGCGCCGGCGCGCTCAACTACGCGATCCGGGTGCCGCGCGGTGTCATCGGCGTGGTGTGTCCGTGGAATCTGCCGCTGCTGCTGATGACGTGGAAGGTGGCGCCGGCTCTCGCCTGCGGCAACACCGTTGTCGTCAAGCCGTCCGAGGAGACGCCGACCACCGCCGCGCTGCTTGGCGAAGTGATGAACGAGGCCGGCGTGCCGCCCGGCGTCTACAACGTGGTTCACGGTTTCGGGCCGGGCAGCGCGGGCGAATTCCTGACCCGCCACCCCGGCGTCGACGGCATCACCTTCACCGGCGAGACTGCGACCGGCATGGCGATCATGAAGGCGGCCGCCGACGGCGTGCGCCCGGTGTCGCTCGAACTCGGCGGCAAGAATGCTGCGGTGGTGTTCGCCGACTGCGATCTCGACAAGGCGATCGAGGGCACCATGCGCTCGGTCTTCGCCAATTGCGGCCAGGTCTGCCTCGGCACCGAGCGCGTCTATGTCCAGCGGCCGATCTTCGATGCCTTCGTCGAGCGGCTGAAGGCCACGGCCTCGGGCCTGCGGATGGGTGATCCGTTCGACAAGGCGACCACCATGGGCCCTCTGATCAGCCAGGAGCATCGCAACAAGGTGCTTTCCTACTACGAGAAGGCGAAGGCGGAAGGCGCCAGCGTGGTGCTCGGAGGCGGCGTCCCCGAGCTGGATCGTCCCTACAGCGGCGGCTCCTTCGTGCAGCCGACGATCTGGACCGGCCTGCCGGAATCCTCGCCCGTGGTTCGGGAGGAAATCTTCGGGCCCTGCTGCCATATCGCGCCGTTCGACAGCGAGGAGGAGGCTGTTGCCGCGGCCAACGATAGCCGCTATGGGCTGGCGACGTCGATCTGGACGGAGAACCTTGCCCGCGCGCATCGCGTCGCGGCGCAAATCGAAGTCGGCATTACCTGGGTGAATTCCTGGTTCTTGCGCGATCTCCGCACCCCGTTCGGCGGCGCGAAGCAATCCGGTATCGGCCGCGAGGGCGGCGTCCATTCGATGGAATTCTATACCGAGTTGCGCAATGTCTGTATCAAGCTTTGACCGAGAGGACTCCCATGCTGACTGACCAAGAGCGTGCGCAGGCTGCCGACATTCTGATGGAGGCGGAGCGGACGCGCACGCCGGCCGTGCAACTGTCGAAGACGTTTCCGCATATCGAGATCGAGGATTCCTATGCGATCCAGAGCGAAACGACGCGGCGCAAGATTGCGAACGGCCGCCGGCTGATCGGCCACAAGGTGGGGTTGACCTCGAAGGCGATGCAGCAGTCGTCGCAGATCGACGAGCCCGACTACGGCCACCTGCTCGACGACATGCTGCTGCATGACGGCGCCAAGGTGCCGCACGCGAACTATTGCGTGCCACGCGTCGAGCCGGAGCTCGCCTTCGTGCTCGGCAAGCCGCTGAAAGGGCCGGGCATCGGCCTGATCGACGTGCTGCGCGCCACCGAATATGTGGTGCCGGCGATCGAGATCATCGACGCCCGCGTGCAGAACCCGCGCAAGATCTTCGACACCGTGGCCGACAACGGCGCGGCGGCCGGGATCGTGCTCGGCGGCCGCCCGGTGAAGCCGGACGATGTCGACCTGCGCTGGGTCGGCGCAGTGTTCTACCGCAACTCCGAGATCGAGGAGACCGGCATTGCCGCCGGCGTGCTGGGCCATCCGGCGATGGGCATCGTCTGGCTCGCCCACAAGGTCGGCCAGTTCGGCACCGTGCTGGAGCCGGGACACATTGTGCTGTCGGGCTCGTTCACGCGGCCGGTCTGGGCCGACAAGGGCGACACGCTGCACGCCGATTACGGTCCGCTCGGCGCTGTCGCGGTGCAGTTCGTGTGAGGGCGCGATGCAGCTTCCCCAAAACGCCTTCAAGCGCCGGCTGCTGGCCAAGGAATTGCAGATCGGGCTGTGGTGCAGCCTGTGCAGCAATATCGGCGCGGAGCTTGTCGCCGACAGCGGCTTCGACTGGCTGCTGATCGACACCGAGCACGCGCCGAACGAATTGCCGACGGTGATGGGCCAGCTTCAGGCGATCACCGGCGGCACGGCGTCGGCGGTGGTGCGCCCGGCGTGGAACGACATGGTGCTGATCAAGCGTCTGCTCGACATCGGCGCGCAGACGCTGCTGATCCCCTTCGTGCAGACAGCCGAGGAGGCGGCCCGCGCGGTCGCGGCCTGCCGCTATCCGCCGGAGGGCGTGCGCGGCATCACCACCGGCAGCCGGGCGGCGCGCTACGGCCGCGTCGCCGGCTATCTGAAGGAGGCGAGCCGCGAGATCTGCGTGCTGGTCCAGGTCGAGACCATGACGGCGATCGATCAGATCGAAGCCATCGCATCGGTCGACGGCGTGGACGGCGTGTTCGTCGGCCCGTCGGACCTCAGCGCCTCGATGGGCCACATCGGCAATCCGCTGCATCCGGAGGTGCAGCGGGCGCTGGAGGACGCGGCGCGGCGGATCGAAGCCGCCGGCAAGGTGTCGGGCATCCTCACCGCCGTGGAGGCGGACGCGCGGCGCTACATCGACTGGGGCTACCGCTTCGTCGCCGTCGGCACCGACATCGGGCTGCTCGCGAAGACCGCCGACATGCTCGCCGCGAGTTTCAGGGCGAGCTGACCTGCCAGGAGCGTCCTGGGTCCGGCAGGAGCGGCAATCGGCCTCACGCGCTCCGGTGCAACCGGAATAATCCATCAACCTGAAGAGGTTGCGCCGCCATGCCGGCGGCCGCCGCGGTGCGGATGACCGGCCCGGCGCGGCGCCGCGATCGCATCCGACTTGAAAAAGCCCGATCAGGCGTGCCTATAGGGCGATGATGGTGAGGCGCAGTCACATCGCAGGCATGATGCGCGGCATCCGGCTGGCCCGGCTGCCGCTGGTCGCGCTGCTGACCGTCGGCCTGCTGATCTCGCTGCTGCATTGTGCTGAGCACGCGCCTGCATTTGCCGGTTCCCCCGAGGCTGCGATCACGACGCTCGCTGACGGCGGCCTGGACAGCGTGCCGGACAAGCCGGCGTCGCTGCCGTGCCATGGCGGCCACTGCCTCGCCCATGTCACCATCGATCATGGCGCGGCTGCCGTTCGTCCGGTCGATCCCATTCCCGGCGCCCCGCGCGACGGCGACGCGCAAGTCCGCATCGCGCGCGCCGTCCTCGCTCTGTTCAAGCCACCACGCGCCTGAGCCCGGCGCGGCCCTCGCGGCCGCGCGCGCAGCCCGTTGCCATTGCAGCAGCATGGCGGGCTGCGCGCATTCGCTGATGGTGTGGTGACATCGCGGGCCGGCATGGTCCGCTCCGGAAACAGTTGCAATGATCAGGTCAGGGATGCTGGCGGCCATGTTGTGGCTTGCCGCAATTTCTCTCGCCATGGCCCATGAGGAGCACGGCGAAAAGCATGGGTCGGACATCAGGCTCAGCGAGGCGCAGGTCGAGGCGGGCCGCTTCGCTATCGCGCCGGTCGGCAGCGGCGAAGTGAAGCAGATCGTCAGCGTACCGGGCGCGATCGTCCCGAGCGGCGACCGCATCGCCCGCGTCGCGGTGCGTCTGGTCGGCACCGTGTCGGAACTGCGCAAGCGGGTCGGCGAAACCGTCGAGGCGGGCGAGGTGATCGCGGTGATCGAGAGCCGCGAGGTGGCGGATGCGAAAAGCGACTACCTCGGTGCGCGACTCCTGTTCGAGCTGCAGCAGACCCTGTTCCACCGTTCGAAGACGCTGTTCGAGGGCAAGATCCTCAGCGAGAACGATTTCCTGCGCGCACGCGTGACCTATGAGGACAGCCGCGTCAAATACGAGGCGGCGCGGCAGAAGCTGTTCGCGCTCGGCCTCACGTCGCAGCAGATCGAGGCGCTGCCGCAGCAGCCCGGTGAAATGTTGCGGCAGCAGGAGCTGCGCGCGCCGATTGCCGGGCGCGTGGCGGAGCGGCGCGTCGAGATCGGTTCGCTGGTCGGCCGCGAGGGGCAGGAGAGCGAGCTCTTCATCATCATCGATCCCGGCGTGGTGTGGGGCGATCTGGCGGTGCCGCCCGGCGATCTCTCCGCGGTGACGGAGGGGCAGCAGATCGCGGTGGTGGCCGCCGCGGGCGGCGAGCGCACCCGCGCGACCGTCATCGCCATCAGCCCGCAGCTCGACCGCGACAGCCGGACGGCGCGCGTCGTCGTTTCGATCGACAATGCCGAGGGGCGCTGGCGGCCCGGCGCCTTCATCACCGCGGAAATCCCGGTGGCCGACGCCCGCGCCGCGCTGGTCGTCCCCGCGTCGGCGCTGCAGACGCTGGAAGGCGCGCCGGCGGTGTTCGTCCGCACGCCGGCCGGCTTCGAGGCCCGCAAGGTGACGATCAGCCGGCAGGACGGACAGACCGCCGAGATCACCTCCGGCCTGCGCGCCGGCGAGCGGATCGCGACCGCCAACACCTTCGTGCTGAAAGCCGACCTCGGCAAGGCCGCGGTCGAGCACAGTCACTAGGCGGCGCCATGATCAGTTCAATCGTTGCCGTTTCCATCGCGCGTCGATGGATCGTCGTCATTCTGACCGTGATCGCCATGGCGATCGGCTGGTGGTCGCTGCTGCACCTGCCGATCGATGCGGTGCCGGACATCACCAACAAGCAGGTGCAGGTCAACACCGCCGCCTTTGCGCTGTCGCCGCCCGAAATCGAGAAGCAGGTGACCTCGCGCATCGAGCTGGCGCTGACCGGCATTCCCGGCCTCGAGTCGACCCGCTCGATCTCCCGCAACGGCTTCTCGCAGGTGACGGCGATCTTCGCCGAGCGCACCGACATCTATTTCGCGCGCCAGCAGGTGATGGAGCGGCTGTTGGAGCTGCGGCCGGGGCTGCCGCCCGGCGTCGAGCCGCGGATGGGGCCGGTCTCCACGGGCCTCGGCGAAATCTACATGTGGTCGGTGTCGTTCGACGCCGCGCACCGGCGCGGTGTTTACACCACGCCGGACGGCGACCGGCTGACAACCGACATCGAGAGGATGGCCTATCTGCGCACGGTGCAGGACTGGATCGTCAAGCCGCAGATCAGGAGCGTGACCGGCGTCGCCGGCGTCGACTCGATCGGCGGCTACGTCAAGCAGTATCAGGTCCAGCCGGTCCCGGTGCAGCTCGCGGCCTACGGCCTGTCCTTCGACGACGTGGTGAAGGCGGTGGAGGCCAACAATGTCAGCCGCGGCGCCAGCGTCATCGCGCGCAACGGCGAGGGTATCGCGGTGCGCTCCGGCGGGCGCCTGGAAAGTCTTGAGGAGATCGGCGCTGTCGTGGTCGCAACCCGCGGCAGCGTGCCGGTGCGGGTGCGTGACGTGGCGGAGCTGGCGATCGGCGGCGAGATTCGCACCGGCAGCGCCAGCGAGAACGGCGAGGAAGCCGTGATCGGCACGGCGCTGATGCTGCTCGGCAGCAACAGCCGCACGGTCGCCGCCGCCGTCGATGCCCGCATCGCGGAGGTTCGGCGTCTCGTTCCGGAGGGGATCGAGATCACGACGCTGCTGAACCGCACTGATCTGGTGGATGCGACGATCCGTACCGTCGCCACCAATCTCGGCGAGGGCGCGCTTCTGGTGATCCTCGTGCTGTTCCTGATGCTCGGCAATGTCCGCGCCGCGCTGATCGCCGCGCTGGTGATCCCGATCACGATGCTGATGACGGCGGCCGGCATGCTGCGCCTCGGCCTCAGCGCCAATCTCATGAGTCTCGGCGCATTGGATTTCGGCCTGATCGTCGACGGCGCGATCATCCTGTGCGAGAACGCGATGCGGCACCTCGCGGAGCGGCAGCGTGCGAAGGGGCGCATGCTGGCGCTGCCCGAGCGGCTCGAGGCGATCAAGTCCGCCGCCGCGGAGGTGATCAGCCCGACCGTGTACGGACAGGCGATCATCATCCTGGTCTACGTGCCGCTGCTGTCCTTCACCGGCGTCGAAGGCAAGATCTTCGAGCCGATGGCGGTCACCGTGGTGCTGGCGCTGTCGTCCGCCTTCGTGCTGTCGATCACCTTCGTGCCGGCGATGATCGCGATCTTGCTGACCGGACCCGTGCAGGATGGCGAGAACGCGGCGCTCCGGCTCTTGAAGAGCGCCTACGCGCCGGTGCTGCGTGTGAGCCTGGGCCATCCCGCGGCGGCGATGGCGGGAGCCGCGCTGCTGGTGATCGCAGCGGCCATCGGCTTTCTGCGGCTCGGACAGGATTTCATCCCGCAGCTCGACGAGACCAATCTGGCGATGCATGCGCTCAGGATTCCGAGCACCAGCCTTGCGCAATCGCAGGCGATGCAGCTGGATGTCGAGCGCAGGATCGGGGTCTTGCCGCAGGTTGCGCTTGTGTTCTCCAAGACGGGCACCGCCGAGATCGCCTCCGATCCGATGCCGCCGAGCGCATCGGATACTTTCGTCATCCTGAAGCCGCGTTCCGAATGGCCGGATCCGAAGCTGACCAAGGCGGCGCTGCGCGATCAGATCGAGCGGGCCGTCGAGGAACTGCCCGGCAACCAGTACGAGTTCACCCAGCCGATCGAAATGCGCTTCAACGAGCTGATTGCCGGCGTGCGCGGCGACATCGCCGTCAAGCTGTTCGGTGACGACTTCGACACGCTGCGGACCACGGCAGAGCGGATCGCGGAGATCGCGCGCGCCGTGAAGGGTGCCGCCGACGTCAGGGTCGAGCAGGCCGCGGGCCTCTCCGTGCTGGAGATCGCCGTCGACAAGGCCGCGATCGCGCGGCGCGGCCTGACGCCCGCCGCCGTGCAGGACGTGATCGGCGCCGCGATCGGCGGCAAGGAGGCCGGGCTCATTTTCGAAGGCGACCGCTCCTTCGATATCGTCGTGCGCTTGCCCGAGATGGTGCGCAACGATCCCGAGGCGCTGCGCCGTATCCCGGTGTCGCTGCCGTCGGCGGCGCCGGTGGCGCCGACGATTCCGCTCAGCGAGGTTGCGCGCTTCAGCTTCAGCGAGCAGCCGAACCAGATCAGCCGCGAGAACGGCAAGCGCCGCATCGTGGTGAGCGCCAACGTGCGCGGCCGCGATCTCGCATCGGTGGTCGACGAAATACGGGGGCGGGTCGAGGCCGAGATCAAGCTGCCGCCGGGATACTGGATCACCTGGGGCGGCCAGTTCGAGAATCTCGCCAAGGCGCGCGATCGCCTGCTGATCGTGGTCCCGGCCTGCTTCGCCGTCATCCTGCTGCTGCTGATCGGCGCGCTCGGCATGCTGCGCGATGCGCTGCTGGTTTGCAGCGTCATTCCGCTGGCCCTGACTGGGGGTGTCGCCGCGCTGTGGCTGCGCGGCCTGCCGTTCTCGATCTCCGCGGCGGTCGGCTTCATCGCGCTGTCGGGCATCGCGGTGCTGAACGGCCTGGTGATGCTGACTTTCATCAAGCAGCTCATGGCACAGGGCCGCAGCAGGGCTGCGGCGGTGGTCGAGGGCGCACTGGCCCGGCTCCGTCCGGTGACGATGACGGCGCTGGTGGCCTCGCTCGGCTTCGTGCCGATGGCGCTGGCGACGCGGACGGGCGCCGAGGTGCAGCGGCCCATCGCCACCGTGGTGATCGGCGGCCTGATCAGCGCGACGCTGCTGACGCTGTTCGTGCTGCCGACGCTCTATGCTTTGCTCGGACGCGCCCCGGAAGCGGAAGAGGGGAAGCAGGCGGAGACAGGCCCGCACTGAGACATCCGCGGCCCGTCACTGCCGCGGTGCATCCGGGACGCTGGCAAGCCATCCCGGATCCCTACCCGGCAGTGACGGGCGGAAGCATGTCGATCAAAAAACTGAAATGCCTTAGTTCTTGATCAGCTTGCAGGCAGGGTCAGGCGGGCCGAAAGCCTGCTCGCCGGGAATGTGCGCGAGAATCTTGTAGTAGTCCCACGGATACTTGGATTCCTCCGGCGACTTGACCTGGACCAGGATCAGGTCGTGCACCATCAGATTGTCCTCGCGCAGCCGGCCATTGCGCGAGAAGAAGTCCTCCACCGGCGTCTCGCGCATCTTGGCGGCCACCTTCAGCGGCTCGTCGGTGCCGGTAGCCTTGATCGCATTGAGATAGGACATCACCGCCGAATAGACGCCGGCCTGCCACATCGTCGGCATCTGCTTCATGCGGTCGAAATAGCGCTTCGACCACTCGCGGGTCTTGTCGTCCATGTCCCAGTAGAACGAGGTGGTCAGCAGCAGGCCCTGCGCCGCCGGCAGGCCGAGCGAATGGATGTCGGTGATCAGCGCCAGCAGGCTCGCCATTTGCTGGCCGCCCTTGAAGATGCCGAACTCGGCGGCGGTCTTCACCTCGTTGACATTGTTCGGCGGCCCGCCGGCGATGCCGATGATCTTGGCCTTCGAAGCCTGCGCCTGCAGGATGAAGGACGAGAGGTCGGAGGTCCCGAACGGCGGCCGCACCGAGCCGAGCACCTTGCCGCCGTTCTTGACCACCACGGCCGCGGCGTCGCGCTCGAGCGAATGGCCGAAGGCGTAGTCATCGGTGACGAAGAACCAGGTGTCGCCGCCGCGCTTGACCACCTCCTGCGCGGTGCCGACCGCGAGCGCACGGGTATCGAACACCCACTGCATGGCATAGGGTGAGCAATACTTGCCGTGAAAGTCCGCGGCGCCGGTCGATTGCGTGATGAACAGCCGCTTCTTCTCGGTGGCGATGTTCTGCACCGCGAGGCCGACGGCGGAGACCGGCACGTCGAGGATCAGGTCCACCTGCTCGGTGTCATACCAGCGCCGCGCGATGGACGCGCCGATGTCGGGCTTGAGCTGGTGATCGCCGACGATCACCGAGATCGGCTTGCCGAGCACCGTTCCGCCAAAATCCTCCACCGCCATCTGCGCGGCGGTGAGGGAGCCCTGGCCGGTCGGGGTGGAAACCGGTCCGTTCATGTCGGTGAGAACGCCGAGCTTCACCACATCGTCCGAGATCTGCGCCGACGCCGCCGACGAGAACAGGAGCGTGGACGACAGTAAAGTGGCTGCGGCGGCCGCGAGCACGCAGCATGATCTGGCCTGCATCGATAGTCCTCCCTGGGGCGATCAGGCCGTCGCGCATTGGCCGGCGACTGTGCCGGCCGATCGCGAGGTTGTCGCATTGTTGCGCGCGATCCCGGACAGCGTCAACCAAACCAAGGTCCAACTTGCGCCGGCATCTGGGCGCCGGCCATCACCAAGCGGCATTGCCGGCGCGCGACGGGTCTGCGATCATCCCGGCTCTGCAGCGCAGGGAACGGCGCGTGGTGCCGACTGTTGAAGCCGATGCGAAGCGTTGTTGCGCTGCAGAACAGCCGCGAGGGTGGAGAGATGGCCGCTCCCTTGATCGTTTCGATTCCGCATCGCCTCGGACGCGACGAGGCACGGCGGCGCTTGCAGACGGGTCTTGCGCAGGCGGTCTCCCATGTGCCGGTGCTGAAGCTTGAGGAGGAGCGCTGGGAGGGCGACCGCATGGCCTTCCGCATCCGCGCGCTCGGGCAGGTGGCGGCCGGCCAGGTCGATATCGCGGAGGATCACGTCCGGCTGGAGCTGACCCTCCCGTGGCTGCTGCAGCGTTTCGCCGAGGCCGCGCAGGCGGCGATCCGGCACAGCGGCCGGCTGCTGCTCGACAAGCGGCCCTCAAGCTGATGAGATGAACTCGGCGCGGCGGCTTTCGATTTGCATCGAACCCCAAACTGGATGGGGAAAGCGCCGGGCGGCAGCTTGTAAGTAACGATTTTCTGGAACTATGGTGGATTGCGGGGGGAGGGAACCGGCCCTTTGAGTCGGCACGACATCCGCAAGGCCGTCCGGCTGGCGTCGATCCCGGACGGCCTTCTTTATTGCTGCTTACCGCACGTTTCCCGCCCGCCCCCCGCTAGGAACTGCCTAGGGCGCGCCGGCAAAAGCCAGCACCGAGCGGGCGGGCGCGAGGGTCTCGGCGGCGGAGGCGAATTCCTTATCTGACGGCGTATCCTCGGCGGTGTTCAGGAGCTGGCGCCAGGTCTTGTATTCCGGCAGCTTCGGCAGCTGGAAGGCGATATCTTCCGGCGCGGCATTGAGCACGATGAAAATCGGCGCCTGGCTCGGGTCCGCCGGTCCCAGCACATAGGCGAGGAAGCGGCTTTCCGGAAAATTCCAGTCCTCCGGCGTCATCTCGTCGGCCTGCGGGGTCAGCCAGAGCACGCCATAGCTGCCGTCGGCGCGGCGGCCGTCGACCCAGCGCTGCGACCTGAGCTGCGCGAAATCGCGGCGGATGCCGGCGAGACGGCCGACGAAGTCGGTCAGGTCGTCCCCCTCGCGTCCAAGCCCGTCCCACTTGATCCAGCCGATCTCGTTGTCCTGGCAATAGGCATTGTTGTTGCCGTACTGGGTGTTGCCGACCTCGTCGCCGGCAAGGATCAGCGGCACGCCCTGCGCCAGCAGCAGACAGGCGAGCTGGTTCTTGCGCAGCCGGTGGCGCAGCGCGACGATGTCCGGATCGTCGGTCGGCCCTTCATGGCCGCAATTGTTGCTGAAGTTTTCGGACGAGCCGTCGCGATTGTCCTCGCCGTTCGCCTCGTTGTGCTTCTCGTTGTAGCTGAACAGGTCCTGCAGCGTGAATCCGTCATGCACGGTGACGTGGTTGATGCTGGCCCGCGGCTTGCGCCCGTCATGGTTGAACGCATCGGATGACGCGGTCATGCGCGTGCTGACGTCGCCGATCAGGCCGGCCTCGCCGGACCAGAATCGCCGCAGCGTGCTGCGATACTTGTCGTTCCATTCAGACCACTGGGACGGGAAGGCGCCGACCTGATAGCCGCCGAGGCCGACGTCCCAGGGTTCGGCGACCAGCTTCACCGAGGCGAGCACGGGGTCCTGCCGCACGGCGGTCAGGAATCCGACATTGCGGTCGAAGCCGTTGGGACCGCGCGCCAGCGTGGTGGCGAGATCGAAGCGGAAGCCATCGACGTGGCAGACCTCGACCCAGTAGCGCAAGGAGTCCATCACCATCTGCAGCACGCGCGGGTGGGTGAGATTGAGCGAATTCCCGGTGCCGGTGAAGTCGTCGTAATAGCGCGGCTGGTCCGGCTTCAGCCAGTAATAGGAGGTGTTGTCGATGCCGCGGAACGACAGCGTCGGGCCCATGTGGTTGCCTTCCGCCGTGTGATTGTAGACCACATCGAGCAGCACCTCGATGCCGGCATCGTGCAGCCGCGCGACGGTGGTGCGGAAGGCGTCGAGCGGATTGTCCGCGCCGTAGCGGGCCTCCGGCGCGAAGTAGGCCAGCGAGTTGTAGCCCCAGTAGTTGGAAAGCTTGCGCTCGACCAGATGGCGGTCGTCGATAAAGCCGTGGATCGGCAGCAGCTCGATGGTGGTGACGCCGAGGCGCTTGAGATGATCCACCATCGCCGGTGCGGCGAGGCCGCGGTAAGTGCCGCGCAGCCCGGGCGGGACGTCGTCGCGAGCCTGCGTCAGCCCTTTGACATGCGCCTCGTAGATGATGGTGTCTTCCCACGCGATATGGGGACGATCTTCCCGGCGGCCCCAGGTGAAGGTCCCGTCCACCACCACGGCCTTCGGCAGGCCGCGCGCATTGTCGCGCCGGTCGAATGACAGATCCTCGCGGGGGCTGCCGGCGCGATAGCCGAAATGAGCGTCGCTCCAGACGAGCCGGCCGGCGAGCCGGCGGGCATAGGGATCGAGCAGCAGCTTGTGAGGGTTGAAGCGGAAGCCGTGCTCCGGATCATAGGGCCCGTAGACCCGATAGCCATAGAGCTGCCCGGGCGAGACGTCGTGCAGATAGCCGTGCCAGATGTCTTCGGTCCGCTCGGGCAGAACGATGCGCTCCAGCTCGCGCCGCCCCTGGCTGTCGAACAGGCAGAGCTCGACCTTCTGCGCATTGGCGGAGAACAGTGCGAAATTGGTGCCCAGGCCATCCCAGGTCGCACCGAGCGGATGAGGGGTGCCGGCGCTCAGTCTCATGATCGGCCTTCGGGAACGAGATAGATGGCGGCCAGCGGCGGCAGCGACAGCGATAGCTCCGGCACCAGCGCCTCGGTGGTCTGCACCGTGCCGGCGTTGCCGACATCGCTGCCGCCATAGTGCGACGAGTCGGAATTGAGCACCTCGCGCCAGCGTCCGGGGAACGGCACGCGGATGCGATAGTCGCGATAGACGTTCGGCGAGAAGTTGACAATGACGAGGCATTGCTGGCGGCCATCATTGGCCTTCCGCAGCCACGCGAACACGTTGCGGCCGGCGTCGTCGGTGACAAGCCATTCGAATCCCGCAGGGTCGCAATCGAGCTCGTGCAGCGCCGGCAACTCGCGATAGACGCGATTGAGGTCGCGGATCAGCGCCTGCAGGCCGGCATGGCGCGGCTGGTCCAGCAGGTGCCAGTCGAGCGAGCGGTCATGGTTCCATTCGCGCTCCTGGCCGAATTCGCCGCCCATGAACAACAGCTTCTTGCCGGGATGGGCGAACATGAAGGCGAAATAGGCGCGCAGGTTGGCGAAGCGCTGCCAGTCGTCGCCGGGCATCCGGCCGAGCAGCGACCGCTTGCCGTGAACCACCTCGTCATGCGACAGCGGCAGGATGAAGTTTTCCGAGAAGGCGTATTGCAGGCCGAACAGAATATCGCCGTGGTGATGCTGGCGGTGTATCGGATCCTTGCTGATGTAGTTCAGCGTGTCGTGCATCCAGCCCATGTTCCACTTGTAGCCGAAGCCGAGCCCGCCGAACTCGACCGGCCGCGACACCTGCGGCCAGGCGGTCGATTCCTCGGCTGCGGTGGTCGCCTCGGGAAATTCGCCGAACACCTCGGTGTTGAAGCGGCGCAGGAATTCGATCGCCTCGAGATTTTCGCGGCCGCCGTATTTGTTGGGGATCCACCCGCCCGCGGGGCGGCTGTAGTCGAGATAGAGCATCGAGGCCACCGCATCGACGCGGAGCCCGTCGATGCTGTAGCGGTCGAGCCAGAACCGCGCATTGGCGGTGAGGAAATTGACGACTTCGATGCGGCCGTAATTGTAGATCAGCGTACCCCAGTCGAGGTGGCGTCCCTGCATCGGATTGGCATGCTCGTAGAGCGCGGTGCCGTCGAACTGGCCGAGCCCGTGGGGATCGTCGGGGAAGTGGCCCGGCACCCAGTCCAGCAGCACGCCCAGCCCCTCGCGGTGGCAGGCGTCGACCAGCGCGCAAAAATCAGCGGGCGTGCCGAAGCGGCTGGTCGGCGCATAGAGCCCGGTCGGCTGGTAACCCCAGGAGCCGTCGAAGGGGTGCTCGCTGACCGGCAGAAATTCGACATGGGTGAAGCCGAGGTCGCGCGCATAGCGCGGCAGCATCTCGGCGATCTCGCGATAGGTGAGCCATTGATTGCCGTCCTTGCGGCGCCATGAGCCGAGATGCACCTCGTAGATCGAGATCGGCGCGGTCAGCGCGTTGATGCCGGGCGGGCTGGGGCGGGGCCGCGGCTGCCGCTCGATGTCGTAGACGATCGAGGCGGTGGCCGGCCGCAGCTCCGCGGCGAAGGCGAGCGGATCGGCCTTCAGCGGCAACTGGCCGTGGGGACCGATGATGTCGAACTTGTAATGGTCGCCGGCCCTGGCGCCGGGGATGAAGATCTCCCAATAGCCCTGGCCGCGCTGCCGCATCGGGTGGCGCCGCGGCTCCCAGAAATTGAAGTCGCCGACGAGACTGACGCGCCGGGCGTTGGGCGCAAACACCACGAAGGCGACGCCTTCGACGCCGTCGAGCGTCATCGGATGCGCGCCGAGCTTGTCATAGAGCCGGCGCAGCGTCCCTTCGCCCAGCAGATAGAGATCGAAATCGCTCAGGATCGGAGGAAAGCGATAGGGGTCCTCGAGCTCGACCACCTGGTCGCCGAAGCGGGCGCGCAGCCGATAGCGCGTGCTGCCCTGTTCGGGAAGCGTGCCGGCGAACAGGCCGGCATCATGCAGCCGGGCCAGCGCCGCACGCTGCCCGCGCTCGTCGACGGCTTCGACCTCGCTCGCCTGCGGCAGGAAAGCGCGCACCACTGCGCGATCCTCCTCGCGATGGAGGCCGAGGTAATGGAACGGATCGGCATGCCGTCCCTCCAGGATGGCGTAAGCTTCGTCCGGCAGCTTGCTCACGGATTTACCTCACCGATCTGTGCTAGGAGACGCAGCGTTCCGGCGAGCGGCACCTTGACCCAGTCGGGCCGGTGCGCGATCTCGTATTCGATCTCGTAGAGCGCTTTCTCCAGCAGGAAGAAATGCAGCAGCCTCTCGGTGGCGGCGTCATCGTTCGGCCACAACCGGCTGTCGGATATGTGTTCGCGATAGGATGCGAGGAAGGTTTCCACCGTTCGCTCGCGCCACGATGCCAGCGCCGCAGCCAGCTTGCCGTGTTCGTCGGCAGTCGTCTTCAGCATGCGGTCCAGCGCCGCCACGGTGGAATAGTCGATCGAGCGGATCAGGCCGGCGACATCGCGCGCCGCGGGCGCCTTGCGGCGGCGCTCGGCAAGCGGCCGGCGCGGCTCGCCTTCGAAGTCGATGATGAAGATATCATCCTTCACGATCAGCATCTGCCCCAGATGGAAATCGCCATGATGGCGGATCCTCATCACGCGGGGCAGGCTGCTTGCGAGCCTGCGCAGATGGTCAGCGATCTGGTCGCGTCGCATCAGCATCTGATCGATCATGACGCGGTCGCTTTCCACCGCGGTGGCGTGGCTCTTGTGGAGCTGCGTCAGCACGCGCTCGGCTCTGGCGATCATGTCGTCGGTCCAGGTCCGGATGTCCTGATCCGTCACCGGCTCGGGCCTGAAATTCTCGTCGCCGTCGTGGCTGGCGAGCGCGACGTGCATTTCGGCGACGCGCCGTCCGATCTGGCTCACATAGCGCAGATAGGCGATCTGATCCTCGCTCTCCGCGGTGGCGGCGGGATCGGTGAGAAGCTGCTCCTGCTCCATGAAGCGATCGAGATAGGCCGCGCTCACGGTCCAGGCGTCGCCCTGGTTCTGCACAAAGGCATGCACGATGCCGACGGAGCTGCGAAGCGGGCCTTCGACCAGCTCGACGCTGCCCAGCAGCGCCGGCGAGTTCGGGAATTTTGCCACTTCCGTCAGGAAGCGGGCCATCTCGATTTCCGGATTGATGCCGGTCTCAAGCTTCCGGTAGATCTTGACGACATACTGCCCGTCCACCAGCGCGGTGGTGTTGGACTGCTCGGTTTCGACCGCCTGGACATGAGTGATCGGATTCGCCGGCTGGTGCAGCAGCGTTTCGGTCGGCAGGAATTCGAGGCGGGCGCCGCCTTCCTCGACCACCTCCTTGCGGCGCAGGTTCTCGATCAGGATCTCAACGAAGTCCTGCTCGCTCGCCACATCGAGCAGAGTCCCCTCCCGCGCGCCCTGGCGCACCGCGGCGAGCGCGCGCGGATTGTGATACTCGACGTCGAACCGATGCCAGCGGATGCGCAGCGGCAGCGTGTAACGCACCGGCGGATCGGTGCGGCGCCATTCGAAGAAGGCGAGCCAGGGGCGGTTGTCGCCCTGGTTGGTGAAGGGAATCGCGGAGGTGACCTTCACGTTGATCTCCGCCGCGGAGCGCTCGGGAAACCAGCGGGTCCGCGACAGGTAGGGCGGCAGCACGTCGCGCTCGAACACGCCGCGGGTACGCTCCAGCGTCACCCAGGTGGCGCCGAGCGGCACCACCAGGGTCTCGAACTCCGGCATCCGGGTCGGCTCGACATGCACCGAGACTTCCTGCTCGCGCAGCTGGAACCAATAGAAGCCATAAGGAGCGAGCGTGATCAGATAGGTCAGGTCGCCGATCTCGGGAAAGCGTGACCGGCCCAGCATCTCGACCGGAACGCGGCCTTTCCAGGGTGACAGGTCGATCTCCGTGGCCTGGGCCGAGCGGGACAGATTGGCAACGCAGAGGATCACTTCGTCGTCATACTGCCGCACATAGGTGAGCACCGCGCGGTTGCTGGTGCGCACGAAGGTCATGCTGCCGCGCCCGAAGGCGAGGGTCGACTTGCGCACGGCGATCAGGCGCTTGGTCGCGCTCAGCAGCGACGACAGGCTGCGCGACTGGGCCTCGACGTTGACCGACTGATAGCCGTAGACCGGGTCCATGATCGGCGGCGCATAGAGCCGGGCCGGATCGGCGCGCGAAAAGCCGCCGTTGCGATCCGGCGTCCATTGCATCGGCGTGCGCACGCCGTTGCGGTCGCCGAGATAGATGTTGTCGCCCATGCCGATCTCGTCGCCGTAATAGATGATGGGCGTGCCGGGGAACGACATCAGCAGCGAGTTCATCAATTCGATCTTGCGGCGGTCGTTGTCCATCAGCGGCGCCAGGCGGCGGCGGATGCCGACATTGACGCGCGCGCGGGGATCGTTGGCGTAGGTCGACCACAGATAGTCGCGCTCGACGTCGGTCACCATCTCCAGCGTCAGCTCGTCGTGATTGCGCAAGAACATCGCCCACTGGCAGTTCGACGGAATGTCCGGCGTCTGCCGCAGGATGTCGGTGATGGGGAAGCGGTCCTCCTGGGCGATCGCCATATAGATGCGCGGCATCAGCGGGAAGTGATAGGCCATGTGGCATTCGTCGCCGTTGCCGAAATATTCCTGCACGTCTTCCGGCCATTGATTGGCCTCGGCGAGCAGCACCTTGTTGGGCGAATAGGCATCGAGCGCGGCGCGCAGCTTCTTGATGACCGCGTGGGTCTCGGGAAGGTTCTCGTTGTTGGTGCCGTCGCGTTCGCAGAGATAGGGAATGGCGTCCAGTCGGAAGCCGTCCACGCCCGCATCCAGCCAGCGCTTCATGACGCGGACCACGGCGTCGATGACGCGCGGATTGTCGAAATTGAGGTCGGGCTGGTGCGAGAAGAAGCGATGCCAGTAATAGGCATTGGCCTCCGGGTCCCAGCTCCAGTTCGATTTCTCGGTATCGGTGAAGATGATGCGCGTGCCGAGGTATTTCTGGTCGGTGTCGCTCCAGACGTACCAGTTGCGCGCGCTCGATCCCGGCGGGCTGCGCCGCGCCCGCTTGAACCAGTTGTGCTGGTCCGAGGTATGGTTGACGACGAGCTCGGTGATGACTCGCAGATTGCGCCGCTTGGCCTCGCCGATGAAGCGGCGGAAATCCTTCATGGTGCCGTAGTCGGGGCTCACGGCGCCGTAGTCGGCGATGTCGTAGCCGTCGTCGCGCCCGGGCGAGGGATAGAACGGCATCAGCCACAGCGTGTTGACGCCGAGATCCTGCAGATAGTCGAGCTTGTCGGTCAGGCCGGGGAAGTCACCGATGCCGTCATTGTTGCTGTCGGCAAACGCCTTGACGTGCAGCTGGTAGATGATCGCGTCCTTGTACCAGAGCGGATCATCGATCTGCACGGTGTGCGTCTCGGTGGGGGAGATGGTCTGAACCACATTCATGATCAATTCCTTCAAGCCATACAGCGGAACAACAGGGCCGGATCGCGCGCCGGATCGATGTGCAGGCGCAACCCGCCCCATTCGACCGGATGCCGCTCACCGGTGAGCAGGTTTTCGACCGCCAGCACGGGTCGAAGCTCGCCGCCGGATTGGACTTGAACGTCGTTGAGAGGAAACCAGACGTCGCGTGGTTCGCGCGACAGGGCGATCGCGACCGCCACCGTGTTGTCGCCGTCGACAGAGGTCTTCACGAAGCCGGTGACATTGCCATCCTCGATCGGAACGAAGCGCAGATTGCTGGTCTGCTGCAGGGCCGGATTGGCCCGCCGCGCCAGATTGAGGCTGCGGATATAGGGTTTGATATTGCCCGGCTTGTCCCAGTCACGAACCCTGATCTCGTATTTTTCGGAATCGAGGTATTCCTCCCGGCCCGGGATCGGCTCGTGCTCCAGGAGCTCGAAGCCGTTATAGACGCCATAGGTGCCGGACAGCGTCGCCGCCAGTGCCAGCCGCGACTTGAACATCCAGGGCTCGCCGCTCTGCAGATGATAGGGCAGGATGTCCGGTGTCGAGACGAAGAAGTTCGGCCGGTAATAGTCCCGTTCGGGATAGCCGGTGAGCTCGCGGAGATACTCCTCGATCTCCCACTTCTGCGTGCGCCAGGTGAAGTAGGTGTAGGACTGGGTGAAGCCGAGCTTGGCCAGCGCCTTCATCAGCTTCGGCCGTGTGAAGGCCTCGGCCAGGAAGATGACGCCGGGGTCGCGGCTCTGCACCTCGTGGATCAGCCACTCCCAGAACGGCAGCGGCTTGGTGTGCGGATTGTCGATCCGGAAGATGCGCACGCCCTGGTCCAGCCAGAACAGCACCACGTCGCGCAGCGCATTCCAGAGCGAGCCGGCATCCTCGCAGGTGAAGTCCGGGTTGACGATATCCTCGTATTTCTTCGGCGGGTTCTCGGCGTAGCGCATCGAGCCGTCCGGGCGGCGCTTGAACCATTGCGGATGCTGCTGCAGCCACGGATGGTCCGGCGAGCACTGCACGGCGATGTCGAGCGCCACTTCGATGTTCAGCCGTCCGGCGGCGGCGACCAGGGCACGGAAGTCCTCCAGCGTGCCGAGCTCGGGATGAACGGCGTCGTGGCCGCCGGCGTCCGAGCCGATCGCATAGGGGCTGCCGGGGTCGTCCGGCTGCGCGGTCAGCGAGTTGTTGCGGCCCTTGCGGTTGGTCCGCCCGATCGGGTGGATCGGCGTGAAGTAGAGGACGTCGAAGCCCATCGCGGCGATATCGGGCAGCCGGTCGATGCAGTCCCGGAAGGTGCCGTGCTTGCCGGGCTCGCGGCCCTGGCTGCGCGGCACCATTTCGTACCACGCGCCACAGCGCGCCAGCGGCCGGTCCACCACCAGCGGATACAGCCTGGAGCGGGTCAGGTCCGGCCGATCCTGACTTTCCGCCATGGCGGCCTGCAGCTCCGGCGACAGCAGCGGCGCGGCATCGCCGCTTTCCAGGAAGTCCTCGCAATGGCGGAGGATCAGCTTGGCCGCATCGACACTGCCGGATTGGGCGCGGGTCAGCAGCGCGGCGCCCTCGATGGCATCCAGCGAGACGTCCTGTCCGGCCTCGTGCTTGAGGGCGAAGCCGCGACGCCATGTCGCGAATTCATCGGTCCAGGCCTCGATGGCATAAACGTGACGGCCGATCGCCGTCGGGACGAAGGAAGCGGTCCACCGGTCATTGCTGTGGTGGGTCATCGGGACGCGATTCCACGCGGTGTCCTGCTCGCGCCGCCAGATCAGCTCCGCCGCGATCACATCGTGGCCGTCGCGGAAGACGTCCGCCCAGACATCGACCGGCTCGCCCACCACCCGCTTGACTGCAAAGCGCCCATGGTCAACACAGGGGTAGACGTTCTCAATAAAGAAAGCATCCCGGGTGATGCTTCCAATCATCCGGCTTGATTCGTTCACGATATCAACGCTCAAATTGCAAGATTCCCCACCATGCCGCGCCGGCCGGCGGACGCTACATCAAGCCGGAACTGCGGATTTGGTTCCTCTGGAACCGAGAGCGGCCGGAGGCGTTGACCTTAACTCGACCGTTCAACGACCTGGAGGAGGCGCGGTGCCTTTGGCCACGCGTCATCGCCGGCAGCATGCAGCATGAATGTTTACACCAAAGCCCGCGAGCTCGACGTTGAGACGGCGTATTACGATGGACAGGGTCATCAGCGTCAGATCGATGCGGCGGCGCTGGAACAGCTGATCGCGGCGCTGCCGCCGCCACGCATCGGGCAGTTGCTGACGCGGCCGGTGGTCCGCCGCACAGGTGACACCGCCCCGGTCCCGCTCGCCGAAAGGGCCGCGTTGCCGGTGCAGTGGCAGGTCGCGGCCGGCGAGGCCGAGGTCGCCGCCGGCGAGACGGCTCAGCCCGCGATCCCCTGGCCGGATCTCGGCATCGGGGAATACCGCCTCATCCTTCGCGATGCGCGCGGCCTGCCGGAAGAATGGCCGCTGCTGGTGGCGCCGGAGCAGGGCTTTCAGGGCCGGTTCGACCGTAGCTGGCTTTTGGCTGTCCAGCTTTACGGCATTCGCTCGCGGCGCAATTGGGGCATCGGCGATTTCTCCGACCTCGGCCGGCTGATCGAACTGGCAGCCGGGTGGGGCGCCGATGGGATCGGCCTCAATCCGCTGCATGTCCTTTTTCTGGAGCGGCCTGACGCGTGCAGTCCCTATGCACCGAACAGCCGGCTCTTCCTCAATCCGCTCTACATCGATGTGGAGGCCGTGCCGGAGCTGCCGCCGGGCTTCCTCGCGGAGCACGCTGACGCCATCGCGCAGGCCCGCGCCAGGGAGCTGGTCGATTATGACGCTGTGGCGTGGCTGAAGCGGGGCGCGCTACGGGCCGCGTTCGATCGCTTCAAGGCCGCGCCGGCGACGGCGCGGGCCGCGGATTTCGCCGCCTTCTGCGACATGCAGGGCGGGGACCTGTGGCGGTTTGCCTGTTTCGAGGTGTTGCGGGCGCGCTTCCGGCGCCCGTGGTGGGAATGGCCCGAGCCATGGCGGTCGGCGGACCCGGCCGCCTGCGCGGCCTTGAGCGTCGGCGACGACAACACCGAGATCGAGTTCGCCGCCTTCATGCAGTGGATTGCCCACCAGCAATTGCAGGCCTGCAGCGATCGCGCCCGGCAGCTCGGCATGGCGGTCGGGCTCTATCTCGACGTGGCCGTCGGAGTCCAGCCCGACGGCTTCGATGCCTGGCATGAGCAGCAGGCCATTTCCCGGCAGCTCTCGGTCGGCGCTCCTCCGGATGGGCTGAATACGGCCGGCCAGAACTGGGGCCTCGCCGGCTTCAACGGTCCCGGCCTGATCGCGCGCCACTTTGCGCCGTTCCGCGACATGCTGCGCGCCTCGATGCGCTATGCCGGCGCGATCCGGCTGGACCATATCCTCGGCCTCAAGCGCCTCTATCTGATCCCGCAAGGCTACACGGCGCGGGACGGCGCCTATGTGCAGATGCCGTTCGATGCCCTGGCCGCGGTGACCGCGCTGGAAAGCGTGCGGGCCGACTGTGTGGTGATCGGCGAGGATCTCGGCACCGTGCCGGAGGGATTCCGCGAGCAGATCGGAAGCTGGGGCATCTGGTCGTACCGCGTGATGATGTTCGAGCGCGATCATGAGGGCCGTTTCTGCGGTGTCGATCGTTACGCGGCCAACGCGCTGGTCACGTTCAACACCCACGATCTGGCGAGCTTCGCCGGCTGGCGCGGCGCGCTCGACCTCTCGTTCAAGCAATCGATCGGCATCGATCCGGGCGAGAGTGCCGAGGCGCGCAGCCACGCCCTGCACATGCTGACCGATGTGCTGCGCGGCGAGGCGATCGAGCGCGACGATTTCCTGGGCGTTCTTTCGTTCCTGGCAAGGACACCCTCGCGCCTGCTGTCGGTCGCGCTCGACGATCTGCTCGCGGTGGCCGACCAGCCCAACATCCCCGGCACCGTCGACCAGCATCCCAACTGGCGGCGCCGGCTGCCCGTTGCCCTGGAGGATATCGCCGGCGCGGTCGATGGGCCCGCGCTGGCGGAGGCGATCGGCGCGCGCCGGTCCCGCGGCGTGGCGTAAGCAGAGGCAGATCGAGCAACCAGAACGAGGGACCGGTGCCAGGCAGGATTGAAGACTATGCTCTGATCGGCGATTGCGAGACCGCGGCGCTGGTCGGCAAGGACGGCTCGATCGACTGGCTTTGCTGGCCGGCCTTCGATTCCGAGGCCTGCTTCTCGGCGCTGCTGGGCGAGCGTGATCATGGCCGCTGGAAAATCGCTCCGGCGGAAAGCGCGACCATGTCGCGCCGCTATCGCGGTGATACGCTGATCCTGGAAACGCATTTCGAGACCGAGGCCGGCGCGGTGACGCTGATCGACTTCATGCCGCCGCGCGGCTCCGCCTCGGATATCGTGCGGCTGGTGCGGGGTGATCGCGGACGCGTCGCCATGCACATGGAACTGATCATCAGGTTCGGCTACGGCGCGGACATTCCCTGGGTGCGCCGGGCCGGCGAGGGCGAGTTGCTGGCGATCTCCGGCCCCGACATGACGGTGCTGCGCAGCCCGGTGCAGACCCGCGGCGAGAACATGTCCACGGTCGCGGATTTCGAGGTCGGCGAGGGAGAGACGATTCCCTTCGTGCTGACCTATGGCGTCTCGCATCTCGATCTGCCGCCGCCGATCGATGTCGAACAGGCGCTGCGTGATACGGAATCGTTCTGGATCGACTGGGCCAGCCGCTGCACCTATCAGGGGCCGCAGCGGGAGGTCGTGCTGCGCTCGCTGATCACCCTGAAGGCGCTGACCTACGCGCCCACCGGCGGCATCGTCGCCGCTCCCACCACCTCCTTGCCCGAAAAGCTCGGCGGCAGCCGCAACTGGGATTATCGCTACTGCTGGCTGCGCGATGCGACCTTCACGCTGCTGGCCTTCATGGACAGCGGCTATTTCGACGAAGCGCTGGCCTGGCACAACTGGCTGCTGCGCGCGGTGGCCGGCGCTCCGGCCGACATGCAGATCATGTACGGCATTTTCGGACGGCGGCGCCTCATCGAATGGGAGGCGAGCTGGCTGCCGGGCTATGAAGGCGCGAAGCCGGTCCGGATCGGCAACGCCGCCCATGTGCAGCTGCAGCTCGATGTCTATGGCGAGCTGCTCGATGCCATCCATCAGGCCCGGGTCGCGAATCTGAAGCTGATCGACGGCAGCTGGGCGATGGAATGTGCCTTCCTTGATCATCTCTCCCTGGTCTGGGACAAGCCGGACAGCGGCATCTGGGAGGTGCGCGGCCCCGGCAAACATTACGTCTCATCCAAGGTGATGTGCTGGGTGGCATTCGATCGCGCCATCAAGAGCGCGGAGACATTCGGCTTCGACGCGCCGCTCGACCAATGGCGCCGGCTGCGGGACACGATTCATCGCGACGTCTGCGAGAAGGGATTCGACACCGAGGCGAATGCCTTCATGGAAGCCTACGGCGCCGAGGTGCTGGACGCCAGCGTGCTGCTGCTGCCGGCAGTCGGGTTTCTGCCGGTGTCGGACCCGCGTATCGTGGGCACGCTTACGGCGGTGGAGAAGCACCTGGTGCGCGACGGCTTCGTGCTGAGGCACGATCCGCGCCGCGACCCCGGCGAACCGGTGCCGCTCGAAGGCGCATTCCTGGCCTGCACGTTATGGCTCGCCGATGCCTATGTCCTCTCAGGTGAGCTTCAGCGGGCCGAGAAGCTGTTCGATCGCGTCATCTCCGTCGCCAACGACCTTGGCCTGCTGGCTGAAGAATATGACACCGTCGCCCGGCGGCAGACCGGCAATTTCCCCCAGGCCCTCACCCACATCGCCCTGATCAACACCGCGCACAATATCAGCGCGGCGAAGGCGCCGGCGGGCAAGCCCGCGATGCAGCGCGCGCGCTCCTGAAGCCGGTTGCGCCAGAAGCCGGTTGCGCCAAGAGCACAGCGATGCACGTGACAGGTTTGCGGCCAACTTGTTATGGCTCGCGGCTGGGCTGCTTCAGCTTCCCGACGATATCGTCCACGATCGTCTCGACATCGGCGTCGATCGACACCGTGATGACATGCTCATCCGCCGCCGGCACCTCCAGCGTATCGAACTGGCTCGCAAGCAGGCCTGGCGGCATGAAATGGCCTGTCCGCTTGCGCAGGCGTGCTGCGATCAGCTCCTCGCTTCCGTCCAGGAAGACGATGCGGGCGTCGCGCCGGCCCTGCAGCAGCATCTCGCGATAGGCGCGCTTGAGCGCGGAGCAGGCGAGAACGACATGGTCGCCGGCGGCGGCGACGCGGGCGATTTCCGCTGCGATGGCCAGCAGCCAGGGACGGCGATCCTCATCCGTCAACGGGTGGCCCGCACGCATCTTGGCGACATTGGCGGGCGGGTGAAAGCCGTCGCCGTCCTCGAAGCGCCAGCCGAGCCGCTTCGCCAGCGCCTCGCCGACGGTGCTTTTGCCCGATCCGGATACGCCCATCACGATCAGAGCATGCAGCGGCGGCGCCTCACGCATTGCCTGTCTCCCTTGGCAGAGCCTCGGCATCGACCAGCCACGTTGTGCGGTCCTGCGCATGGGCATGAGCGGCGGGAAGGTCTTCGCCGGCGAGAATTCTCGCCAGAATGGCCCGCTTGTCGGAGCCGCTGACCTGGAACAGCATGTTCCGGCATGACCCCAGCGCCGGCAGCGTGAGCGTGACGCGCGGCACGAACGGCGCCACGTTGGCCCGCGGGACGCCGACCACCCAGCGCGCGTTCTCGCTCAGCGCCGCGTCGCCAGGAAACAGCGACGCGGTGTGTCCGTCCGGGCCGAGGCCCATCAGCACCAGGTCGAACAGCGGCTGCTCGGGATCGAGCCGGTTGCTGCCGTAGAAGGTCTGCAGCGTGAGCTCATAGGCCCGTGCCGCGTCGTCGATGGTGCCGGCATTGGTGGGGATCGCGTGCACATTGGGGGAGGGCGCGCAGGCATCGAGAAACAGCCGCCGCGCCATCGCCATGTTGTGGCGGGGATCATTCGGCGCGACGAAGCGCTCGTCGCCGATGAACCAGTGGACCCGCGGCCAGGGGATGCGGCTCCGATAGGCGTTGGCGGCGAGCAGCTGATAAAGGCGCTGCGGGCTGCTGCCGCCGGTGAGGCAGACGGCGATGACCTGCCTCGAGGTCGCCATGCATGCCAGCAGCTGCTGCGCGGCAGCATGCGCCATCGCCTCGGCGTCGGCAACCCGTATGATCTCGCGGCGGTTGCGCATTACTAGTGTCCCGAATCCGAAGTTCGCCTCCCCATGCCTTGCTCTCCGTAGCGAACTTCGGATTCGAAGGACACTAGCAGGGCTTGCGCCAGCTCCGCCCGTCGCGCGTAAGCAGGGCATCGCTGGTTGAGGGACCCTCACTCCCGGCCTGGTAAAACTGAAGTCCGTTGTCGCCGGAGTTGCGCCAGGCGTCAAGGAACGGCTGCACCGCCTGCCATCCGGCCTCCACGCTGTCGGCGCGCTGAAACAGGATGTTGTCGCCGATCATGCAGTCATAGATCAGCGTCTCGTAGCCGGTGCTCGGCTCGGCATTGAAGTAGTCCTTGTAGCGGAAGGTCATCGCCACGCCGTCGATCATCACCGATGGACCCGGCACCTTGGTGTTGAACTGCAGCGTGATGCCTTCCACCGGCTCGATGCCGATCACAAGAAAGTTTTGCGACAGCCGGTCGACCGGCGTGTCGCGGAACATGGCGAAGGGCGCTTCCCTGAATTTGATCGCGACCTCGGTGCGCTTCGTCCCGAGCGCCTTGCCGGTGCGCAGATAGAACGGCACGCCGGCCCAGCGCCAGTTGTCGATCGCCAGCTTGAGCGCGACGAAGGTTTCGGTGGTGCTGTCCGGCTCTACATCGGGCGTCTTGCGGTAATCCTCGATCATCTGGTTGCCGACGCGGCCCGCAAGATACTGGCCGCGCACCGAATTGCGCAGCGCTTCGGCCTCGCTCTGCGGCTGGATCGCGGCAAGCACCTCGGCCTTGCAGGTGCGCACCGTATGAGCGTCGAAGCGGGCCGGCGGCTCCATCGCCACCAGCGACAGGAGCTGGAACAGATGGTTGGGCACCATGTCCCGCAGCGCGCCGGTGGCGTCGTAGAAGCTGCCGCGATGGCCGACGGCGAGCTTCTCGTCGACGATGATCTGGACATGATCGATGTGGTGGCGATTCCAGATCGGTTCGAACATGCCGTTGGCGAAGCGCAGCACCAAGATGTTCTGAACCGTTTCCTTGCCGAGATAATGATCGATCCGATAGATCTGATGCTCGGTTGCGACCTTGAGCAGTTCGTCGTTGAGGGTTTTTGCGGAAGCAAGGTCGGTGCCGAACGGCTTTTCGACCACCAGCCGCCGCCAGTAGCCGTTATCCTCCCGCAGCAGCCCGACGCGGCCGAGCTCACGGGCGATCGGCGCGAAGGCGGTGGGCGGGGTCGCGAGATAGAACAGCCGGTTTCCGGCGGTGTCGCGGCCTTTCTCCTCGTCTTCGAGCTGCTGCCGCATCCGCTCGAAGGAGGCCGGATCGGAGGGATCGGCCTCGATGCCGGTGAGGCAGCCGAGCAGCCGCTGCGCGACGTCGTCCTTGACCGGACGGGTGGCGAACTTGCGCAATCCCTGCATCAGGCTATCGCGCAGGCGGTCCGCGCTCGTCATTTTGCGGGCGACGCCGGCGATGCAGAAGCGGTCCGGCAACAGGCCGCTCTCCGCGAGATTGTACAGGGCCGGGATGACGAGCCGGTGCGCGAGGTCTCCGGTCACGCCGAAGATGATGAAGCTGCACGGTTCGGGGCGCGGCTGTCCGCTGATGATCTTTGCATTCATCGCTTCGCCGGCTCCTTGTGGCCGCCGAAGCCGGCGCGCATCGCCGACAGGATTTTTTCCGCGAAGGTGTGCTCGCGCCGGGAGCGGAAGCGGGCATAGAGCGCGGCGGTCAGCACTTCGGCGGGCACCGCCTCGTCGATGGCGGCGTTCACCGTCCAGCGGCCTTCGCCGGAATCCTCGACGAAGCCGGAATAGCCGTCCAGCGTCGGCTGCTGCGCCAGCGCGGCGGCGGTGAGGTCGAGCAGCCACGACGGAATGACGCTGCCGCGCCGCCAGACCTCCGCGATGTCGGCGATATCGAGATCGAACCGGTGCGCCGGCGGCAAGGATTCGGCATTGGCGTTCCTGAGGATGTCGAAGCCCTCGGCATAGGCCTGCATCAGCCCGTATTCGATGCCGTTATGCACCATCTTGACGAAATGGCCCGAACCGACCGGACCGGCATGGATATAGCCCTGCTCGACCCGGGGATCGCGGCCGTCGCGGCGGGGCGTGCGCGGAATGTCGCCGATGCCCGGCGCCAGCGCCGCGAACAGCGGGTCGAGCCGTTCGACGGTCGCCTTGTCGCCGCCGATCATCATGCAGTAGCCGCGCTCGAAGCCCCAGATGCCGCCGCTGGTGCCGACATCGACATAATGAATGCCGCGCTCCGCCAGTACCCCGGCGCGGCGGATGTCGTCCTGCCAGAAGGTGTTGCCGCCGTCGATGACGACGTCACCGGCCGAGAGAAGCTGCCCGAGCGTCGCGATAGTCGCGTCGGTGATGGCGCCCGCGGGCAGCATCACCCAGACCGTGCGCGGCGCTTCGAGCTTGCCGACGAGATCCTCCAGCGACGCGGCCGCGGTGGCGCCGTCGCCGGCGAGCGCGGCGACGGCCTCCGCGCTCTTGTCGTAGACGACCGTGGAATGCCCGCCATATTTCATCGCGCGGCGGGCGATGTTGGCGCCCATCCGCCCCAGACCGACCACGGCAAGCTGCATTGTTTCGTCCTTCAGTTCAGCGCGGCGTTCATCGCGGTCTTGAGCTTTTCGAGCCCGCACCGGAGGTCGCCCTTGAGATGAATCCGCAGCGCGCGACGGCCGCGTTCGGTGAGCACGTCGAAATCGCCGCGAGCCTGCGCCGCCTTGATCACGCCGAAGCTGGCCGCCTGATGCGGGATCGGCAGGTCCCTGGCATCGTCGGCGGTGATCTGGACGAACACGCCGCTGTCCGGCCCGCCCTTATAGGCCTGGCCGGTGGAGTGCAGGAAGCGCGGGCCGAACTCGGCGCAGGTCGCGACGTGGCGGCGGTCGCGGATCGCCAGCCGCATCGCCTGCAGCGCGTCGACATGCGCGGCGTTGTGGTCGATATAGGCCAGCAGCGCGACGTAGTCGTTGGGCTTGATGCGGGCGAGGTGCGCCTTCAGCCATGAGCCGAGGTCGCCGTCCGCGCCGGCCTTGCGCAGCGCCGCGTCATTGGCGAGATCGGTGTAGATCACGACGTCGCCGGCCGTCAGAATCGGCTTCTCATCGGGAAGCTTGCCGGAGGTCTCGAAGGCGCCGGTGAGTTCGCGGGTCTTGATCTTGGCGGATTCGACGTCGGGCTGATCGAACGGGTTGATGCCGAGCACCGCGCCCGCCACCGCCGTCGCCATCTCGAAACGGAAAAATTCCTGCCCGAGATTTTCGATCGAGCTCAGCACGATGCGGACGACCGGGTGGCCGGCCTTTTCCAGCGCGGCGAGTTTGGCGTCATGCGCGGCGTCGCTCTCGTCCGCGGTGCGCATGTCGATGAAGATGCGGTCGCGGCCATAGACCGCGACGTCGCCCAGCGTTTCGCCGTCGATCGGGATCAGGCCCTTGCCGTTCTTGCCGGTGGATTCGGCGATCAGCTGCTCGGCCCAGGCGCCGAAGTCGGCGATCTTGGGCGAGGTCAGCATCGTCACCTTGTCGCGTCCCTCGCGGCCGGCGAGCCCCAGCGCGAGGCCGAGCTGCACGCCGGGATTGTCCTGCGGCGGCACGTCGGCGCCGCAGGAATGCACCATCACCTGCGCCCGCGCCAGCAACTGCGCGATGTCGACGCCGGCGGCCGCGGCCGGCACCATGCCGAACGGCGACAGCACCGAATAGCGCCCGCCGATTGCGGGATTGCCGAAGAAGGTGCGGGCAAAGCCCTGCTGCCTGGCGATCTTTTCCAGCGACGAGCCGGGATCGGTGACGGCCACGAAGTGGTGGCCGGCCTTGCCCTGGCCGGCGGTGGCTTCGACACGGCCGTAGAAATAGTCCTTCAACGCATTCGGCTCGGTGGTGCCCCCGGACTTGCTGGAAACGATGAACAGCGTGTGGGCGAGATCGACCGCGGCCTCGATCCGCACCACCTGCGCCGGGTCGGTCGAATCCAGCACATGCAGCCTGGGAAAGCCCTGCGCCTGCGGATAGGTCTTCGCCAGCACCTCGGGGCCGAGGCTCGAGCCGCCCATGCCCAGCACCACCGCATCGGTGAAGCCCTGCTGCTGCACCCAGCGGGAAAATTCGGCATAGTCCGCCAGCCTGGCCTGTTCGGCGCTCACGCTATCGAGCCAGCCCAGCCATTTGTCCTCGTCGCTGCCGGTCCAGACCGAGGGGTCGCGCTGCCACAGCCGGCGGATGGTGCCCGCGGCGCGCCAGTCCTCGGCCGCCTTGCTCACCGCCTTGCCGAGCGTCGCATCGAGGCTCAGGGTCTGTGTATCGATGGCGGATGCGAGCAGCTTGGCGCGCTTGCCGGCGACGGCGCCGAGCAGCTTGTCGAACGCGTCGGCAAACAGCTTGACGCCTTCCTCCACCAGCTTCGCCGTGACGGCATCGAGCGAGATGCCGCTGCCGGCGAGCTCGGCCAGCACGCGCTCGGCGCCCGCGATGTCCTCCTCGAGGCTGTCGCGCAGCTTGCCATGATCGCGGAAGGCTTCCAGCGTCGCGGGCGGCACGGTGTTGACGGTGTCGGGCCCGATCAGCTCCTCGACATAAAGCACATCGCTATACGCCTTGTTCTTGGTGCCGGTGGAAGCCCACAGCAGCCGCTGCGGCCTGGCACCCTTGGCGGACAGCCTGTGCCAGCGGTCGCCGGCGAAGGCGGTCTTGTAGTGCTGATAGGCCAGCTTGGCATTGGCGATCGCGACCTTGCCCTGCAGCGCCTTGAGGCGCGCCTTTTCGGCCGGGTCGTTGGCCCGTGCGATGGCGTCGTCGAGCTGGCTGTCGACGGCGGTGTCGATGCGGCTGACGAAGAAGCTGGCCACACTGGCGACGCGCGATGGATCGCCGCCCTTGCCGGCGAATGCTTCCAGTCCGGAAAGGTACGCCTCGGCGACCTCCCGATAGACGGCTTGCGCGAACAGCAGCGTGATATTGACGCTGATGCCCTCGGCGGTCAGGTGGCGGATCGCCGGCAGGCCCTCCGGCGTCGCCGGCACCTTGATCATCAGGTTGGGCCGGTCGACCTCGCGCCACAGCCGCTCGGCCTCGGCGATGGTGCCCGCGGTGTCGTTGGCGAGATAGGGGGAGACTTCGAGGCTGACATAGCCGTCGGCGCCCTTGAGACTGTCGTAGATTGGCCGCAGCACGTCGGCGGCGTTGCGGATGTCCTCCACCGCCAGCGTCTCGAACAGCGCGGTGACGGGGCGGTCGCCCTGCTTGAGCGCCTTCGCCAGCGCCCCGTCATATTCGTCCGATCCGCCGATCGCCTTCTCGAAGATCGCCGGATTCGACGTCACCCCGCGGACGCCGTCATCGTCGATCAGCGCCTTGAGGCCGCCATTGGCGACGAAACCGCGGGCAAGGAAGTCGAGCCAGACGGCCTGGCCGTGCTTTTGCAGTGCTTTGACGGGGTTCATGATGCCTTGTGGGTTGGAGAAGTGGCAGGTTCCATCATGTGTTCTGGCCTGCGGCCGAATTTTGTCAACCGATCCGTGCGGCGAGGTCTGACGTCCGGACGGCAGGAAAGACTCACGCCCAGGGCGCGCCCCGGCGCGACGGGCCGTGATGGGTTACTTACGTGCGGGCCGCCAAAGGGTTCCCCGGGAGCGCGGGAGCACGTTCGCAATTTTGTGTGCCGACGGGATGCGGCGGCCCTCGAAGGGCGACGGCCAAGCTGATCTGTCATTGGGGGCCGCGCCATCCTTCGAGGGCGATGCAAGGCATCGCCGCCTCAGGATGACGCTTCGAGGCTCGCGGAGCCTGTCATCGGGCCGGCGGAGCCGGACCCGTTGGCTCGCGCCTCAGGATGGTGCTTCGAGGCTCGGGCCGCGCACTCGCGCCTCAGGATGACGGCTTCCGGTCTAATCCGAATTCGTGCCGCTTAGCGCAGGCCGGCGTTGATCTTGTCGAGCGTTTTCGCGCCGGGGCAGAGGTCGCGCTCGCCGAGCTGATTGAGCGGGGTGGCCACGGTGTTGAAATGGCCGTGCAGGTCGTCCGCCTCGGGGTCGACATAGAGCAGGCCGGTCACGATCTGGCCCTTGGCCGCGTGCTGCTGCAGGAAGTTCATGGCAGCGACCCGGTCAGCGGGATCGTATTCGTCGTTGAGCTTGCGCAGCACCAGCACCGAGCCGTCGTGCTGGGTCACCTCGACGACCTTGCCGGGATCGTAATCGACGGTGATCTCGCTGCGCCCGATCATGATGTCGAGGGCGTTGACGGCCTCGTTATGGGCGCGGACATAGTCGAGGCTCTTGGTCGAGCCGGGGTGATTGTTGAAGGCGATGCACGGCGAGATCACATCGATGAAGGCGGCGCCGCGATGGGCGATCGCCGCCTTGATCAGCGGCACCAGCTGCGTCTTGTCGCCGGAGAAACTGCGCGCCACGAAGGTGGCGCCGAGCTGCAGCGCCATCGCCACCAGGTCGATGGCGTTGTCGGTGTTGACCGCGCCCTTCTTGGATTTCGAGCCGCGGTCGGCGGTGGCCGAGAACTGGCCCTTGGTCAGGCCGTAGACGCCGTTGTTCTCGACGATATAGGTCATGTTGACGCCGCGCCGCAGCGCATGGGCGAACTGGCCGAAGCCGATCGAGGCGGAGTCGCCGTCGCCCGAGATGCCGAGATAGATCAGATCGCGATTGGCGAGATTGGCGCCGGTCAGCACCGACGGCATGCGCCCATGCACCGAGTTGAAACCGTGCGAGGCGCCGAGGAAATAGGTCGGCGTTTTCGACGAGCAGCCGATGCCGGAAATCTTCGCCACCCGGTGCGGCTCCAGCGCCATCTCGAAGGCCGCCTCGATGATCGCCGCCGAAATCGAGTCATGTCCGCAGCCTGCGCACAGCGTCGAGGTCGCGGCCTCGTAGTCGCGCCGGGTATAGCCGAGGGCGTTCTTCGGCAGCGAGGGATGGTGGAATTTCGGCTTGGTCAGATAGGTCATGACATCGCCTTTCGCAGCGGCGTGACTTTCAGCGCGTCGAGGCGGTCGCCGATCGCGCCGGAGATGAAGCGGGCGGTGATCGACGTCCCGTCATAATGCAGGATCGGCACCAGCCGCACCGGATCGATGTCGAGCTCGTTGACGATCAGCGACCGGAGCTGGCCGTCGCGGTTCTGCTCGACGACGAAGACGAAGTCGTGATCGGCGATGAAGCTCGCCACGTCCTGGTGGAACGGGAAGGCCCGCACGCGCATCAGGTCGAGGGTGTGGCCGCGGCTGGTGAGGATTTCGGCGGCCTCGTGCATCGCGGCGGCGGTGGAGCCGTAATAGATCGCGCCGAACCGCGTCGGCGCGTCGGCGTCACGGCGCACCGGGCGCGGCAGCAGGCTCTTCGCGGTCTCGTGCTTGCGCAAGAGGCGCTGCATGCCTTCGACATAATCCACGCCGGCTTCCGAATAACGGGCGCGGGCGTCGTGCGAGGTGCCGCGGGTGAAGTAGCTGCCCATGGTCGGGTGGGTGCCCGGATAGGTGCGATAGGGAATGGCGTCGCCATCGACATCGAGGTAGCGGCCAAAATCCTTTCCGGCCTCGAGATCGGCGGCCGTCATCACCTTGCCGCGGTCATAGGCGCGGGCGTCGTCCCACCTGAGCGGCCGGCACAGCCGGTGGTTCATGCCGATATCGAGATCGAGCATGACGAAGACCGGGGTCTGCAGCCGGTCGGCATAGTCGAAGGCGCCGGCGGTGAAGTCGAATGCCTCGGCGGCGTCTTCCGGCAGCAGCAGCACATGCTTGGTGTCGCCATGCGAGGCATAGGCGCAGTTGACCAGGTCGCACTGCTGGGTCCGGGTCGGCATTCCGGTGGACGGGCCGGCGCGCTGCACGTCGATGATGACGGAGGGAATCTCGGCGAAATAGGCGAAGCCGAACAGCTCCTGCATCAGCGAGATGCCGGGGCCCGAGGTGGCGGTGAAGGCGCGCGCGCCGTTCCAGCCGGCGCCGACCACCATGCCGATGGAGGCGATCTCGTCCTCGGCCTGGACGATGGCGTAACGCGCCGCGCCGGTCTTCGGATCGTGGCGGTACTTGGCGCAGAACTTGGTGAAGTTCTCCGCGACCGAGGACGACGGCGTGATCGGATACCAGGCGCACACCGTGGCGCCGCCATAGACCGCGCCGAGCGCGGCGGCGGCGTTGCCTTCGATCAGGATGCGGTCGCCGACCTTGTCGCTGCGCTTGAGCCGCAGGCCGATCGGACACTTGAAATTGGCCTCCGCATAGGCGCGGCCGAGATGCAGCGCGTGGATGTTCGGCTGGATCAGCTTTTCCTTGGTGCGGTACTGCTCGCCGACCAGCTTCTCCAGCTCGGCGATATCCATGTCGAGCAGCGCCGACAGCGCGCCGATGCAGATGATGTTCTTGAACAGCTGGCGCTGGCGCGGATCGGTGTATTCCTTGTTGCAGATCGCGGTCAGCGGAAGGCCGATCAGGTTGATGTCGCTGCGCGGCTTGCCCGGCGGCATCGCGCGGGTGGAATCGTAGACCAGGTAGCCGCCGGGCTCCACCGAGGCGACGTCGGCATTGTAGGTCTGCGGATTCATCGCCACCATGATGTCGGTGCCGCCGCGGGCGCCGAGATGGTTCGCCTCGGTGACGCGAACCTCGTACCAGGTCGGCAGGCCCTGGATGTTCGAGGGGAAGATGTTGCGGGGCGACATCGGAATGCCCATCCGCATGATGGCGCGGGCGAACATCTCGTTGGCGCTGGCGGAGCCGGAGCCGTTGACGTTGGCGAAACGGATGACGAAATCGTTGACGGCGGTTAGCGGCATGCCGGACCTGCGTGAGTCATTTCGATGAAATACTTGTTCATGTCCCATGCGCCGGTCGGGCAGCGCTCGGCGCACAGCCCGCAATGCAGGCAGACGTCTTCGTCCTTCGCCATGATGCGGCCGGTCTTGAGGCCGTCGCCGATATAGATGTCCTGGCTGAGGTTGAGCGCCGGCGCATGCAGCCGCTGGCGCAGCTCCGTCTCCTCGCCGTTCTCGGTGAAGGTGATGCAGTCCATCGGGCAGATGTCGACGCAGGCGTCGCATTCGATGCAGAGCTGCGGCGTGAACACGGTCTGGACGTCGCAGTTGAGGCAGCGGCCGGCTTCGGCCAGCGCCAGCTTCGGATCGAAGCCGAGCTCGACCTCGGCCTTGATGCTGCTCAACGCGGTGGCATTGTCCCGATGCGGCACCGGATAGCGCAAGTCGGGCATCACTTCGTTCTTGTAGCTCCACTCGTGGATGCCCATCTTCTGGTTCACCACGGTGACGGCCGGCTGCGGCCGCTCGGCGATATTCTCGCCGTGAAGCATCTTATCGATCGAGACCGCGACCTCGTGGCCGTGAGCGACGGCCCAGATGATGTTCTTGGGGCCGAAGGCGGCATCGCCGCCGAAAAATACTTTCGGATGGGTGGATTGGAACGTGACCTTGTCCACCACCGGCATGCCCCACTCATCGAAGGCGATGCCGATATCGCGTTCGATCCACGGAAACGCATTTTCCTGGCCGACGGCGACGAGCACGTCGTCGCATGCGAAGGTGACGTCGGGCTCGCCCGATGGCACGAGCTTGCGGCGGCCCTTGGCATCGTATTCGGCCTTGACCTTCTCGAAGCGCACGCCGGTGAGGCGGCCGTCCTGATGGAGGAATTCTTTCGGCACCAGGAAATTATGGATCGGGATGCCCTCCCGTGCCGCGTCCTCCTTTTCCCACGGCGAGGCCTTCATCTCGTCATAGCCGGACCGGACCACCACCTTGACGTCCTCGCCGCCGAGGCGGCGCGCGGAGCGGCAGCAGTCCATCGCGGTGTTGCCGCCGCCGAGCACGATCACGCGCTTGCCGATGGAGTGGATGTGATCGAACGAGACGTTGGACAGCCAGTCGATGCCGATATGGATGTTGGCGGCGGCTTCCTTGCGCCCCGGAATGTCGAGGTCGCGGCCGCGCGGCGCGCCGGAGCCGACCACGACGGCGTCATAGCCCTCGTCCAGCAGCGCCTTCATGCTGTCGATGCGGGTGCCGCCGCGGAATTCGACGCCGAGATCGAGGATGTAGCCGGTCTCCTCGTCGATCACGCTGTCGGGCAGGCGAAACTTCGGAATCTGCGTGCGCATCATGCCGCCGGCACGCGGATCGCTGTCGAAAACCACGCACTCATAGCCGAGCGGCGCGAGGTCTCGCGCGGCCGTGAGCGAGGCGGGGCCGGCGCCGACCAGCGCGACGCGCTTGCCGTTTTTCTTGCCGGCGGGCTTCGGCAGCCGTTCTCTGATGTCGTCCTTGTAGTCGGCGGCGACGCGCTTGAGGCGGCAGATCGCGACCGGCTCATGCTCGACGCGGTCGCGGCGGCAGGCCGGCTCGCACGGCCGATCGCAGGTGCGGCCGAGAATCCCCGGGAAGACGTTGGACTTCCAGTTGATCAGATAGGCGTCGCTGTAGCGGCCAGCGGCGATCAGACGAATATACTCGGGGACCGGCGTATGCGCCGGACACGCCCACTGGCAATCGACCACCTTGTGAAAATAGTCGGGCTTAGAAATATCGGTCGGCTTCATTCCCATCCCAATCCGCGCGGAAAACTGGCAGTGACGCGCGGTTTTTCGCAGCCTTTGCGAGCGCTCGTTGCTGGCGGCGCTCTTGACATTTCCTCGGTCGGATCATGACCTTAGAATTATAATAATACAATATTCATCGCAGCAGGGTTGCAAAGGCATTTTCGCGTGATCGCATGCGCCCGCGCGTCGCACTTCTGCATGCGCAGGCTTCAGTGCATTGCAGCATAAACCATTCGTGATGATGCAAAACAGCAGCGGAGTCGTCATCCGGAGGTGCGACACGCGAAGCGGGGAGCCTCGAAGGATAGCGCATTACCGAGCAAGAACGATGCGGTGCATGGCCGTCGCCCTTCGAGCGGCGCTGAAGAAGCGGCCGTCTCAGGGGGACGGCGCATCGCGGCGTCTCGCGACGATAGTGCGATATTCCCGGTCAGGCTCTGAGGACTCAGCCGCCGGTGAGATCGGCCGTGGCCTTGATCACGGCGTGGCGGATGCCTGCATCGTAAAGCGAATGACCGGCTCCCTCGACGATGCGCAGCTCCGCCTTGGGCCAGCGGGCAGCGAGCGCATAGGCCGTGGAGGGCGGGCACAGCAGGTCGTAGCGGCCCTGCACGATGATGCCGGGGATGCCGGCGAGGCGGCCGGCATTCGCCATCAGCTGTCCGGGCGCAAGGAAGCAATCGTTCTGAAAGTAATGCGCTTCCATCGCAGGCGTGGCCGGCATCGCCTGCGATGCCTGCAGCGCCGCGAGGTCGAGCCGGGTCTGCCGGGGCCGGATTTCCGAGAGGATGCGCTCGGTGTCATGCCAGGCTCGCGTCGCCGGGCCATGGATCGCCGGATCGGGATCGAGGATGCGGCGCCAGTAGGCGTCGAGCGGCGCGCGCCGCTCCTCGGCCGATAGCAGGCTCAGGAAATCGTCGGACAGGCCGGGATGGAAGCGCGGCAGATTCTCCAGGAAGGCCGCGGCGAGTTCAGCACGGGTGCCGAGGAATGTCGCCCGCAGCACGAGGCCGCTGACATGTTGCGGATAGGCCTGCGCGTAAGCGAGCGCCAGCGTTGCGCCCCAGGAGCCGCCGCTCACCAGCCAGCGCGCGATGCCGAGCGTCTCGCGGATGGTTTCCATGTCGGCGATGAGGTGCGGCAGCGTGTTGGCGATGCGGCTGCCCTTCGGGCGGCTGCGGCCGGCGCCGCGCTGATCGAACAGCACGGCGTGGGTGCGCGCCGGGTCGAACAGCTTGCGGTGGTCGGGCTGGCAGCCGCTGCCGGGACCGCCGTGAAGATAGATCGCCGGGATGCCGTCGGGATTGCCGATGGTCTCGACATAGATCTGATGGCCGTCGCCGACCTCCAGCATCCGCGTGGTGAGCGGCGCGAATGGATCGGCCGACGTATCGGAGCGCGGGCCGCCGGCGTCAGGCGTCATGGCCGGAATCCGCCTCGGGCGTGCCGCCCTTGAAGTTGCGATAGATGAAGCGGTCGGCGTCGCCGTCCGCCTCGCGCTGCGCCGTGCTGAAGATCTGCTCATGCAGCGGCGACAGCGTGCAGGCCGGATCGGTCGCCGCGGCGTTGCCGGTGAGGGCGAAGGCCTGGCAGCGGCAGCCGCCGAAATCTATCTCGCGGAAATCGCAGCTCCGGCACGGCTCGGGCATCCAGGTGGTGCCGCGATAGCGGTTCAGCGCCTCGGAGTGATGCCAGATCCAGGCGATCGAATGGTTGCCGCGCACCGACTCGAAGTCGAGGCCGGTGATGGTTTCGGCGGCATGGCACGGCAGCACCTTTCCGGCCGGAGAGATGTTGAAGAACTGCCGCCCCCAGCCGCCCATGCATTTCTTCGGCCGCAGCGCGTAATAGTCCGGCACCACATAGTCGATGGCGAGGATGCCTTTGAGACGGGTCTGCGCCTCCTCGACCAGGCGGCTGGCCTCCTCGATCTGCTGCAGCGTCGGCATCAGCGCCGCGCGGTTCTTCAGCGCCCAGCCGTAATACTGCACATTGGCGATCTCGAGCCGATCGGCGTCGAAGTCGATGGCCATCTGGATGATGTCCGGCAACTGGTGCAGGTTCTGGCGGTGCATCACCGCATTGACCGTGAGGGGCAGGTCGAGTTCGCGGGCCCATCGCGCCACCGCGATCTTCTTTTCATGGGCATGGGCAAGGCCGGCGACGCGATCGGCGACACCCGGCTCGCTGCCCTGAAAGCTGATCTGGATGTGGCACAGGCCCGCATCGGACAGCGCCTGCAGCCGCTCGCGGCTCAGCAGCACGGCGGAGGTGATCAGGTTGGAGTAAAGGCCGACATCGCTTGCGTGCTGCACCAGCTCGACCAGGTCCTTGCGCGCGGCGGGTTCGCCACCCGAAAAGTGAATCTGCAGCACGCCGATCTCGGCGAGTTCGCTCAAGACTCGCTTCCACTCGTCGGTGGAGAGTTCGCTGCCGGCGCGCTCGAGGTCGAGCGGGTTGGAGCAGTAGGGGCATTGCAGCGGGCAGCGATGCGTCAGCTCCGCGAGCACGGCGAGCGGAATGCCGAAGGTCTCCCTGGCCGCCCCGCGTGCCTCAAGCGCGGCGAGGCTGTCGACGGCCTCCGCCGCTGCCGGCGTCGCGCTGGCCGGGGAGAGGGTCATGACCCGCCATCCTTGGCTGCAGTCAGAAACCCCTTGTCGGCAAGGTCCTGCAGCATGGCGGTGACATCGCGTGCGATCTCCTCGCGCGGCGCCGCATATTTTGCCGCGAGCTGATCGACGATGGCGCCGACGCTGCGCCGCCCGTCGCAGAGCTGAAGAATCTCCACGGCGATGTCGTCCGGCGCCAGCACGCGCTCCGGGGCGAGGATGACCCAGCGCTGGCGGGTCTCGTCGAATTTCAGCCGGGCGTGGCGCGGCAGCACGGGTCGCGTGTCCTCGGCGACCGTGATGCGGCGTGCGCGCGGCGCCGGCTCGGGCGAAGGGGGACTGGATCGCATCTCGGAAGCCATGGACGCGCCTCGGCTGGGCTACGGCGTTCGGGGCATGAAAGCGCCCGGCGGAACGTGACCGTCGACATAGGCATGATACAGCGCATCGAGCTGAACCCAAAGCACGTTGGTTTTGAAGATCAGCGCGTTGCAGACAGCGAGCCGCGCTTCCGGGGTGGCGGCATGCGCCTTGACGAAGTCGAGCGCGAAATGGGCGTCGCGCGGCGCCTGATCCAGCCGCCGCTTGAAATAGCTCATGATCTCCGGATTGACGAAATCGTAATGCGCCAGCATGCCGGAAATCCGCTCCTCGTGCAGGTTCGGGGCGAACAGTTCCGTGAGCGAGGAGGCGACGGCCTCCAGCGGCGAGCGGTCGCGGACGAAATGCACATAGGCATCGACGGCGAAACGGGTCGCCGGCAGGATGCCCTCGGCGGATTCGACGTAAGCGGTGTCGAGGCCGAGGCCTTCGGTCAGCTTCAGCCAGCGCTCGATCCCGCCCTCGGCGCCGATGTCGCCGTCGTGATCCTCGATCCGGTGCCGCCATGCAACCCGAATATCGCGGTCGCGGAAGCGCGAGATCACCACCGCATCCTTGATGGGGATCGTGCTCTGGTAATAGTAGCGGTTCAGCGCCCAGGCCTGCACCTGCCCCTTGTTCAGCTTGCCGCCATGCAGCATCCGATGAAACGGATGCAGGTTGTGGTAGCGCGTCGCGCCGATCCGGCGCAGCGCGGCTTCGAGCGCCTCGGCGCTTTCCAGGGGCGCATCCGGGATCAGCGAAAAGGCGGTCATCTCGGTCACAGCGTGATCTCCGTGCCGTCGGACGGGATGTCCCAGCCGGCCTGTTCGACCAGCCTGCGCTCGTCCGAGCCCGGCATCAGGGCCGGATTGGAATTATTGATATGCAGGAAGACCTTGCGCGCGATGCCGAGATCGGCCAGCGCCGCAATGGCGCCATCCGCGCCGGACATCGCGATGTGGCCCATCGCCTGGCCGGTGCGGGTGCCGAGCCCGGCCGCGATCAGTTCATCGTCGCGCCACACCGTGCCGTCGAAGAACACGAGCGGAGCGCCGCGAATCCGCCGCGCGAGCTCGGGCGTGACCCGCGCGCAGGCGGCGAGATGGAAGACATGCCGGCCGTTGGCCTTGTCGGTGATGCGCAGGCCGAGCGTGTCGCCATCGTCCTTTTCGTCTCCGGGATGCGCGCGGCCTTCGAGAAACCACGCCCGCTTGCCCGGCACCACGAATGGCAGCACTTCGAGGCCTGAGGGATTGCCGTCCGGCAGGCGCGGCTCGAACGCCTCGTCCACGGCGATCGGCTGCCGGATCACCCGTGTCGCGTCGAGGACGTTGAAGATGCTGTTGGCCGCGAGGATCGCCAGCACCTGCGGGTGTGCATAGATGGTGAAGGGCGATCCTTCGCGCAGCGACAGCAGCCCGGCGATCGCATCGACCTCGCCATTGGTGAGAATGACGCCGGCGATCGGGCTGTGCCGCAAGCGGCCCTCCGCGGGGTGCAGCCACGGCGTGTCGTTGATCTGCTGGCGGATATCCGGCGAGGCGTTGATCAGAAACCAGTGAACATCATCAATGCTGACCGCGAGCGAGCATTGCGTGCGCGTCAGCTCCGGATGTGATGTCCGCGCGGCGCGGCACACCGCGCAGCCGCAATTCCATTGCGGTATGCCACCGCCTGCCGCGGCGCCGAGAACGATCAGACGAAGCATGGAATCGCTCTCGCGCTCGACAGGCCGGTGCGGCGCGGCCTATTTGCGGACCGCGCAGGCGTACATGTTGATCTCCATGCCCACCGGCACTTCAACGATCTTCGGTGCTTTCCAGGCCATTTAAGTCTCCTGCGTCACGGCACGATTGCCAGTGCGGGCAGTCTACGACGTTTTCGACCGAAGGCCATCGGAAAAACATGCATGCAAAGGGCCTATGCGGCGATGCAGCATCGCTGGCGGGATGGCCATGCGGAACGGCATGATGGCAATCCGAAGAAAAACGCCGTAACGCTTGAGCGGCGGCACATGACAGACCGCGACCAAGACATGTGAGATCGACGAAGGAGCAGATTGATGGATAACCTCTGGCGTCTTCCGGCCACCGAACTGGCCTCGCTCGTCCGTGCGCGGAAAGTGTCGGCCGTGGAGGCGGCGACGTCCGCGCTGCAGCGCCTCGAGGCCGTCAATCCGAAGATCAACGCGGTGGTCGATCATCGGCCGGACGAGGTGCTGGCGGAAGCCGGGGCGATCGACAAGAGGATCGCGGGCGGTGAGGATCCCGGCGTGCTGGCCGGAGTGCCGGTCACCATCAAGGTCAATGTCGATCAGGCCGGGTTCGCCACCACCAACGGCATTCGCGCACAGCGCGATCACATCGCCCGCGAGGACAATCCGGTGGTGGCGAACCTGCGCCGCGCCGGCGCGGTGGTGCTCGGCCGCACCAACACGCCGGCTTTCTCCTATCGCTGGTTCACCAACAATCAGCTTCACGGCCACACGAAAAATCCGTGCGATCCCGGCCGCACCCCCGGCGGCTCTTCCGGCGGCGCCGGATCGGCGACCGCCGCCGGCATCGGCCATATCGGCCATGGCACCGACATTGCCGGTTCGGTGCGCTATCCTGCCTATGCCTGCGGCATCCATGGTCTCCGGCCGACCCTGGGACGCGTCGCCGCGCACAACCCGTCGCTGCCCGAGCGGCCGCTGTGCCCGCAGATCTCCGCCGTATCCGGGCCGTTGGCGCGGACCATCGGCGATCTCAGGATCGCGCTTGCAGCGATGGCGCAGCAGAACCTGCGCGACCCGTGGTGGGTTCCGGCGCCGCTCGAGGGGCCGCCGATGCCGCGTCGGGCGGCGCTGAGCCTGCGGCCGGACGGCCTCGAGACCGCACCCGAGGTGGTCACCGCCGTGAAGGATGCGGCGCAACGGCTGGAGCGGGCGGGCTGGACCGTTGAGGAGGTCGAGACGCCGCCGCTCGCGGAGGCGGCCGATCTGCAGCGCAAGTTCTGGCTCGGCGACGGCTTCGAGGCGATGTTGGCGGCGGCGGAGCAGGAGGGCGATCCCGGCGCGCTGGCCTGCCTGCGCGGCAGCCGCGACAAGGTTTATCCGCTGGATGCGGCGACCTTCTCGAGCATTTTGCAGCGGCGCGCGGCGCTGACGCGGGACTGGCAACTGTTCCTCTCCGAATATCCGGTGCTGCTGATGCCGGTATCGGGAGAGCTGCCGTTCGAGGACCAGCTCGATCTGAAGGACGATGCCTCTTTCGCGCGGGTGTGGCGGGCGCAGATCCCGCAGGTCGGCATTCCTTTCATGGGACTGCCGGCGCTGACGGTCTCGACCGGGCTGGTCGGTCGCATTCCGGTTGGCGTGCAACTGGTGGCCGGCCGCTATCGCGAGGATCTCTGCCTCCTGGCCGGTGAGGCGATCGAGGCGGGCGGCACGCCGCCGGCGCCGGTCGATCCTGTCGATTGAGCCGCCGGGATGACCCGCGTCACCGATTTTTCCGCCCGCGCGCTCGATGGCCGCGATGTCTCGCTGAAGGCGTTCGACGGCATGGTGCTGCTGATCGTCAACACCGCCAGCGCCTGCGGCTTCACCCCGCAATACAAGGGGCTCGAGGAGCTTCATCGCCGCTTCGCGTCCCGCGGCTTTGCCGTGCTGGGCTTTCCCTGCAATCAGTTCGGGAATCAGGAGCCGGGCGATTCCGCGCAGATCGCGACCTTCTGTGAGCGCAACTACGGCGTGACCTTTCCGATGTTCGAGAAGATCGACGTCAACGGCGAAACCGCGCACCCGTTGTACAAATTCCTGAAAAGTGAGAAATCGGGGCTGCTCGGCGCATCGATCAAGTGGAATTTCACCAAGTTCCTGGTCGATCGCTCGGGCCAGGTGGTGGCGCGTCACGCACCGACCACCCGACCGGAAACCTTGGCCAGGGATATCGAGGCACAGCTTTGAACGAGAAAACCCCGTCCGCGGATCGGCTGCCCGACCGCTTGTCGACCGACCCGCACAGCCCTTATTACGACGCGGAGCTGCTGTCGCGTGATATCGGCATCCGCTTCAAAGGCGTCGAGAAAACCAACGTCGAGGAGTATTGCGTGAGCGAGGGATGGATCCGTGTTCCCGCCGGCAATGCCAAAGACCGCCACGGCAATCCCTTGACCATCAAGCTCAGCGGCACCGTCGAGCCCTATTTCCGCGATGCCGGCCGCTGACATCGCGGCCTGTTCCGGTTCGGGGCCAGGTCCCCTTCGGCGGGCCACGCAACGCGCCTTTCGAGGTGCAACGAGGCCTCGCGGACGGCCGTCCGATATGGTTTAATCCTAAAATAATTCGGGTTGCGCCGGCGGCGCGGATTGCAATGCGCGGCAAACATCGCAAACTGTCGAGCGGCATGGAGCGACCTTGCCGCAAGGGGGATGAATGCAGGATGCCTCATCGCGGATGCACGAAGACGTCGCGGCCCGGTCTGCGGCGGCATCCGCGCGCCGGCCGGCGATGATCGAGATCGATCGCGTCTCGAAACGGTTCGAAACTTCTGGGCGCAAGAGCCATCTCGCGCTGTCCGACATCAGCCTCACGGTCGGCGATGGCGCCTTCGTCTCCATTCTCGGGCCGTCGGGATGCGGCAAATCGACCTTGCTCTACATCGTCGGCGGCTTTGTGGCCCCAAGCGAAGGGATCGCGAAGGTGAGAGGCGCGGCGATCACCGGGCCGGGGCCGGACCGCGGCCCGGTGTTCCAGGAATTCGCGTTGTTTCCCTGGAAGACCGTGCTCGGCAATGTGATGTATGGCCTGCGCCAGCAGGGCGTGGCGCGGAGCGAAGCGGAGGCGCAGAGCCGCCGCCTGATCACGATGGTGGGCCTCAAGGGCTATGAAGCCTTCTATCCGAAGGAATTGTCCGGCGGCATGAAGCAGCGCGTCGCCATCGCGCGCACGCTGGCCTATCGCCCGTCGGTGCTGCTGATGGACGAGCCGTTCGGCGCGCTGGACGCGCATACGCGCACGCGGCTGCAGAACGATCTTCTGGAGATATGGGAGCGTGACCGCAAGACCGTGCTGTTCGTCACCCATGCGGTGGACGAGGCGGTGTTCCTCTCCGACAAGGTGGTGGTGATGACGCGCTCGCCGGGGCGGATCAAGGCGATGATCGATATCGATCTGCCGCGGCCGCGCCGCCGCGCCGAGCTGCTGCTCAACGCCCGCTACCAGAAATATGTCGTCGACATCGAGCGTCTGATCGACAACGGCCGTGACGGCATGGAGCCGCCGTGACATTGCCCCGCCGCATCGTGGCGTGGCTGTCGCCGCTGCTCGCCTGCCTCGGCCTGCTGGCGGTCTGGCAGGTGGCGGCGATGCTGCTCGCAACCGAAAGCGTTCCCACCGCATGGCAGGCGATCCGCACGGTGCCTGAGATTCTCGGCGATCCGGAGCAGCTCGGCAACATCCTCGATTCGATCCGCCGCATGGTGATCGGGCTCGCGCTTGCGGTGGCGGTTTCGATTCCGCTCGGTCTCGCGATGGGGCGCAGCGCGCGCGTCGCCGCCTTCTTCAATCCGCTGCTGATGATGATCTATCCGGTGCCGAAGGCGGCCCTGATGCCGATCATCATGCTCTGGCTCGGGGTCGGCGATGCGTCGAAGTCGCTGGTGATTTTTCTCGGCGTCAGCCTGCCGGTGATCTATCACAGCTTTCAGGGCGCGAGGGCGGTGGAGGAAAAGATGCTGTGGTCGGGCGCGGCGATGGGGCTTTCCGGCATTGCGCGCATGATCCGCATCGTGCTGCCGGCGGCCTTGCCGGAAATTCTCACCGGTTGCCGCACCGGCCTGGTGCTGGCGCTGATCACCATGGTGACCAGCGAGATGATCGCGCGGCAATCCGGCGCGGGCAACATCCTGTTCAACGCCATGGACATGGCGCAGTACGACACCGTGTTCGCGATGATCATCATCATCGGCGCGCTCGGCATCGCGCTTGACGCCGCATTCGACCGGTTGCGCCGGCGTCTGGTGAGATGGGCCGAGCCGCATCAGGAAATCCTGCTGGGGGCGTCATGAACGCGCCGCGTCTCACCACCGTTCTGATGGGAGCGGCGCCGATCCTGCTAGTGCTTCTGTTCTGGCAGGGGCTGTGCAGCTTCGGCTACGCGCCGCCGGCGCTGCTGCCGCCGCCCGGCCGGGTGCTGCTGCGGCTGGTCGAGCAGCTCGGCGACAGCGGCTTTCGCGACGATATCGTCGCGACGCTGTGGCGGCTGTTTGCCGGCTTTGTCATCGCGGTGGTGCTCGGGGTGGGCATCGGGCTTGCCGCCGCGGTGATGCCCGCCGTCAACGCCGTCGTGCGTCCGCTGGTGCAGGTGCTGGCGCCGCTGCCCAAGGTCGCGCTCTATCCGGCGCTGATCATTCTGTTCGGCTTCGACCATGCGGCGAAGATCACGCTGGTCGCGGCCGACGCGCTGTTTCCGATTCTGCTCTCCACCTATTACGGGGCTTCGATGGTGGAGCAGAAGCTGGTGTGGTCGGCACGCGCGGCGGGCACGCCGCGGCCCCAGCTGCTGCTCAAGGTGATCCTGCCGGCGGCGCTGCCCTCGATCCTCACCGGCTGCCGCATCGGGCTGGTGATTTCCTGCATCGTCGTGTTCCTCGCCGAGATGATCTCGTCCACCGACGGGCTGGGCCATCTGCTGGTCGGCGCCGCGCGCACGTTCCAGACCGTGGACATGTTCGTGCCGCTGATCACCATCTCGCTGCTGGGCCTGATCCTCAACGGGCTGCTTTACAGCCTGCGCAAATATCTGCTGCGCGGCTTCCCCGAGGTGTGAGGGGCCGGTTTTCCGCTTGGCCGCCATCCTTCGAGGCTCGCTTCGCTCGCACCTCAGGATGACGCTTTCGAGGTTCGGGCTCTGCTTCGCACCTAAGGATGACGCCTTCGAGGCTCGGGTTCTGCCTCGCGCCTCAGGACGAGATCCCTTCCGTTGACCTGCCCTTTCTACGCCGTCATCCTGAGGTGCGAGCGGCAACGCCGCGAGCCTCGAAGGATCGATTAATATAGCTACTGCTTCGCTTCGCCCGCAATGACGGCGACGGACGGGCCGGCGAGCCGCCCTACGACAGCCGCAAGTCCAGCAGCCGCCGTCCTTCGGTCTTGAGCAGCTTCTTCACCGCGCCCGAGGCGACGACATCGTCATCGTTGGCATAGGCCTCGTGGTTCTTCTCGATGTCTTCGAGACGGTAGAGATAGTTCACCATGATGCCGGCGGATTCCCGCAAACCCTTGGTCGAAACGTCGCCGAGCCAGTTGATCTGTTCCAGCCGGGCGCCGTTGCCGAGATGGAAGCGCGCCACCGG
>Ga0180222_1000183_pt1 | contig 111365 bp, 119 predicted proteins | sample eDN5th37CKraftOP_FD_151336 | JGI IMG/M metagenome (GOLD analysis project Ga0180222, IMG submission 151336) | Enriched Organic Plus compost microbial communities from Emeryville, California, USA - eDNA 5th pass 37_C Kraft OP (version 2) (version 2) ... | reverse complement strand
GCGGTCGCATTCACTTTCCACATCCTGGGGATGTCCGATCGACAGTCCATGTGCGAAGCCATACCAGCCAGGTACCTGCCCCCTCTTGCGCGCAGCCAGCCGCAGGACGGCAGCGATCTTCCCGCCCAACACGCTGTTGGCAGCCGCAATGGCCGGCCAGCGTTCCGCCATGCGGGCGACGAACTGGCGCTCGATGAAATCCTCGGGATCACGGATGGAGAGACCGAGCTGGTAGATGTCCTGATAGAACCGCCTGCAGTCGGCAATAGCGTCAGGCTCCAGCAAGAAGCGGAGCCATGGCGCGACGTCCTCGGCCGGAGCTGGACGGCTTCGGTACTCCTCGATCAGGCGAGCCTCCTCGCCTGTCTTCCACCCTCTTTCCTTGGAGATGGCCATGATGCGCAGCGCGTCGATCTTCATCACAGGTACTCCTCTTCGCCGTCGATGTAGCGCCAGAGGCGCTTGAGAAGGCCGTCCAGGTCGTCTTCCGAGAGCGTGTAGCAGCCGACCCGGTAGCGGTCGTAGCAGCCCCCACCGACGACGTACCGGACAGTGAGGGTGACCAGGCGATCGCCAGTATACTGCCAGCTCTTGATGGCAGGGACCACGATGCCGCGCATGTCGTGGACGTTGACCGCCGGGTCGAGCGTCAGCAATATTTCGCGGCATGTTTCGAACGTCAGGGCCACAACCTCCGGCTCGGCGGCTGCCTGTGCAGGCTGGGCTGCCGGGACTTCCGGAACCTCGGCCTTCCTCGACGACGAGGCCGAGGTTTTCTTCTGCCGCTTGCCGAAGTCGATGCGGTCGTAGCGCGCCTTCTCGGCCGCGCGCTCGGCTTCGAGGAACGTCTCGCGGTCTTTCGTGCGGCGGGCCGCGAGGTCAGGCTCCGCCGCTTCTTCGCCGAGGAAACCCCAGGCAGCCGCGTCCGCGCCCCTTGCCGCGATCTCGGACAGCAGACTATCGCCACGGTAGCGACGGGTCGCGTAGCCGTCCGAAAGCGGCTCCCCGGTCAGCGCCTCGTTGAGCGCCAGCTGCCAGAAATCGGCGAGCTGCCGATTGATCATGCCCAGTGCCTTGCCGAACGTCACCGCCGCGCGTCGCCATGTCCGGCTCTCAACCCTGTACTCGGCGACGTCCTTCGCTCCGACCCTGACCCGATCCTTGCAGGGGTCGAAGGTCATCGGCACGGTGTGATGCGCCGGCGGCGCGACGCGGATCGTGAAGTCGACGCCGCGCAACGCGTTGCCGCGTCCGCCATGGTCGAGTCTCACGTCGAGCGAAAAAGCCCTGACGTCCCGAAAGTCGTGGCCAAGTTTGTCTAGGACGCGGTCCTTCAGCTTGCCGCCGTGCACCCTGCCGTCTCGGCCGACGGGGAAGCCGACCCAGGCGGCGATCTCGTCCGGGGTGGCCCTGATGGTGACGGCGTTACTCTCGCCCGCCTTCCACGGCGACTGGCGCGCCAGCAGCGCGAAACGCTTGTAGAGACGGCTGGAGAATTTTGACTTCATCCTCGGGAAAGCGGTGAGCTCGACGTAGGCGTAGCCGCTGCGCTGGTCGCGCATCAGCTCCCGAAGCGGCTCAGGAAGGCGGTAGCGGATCGTGTCGGAGTCCGGACCGACCTCGATCCACCCCTCCAGAAACGGCACATCTTCGTAACGCCTGCCGCCGGGATGGCCGTATGACACGGTGGTCGTCTTGAGCCGCGCAAGCGAGGCCCGGACGTCGCTGCGCTCGACGCGGCTGCCGAGACAGACGATCGCCTCCGCCATCTCCATCGAGTGCATGTCCGCCGACATCGACGGGTCGCTCTCGTAGGCGCGAGAGACGAGGACTTGGTGCAACGCCTCGTCGTCAGCGGTCAGCCTGTCGCGACCGCTGAAAGCGACTTCCGACAGCATCTCCGACGGACGCGGAGACTCCGGCGCGATCGTCTCAAAACTCTTGCGGCTCGCCAGCGCCCTGCCGAGGTCACCACGCGCGCCGGGGACGAACGGCCTGAACGGACGGGCTGCCGGAATCTTGGTCTTGGGTTGGTGAAGCATGAAAGACCCCCTGCGTTCTTGTCTTGTTCATTTGAGGGTTCGGGGATCTCTTGCTGACGTCAAGCGATTTCGTCCCACAAAATTTCGCTAAGGGACGAAATCGCTTTGTCCCGTCCCCACGGAGCATGGGACAAAAGGAAATTCCTTTGCGAAATCAATGTTCTGTCCCATGCCAGATGTAGGTTGGACAAAATGAAATGCAGGTTCGCAGGGAAAACTTACGGAAATTGGGACAAAATGGATTCTTGAGGCGTGGCCAACTTACGGAAATTGGGACAAAACAATTGTTGACCGTATCGCGGCCAGCAAGGCTTTTGGAAGGATTCGCAGGGCCGATTTCCCGACAATACTAAGCAGAAGATTTTCGACTTCGTTATCCGGTGCAGATTCGGGCCGGGCCTGACGGCCGTATCGGAGTCGTCTGCCGACGGCGCTGACGTCTTCGTCTCGCTCCCGTGAAGGCTCCAGGCGCGGATGAATCCGGCTCCCCGTAGGGCCGTGCCGTCGACGTGTGCCTTCGGCAAAGAAGAACCGGGGGTGGGTCCTTCGGACAGAGGCTTTGGCCGAGCATATCAGAAGGGGCAGTGCCAGTCCTGCACCGTTGCAGACGGAGTCGTGTCCCCGCACTGAGGATTCGAATCCTTCACGCCGTAGGCTGGCTGGGCTCCGCCGGATGGGTGTCCGGCTCCGTAAAGGATTCACGTCAACGCTCGCCGACAGGCGTCCTGGCGAAGCCTTTGCATGGAGCAGAAATTTTTGCGTTTTAACCTGTGAAAATCTTGTTTTAGGCTCGCCGACGTCAAAACCTGTTTGCAGGCGCTGGTGCCGACGGGAGACGACGATGACTGACATGACGCAGGACAAGGCGATGATGCGGCTCTACGAGCATCTGACTACGGCGAAGCGGCCGGGGACGAAGTTCGTCGGGCTGGGCGAGGACGAGCGCCGGGCCTACATGCGCGAGGCGATGCGCAAGAGCCGTGCGAGGAAGCGGGAGGCTGCCGCAGCCGGAAGGCTCGAGGCGGACAAAGCGACGATCCGCGACGTGCTGGCCGACGCGGCTATCATGCTCGTCGCGACGGGCGGGCCCGGGTCAAAAGAGATCCTCGCGGCCATCGGCAGGGCGTTCGGCGCAGACCGCCCCGGCGTGCCGTTCAGTGTCGCCGCCGACTGCCGGACAGGGAAGATCCGGCCGAAGCTCCTCATCAAGGCGTAGGCACGGCATCTCAATTTGCTTTGACGTGCGGCCCTCGTCCCCGAGGGCCGTTTCGTTTGTGGCTTTCAAGGCCCCGGCACAATCTCGTTGTGACGGGTGATGGAGACGAAGATGCCAAGGAAGGCCAGCGGGAGGCATGAGCAGCAGAGGGAGCGCACGCGGCGCTACCGCCAGCGCTTGCGGTCGGCTGGCGTTCCGGAAGCCGACGCTGTCGACATGGCTGTCTGCGGTGCGGTGTCCGCCTTCGTGGAGCAGGTGCGACGCGAAGCGGAGCGTGCCCGGGAGGCCCAGCGTGATCGCTGCGAGGCGCTACGGCTGCAGGTCTATCTGAACGTCCTCGACGAGGGACGGCACGAAGCCCCTCTGGCGGAACTGAAGACTCCGGTCGAGGCTCCCGCGCCTGCGCCGCTGGACCCGCGCGACGTCGCTCAGCGCATCCTCAAGGGCGCGGTCGGCATCCTCGTAGACGGCGGCTACAATCCAGTGGAGGCCCGGCGCATCGTCATCCGCAGGCTCGGCCGCGGTGGCGACACGCAGCAGCTGGACAAGTTGATCTCCGCGTCCCGCATCTCGATCCGCCCGAAAGCGTCACGGGGTCGCGCTCGATGATTCTTCTGGCCCCATTACTCCCTGAAACGGAATCGAAAGTACCTGGATTCACGCCGTGACGCTGTTTGACCCGAAACTCTCTGCGGCTCTGGCGATCCTGCGGCACGTCGCGGCAGCCGACCCCGACCGGGCCACGCTGGCGAACGGCGTAGGCTTCGCGAAGTCCGACGTCGCCCTGGGGCACCGCCTCGCGACCGCGCACCCCTTAGCTTTTCGGGATCGAACGCTGCAGCAGCAGGCCATAGCCCTTGCGGCTCGCTACGCGGGTCAGGCCTCGCCGAGGCTGCAGGTTGCTGTCGGCAAGACCGACCAGCTCGACTTTTTCGGCTGATTTCTTTCGTTTGAAAGATGCATCAGCGGCTCTGACTTTTGAAGACAACGAAGGCCGACGGTGTTCCCGTGACGCTGGAGGTCCAGTGCGCCATTTCCATTCCGGACAGGGAGGTATGATGTCCGACACGACAAAGAAGCTCCGTGAGCTGGCCGAGGAAGAGCGGCAAATCGAGCAGCGCATCCGCGACGCGCTGAAGACCCAGGCTGCCCAGCCTGCCGCCTTCCATCCTGCGGACGTCCGACGTGACCGCCGCGCAGCGCCTGGGAGGACGCGATGAGCCGTGACGCAAGCCTGAGCGCCGTCGCGCTGCGGCTTCACAATCTCGAGCTGAAGGTCGGCGATGGCGGCGGCGGTGGCGGCGACGACTCTGCCGACTTCGACCGCTTCGTCCGCAATATCCTTGATCCCGAAGGGGCTACGAGCGTCGGCCCTGGCGAAACCGATCCGTCAAAGATGCTGAGCTACTACGACCTCGACGGGGGGACGTCCCTAGTCCGCTCCATCTTCGGCGTTAGCATGTGGGGTGACAACAGAGGCCCCTCATACGCCTTCCTGCGGTCGCTAGATGCTCCGTTCTACCAGCAGGTATTTCGCGACCTGGACGGGCGGTGGGAGGATACGGACAACGAAGAACTCTATCCTGGCCCGCTCGCCGAGGCCGCGTTCGGCAGCGATTCAAATGTGGTTAACGCTCTGAGGGACAACGCGACAAGCCTCGCCGATCTCCTGCTCGCGGGCACCCACTCCGCCTCGTTTGTAGAGCCCCTGACGGGAGGCCCTGAAGGATACGGAGCGCAGGGCTTCTTGCGCCTCACGCTGGGCTCGCCCGGCTACGTCTCGGCAATCCGGGAAGGCAGCATCCTTACGGGGCAGAGCCTGTGCGGAATCCTGTTCGGCAGCGAGGAGAGCCTGTCGGACTACCTCGGCGAGTTCCCGTTTGTTTCGATCCTCGATCGCATCGTCGCTCTCGAGAGCAAAGTTGCGACGCTCGAGGGACTTGTCGCCGACATCCTGTCGACACTTGCCAACCACGGCGCTCGCCTTTCCGCCGGAGGTCTCTGATGGAGACGCAGTTGGTTACCCGGGGCTACCTCGTCTTCGGCTTGATCCTGTCCGTCGGCGCGCTCGTTATCGCGCCCGGCCTCGGAGCCGCGGCGGCTGCCGTCGCCTACATGGGCTGGCTGCGGGAGTCCACGCTGCGCATGGCGACGCGCCAGCGTCTGATTCAGGCCGGACTGGAACTGGAGCGCGAGGCGGCACGCTACGCCGCGCTGCTCGCCGTCGTCGAGAAGGTCGACCTGCTGACGGTCGAATACAAAATGGCCGAAGACGACAGGGGGACGGTACACTGATGCTGACCCCGCGCGAAGTTCTCGAGGCATATGCAGGCGGCGACCACGTCTCGGGGACGGACCTTCGCGCGGCTTCGGCCTGGATGCTCGCCGCATGGGACGCTGTGATGGCCGCGGCTGCCGACACATGCATCCCCGACGGCCCGAAGCGCGAGGCGGCGCTTGAAGGCCTGATGCATGAGCTGATCCACTGGGACGCGGAGCTGTGCGACACCGAAGTTGACGTCAGCTGCGTAGCCGGGCTGCCTGCCCTCCTGTCGCGCCGGACGTCGGTGTCGCCGAAACCTTCGGGGCCGTCGTAACGTGCGTAAAAATTTCCCCTTGCCCCATTCCCGCCGGCGGATCAGCCTTGAAGTTCCTGTAGCACCTTCTTGCGATCTCCTGTTCCCGCGGAAGGCACCTGGCCCCGGCTCGAGCACCCTCGCCGGGGCCGATTTTTTCGGAGGGTTGTGATGGCGAAGAAGCTTAGTTTCGCTGAAGCCAGTTTTGACTTCGACTGGAAGGAGCTGCAGCGCGGCCTCGATGCTACGGGCCGCGACCTGTTCCCGATGGCTGCGGCGCGCTTCCTGAACAACATCGCCATCGACGCACGAAACCGGATGCGCGACGGACTCAACAAGGACTTCGACAAGCCCAACAACTTCACCCGCAACGCCTTCGAGATCGGCTGGGCGATGGCCCGGGACCGCGACGGCATGTTCGCCGAGGTGCGCGTCAAGGACGAGCAGGCCAAGTATCTTGCCTTCCAGGTCTTCGGCGGCGAGCGCGGGGCCGGAGACGCAGGCGCGGGCAAGTGGGACGTGTTCGCGCATTCGGACAAGCTGACCAAGCACGGCGGCGTTGACCGGGGTTACCTGAAGCGCCTCGGCCAGCGGAACCGCAAGGAGAAGCAGGACCGTGCGATGGTCCGCGCCCGCCGTCCGGAACTGAGGGCCCGGCGCATGTGGGACATGAACCAGTACTCGCCCGGCGAGCACCGGGAACTCACGTGGGTGCGCCATAGCAAGAACCGCCCCGGCATCTTCTTCGGCGAAGTCGACGGCCTCAAGGGATACTGGGAGCGGCCGAAGCTGACCAAGGCGGCGAAGAAGCGCCAGCGCGGCGTGGTCACCGTCAGGCCCGTCGGTAACAACCGCCCGAAGCTCCTGATGGCGATGAAGGACACGGTCACCTACAAGCCGCTGTTCCGCTACGACTTCTACGTCCGCGAGGCGTTCCGCGTGAAAGGCACTGCCTTCCATTGGGGCAAGGCCATGCAGCACGAACGGATCAAGCGCGCCGGCGAGACCGACCGACGCCAGGCCCGCGAGGCAAAGAAGGCGGCCAAGCTCTCCCGATAGGATCCCCGCCGGCGGAGCCAAGGATTCGTTCCTTGCAAGCCCAGAACTCAACCTTCCCCCAGACGCGAACACGCGCACAGGGGGAAGACACATGTCCAAGACACGTTATCACGAAGGACTGCCGGACGCGGTCAAGCTCGGCTGGAAGCTCGCCGATCGCGTGAAGCAGATCTCGAAGTGCCATTACATCGACAGCAGGGTCTCCCTACAGCGTTTCGTCAGCGAGTCGATCCTGTGGGCGCTCATCAAGACCGCTCCGCATCTCGATCCGGTAGTCAAAGGTGGGCTGCTGCATGACCAGCGCGCTCGTGCAACCGGAGACGGCGACGTGATGCTTCAGAAACCGCGCTCAGCCGTTGAGCTTTTCGGCGACGTGTCGGCAGCGGCGGCGCTCCTGCGCGAGCACGGCATCATGTGGTTCCCGGGTGACGTCAAGCCCATGTCGATGGGCGGCCGCGGCTCCGGCTTCAGGATCGACGTCGATGCGACGTTGGGGATCACCCGTGTGCGGACGCATCTCGACGTCTCATTCGGCGCGCTGCCTGAAGGCTCCGTCCGCAAGGAGTTCCGCTCGATGTTCAAGGCTCCGAGCTTCACGGCGTGGGCACAGCCTCTGGAGGCGCAAGTCGCTGACAAGCTGGCGGCCATCGTCACCATTGGCATGGAGAACACCCGGCTCAAGGACTACCGGGACCTCATTTTCCTGAAGCGCGCAGGGTTGTCCGACACCGCAATCGCCCGACACCTTTATGCGACGATGCGCGAGCGGAAGGCCGACATGGCGGCGCTCCTGCAGCCCGTTCCGGACGGCCTTTCGTTCGACTTCGTGGACTCCAGGACGTGGGACTGGCGCGGCTACGCGGCACCGCAAGCGGGTCTCTCGCTGAATTTTCTCGAAGTGGTATGCGACCTGCGGCACTGGTACGCCGACATCATGGACCGCTTCCACAGGCTGGCCGCCGCCGATCGTCTCGAACCTCGTCGCGGCATGCGCGCGCCAGGCATCGAAACCCCGGACGACGTCAACGTCTACGACCTCGCGGCCTACCGGATGGCGCGGTGAAGGAAATCCTGCCGGCGGTTTGCATCGGGTCGCCGGCAGCCACAGCATGGATAATGGGCAGCCTGATTTGACAGGCGGTTCCTGTCAGCTGTCGGCGCAAGACCTCGTGGAAGGAGCATCTTCACATGTCAAAACGCAATCGCATTCAGCACTCCCCCGAACCCGCTGTCGACGTCGCACCTGCGGACGAGGCAGCCCCCGTTCCGGAAGTGAGGGTGATCCGCCTCACGGACTACCTTGCGCTGCGCCGGGTCGAGAACGCCTCCGACCTGCGCATCAAAGAGGCCCTTTATTCGGCCATGGAACACGTCTGCGAGACGACTGTGGACTTTGTGATGGAGAAGCAGGCCGAGGGCTTCAGCGTGGACGAAATCCTGGAGCTCTACGAGCTGGTGTCGCCAGTCGTGCCGACGGTCGAGGTCCATGCCGACGGCAGGGTGATGGTGAAGATGGACGTCGAGATCGTCGAGAAGGAGACGGCATGATCATGATGGAGCTGACAACCGCAATCAAAATCGTCTGTGGGGTGCTAGCCGCAGCAGCTGCGGGATTCGTCCTTGGCTGGCTGTCGGCGAAGGACAGCCAGCCGGACATCACGCTCCCGCGCAACCGCCCACTGCCCAACAAGGGGTCGTCAGGCAGCCGCGATGCGCCGAGCCTCGAACTCATCATCCAGCGCGGACAGGATCGCCTGTATCGAAAGCCGGAGCTAGGGTCATGATCGGCACCCTCCTCCTTCTTGCCGGGCGATCCCTTCGGCACATCGCCGTCTGCATCACCGTGGTGGCTCTCGCCATCGCCTTGCTGGCAGTCGCCTTCCGCTGGCTAGGCATCCCGATCGGCCTCGCGATGGCCCTTCCGGAAGCGTCTCCGCGCTGTCACAATTGAAACTCCGGCCGGACATGGCATGATGCAACCGGGGAGTTCGAAATGGAAGGTCGGGGTCTTACCAACATATTGCTCGCGGTCATCGCGGGGGTTCTGCTCTTCGGCAAGGACGCGATGCTCGGCGGCCTGCAAGGCTTATTCGTCGTCGCCCTCGCGATCGGGGTTATCTGGCTGGTGCTGTGGGGGTTCGGAAAACTGCTTGCCTACATCTGGCAGGAGTGGAAGGACGCGAAGGACTGGACTCAGGCCGGGAGCGTTCTGTTCTTTATCGCCTTTTGCTTCGTCGGCCTCCCCATGCTCGCCTACGCGGCCCTGCTGTGGTTCGACGGGGTGGAGCGGCCCCTGAACGTTGCCCTGGACTCGTGGATCGGCACGGCGTGGATGGGTGTCGTCATCCTCCTCATGGGTGGCTTCGCCCTCGTCGGGCTGGGCAACGCCCTGCGCTGGCTCTCGGCACACACCGGCGAGGTCCCAGGCATCGTCGGCGATCGCCTGCGGGTGATCTTCTGGGGCTATCTCGAGTTCCTCGGCGGTCCGATAACCTTTCCCATCCGCGAGTGGCGTATCCGGGAAGAGGCGGGATCAGGCATCGCGGCGAAGATTGTGTCGGCTGCCTACGTGACCGTCATCGGCCTCGTCGTAGCGCTCATGACGGCATCGCTGACCGCTCTGGCGGGCTACGGTGTCCTGTCGGGCCTCGGAATTGTCAAGTGAGCTACTGCAGCACGCGCTGCGGAGCCGGCGGCAGCCTGCCGTCGATGATGCACCGCCGGAAGGCCACCTTGGCGAACTGGTAGGACTGGATTGCGTCCTCGGGCTTTACGCGGCCTCCGTAGTGGACGACGCTGCCGCGCTTGCCGTACATGTCGCGGATGACTTGATAGGCCCGGTCCCTGTCTGATTGGCCGTCGCCCACGTAGTCCGCCAGCGCCCTGCAGATCGCTTTGGTCTTCTCCCGTTCGCCGCCGAGGTCGAACAGCGCCTCGATCGCCGTCCAGACGAGAATGGTCCCCATCTCCAGCGTCGGGCTCCATTGCGCCTGGTCGTATATCGAGAACGCCCGGAAGAACCGCTCCTCGTGATATAGACGGGCTGCGACAGGCAGCGCCCCGCGCAGCCAGCGCAGGTCCTCCTCAGTGGCAGCCGCGCTGTTCGTGCGATACGGCCCGATCTGGTGCGTCGCGCTCTCGAACGGGATGGGCCACGGCTCGGGCGTGCTCTTCATCATGTCGAAGGACATTGCCGCCAGCACGGCCATCCGGACGGGCGAAGCCATCTGCAGGCGGAGCATCGCCGCCACCAGCCACGCCACTGCGGAAGGCGTAAGTCCGTCGAAGGCAGACACGTCGGTGATGGCGACCTGCGTCCTGCTCTTGAACGTGTAGCCGCCATTTACCGGAATCCACGGCCCCGGATGGGGCGCTTTCGGCTTGGGCGGCGGAGCGAAGGCGAGAAGCGACGTCCCGAACATGTCGACGAAGACGCTGCTCAGCGTGACGCCAAGGGCGGCCTCGAACCCGCTGTCAGGCAGCTCGATCCCGGTGAGGCAGCCGTAGAGCGGGAGTGCGTCAGGCCAGGCCTTCATTCAGTCGTCCCAGACTTCTTTGCCTTGGCCTTCTTCACGATCCGCTTGGCGCTGGCTGCTCCTTTGGTTCGCCACTTATCTTCCTTAAGGAAAGCAGCTTCAAGCGTTTCGCGCGGGTCGTAGCCGCTGTAGTCTGGCTGCCTGAGTTTGTATCGACTGCGCAGGTCACGCGCCAGATCGAGCGCCATCAGGCCCAGCTTCGCCCATTGATAACGACGCTCGACGAACCATTCGTCGTAGTCTGGCGGGCCTGAGATCACCTCGCCGACGAACGAAATGGTCTTCTGGGTGCTGGCGATTTCATTGGGCAGCGACAGGATACGATCCATGAGGTGCGGGTCAATGCTCTTCCAGTCGACGTCCTGCGGCAACTCGAGCGTCGGCGGCTTCTCCTCCGGGGTCAACTCGCCTTGCTGGTCGTAGAAGCCCTTGTCGTTGACCACCGCGACGGCGGCCATGACGAACGGGTCGAGCACGCAAGCCACACGCACCGCCAGATAGGTACCGTGCCGCTCCAACTCTTCCTTTCGGGCTGCCGCTTGCGTCTCCGCCTCCTGACGCAGCTGATAGCGGGTGACGAACCACGTGCCGATCGTCGTGACCAAAGCAGTCAGGCCGATGCCAGCAAGCGCCCATCCGAGTCCGAACTCCTCCATTCCGTCTCTCCGTGTGGGCCTTCAGAAGAGCCGCGCCTGCGCCAGCTCGGCTTCCGAGGGCGGATCGACGCGCAGCACTCCGAGCAGCTGCCATACGTGCCGCCGTTTCGCCTGGTTGCCGACAGCGAACAACATGCCCTTCGACGGGTACTCTTCGTTGAATTTGTGGTTCATCCAGTCCAGCGCTTCGGTTTCGGACATGCCAAGTTTCGAGCGGGCGTTGTAGAACATGGCGTGCGCTTCCCAGTCTCCATTGGCGAAGTCATGGGGCACGTCATCCTCGAACTTGAAACGGAACTCGAAGGGGGTCGGCTCAAGGGCGGCAAGCTCCTTGTCGAACAGCGACGTCTGCGCGGCTGCTCTCTCATACCCTTCTTTCTCAACTTGGATCTCTTCCGCGGACTTCCGTCGCCACCTGAACCGCGTGTTCTTTGGTCGGATCAGCGCCAGCGACTGTCCGCGCGCGACGGCTTCGTTGATGGACGGCAGCACATGCGGGTTCAGGAAGCTGGCATGTTTGGACTTCGCCAGCTTCCCGTCGCGTTCGAGACTTTCCTCGTGCACGCGACAGCTTTCGGAACGGTTGTCTCTGGAAGGGCGCGTGTGGCGGAATTTCACCCAGTCCCAACGGCCGAAACTGCTCTCGCCGGACAGGTGTCTGAAGCGCACCGGAAACAGGCGCTTCCATTGTCCCTGCGCAGTCATGCCCGCGCAGCAGACAGTCTCCCCATGCGTTTTACTGGGCTGTGGCAGCGCCTTCACCAGAATGACGACGCGGCAGTCTTGAGGCGTTACGGACATAGCGTTCGGGATCGTCTCCGTAGAGGTCGAAGACCTCGAAGCCGTTCACGTCAGCCATCACCTCCGCGACGATGGACCTGTGGCAGGTTACCGGGTCGCGCTCGAAGCACAGCAGGCACGTTGGCTTTTCCCCCGCCACCGCCAGCAGCTCCTTGAGGGACGACTGAGCGTCGTCGGAATCAAGGTGTGCAGAGTAAATAGCACGGAACTTGTCAAAGAGTCCTGCTCTCGCGGCCTCTCTACCCGGCTTTGGATCCCCAAGATCAATGAAGTGAAAGTATTCGATGCCCTCCGCCTCAAGACGAGCGGCCAATGACTTCTTGGAGAACCCTTTCTTGCGGGACAGGGCTACGGCACGGACGTCGGCCACGCGCTCAACGCCAACAGCCTTCAGGCTGGCGACGAAGCGGTCGATGTCCGTTCCTTCGTATCCAATTGTATAGACGACTCTCATGGCATTCCTTCTTCTGGCATCCCGAATACTTGCATTCGGAACTTGCGTCGACCTGAGAAGAGGCCGCACCTCGTCACAGATTGTTTCCCGGGCCGGGCTGGCCAAACTTCGCCGAAACGCGTGAACCCGGTCGTTCCGACAAGAGCGTCAACAAAATGTCGGGCATAAAGGGGTCATTCGTGCGCGAGATCGGGTCGGCCCGACCTGCGGCCCACGGAATTTTCGCCGGCGGTTTGCAATTCGCGTCGCGACGTCCAACCCTTGTGAGAGACAACAAGGAGGCGGCTTGATGGCCAAGTTACCACGCACAATTTCCCGCTGGGGGCTGCTGATGATCGGCGAGAGCGGTCCCATCATCTCCGGCTGCGAGGGCGTTGACCTTTATCGGACGTCGACGCCGCTCGTTCAGTTCGACGTCGCCTCACTCACGGGCGTGACGGCGGCTGGACGTCCATACCGCCTCGTCGGCTCGTCAGACCCGGGCTACGCAATGGCGGCTTTCCGGTCGCTCTGGAACCCCGGCGATGCTGTCGTCCGAGACGTCACGCCCGAGGAGGCAGCCGAACTGGCGCAGCGTAACGCGCCTGCCGTGCATACGCCGGAGGAGCAGGCTCGGGCCAGCGTCGAGAAGCTGCAGCACTACGCTTTCGAGATGCGACGTCACATGCGCCTCTACGGGCTCAATGAAGCGGAGGCCGCTAGCCGTGCCGGGCTGACGGAAGACCAGCTTGCAGGGATGCTTGAAGAGGACTTGGGGCGCATCTCCGGAGACGAGGCGGACGCCGCGTTCGTGAGGCTGATGGAAGCCAGCGGCGACGTGCTGGCTCATGCGAGGATAATCTGAATCTCTACAATAACTTTTCTACCATTACTTGCGTATATTGCCGCATTAGAAGCGTGAGGAGATCTGCACGTGAGAGGCCAATAGCGACGCGAAAACGCTGTCAGCTCTCCGAAGCGTGAACTGAAACGGCATGAACTCGACGGGGGTAGAAGACGTGACGAGTACGGACGAAGTCAACCGTTTGATTGGGCTCGGCCTGGATAAAGTAACGGCTATGGCCGTTGCCGCTGGAAAGCTCAATGAGACGTTCGAGGTGGCCCGCGCCCAGGAGAGACGCGATGTCGAACGTTGGTGCAAGGATATGAACAATATCCCGACCGACCTCGAGGCGGTTTGGGACACCGAGCCCTCGCGCATCTATCTTGCGTTTGACGGCGATAATCCTGAAGATCATCCTACGACAGACTTCACCTTGATCGAGGCGGATGTCTCCGAGGTTGATGGTATGCTGACCTACATCTCAAGCCGGGATCGGGGTCCGTGGGATGAACCGTTCAAGGCCAAGAGCTGTGGGATCGTGTACCGCTGGGTTAAGGGCCTTGGGGTCACGCCGCCCGTTTTGACCCAATATAAACAACAAATCCACATCGTCGGCGGCGTGCACCGCTTTCACCTTGCGAAGCACTACGGGACTACCCGCATGCCGTTCCTCGTCCGGAGGGCAGAACTCGCCACCGTAATGGGGCTGCTCCGCACGGCAACCACGATCGACAGCTGATTTCGATCTTGGGGGACCCTGAGGCCCCTGATGGAATGCGGGTAATTGGCGACCCCACCGTGTCGCTCGCTGCAAAAATTTTCTAGAGACGTCATCATCACCACTCCTTGCCGGCTTAGCCGCGAGCTTGAATGATGCAGGTGGCGCTCCGCCCAATGAATCCAACGTTTTCCGTTGGAGTTCACGGCATGGCGAGACGCACGAAGAAGTCGCAGGAGATGCTGGATTTGCTCTCCGGCGCAGAGGTTCCGGACAGCACACCCGACAAGGATTCAGCACCCGTGTCGGCCGCGCGGCGCGAGGCGGCGAAATCGCGCTACGTTAGCCTGAAGGAAGCGGCGTCGCTGCTCGACCGCGACCGCAACACGCTGACCAAGTGGCTCGACCAGGGCTGCCCTTATGTGGAGAAGGCCGACCGCGATCTCGGTCGGGCGTGGGTGCTCGACCTTGGCGAAGTCGTGCGCTGGATGGAGAAGCGTGCCGCCGACGCTGCCGCCGAGAAGCTGGGCGCAGCCGGCGACGGCGTGACCAGCGAGGACGAGGCCAAGCGCAGGCGCGCCGTGGCGCAGGCCATCATCGCCGAAGTGGAAGCCGCCGAGACGCTGCGCACCGTCGTTCGCATCTCCGCCGTCATCGACCGGGTGGCCTCCGACTACAATGAAATCAAGAGCCGCATGATGGCCGTGCCGGACGCGATCGCCGGGCGCGTCGAGCAGCGCGTCTCCGACAGCGTCCGCGCCATCGCCGACGAGCAGGTGCGCAATGCCCTTAAGGCGCTGAAGGCAGACCGGAGCCTGTCGCCTCCAGACGGAGAGTAGCCCCTTGTATCTCGACGAGGCGACATTCGGGCACCTCGACCTCGCGGACGGCCTCGCCGCCTTCCACGCGGCGATGGACGACCTGCGCGACACGGCGCTGCAGGAGCCTCCGTTCATGGACCCGGTGGTCTGGGCGAAGGAGAGCATCGAAATCCAGACGGGCTTCCGCAAGGGGCCGATGCAGATGACCGGGTTCCAGCGCCCCGTCGCGCATGCTGCCATGGACCCGCAGACCGACCAGATCACCGTGCTGAAGGGCGTTCAGGTCGGCTGGTCGACGTTCATGAAGGCGATGCTGTTCTACGGCGTGTCCTACCTCGCCCTGTCGGTCATCGTCACCCAGCCGACCGACGGCGACGCGGAAGGCTACTATAAGGACCAGATCGAGCCCCACTTCAGCGAGAAGTTCTTCGTCGGCATCCGACGAACCCCGAAGCGTGGCGAAGCGGCGGACACCTGGGACGAGCACCGCTTCCGGAACGGCGGCAAGCTCTACATGCGCGGGGCTGCCTCCGACGACGCGTTCCGACGCATCAGCGCTGAATGGCAAATGGCCGACGAAGCGGACGCCGAGGGATGGCAGTCGAAGGGCGAGAAGCGCACGCAGGGCGACAAGTTGGCCCTCTACCGCGACCGCGGCACCGCCTTCGCGCATCCCATCCTGTGGGTCGGCAGCACCCCCCTGGAACGGCACACGTCGCTGGTCTGGAGGGAATTCCAGAAGTCCACGCAGGAGCGCCTGCACGTCGCCTGTCCGCACTGCGGCACGGTGCAGTATCTCAAGTGGGGGTCGGACAAGACCCCCTACGGCTTCCGCTGGAAGACTGACCAGAAGGGTCACGTCGTCGACTGCTGGTACCAGTGCGAGGGCGAGAACGGCTGCCGCATTGGCGAAGAGCACAAGGAGGCTATGGTCGAGGCAGGCGAGTACATCGCCATGAACCCGGTCCCGAACCGACCCGGCCACCGCGGCTTTCACTGGCCCGCCTGGCACTCGATGGCACCGCAGGCCGGATGGCGCAAGCTGGCCGCGCAGTGGCTGTCGGCGCAGGAGGCGAAGGCCAACGGCAACGTCGACGAGCTGAAGCGCTTCATCAACAACGTCATGGCCGAGCCGTGGGATGATCTCGGCGGACAGTCGCTCGACGCTGACTCGCTGCAGTCGCAGCAGGTCGCCTATCCGGCCGAAGTCCCGGACGACGTCGTCGTGCTCGTGATGGGCGTGGACACGCAGTCCAATAAGGAGGGCCTGAAGGACGGGATCGCGGACCAGATCGCGTCGCGCGAGGTCAGCGTCGTCGGCTTCAACCGCTACAAGATGCCACGCGTCATCGGCCATTGGGTCGTCGAGGGAGAGCCGGGAGACGCGGCTGCTGACGCGCGCATCGACGAAATCCGCCGCCGTCCGTACCGGAAGCGCGACGGGACGGCAATGCGGGTGCAGGCCGAAGCCATCGACATGGGCGGTCACTACGGCGACCAGGTGAAGGCATACGCCGCCGTCAGGCGCAGGGAGAATGTGTGGGCGGTCAAGGGCCGCAACGTGAGGCTCGGCGCCCGCAGCGCCTCCGTGTGGCCGAAGAAGGTATCCCGCGCGGCCCGCGGCGGGGCGCAGTGGTACATGATCGACACCCAGCTCGCGAAGGACGCCGTCGGCCGCCTGCTGCTGGCCCGCGGCCCCGGCGGCCCGATGTTCCCCATGACGCTTCCGCCCGGCTACTTCGACGACATTGCCGCCGAGAAGCTGATGGTCGACAAGAAGGGAAACCGCTTCTGGAAGCGCAAGGGGGCGAACACCGGAGAGGCGTGGGATTGCCTCGTCTACGCCTATGCCGCGCTTTGCGGACTGCAGGCCAGCTTCCGCCAGTGGCGCGACTTAAATGATGCAGCGCGGCGTGCCGGAATAGCTGAGCTGCCTCCGCACGATCCCGATACCGGGGAATTGCTTGAAGACGTCTATCACGGTCCCGACAGATCGGTCGCCGCGGAGGCAGCGCAGGACTCCAAGCCGCTGGCGGAAGCCCCGGCGAAAGACTCCTTCAAACCTGCGCAGACGGCCGAGCCGATGGCGGTTCCCCGGTCCGAGGGCGTGAAGAAGCGGAAGAAGAGCCGGGCCGTGAAGGTCGTCAGGTCGAGGTGGTAGTATGAGGCTGTTCCGGACGCGCAATCTTGAATGGTGCGAAGGCATGCTCGAAGCGCTCGAGGAGGCAGTCGCGACGGGTGCGAACTCGTCCACCTTCCAGGGCCAAAGCGTCCAGTGGAAATCGCTCGACGAAGCCGAACGGATCGCGGCCCATCTCTACAACCGCATCGCCGAAATCAAGACGGGCCGCAAGCGCAAGTCCCCCATCTCCTTTATCACTGTCATCTCTCGCAGGGGGCTGTAACCATGGCCGCTCCAAAAACCCGGTCCAAGCCTGCCGCAAAGGGTTCTGGCGTGCCTTCCGTATCCCGGACGCGCGTCGCCAACAGCCACGGCTACTCCGTCCGCTCCGCCTTCTTCAATGGGACGAGCTCGCTGTTCACGGCGGCCAAGACGTTCTTCGAAGCCGCCTCTAACGCGCTGCGCCTCGTAAAGGCCGTCGATAGCGGCCCGAACTCGGCCAACTCCGAGATCGAGCGCGTACGCATGCGCAGCCGCTGGACGTACGCCAACGACCCCTTCTACCGTCAAGCCTGTCGGCAGGTCGCCAACAACACCGTGCATTACGGCATCAAGCCCGTCATCAAGGACAAGAAGCTCCTGAAGCTGTGGAAACGATGGGTGCGCGAGGCAGACGTCCGCGGCAAGCTCGACTTCTACGCCATCCAGTGGGCCGTCGCGCTGACGGTGCCAAGGGACGGAGAGGCCATCGTGCGCTTCCGCGACCGCCGCAAGGAAGACATGCGCAGCGGCGTTCCGCTTCAGCTCCAGCTCATGGAGGCTGACCACTTGCCACTGGACGAGACGAAGCTGAACGGAAACAATCGCGTGACGTCCGGCGTGGAGCAGGACCCGATCGAGCGCGTAGTTGCTTACTGGCTGCTCGACTACCACCCCAAGGACCAGTGGCTCGGACACGGCAATTCGGCGCTGCCCAAGCGTGTGCCCGCGCATGACATCATGCACGTCTACATGCCCGACCGCTTCACCGGGACGCGCGGCTATCCGTGGGGTGCGTCGGCGCTCAATACGTCCGAGTCGCTGCGTACCTACGAGATCGCCGAGCTGGAGCGCAAGAAAGGTCAGGCGAACTTCATCGGCGTCCTGAAGAAGCCGCGGCTGCAGGCCGAGGACAACGGCGAGATCGGTGACGACGAGGAGGAAGTCGAGGCCCCGACCATCGACCCGATGGAACCAAACACAATCCTGGTCGCTCCCGACGACTACGACTTCAAGCTGGAGCAGCCGACGGCCACCGACTCCAACTACGCCCCCTACCGCCGCGAGAACTTGTCGGCGTTGGCCGTCTCGATGGGCCTAGCCGTCGAATGCGTCACCCTGAATTTCCAGTACCTGAACGACCGTCAGGTGCGCTCGGCGATGCTCGAGATGCAGCGCTACATCGAGAGCCTGCAGTATCACATGATGGTCGCGCAGCTGTGCGACCCGGTCTGGCGGCGCTTCCTTTCGGCGGTGCTGGCCGTGGGCCTGTGGGAGCTGCCCGAGGGCGTTGACTTCGAGGACATGGCCGAAGTCGAGTGGATGCCGCCAGCACGCGGGCACGTCCATCCGGTTCAAGAGATCGAAGCCTTCGCCAAGGCCGTCACCAACGGCTTCACCTCACGCAAACGCGTGGCCGCTCAGTTCGGCGAGGACGTGGAAGACATCGACGCCGAGAACGAGGCGGACCAGAAGCGCGCCGCGGAGAAGAAGCTGGCCTATCCGGTCTACCCCGGATTAGCTGCCGTCGCCGAAGCCCGCGCGGAGCGTGAGGCTGTTGAGGTCGATCCGCAAACCGATCCTGAAGACGACGGAGAGCAGCCTGAATGACAGCGCAGTCCGTAGCCAAGTCGGCGTCATCCGGCGCGAATGCTTCCATGCCGTCCTATGAAGACCTCGCGGCTGCCGTGCTGACGCTCGCCCGGCAGCGCGACGAGGCTCGGGCTGCCCTCGCGCAGGCGCTGGCCTGCGTTTCCCCCGGCTACGCAAGAGCCGCGCTCAAGGATTCAAGGTGAACGAGTCCTTTCCGGGCTTCATTAGAGTCGGTAACTACCTGTTACAAACTGCATATGAAACCGCATAACATATGCAGTTTGTAACTAACTACTTGATTTTTTTGTGCTTTTCGTATCATGAGATCTTGTCAAAGGATTCGTTTTCGGGAATCTCTGTCGCCACGCCGCAGACGCCAACGCGCCAGCCGCCAGCAACAGGAGACTGCCCATGAATGCTACCAACTTCGATCGCACCATCGCCGCGAACATCGCCCGCGTCCTCGCCGCGCATGCCAAGCCGTTGCCCAGCTATGCCTCTTCCGGCATCGACTACCGCTTCGCGAACGGCAATGCGCCCGAGGGCTGGCACCTCGCTGACGGCGCCGAAACCTTGCCGGGTCACTACCGGACGTATGCCCGCCGGATGACTGTCGTTCCGCTCGCTGCGGGCTACGGGCACATCAAGCCCTTCTGGTCGCCGTGTGTATATTTCGTGCCCGACGACGAGACGATGAAGCCGCAGCGGGTCTACGACGGCAACCCCCTCGAGCGCCACGCCAAGCCCGTGTTCGTCGACGTGAACTGGTCGAAGGCCAAGCTGCAGACCCGCATCTTCACGCATGTCATGCCTGCCTACGTCTCGCTGCTGCAGTTCCAGCAGAAGACGGGCCAGCGCTACGAAGTGCTCTACATGCGCGAGCGTGACCGCTGCCTGCGGACCGGCGACGAGTTCGTCTGGACGGAGTATCCGGCCGACCCGAGTTCGAAGCATTGACCCGGGCGCTTCGCTTCCTGCGCTGGCTGTGGGACCTTCGCTGCGATGACTTCGGCGAGCTCTACGCCCGAAACCTGTGGCCGGACGGCCACGGCAAGGACTCGCGCTAGCCTGTCCGCATGAAACCTTGAACGGGGCCGCCTCGACAGCGGCCCCGCTTTTTTTCTTTGGCGTCGCTCTTAAAAGATGCAGCGGCCTCCCACACGCTCCTTCTGAAGACACCCACGTCTCGGACGGACACGGATGGCGAAGCCTACCAGACAGCCTCGGAAGGACCAGCAGCGCTCGCATGTGCGGACGCGTGCCTTCGCGTCCGCGCCGACGACGGTGTCGGAAGACGGCCGCTCCTTTGACGTGACGATCTACACGGAGCATCCGGTCAGGACGCACATCCTCGACCCGCGCACCAACGTCTACATCGAGGCTGACGAAATCCTGCTGGCCTCCGGCCTCGACCTTTCGCAGTCCCCTCGCATGCCGCTGGTCAACAACCACGACAGCCACGGCGACATCCGCAAAACTGTCCTGGGGCGCGTCGACGACATTCGCGCCGAAGGTCAGAAAGTCGTGGGCCGCGCCACCTTGTCGAACTTACACAAGGACCTGGCGGCAGACATCGCCGAAGGCTTCCTCGGCAACATCAGCGCCACCTATTACGCGACCGACTACGAGGTCACCGACCGTCCGGGTAACGTCCCGCTCGCGGTCGCGCATCGCACCATCCTCCTCGACGCGTCGATGGTGCCAGTCGGGGCAGATCCCAACGCCTCCGTCCGCGGGACCGATCCCCGGGCATATCCCGCGCCGAAGCTGCGCAACCAAACCGCTCGATCTGAGGAGACTACCATGGACGAACTCGAACAGGCCGTCGTTGCCGCTGAAGAAGCTATCGCCGCACTGGACGAAGCCATCGAAGCCGCCGGCGAAGAGGCGGACGCGGCCCTTCTGGAACGCGCCCGCAGGATTCGCGAGATCGACCCGGAAGCCCTCGAGGACAAGGAGCGCGGCGAGCGCAACGACGACGAGGAGCTGACCGTAGAAGAGCAGAAGGCCGAGGACGAAGAAATCCGAAAGGTCCGCTCGATTGCGGCTTCGTATGGCCTGACCAAGACTGTCGACGATCTCGTTAAGCTTGGCGCGCGCGCCAAGACCATCCGCGCGAAGGTCCGCAGCGAGGTCCTGGCTCGCGGCGCGGCAGCTGTCTCGGCGACTTCGGCTTCAGCGAGGCTTGCCCCGTCCCGCGCACGCTCCGCAGACGCGGACGTCATCGACACCCGCAGCGTCTACGAGCGCCGAAACAAGCGCTCGTAAGCCCGCCAGACGGCCCCGACACCGAACATTCCTGACCCGGAGAGACTGAAATGACCGCACTGACCATGGGCCCCGTCGACGAGGGCTTCCTCATTTCCGAAGCGAACGGCTTCCGCAGCCGCGGCGCGCGCACCCTGAAGTCCGGCGCGGTCTACAAGCCGGGTTCGGTCGTCATCGCCGAGCACGTCGAGGACGACGAGGTGTACGTCCCGACGGGCAAGCACATCCTCGCCACCGCCGCCGCGATCACCGACTACGGGTCTGCCGCGGATCTCGACGTCGCCATCGTTCTTCGCGGGACGGACGCAACCGCCGCCGCCGCAGTGGCCTCGGTCATCGACGCCGACGCGGTCGTTCGCGACAGCGATCTCGTCTTCGGCGCGGCCACGGACGTCACCGACGTCGCCGCCGCCCTCGCGGCCAAGGGCATCAAGGTCAACGCGGCGATCTAAGCGCCGCCGGCACCGACCAAAAGACACACAGCGACCTGGAGACACACCATGCTGAACGTTTTCGAGAGCGACCTCTTTTCCTTCACGTCGCTGACATCCGCCGTCAACAAGCTTCCCGAGAAGCCCCACGAACTCGGCCAGTGGCTGCCCTGGAACGAGCAGGGCGTGAACACCGTCTCGATCGTCGTAGAAGAGAAGGACGGCAGCCTGTCGGTCGTCCCGTCGGCTCCGCGAGGAGGAGGTAAACTTGCCGCCGTCAAGCGCGATCCGCGCCGCGCCCGCTCGCTGCTCGTCCCGCACTATCCGCACTACGATTCGATCCTCGCCGCCGAGGTTCAAGGCGTGAGGGCGTTCGGCTCCGAGAGCCAGATGGAGACTGTCGAAGCCAAGCGTGCGGAAAAACTGGCTGCCATGCAGGCAAACCACGAGGTAACCTGGGAATTCGCTCGAGCCGGCGCGATCTCCGGCGTCCTCTACGACGCGAATGGCGACGTCATCTACGACTGGCACTCCGAGTTCGGCGTTTCCCGCAACAGCCACGACATCGCGCTCGGCACGGCGACGACCAATGTCCGCGACCAGCTGATCCAGGCGAAGCGCAAGTCGGAAGTCGAACTCGGCGCCACCCTCGCAAGCGGCTACAAGCTGATCTGCGGCTCGGCCATCTGGTCCGAAATCACCAGCCACGCGTCGGTCGAGAAGGCGTTCGACCGCTGGCAGGACGGCGCTTACCTGCGCGCCGACAACCGCAGGGGCTTCATGATCGCCGACGACATCGAGGTGGTGTCCTACCACAAGTCGAAGGTCGGGGACCTCGAGTTCATCGCTCCGGACGAAGCATTCCTATGCCCGATCGCTCCGATCTACCAGGCGCGTTTCGCCCCGGCCGACACGCTGGAGGCTGCCAACACGATCGGCCTGCCGCTCTACACGATGGGCGAGCCGATGCCGTTCGGCCGCGGCATCGAGCTGTGCACGGAATCGAATCACATCCACTACGTGGAGCGCCCGCGCGCGATCGTCCGCATCAAGAAGTCCTAACCTATTGCCGCCCGCGTTCTCATCCTTCGCGGGCGGCTGCAGCCGGAGGGCGGTTGCCTCCTTGTCGTCCTCCGGCGCTCCCCTTCCATGAACTGAATCCTTGGAGCCGGCACGATGGCGCATCCGCAAGTCCTTACCGCTCTCGGCGTGAACAACCATGCGCTGCCCGCGCATCCGGCTCCGACGGCTGCTAACTGCACTCGCCTCGCTCTCGAAGCCGAAACTGGCGACGCTCATGTCGTTGCGGTCACGACCACGCTCGTCCTCCTCAAGGCTACGGCCGACACCTATTTCCTCGTCGGCGGCGAGGACGACATTTCCGAGACGGGCTTCCTGCTCGACGCGGGCGTCGCATTCTCGTTCTCGGTGACCCCGGGCGCGAGCCTTGGCTTCTATTCGGCTGACGCTTCGGACGTCACCATCGTCGAGGGCTGATCCCATGATGCGCGCCTCGATGGCAGCGCTGCAGATGGCCGCGCCGACGGTGCGCCGCCGCGGGGTCGCAGGCGTTCACGCGGTCGTCCACCTCGAAGACGTCACCCTGCCTGACGGAGCGACCGAGGCCTATGTTCCGGTCACGCTGTCGCATCCCGTGTCCGGCACGGACCTCGTACTCACCCTCTCTGGCGGCGTCCTCTGCACCATTCCGGTCGGCCAGACGTCCGGAAAATCTGCCCACTATACGGTCACTCCGGGAGACCCGCCCTTCGAGGTCACCATCGCGAGCTATGAGGGTGGATCTTTCGCGTCGTTAGACGTCTCTGGGACCTGTACGGTCACGCCGGGTCAGCCGCTTGAAGCCGAACGCGTTTACGTCGGTTCGTCCGTCCACGCCACGTCCGGCGCGCTCGACAAAGCCGATCTTCTGGCCTTGATCGATGATGCCGACGAGGCAGATGTTGAGGTCGATTGCGAGGTTGTCGGCGGCGGCGCGTCGGGCCGTGCGTCCCCAAATAATAACTTAGGAGGGACACCTGGTAAGGTTGCCAAGCTATCCGTTCCATACGTCGATCTGCCGGAAACGATCGAATTCATTGTCGGCGCGGGCGGCATTGGCACCTCGTTGAATACCATCAACGAGGGCGGCGCATCCGAGATCGTCGGCATCGTGTCCGTTCCGTCGTCGGGAATCGACGGGTATGCAAACAAGGACCGGCCGACAGGCCCTGGACAGGGCGCGCTGTCCAACTCGTCGTCACCTGGCTGGGACGGCGGCGCGTCCAATAACTCCATCCCCGAACTCCGCCTTGCGGGCGGCGTGGGGTCGAGCTCTTCCAGCGCCAACAGGAACGGGCTTGACGCGACAACCCCGTTCCAGCACGGAAGCGGCGGCGGCGCGGGCGCCGTCTCCTACAGCGGCAATGGGGGCTGGCCGGGAGGCGGAGGCGCGTGCGGCAAATCGTATACCGCCGGCAGCGGCGGCGCAGGCGCGGTGCGTTTTCATGTCTACAAATGGGTGCGTCCGCAGCAGCCGCTTGAGCGCGTCTACAAGGGGTCAATCGTCCAGGCGACATCCGGCTCGATCAGCAAAACAGATCTGTTGTCAATTGCGGGCGATGTCGCCATCTCGTCCGTCGAAGTTGACTGCGAGGCGGTCGGCGGCGGCGGCGGCGGCTGGAGCGGCAGCGGCAACGTTGGTAAGGGGGGCGCTCCCGGCAAGGTAGCCGTCGCTACCGTGCCATACGCGCTGCTGCCTGATGTCATCGACTTTATGGTCGCTGCTGGCGGCACCCACAGCAGTGCAGGCGGATCCACCGATATTGTCGGCATCGTAACAGCGGCTGTTTCCGGCTCAAACGCCACGTTTGTTTCACCGAAAGACCGTCCGACAGGTCCGGGCGCTGGTGCGGCTGTTTATCTCGGCGACGGCGAGGCGAAGCGGGGCGGCGCGTCCAACGACTCCATCCCCGAGCTGCGGATGGCTGGCGGTACGGGAGCCGTTGGACGTCCGTCGTCCAACGGCAAGGACGCGACAACCCCGTTCCAGCACGGAAGCGCGGGCGGCTCTCATGTGCAACACGGCGGCTATGGCGGCTGGCCGGGCGGCGGCGGCGGCCATGGCGGCGGGTCGGGGTACTTCGGCGGCAAAGGCGGCGCGGGTGCCGCTCGGTTCCACGTTTACGTTTGGGAGTGAAGAGAATGAGTCATCAGCCGTATGAGCCGCATACCATCGACTGCGAGTTCTTGATCCTGGACGAGGACGGGCTTGTCGTGAATGTGACGGTCGGCATGCCGCCGCGGATGCCGGATGGGTGGGAAGCCGTGTGCCGCGAGGACGCGCCAGAGCCGTGGATCGGCTGGATGCGTATCGACGGCGAGTTCATCAATCCTAACCCTTCGCCTGACGAGGAAGAGGCATGACCCGTCTCCTCCCCAATTTCGCATTCGTCTCTTTAGTAGCTAAGCCCGCCTTAGGTGCATCAAGCGGCCGTCGGTGCCAGCAATTTCAAGGAGTTGTCTGAAATGGCGGCGCGCGTTTTCGCAAGCATGGCGAGGGTTTTCCAGCGCACGTTTGGCGAGCCGGGCGTGCATTACTGGAAGCGGCATGACGCGGCAGCCCCGGTCGTCATCGACCTCATCTTCAACTCTGCCCAAGCTGCCGTCGACGCTGACGGGATCGAGGTCGTGTCCGGCGTGCCGACGGCGTGGATCGCCAAGGACGAGCTGCTGCGGCTGGCTCCGTCCCGGGCCTCCAAGGACCCGTCTCTCTGGGTCGACAACGACGACACGCTCACGATCTCCGGCACCGCCTACGCAGTAGAAAGATGCAGGTTTGACGGCAACGCTATGTGCGAGGTGACCCTTTACCGGAAGAAGACCGCTTGATGGCGCATGTTCGGACACAGCTACGCAAGGGCGTGCAGGCACGGCTAGCGACAGTCGCGGCCCTCTCGGGCGTGCATGACGAGTCCCGCATCGTCCGTGGCTTCCAGCAGGACGACTTTCCCCTTGCCCTTGTCGGCGTGACGGAAACCGTCTCCGGCGTTTCGGACAGCCAGGGCCAGCGCGTTTACACGCGCGGCATGTCCGTCAGCATCCGTCTCTGCGTCGAGGACGACGTGGAGAACGCCGAGGACGCGCTCGACGGTCTGGCGGTCGCCGTTGAGAAGGCGCTGCTCAAGTCTTCAGACCTCGGCGTCGGCAAGCTCCAGCAGTGGCGGCTGGCCAACACCTCTCCGGTCACCCCCGTAGCCGTGTCAGAGGGCTACATGCTTTCGCAGACACTCACCTACAGCTGCGACGTCATGACGGCCGACAGCACCCCCGAAACGAACCTTCTCAGCTAAGCTAATCCGGAGACCGAACATGGCGACCCTCGCAGTTTCCCCGATCACCAACAAGCAGCGCATCATGGGCGGCCAGGTGGTTTTCAAGCCCAAGGGCACGAACAAGTACCTGAAGTTCGGCTCCGTGCCGTCCTTCGAGTTCACGCCCAACATCCAGGAAGTCGAATCCTGGTCGGCCGAGTTCGGCGACCGCAGGCTCATCGGCACCTGGGGCGTGACCAAGGACGGCACCATCACGATGACGGTGGAGTCCTGGACGGAACTCCTGCACCAGGCGCTGTTCATGTCGAACAAGGCTTACGTCACCCAGTCCGCCGTTTCGTCGGGCACGCTCGTCGTTGAAGACGTCGCGCCCGGGGACATCATCAGGCTGCCCGGCATCAACCCGACCGTGACCGCCATCGACGACGGCGAGACCGAGGACGCGGTCACCCTGACGGCCGACGTCCACTACACGGTCCACAAGACCGGGTTCATTGAAATCCTCGCTCTTCCCGAGGCTTGGGAAGCCGACGACGCGGTCGTCAAGTACTCGCTGCCGGCCATCACCGAGGCCGATAAGCTGCTCGACCTCGGTCTGATGTCAACCTCGGGCATCCGCGGTGAGCTGGTCGTCATTGGCGTTGTCGCCGACGGAAACCCCGGCGAGGAAGTCGAGCAGACCTACTGGGAAGTCGAGCTGCGCCCGTCCGGCGCGGTGGCCTCCATCAACACCGAAGGACTGCACTCGGCGACCCTTACGGGCCGCGTCTTCGCCGTTTCCGGCAAGTCCGCTGGCAAGTCATACGGACAGGTCCGCGGCCTCGAGAAGATCGCCTGACGAACCTGCGCTAGCGGCGCAGCCGTGCCGCCAGACCATTCCTTCATGCTGACAAAGGAGGCATCCGCATGAGCAAGAACATCCCGGAAATCGACGGCGCCGATCCGCTGGCAGCTCTCATGGCGAGCGTGTCGCACGACACGCTTACGTTCTCGTACGGCGGCTACGAGACGGAGGTCTACCCGGTCACGATCATTCAGTGCCTGCGGCTCGTGAAGGAGTTCCGCGGGCTGCTCGACATCTTCGAAGCGCGGGTCGACAAGTCCGGCAAGCCGCTGCCGCCGGAGATGCAGCCGACGCTGGCTTCCATCCTCGTGGACGCGGGTGCGGCGGCCGTTGCTGCCTTCGTCGGCGTGGCCTTCCGCCGAGACACTCCTGCCTTCCGCGAGTGGTTCGCGTCGGCTCCGGACGAGGTGACGCTTCCGATGTTCTCGATCGCCGTCAAGGCGACTCTCGGGGATGGCGGCCTCGACGATTTTTTTACCAAGGTTCTGCGGGCGCTGGCGGAGGCGGGAATCCTCACCCTCCAGCCCGACGCAAAGGCGGTGTGAACCTGAACGGCGGATTCGTGGAGATGGTCAAGCAGGCCGTCGACTACACAAACCGAACCGGGATTGACGGCCTCGCCCTCTCGCCCCTGCAGCTGGAGATGCGCATGCGGGTGCTGAGGCAGCAAGAACTGAGGGATCGAATGAACATTGCCCGGGCAGTCGCTACCGCGATGTCCGGAGACGAGAAGGCCTGGAAGGAACTGACCCAGTGAGCGTGACGCCGGAAATCAAGACCAAGTTCACCCTTGCCGGGCTCCGCGAGGCGACGGCTGGCTTCCGGCTGTTCGGGAAGGGCGCAAAGGATTCGCTGGACGGCGTGAAGGCCAAGGCCGCCGACGCGCTGAAGCCCATGGAGAAAGACATCGAACGGGCCAAGCGCAGCCTGCGCGGTCTCCAGCTCGCGGCAGGCTCCGTCGGAACCGTCGGTTTTGCCGGGATGCTTAAGGGGGCGAAGCTCTCTTTCACGGGGATCACCGTCGGCGCTGCCGCGGCTGCCGCCTCCGTGGCTGGCATCGGGGCCGCAGCCATCAAGGCTTCCCGGGATTCGTCCGTCGAACTCGGCAAATTCGCACAGGACGCAAAGCGTCTCGGAGTCAGCACCGAAGATCTCAGCGTGCTCAGCTTCGCCGCAGCGCGGGAAAGCGTCGATCCCGAGGAAGTCACCAAGGGCATCGCCAAGATCGGCACTGAGTTTCTGAAGGTTCGCCAAGCCATTGCCGATGGCAATGCCGAGTTCCGAAAGATGCACGCGCTTGCCAGCGGCGACGCGACGCTTGCGCTGCTCGGGCGCGACGCGGCCGGATTCCAGAGCGCGGCCGACAGCATCGCCGCCGCCCGTGGCGGCTCGATGGCTGCCATCAACGAGCGCATCGCCTTCGTGCAGGACCAGATCTCCAAGCTTGACAGCTACGGCGGCCCGAGGCTCGACTTCGCCGGACAGCTTTCCCGCGCGAAGATGATCCAGCAGCGCAGGCAGGAACTATCGGAACTCCTGAAGATGCAGGAGACGATGCGCAAGTCGTTCGGCCCCGCAGGCGAAGCGCTGTTCGGCCTTGAGGCATACGGCCTAGACGTGGACAAGGCCTCGCGCGGCGGCGTGACGGGCTTCGTCGCGCTGGGCGACGCGATCCGACAGGTTCACGATCCGGTCGAGCGCCTACGCTATTCCGTCCTGCTGTTCGGCGAAGACGCAGGCCCCAAGATGCTCAACCTCCTGATGTCCGGCCGCAAGGGCCTCGAGGACTACCGGCGGGAGCTGGAGCGTCTCGGCGGAGTGGTCACCGAAGCCGATGCGAAAATTGGCGGGGCGTACCAGGATTCCGCAGAAAACCTTCAACGGAGCATCGGCGGCGTCAAGCTCGCCGTCTCGCGCGAGCTGCTTCCGCTGCTGACCGAAACGAATGCGGCCGTCACCGAGTGGCTGGTGAAGTCTCGCGGTTCGATCGCCTCGCTCGTGAAGGCAGGATTCGTTGGCACGCGTAATCTCACCACCGACGCGATGGGGATTTTCGGAGGCCAGCGTTCCGGCTTCAAGACGGAGTGGCTGAACGCGGCGTTCAAGAAGCTCGACGAACTCATGCGCAAGGTCCGCGACTTCCGCCGCGAGGTCGAGACTGCGATGAACGGGGACAACTCCCACTACGAGTGGCTGAACAAGATCAGGGACGGTCTCTTCGCCGTCCGCGACCTCGTGATGGACGTATTTGAGGTTCTGCGGGGTGGCGACGCTCAGAAGTTCACGTGGCTGAACGCGCTGCGCGACGGCGTGACCGAATTCGCGCAGTCCTTCAAAGATGCCTTCGACGCATTCATGGACGTCCTCGGCTTCATCAAGGACAGCCTCATCAGGCCGATCTCCGACTTCCTGAACACCGACCCGATGACGCTTGCGCTCTTCGTCGGCATGGCACGTTTCACCGGAATTCTTGGCATGGCGACGATCGCCGTCACAGGGCTCAGCAAGGCGCTCGTCGCGCTGTTCGGCCTGAAGGGCGGCGCGAAGCTTGCGGCCTCCGTCGCCGGAATCGCCAGAGCGGCTGGCACCGCCGGAACGGGGGCAGGCCTGGCAGCGGGTGCCGCTGGCGCGGCAGGCGTGACGGGACGCGGCGCATTGCTGGCTCGCGGTGCAGGTGTGCTCGGCGCGGCCGCTTACGGCGGCTGGCAAGCGGGCAGATATCTCGGCCAGAAGGCCGAGGACTGGAGCGGCATCACAGACCGCAGGCTGCGCATCGAAAGCATGGCGGCGGAGCGGGCGCGCATGGTCGGGGACGCGTCGTTCTGGAAGCGTTACCGGAGCCTGCCGCTCGAGCAGCAAAAGGCTTACTGGACCCATAGCCGCGGCATTTCCTACGACGACGGCTTCCGCGGCGCGCAGATTTTCGCCGACAACGCGCGCAACGCCGCGGCCTACGGCCTGAAGCTGCCCGGCCAGTCGCAGAAGATCGAGGTCGAACTCAACGTCGGCGGCAAGAGGTTCGGCATGGAGGCTGACGCGCTGACGGCGCGCGGCTTCGCTCATGAGCTCCAGGCCGCCAACCGGAGGAGCTACTGATGTCCGAGACCTACCCGATCCCGACGGCGCTCATCGCCAGCGCTCTCTATCCCGGCTGGCAGTCGTGCATGAACGTGACGACGGAATACGCTCCCATCGCCGAAAGCGCCAACATCGTGCGCACCTGGAACGGCACGGCCGTCAATCTGACGGCTCCCCAGTTCCGGCTCTACCGCGTCACGCTTTCATGCGACGAGGACCTCGTGCCTCCGGCGCTGGCTCACCTGTGGCCGGGCGAGCGCTTTTCGCTCGTACCCGCCGAGGAGTGGAGCGAGCCGACCACGAAACCACAGCAGCGAGCTGCTCACACCGGAACGACCCGCATCGTCGACGCTCATTTCGTTGCGGGAACGTCCGGCCGCAGGCTTTATCGCCCGGTGCTCGATCTCGTCGTAACGGAGCCGTGGCGGGTCAGCGTGAACGAGCGCACGAAGCTGCACTCGTGGCAGCTCGTCGCCGAAGAATATGCGCATCCGAGCCTGGGAGCTTAGACGCATGCTGAAGCTCGTCTGGACCAACAGCCGCGCCATCCCAGAAGCAGGTTCCGGCAACGGCATCGCCTGCTTCTCCGGCTTCCTTGACGAGACCGTTCAGGGAGACGTCGTCGTGCCGTTCTTCCGCGTCGTCATCCCGAACCCTGGCATCGGCGGCTTCTTCAACTCTGCCGGGATCGGCAAGACGGCGGAGTTCTACGATGGCACAATCCTGCTCGCAAAGGGCCGCCTGTCGTCGATGCCCGTCGATCTCGGGGGAGACACGATCGAACTCGAGTTCACCTGCGTTCCGGCCGACGAAGACGAAGTCCTGAAGGAAGCAGCCGACGCGCTGCGTATCGGTGAACTTGAACCCGAAGACCCCTACGATCCGGAAAGCCCTGTCGCCGGCTCCGAGGAGTATGACCCCCTGTTCTACTCGCGGGACGCGTCCGACGACCCGACGAACGTGTTGGCCGCCCGGTGCGAGCTGTGGCGCTGGCACCGCACGACGCTGAACCTCGAGCGCGTCCACCTCTCAAGGAAGGGCTACTGCAGCGCGACGTCCCTGTCGGGCACGCTGTCAGGCGGCACGCATCACGAGATCGGCCTCGAAGGCTTCGAGGGGGCGCTGCGCGTTGCTTCGCTGGAGCCGCCCCGGGCGCTCACCAAGCTGCGCGTGGTCGCGGCGTTCACACAGGAAGCCCGCGGGACGTCGACCTTCCCCTGCATCGACCCGACGGAACCCATCAAGACCTACTCGTTCGACGACCTCGTGGCGGCATGGCCCGCCGAGGGAACGCCTGTCGGGCAGAACACCGGATGGACGGTGGCCGAAAGCCGCATCGAGAGCGTCAGCCGCGACCTGCTGCCGGACGTTTTCGACGTCGGCAGATCGCTTGTCAACGATGACCCGAGCGTGGTCACGGCGCAGCTGATGCTGTCTGCCGGCTCCGTCGCCGGGCTTGTCCGCCTCGGCTACGACTACACGCAGCAGCGCGAGGAATACCTCGACGTCGAGATGCCCGCTCACGCGCAGCGCATGATGGGAGACGACCGCAAAGAACTGGTCGACGTCATTCAGCTCGCGCCGCTCAATATCGACCACGTGACCCCGCACTGGGTCGCCGAAGACCCTGAGACTCTCGATCCGGTCAGCTACAACGTCGGTGACGTCGTGCAGGCAAACGGGCGGCGCTGGGAGTGCGTCGCAGAGCCGGACGAAACGGAGCGCTTCCGCGTCGGCAAGCTCGACATGACCACGATGACCTACACCCGCTGGTGGAAGCGGGTGCCGAAGCGCGCAGCGCGAACTGACGAAACCGCGCCGACCTATTTCGACACCGACCGGGGAACGCGCTCTGTCAGGCACGCGCTGCGCCGCCTGAAGCGCATCGTGCTCCGCCGCGCCCACTGCATCGAGGTGAGCTTCGACTGTGCTTGGGAAGACGGGATCGCCATGTCGACCCGCGACACCTGCACTGTCACGCACAGGCTGCTCAGGTCCGAGGGCAACGCGACCGGAACGGCTACGGGAAAAGTCGTGTCCGTCCGGCTCGTCGCCGACGGGTCTGGCCGCCGCGCATCCGTCACAATGCACGTTCCCGCAGGCAGCGACGAGGAGATCGAAACCGAGGGGGGCACGACCATTGACGGCGACGTCAGCTACAAGCTGAAGGCTCCCACCGCACGGCAGCCCGTCAACGCGGCTGCGCTTCCCGCGCAGCTTGCCACGGTCACGGTCGTCAACGGCTATGCCGCGCAGAAGTCGGCGGCCCTGTTCGAGGAAGACCCGGTTGCCAAGATCCAGCAGATGCCGACGCGGGTTCAGATTGACGTCATACCTATCCAGGAGGAAGACATGATCACGCGCCGCCTGCAGGTCACCGTCGACCCGCTGCCCGTGCCCGTCGGCATCCAGCTGTAAGGAGCAACCATGGCATCCCAGCCCTCGACACAGATGCTGCTGATGCAGATGCGGGTCGACGCCCAGCGCGCCTTCTTGAAGCAGCAGATGTCCCGTCCGCCGATCTCGTCGGTGCAGGACTCGCGCTCTCGCCGCGGCGACCCCGGCAGCGAGACGCTGGTCTTCGGCTCGACGGGGACGTGCGACGTTTCGAGCGCCATCGTGGCGACCAACGTCGTCAGGGCCGACGAACCGCCCGAGGACGAGGAATAGCAGTCAGCGGGCTTGGATGTTGCAGATCGCCAGGGCGAAGCTGTCTGAGCGTCAACATCCTGCACCCCGGAAATGAAACATGAGCGGCGAAGCCTTCCCGAGCAAAGAACTCCTCGAAGTCATCCGCGGCCAGGCCCGCATGGAAGAGAAGCTCGACAGCTACCTCCGCACCCAGACCGACATGCGCGCCACCGTCGACAAGCACGGGGTCGACATTGCCGACCTCAAGTCCAAGCGCACGGCCGACAAGGCATATGTCGCCGGCGCGGCCTCGATCGCCGGAATCGGGATGGGATTTCTCGTGCCCTACGTTAAGGCAAAACTGGGTATCTGATGCGGCGGCACCAAACCGCGTCAACACACTTGTTCTAGTGGAAGGTTAAAATTTCAACACAAGGGGTTGATTACATTCCCGCCGGCAAGGACGCTGTTCTTATCACTCGGAACAGGGGCGGTGATGAGCAGACGCAATGATGTCCGGGCCGACGCAAGGTCCATTCGAGAACTGGCCGCCGAAGGCGCGTCCATTCGTGAGATCCAAAGGCAGCTCGGTTGGACTTTCCATCGTGCCCGGGAAGCCTGGCACAGTCTGAACCCGGCCGCGAAGAAGCCCCGAACCAAAGCTAAGGCCCCCCCCACGCCGAAGGCGGAGAACGCGGTCAGAGAAAAGAAGAAGCCCGTCCGCATTTCTCACATCCCCGTCATCGACGCCAATCTTCCGCGCGGTGTCGTCCATCGCTTCGTCGTCTCGGGTGCACAGGACGACACCCCGGTGTTCGAACCCTTCCTCGAGAACCTCGAAGCCTACGCCGTCCACATCGGCGCGCAGATGTTCATCGGCGGCTACACCTACCAGCTCGGCCTGTTTGAGGATCATGCGGCCGAAGCGAACGTGTACGACAGCCGCATCGCTCCATACCTGTGTCACGAACGCGTCCAGATCACGCCCGACCTCCTCTATCTGGGCAACGCCAACATCCTGCCCACGTCGTCAAATCCGCTGAACGGATGGACGACGGCCAATAGGGGCGGACATGTCGTCATTCCCCACTCCCGGATCGCCTTCGAGAGCATCCCGCGCATGCAGTCTCAGCCGCCGCGCTACGCAACCACGACGGGAACGGTCACTCGGCCCAACTACACGGCCCGGGCGGCGGGCCAGAAGGGCATATTCCACCACACCTACGGAGCGCTGCTCATCGAGATCGACGTCGACGGCGAGGTGTTCATGCGCCACATCACCGCGCAGGACGACGGCTCGTTCCAGGACCTGGACGTTTTCGTGTCCGGCGGGGTTGTCGAGGACGGCAAGGCGGTGCTGGCCATCACCTGGGGCGACGTGCATCACGAACAGCTTGACCCCGTGATTTCGGTAGCCTCGTGGGGCTGCCTGCCGGACGGCAGATTCGTTACAGACGACAACCTTCTGGACGGGCTGCAGCCGTCCTACCAGTTCATGCACGACACCCTCGACTTCAGGGTCCGCAACCATCACGACGCGAAAAACCCGCATCAGCGCGCCCGCGTCCTGAAGCAGACGACGGACGAGGTTGAGGACGAAGTGTCGGCTGCAGCAGCCTTCATCAACGGCTGCTCCCGGGACTGGTGCCGGACGGTCATGGTCGAGTCGAACCACGACGCGGCGCTCGCTCGCTGGCTTGCCTGCACCGACGGCCAGTCCGACCCGGCCAACGCATACTACTGGCATCACCTGAACGCGCTCTGGCACAGGTCGATCCGGAGCGGTTCGGAGGTCAACATCGTCGAAACCGCGATGCGCGAGGCCGGGCTTGATGAACACGTCTGGTTCGTCCCCTCGGGCGGGTCGTTCGTGCTGGCCGGGGTCGAATGCGGCATGCACGGCGACCTCGGCGTCGGCGGCAGTCGAGGCTCCCCGGGCCAGTACCGCCGCTTCGGCCCAAAGACGTCCACCGGGCACACCCACACTCCGAAGATCGTGGAGGGCGTGTTCGTCGCAGGCGTGAGCGCCAGCCTCTACCAAGGCTACAACAAAGGGCCTACGACTTGGGCGCACGCGCACATCGTTCTTTATCACTCGGGCAAGCGCGCTCTGATCTGCATGACTTCCGACGGTCGCTTCCGAGCGATGGGCGACAGAACAACCGCAAACTACGTCGACGCTCCGCAGGCGCTGGCCGCGTGACGGCAGCCTCAGCGTCAAAATGTAACGAAATAACGTAACATTTCCTTTGTTCTATTCCGCCGGCCGGCTGAGACTCTTCCGGAGAGGACCTTCGGGAGGGCTGGCAGTGCGTGCGACCATCGAGATTCAGAAACGGCTGAAGGCGCTGGGGTTCGACCCCGGGCCGCTGGACGGCAAGCCGGGGCCGAAAACCGACGCGGCCATCGTCGCATTCAAGAAAAGCGTGGGCCTCGTGCCTCGGTCGTACTATGGCCCTCTGACGGATGCATCGCTCTTCAGCGACACGAGGCCGAAACGTACCGCCTCCGGGCAGCCGCTCTGGATGGACGTCGCACGCAGCCTCAACGGACAGCAGGAGATCAAGGGCAGCCGCCACAACCCTGTCATTGTGAGGATGTGGGAGACTCTCACGCTTCCTTTCAGGGACGATGAGACCAGCTGGTGTGCAGCCTTCGTTGGCTACTGCCTGGAAGAAGTGGGCGTTCCGAGCACACGATCCGCAGCGGCGCGCTCCTACGAGAAATGGGGCCTGAAAATCGGCGAGCGCTCCGCTCCCGTGGGCGCAGTTGCCGTCTTCTGGCGCGGCAATCCGAACGGCTGGCAGGGTCATGTCGGCTTCCTTGTCGGTTGGGATCAGCGCGGAAGGCCTCTAATCCTCGGCGGAAACCAAGGGGACCGCGTGAGCATCGCACCGTTCGATCGCGGCAGGCTTGTCGGCCTGTACTGGCCGCATGGCTTCCTGCTGCCGGACAAGCCTGCGCCGCTCATCCGTTCCAACGACGCGTCTTCGACGGAGGAGGCGTGATGGCTACTCCGCTGATCCCAGAGAAGTACGTCCCGCTCACGTACCGCCGCATGCAGGAGGACCTGTCGGAGGCGCTGGCAGAGCACATTCGCAAGAACAGGCTCACCGCCGGGCAGATCGCCCAGCGCTGGCCCACCTGCCGCAAGGCCCACCTGACGGCCCTCGAACGCGGCGAAGGCGAGACGCTCGGGCTGAAGGTCCTGTGCGCGATCGCCGAGGCTTCCGGACTGAAGATCGAAACGAGGTTCCAATGACTGCACCCAGGCCACGCCCTCCCGCCGCCGGAAATCCTCCCGCCGGCAAGGAAGCCACTCGCACCTTCTCTAAGCGTATCACCGTCGCGTCGCTCGCTCTCATGTTCGCGCTTGCCGGATACGGCACCTGGTCGATGAACCCGGACACTGCCGACATCCTGACAGCGCTGGGCCCGTGGGTGCTGGGCCTCATCGCCACCTACATGGCCGTCGGCTACGGCGACCACCGCATCTCAAGGGGGCTGCCGTCGCTGTCCGACGTCATGACGCTGGCCTTCTCGCGCGGCCGCTCCGTACGCAGGCCGCACCACGACGAGGAGCCGCTTGAATGAGTTTCATCCTGCGCCTCCTGCTCGATCCGCGTATCCTCTGCGCAATCCTCGCCGCCGGAGGGCTTGCGCTCGGCTGGTGGCACTACACCGGACTGAAGTCGGATCTCGTCGAAGCGCGACGGGAACTCGTAGACGCGAAGGCGGCTATGCAGGCTGCCGTCGCGATCGCCGAGAACAACGCCGAGCAGCTCGCCCGGGCAGAAGCCCAGCAGCGCGCCGTCCTCACTGCAATGGAAGAGGCCTACGAGGCGCTGGCCGCGGCTGCCGACGCCGCGCGGGACGCTGAGGCCGGGGTTCATGCGGCTCCGGAAGCCGACGACGGGCCAGTCGCGCCGCTCCTCGAACAGCTCCGCCAGAACCGTTTCGGAGGCCAGTGATGAACGACGTCAAGAACCCGAACCCGTGGCCGACCTGCGCCCGGGCAACTGGCGTTTTCGCCATGATCCTGTGCCTGCTGATGCTGGCAGCCTGCCAGACCGCGCCGAAGCAGGTGGTCATCCCGAAGATCGTCGAACGGAAGATCGAAGTCCCGGCGCGCTTGCTGAAGTGCCTGCCGGAACCTGTCGCCCGGCAAGCGTGGACGAACCAGCGCGAGGTCGCGCTCTACATGATCCGTCTCGCAGAGGCCGGGCAGGACTGCCGCCTCAAGCTCGAGGCGGTCAGCAAGCTCCTCGCGACGCAGTAGCGCGGGGCCGCGGCTACAGCCCCGCGTCCTTTTTCATCGCAGCTTCTTCCGGCGAGCCTTCGAGCACGTATCCGTGCGCAAGCAATGCTTCCGAACGCGCGAAACTCGGTGCCCTCTCGCGGAAGACGGTGCCGTTTGGCCGTCTATGGTAGCGAACGAACCCGGGCTTCCTTTCCCTCGAAGGCTTCGGTTGTCCACCAGTCAGCGGAATCGCTGGTTTCGCTACGCGAAGGCTACGGGCTGACGGTTTTTTTGGCGGTCTAGGCAGCATCACGCCATCTCCGTTCATGCAGGTCGCGGATGCGCCGCACCTGCTCTGCAGTGGGTTGAATGCGCCATGCGAAGATCTCGTGTCCGACGAGGCCGATGAGGTGCTGGTCGACGTCGGCGATCTGCATCGCTTCCTCGCGGGTGACGATCCCGCCGTTCAGGTAGCTGATCCACTCGACGCACAGCTCCTCGTCGGCTGAGAGCCGACGCTTGTTCTGGTTGACGTTGCTGAGGCCGGGCACGACGGTTCCACCGACCCGCGCCGCATGCCACTCGGCGCGCCAGAGCGACGTCGTTTCGAGCGCAAGCGCCATATCTGCGTCGAAGACACACCACAGGTACTGGTCACGGCCAAGCCAGGAAGGAAAGCCCCTCTCCTTAGCCTCCAGCCACAGTTCGGTCGCCGTCGCACGCAGAGCGTCAATCTTCTCGGCCGGAATCGTGCGCGCGCCTTTCGTCGATGGCATCATGCAGTACTGCGAGAATGTCTGCTTTGACACGCCGATCGCGTCGGACATGTCCTGCAGGCTCCAGCGATAGCATGCCAGCTGGTGCCGGATGTCGCGCAGGTGCTCCGTGATCTCTTCTCGTGTTGCGGTCTTCACTTCGCGCCTCCGTTCGATTTCTCTTCGAGCTCGCGCGCGATCCGTTCGACGACGCGGTAGCTAGCATGCGTCCGGGCCTCGGCGAGGCGGTCGCGCAGCTGCTGAATTTCCTGCTCGCGGGTCATGTGTCCCCCCTCAGGCAGCTTCGGATTCGTCTAGGTAATCGGGCACCGAGTTGTAGTGCCCGACATACTGCACGCCCTCCGGCAGATGACGGAGGTTGTAGATGTCGAAGTCGAGGTCCGCATCTTCGACTTCGAAGACGATGTAGTCCGCGTTGCTCCTGTCGTCCCCGTTGACGTCGATGACACCGACCGCGCCTGAGATAGCGCGGTGCTCTGCGATGAAGCCGTCGAAATCCGTCGTCTCGTAAGCGAGCTCGCCCGAATTGCGGAAGAATGCCTTGAAGATTCCCATGCTACCTGCTCCTTGTTCATGGCCGCCCCGCGCGGCCCGTACAAGAATGATTTGCTGCAAACGTGCCATTTACAAGCAGGCAAGCGCATGTTCTTGAAGTTTTTTTTGTCAACAATTAGGAAGTGAAGGCCGTTCCTGCACTTGTAAACGATTTTTTTTCGATATTTTTTTCGCATTGTCCTTTAAGGGCACCCGCGGTTGCTTTTTCACGCGTCAGAACGCCTCCTAAAATGACATCGCGCTCGGTTTGCGCAGGATGCGGTTAGTGAAGCGATACTTAAGCGACCGCTCGGATCTAGTCCGGCACGCAGTGCGCGGCGTCGTCGTGCGCAGCCCGTCTGAGGTTTGCGTCACGGGCACGACGGGTCGTCTCGTATTCGACGATAGCGTCTTCGGCTGCCGGCGATTTGGATTTATCCGCCGGCGAACAAACCCTTGTTGAAGGCAACGCCAAACAAGGGGGCGACTATGAAGCAGGTATTCACCGGAACGCTTGAAGTCAGGTCAGTTGACCGTGGCATGCAGCAAGGAACGAAGGGGCGCATCTATTTGACGGTACCTGAAGCCGCGCTCGATTCCGCAGGACTGATGTGCGGGAAGCAGCCCGTCCGACTGTCGGTGAAAGCCAGCGGCGGCCGCGTCGTCGTACGAGCCTCGGTGACGCGGGGCAGCGCCGTCGAAGCAAACAGCTCCGGCTATACCGTGCTTGTGCACGGCCAGAACACCGGGATCAGCGCAAGGACCATGCCGCCGGTCCGCGTCGCGCTGGTCGTCCAGCCAGGCAGCGTCGAACTTCTCGCTCCGGACGAAGCTTTGGCGAAGCCGAGGAAGCCAACCTCCCTGCTACGAGAGCGTGAGGAACGCGGCACGTTTCGAGACGCGACGGCTGGCCTCTACGGAGCGGCCTACGCCATGGCGCTCGATGACTACCGCAACGAAACCAAGCGCGAGGGGGGAGCGCGCCAGGCGGTCTGCATCGAGCAGCTCGCCGACATGCTGCGCAACGCGGGGCACAGAGTCGTCAGAATCAGTGCACGGCTGTGGACGCTCGACGGCGAGAGCGCAACGCTAGGCGACCTCAGCGAGGCCGCCAGAAGAATCGACAGGGACGCCGTTCTGGTGGCGGAGGCCGCCTGACATAGCCCCGCCATGTTACGGATATGCCCGATAGCCGGAAGGTTCAAATGATGGCAGGAGGTCGCCTCGAATGTTGGAGCCCTACGCACAACAGCGAGAGATGCCGCCACGGACAGGAGATCTTTTCTGTGCAAGCGATAGCTGTCACCATCCCCCGAACGAATCGATCGGGGGGATCATGCCAGCGACAGTTGACCCGCGTATCCGTGAGATGGCGGAGCGCTTCATATCCGAGACGAGCAACAAGCGCGCGGTTGCAGTGCTCAAGGTCCTATTGGACAAGGGCAGCATCTCCACCGACGAGATAGCCGAGCTCGGCTACAACCACCCGCCGCGGGCGCCAATGGACGTGAAAGACGCGGGCATTCCTCTCGTCAAGGATATGGTCACTAGCGAGAAAACTGGGCGTCGGATGGCTGTGTATCGCTTCGGTGATCCCAGCAAGATACAAGAGGGGCGGCTTGGCGGCAGGGCGGCCTTCCCGAAGACCTTCAAGCCGGCTCTCATAGCCCGCTACGGTTCCATCGACTGCATCACTGGAGCCAAACTCGACGCCCGCGCCCTGCAGATAGACCATCGCGTTCCGTACCAGATCGCTGGAGACGCCGGCCTCGCAGACCACGACATCGAAGAATACATGCTGCTCGATGCATCGAGCCAGCGGGCCAAGTCTTGGTCCTGCGAGCACTGCCCGAACATGGAAATCCGGGACGAGGCTATCTGCCGGACCTGCTACTGGGCATTTCCGGAAAGCCACGAGCACGTCGCCACGCTGCAGATCAGGAGGACTGACGTCGCGTTCCAGGGCGACGACGTAGCGGTCCACGACCGCATGCGAGAGATCGCAGACAAGCGCGGAGTCGACGTGCGGACGTTGCTTCTTGAGCTTGCCCGTCAGAGCGCGAATTCGGCCTGAATGGCCTTGGGCTTCCGGATGATCTCTGGATTCGCCTCGCCAAGGTCCGGCGTAATGTAAAGGCTCTCGACCGTCTCCTCGTCCCGCCCCGCAAGCGTTGCCTGCGAGGACTTTCCCGCATACAGCAGCAGCCGCGTCAGCCCGAGCGTGTCGGGCAGCGGCGGGCCGTACTCCTTGCCTCCAGTCATCCCGTCGTATGACAGCGCGAAACGGATGTTCCGGGCACGCAGGTCGGCCAGGCCTTCGATGAGGCGATCCTGCTGCAGCCCTTCAGCGTAACGCTTGTCACGACCGACGGTGGTCCCGAGGTATGGCGGGTCCATGTAGACGAAGTCAGCCGCGGTGGCCGGAGCCAGCGTCTGCATCCAGTCGCCGGAGACGACCTCGGTCTTGCCTTTCAGCAGCATCGACGCGCCCTTAATGGCCTCCGCCATCTTGTCCGGCTTCATGCCAAGGCGGCGCTTGTCGTGCGACTGCGTAAAGTTCCCGGTCTTCGTGCCGAAACGAACCGCGTTCTTCACGCATCGGCAGATCAGATACAGCAGGTCGACGGGATCGCGGGCTTCGTTGTAACGGGCGCGGACCTCGTTGAAGTAGCCATGGTTGTCGGCCCGCTGGCCGTGCCAGATTTCGGAATAGCGCGCGGCCGTCTCATCCGGCTGGGTGATGATGACCCGCCACAGATCGGCGATGGGGGCCAGCACGTCACCGATCACATAACGCTTAGCCGCGTTCCTGTTTGCTGCCCACAGGGTCATGGCTGCCGAACCTGCAAACGGCTCGTACCAGACCTCGATATCCTCGGGTACGTAAGGCGCGATAAGCGGCGCGAGATTGCGCTTGCTGCCTTGATAAGGGATCGGGTGCGGAAGCTTCGCCATTCGGTGCCTTTGATTCTAACTAGCCCAATACATAGGGGGCTCGATCCGCAAGGCGCAACCTGCCGAGAAAGTCGTCCACTGACATCACATGCTCTTATCGACCGAAACTGATGGCTAGCCGTAGGCTTCGGGCGATAGGTATTGCTCGAATGTTGCAGCCGTCCGTGCGGTGATGAATCTCTGCCAAGACGACTTCTTGGTGCGGCTCGTCTCATAAGAGACTTTGGAACTTATGGGGCGTTAGCTACCGTTGGCTACAGTTCGCCCCGGGCGATCTTGTCGGCGATCGAGGGGCGGCCCCGCTTTCGTTTCGGGAGGTCGGCAGCCGAAGGCAGCGGAGCCGGCAGGCGCTGAGCGTCGACCCAGGCCTCCAAGTCGCGGTATGCAAACAGCGTCCTGCGGCCGATCCGGACGACAGCAGGGCCACGGCGTCGATAGACGAGATCGCGCAGCGCAGCGCGGGACATGCCCAAGAGTCGGGCGGCATTGTCGTAGTCGAGTAGCAATGGGGTGAGTGCGCTCATCTGGACACACGTCTCCTGAAGTTTGGAAACGTGTGCGCGAGTCCTGCGCTGACACTGACGGGCTCAATTCGATCGCCTTGCAACCGGGCCACGGACCCGGACGGATTACGCAAGTGGAGGACACCACCCAAGAAAAATGGTGACCGCGATTTGGGTGGCCGTCAACAGGGTATGTCGCTACAAGTCGCACGGGGACGTCAGAGGGCAGTCAGAGGAAGGCAGTGGGCGATCCGGCACAAACAGGCTGGCACATCTGGCACAATTTTGGCACAGTGCGCAGCGACATTGAGCGACACGCAGCGACACACAGCGACGATAAGTTATTGATTTTCCCTGTAAGTTATTGAGCAGTATGGCGCTGACACTGCCCTCCGAAGGCAGAGGTCACAGGTTCGAATCCTGTCGGGTGCGCCATTTCCAGATTCGATCTTAAACACCGAGGCGGGGCGCTGATTGGCGCTACAGCAATTCCCGTTCGCGGGTTCGAATTCAGCTGGCCTGTGTGCCAGGCGCGGATCGCCCGCCTGCGATCTCATTCGCGACTTAGCTGCCTCATCCCTTCTGCCGCACCTCCATTATGGCAAGTGCCGCCCTCACCACGCTGTCGGCAAATTCAAGACTGAGCGGGAGGTGCCCCAGCAGAAGTCGATAGAACACCGGCGCATAAAGCATATCAAGCAGGACTTCGATATCCTCTGGGGCCGGCATGCTGCCGTGGTTCACCGCCCCTTCAATAAGTTCGCGGCCACGTTCGCGGCTTGACAGGATCACGCGATTCCGAAAGGCCTTGGTCATCTCGCTCTCGGGGTCGGATGCTGCCAGCGTGAGAGCGATCTGGCGGCCCCGCGTGGTGGCAAAGGCGGTGACGAGCGAGCGCATCTGGGCAAGCAGTTGGTCCTCCAAGGAGCCGCCACCACCTGTCTCGCCGCCGTCATAGCCGATCATCAACGCAGCCATGGCCAGCTCGCTGGCGTTGGACCAATGGCGATAGATCGTTGGCTTGCTGACCCCCGACTTTGCGGCCACCGCTTCAATTGTCAGCCGACCAAAGCCCTCGTTCATGAGGATGTCGTGCGCGGCTCGCAGGGCTTTTGCGCGTGCAGCCAGGCTGGGCGGTCTGCCGCGCTTGCGTTGTTCAAGATCTTGACTCATTTATTTACGATACGTAACGTAAATAGAAAATCACTTCAAGGCAGCTTCGAATGTCCACGATTGCCTCTCTCATTCCCTACATCATCGTCAAGGACGCCAATGCGGCCATCGCCTTTTACAAGGCTGCTTTCAAGGCGACCGAGCTTTTCCGGATGACCGATCCGAACGATGGGCGAGTGGGCCATGCGGAGCTGAAATTCGGCGAAAGCATCCTCATGCTTGCCGACGAGTATCCGGATTTTGGTGCGGTTGGACCCGAGACGATCGGAGGCTCGCCCGTCACCTTGCATCTGAAGACGGGCGCCGTCGACGACGATGTTGCCTGTGCCGTCCAGCACGGAGCAACGGTGCTGCGTGCGGCAACGGACCAGAGCTTCGGTGAGCGGAACGCTTTGATCCTCGACCCCTTCGGTCACCGTTGGATGTTGTCGCAAACGATTGAAGATGTCAGCCCGACAGAGATGCAGCGACGCTGGGACGAGGAGGCTTGACGCCAGAAAGGACCCCTACGCATGGAATCGGCTCGAGAATCAAAGCCCGTGATCCTGCTGGCCCAGGATCAGGGGCGGCGATATGGCATGGGGCGGGTGACCGCGATCTTCAAAGCTGACGAAGCCGAAACCGATGCGCGCTACTCGGTGTCGGAGTGGATTCTTGAACCTGGTTTCGAAGGCGTGGGCCCGCACAGCCACGACACAAATGACGAGCTATTCCATGTAGTAGACGGCAAGCCGGAGATCCTCGTCGGGCGATGCTGGACAGCGGCTGGGAGGGGGACGTTTGTTCGCAAATCCGGCCGGCGTGACGCATGACTTCCGCAACCGGCACTCTGCCGTTGCACGGCTTCTCAACATCTTCATTCCCGGCGGATTTGAACGCCAAATGCCTAGCATCGTATCCTGGTTTGAGGAACAATCCGCAGGGAACTGCGGTGAATGTGCGGGACCAGGCGATCGCCCGCGGCAGGGGCGTTGGAGGGGAGCGTGTCATCTGATAACCTTCCAGGGATGACAGCGCATCTTTGACGATATGCGGAAAGCCACGTGCCCCCACGCATATTTCGCCAACTCTTCCGGGAAGCTGAGCGGGCCGCTCGCGGCCGGGCGGAAGCCGAAGACCTCTTTCAGACGGTTTGGCTCGCCGCGATCGAGGCCGGCAGAGGCGACCTCTCCTCTCCGGCCAATCGCCGATGGTTCGTCGGCGCACTTCGCAAGCGGGCCATGTTCGACGCACGCACCGCGATTCGCAGGCGCGCACGCGAAGAACGCGCGGCTCTCCGGCACGTACATACCATCCAGACAGTGGAGATCCCGGCGTGGTTTCTGGAACGGCTGCCGCCGAAGCTGCGCACCACGGCGATGCTGGTTCTGACAGGCCATAACAAGAGTGAAATCCTCTGGCTCCTGCGTATCCAAGGAGCCTGCCTTCCGCCAACGCGTCGCCGATATCCGGCGGCGCTGGCGCGCCGAGGGCGGCGGCTCGCTGGACGGTCTCTCGGTGCTCGACGGTCCGCTCAATTTCGGCGTCATTCGTCGCGCGCTTCTGCCGGCCGTTCGGCGCCGGAGCGTCGTGCTCGGCGGCCACGATCCGGACGGACACCTTTTTGTCGTAGGCACCTCACAAATACCGGCTGCTCGGCAACTAAGGACGGTTAGACCACCTGAGGAGTAGATCCATGTTTACCACGAGCCGGCTCGGCGCCGTCTGCTATTATGTCAATGATGTCGACCGAACCGAAGCGTTTTACCGCGATGTGCTCGGCCTGCAGGTCGAGCGGATGGAGGACGACGGTGAGGGTAATCCCTGGCTATCCGCCAGGACGGCCAACGGCGTGGAATTGATCTTCATCAAGCAGGAGTCGCGGCCAGGCAACACACCGATTGTCGTGTTCGAGATCGCGGAGGGCGGCATCGACGACATCTTCTCGGAATTGGCGGACAAAGGTGCAACAATCGTGACACCGGTCAGTCACGCGCCGGGGGGCTGGTCCGCGGAATTCAAGGACCCTGAAGGGCACGTCCTTTCCATGTATCAATCAGCGGACAAGCCGCGAAAGCGCTGACGCCTGTATCGGAGGGGCGGCCCGGAGCGCTAACTTGGCCGATAAAGGGGAGAGACGCGTCCGCGCCTCTCCCGAAAGGTTCTGCGGGTTAGATCTCGAAATCGTCGCCGCCGTCGAACCCAGCGTCATCGAAGCTGGCGTCCTCTGCTTCCAGGCTATCCGCCGCGGGCTCGGCGGCTTCTGCCTGGCCGCCGCCGTCCAGCATGCCTGCGATCATGTTGCCGAGCAGGACGCCGCCAGCCACGCCCATGGCAGTCTGCGCCGCGCCAGCGAGAAAACCTCCGCCCGCGCGCTGCGGTGCCGCAGAGAACGGCTGAGGAGCCGCTCCGGGACGTCCTATACGAGGAACGGACCCTGACGGCCGGGAAGGCCTGCGACTGTCGCCGAAAATCCCCGAGAAAAGACCACCTGCAGACTGCCTGGACTGAGCTTGGCGCTCCAATTCCTCAATTCGGGCCTGCGCCGCGTTCAGCGCCTGCTCCTGCACCACTATGGTCTGCGCCATGTAATAGGGCGCGCCGGGCTGGCGAGCGATCTGTTCGCGGATGAAGGCTTCCGCCTCATCGTCACGAGCAGGCGATTGCCGCTCCACATCGGCGAGCTTTTCAAAAAGGCTCTCGATGGCTTGCTGGTCGTTTCGATCCATAGGCGACGAACTCCTTATCTGCCGACCGTGATTACTCTTCCTGCTGGCCGGTGAAGTGGAGCAGCAGCCGGAAGATGTTGACGAAGTTGAGATAGAGCGAGAATGCGCCGAATACGGCGAGCTTCTGCTTGGATTCGGCGTCGAAATTCTCGGCATACTGCTCCTTGATCGTCTGCGTGTCCCAGGCTGTCAGGCCAAGGAAAACGAAGATGCCGATGACCGAGATCGCGAACTGCAGGGCAGAGGAAGCGAGGAAGAGATTGACCAGGCCGGCGATAACGACACCGATCAGGCCCATGATCAGGAAGGACGAGAACTGGGTCAGGTCACGCCTGGTCGTATAGCCATAGAGGCTGGTCGCACCGAACATCGTGGCAGCGATGAAGAAGGTCCGCGCGATGCTCGTTCCGGTGAAGACCAGGAACACGGAAGAGAGCGACAGGCCCATCACGCCGCAGAAGGCCCAGAACATAGCCTGGGCGCCGGAGGCGGACATGCTGTGGATGCGGAAAGAGAACAGGAAAACGAAAGCGAGCGGCGCGAGCATCACGACCCATTTCAGCGGGGTCGAGAAAATCGGCACATAGAGCGCCGGAACCGAGGCCACCGTGAAGGCGACCACGCCCGTGAGCACGAGGCCGAGCGCCATATAGTTGTAGACGCGCAGCATGTGCTGCCGCAGCCCTTCATCGAAGAGGGCCGCGCTCTGCTGGCCGAAGCTGGTGCGATACCCGAATTGCGGGGTGTTCATGGAAAACTCCTCATGTTGCTTGATCAGTAAAGGGTGTCGGCAAGCCGTTCGGCGGCGCGATCGAGCTTGCGGGCGTCGCCGCCGGCGACCACCGCATAGGCAACCTCGCCGATCTGGAAATAGGCGGCAGACGTTCTGTTTCCGGGCGCAACCGTCGGCTTGATCACGTCGAAGGTGCCCGGGCGGACGGCGAAGAGCGAGACCGGCCCGAATTCCTTCGTGTCGGCCGAGAGTTCCACGCTGGGTCCATAGCGCGACGGAAAGACCTGCACGTCCCGCACCTGCCAGTCGGTTGGGAGGGCTGGCATCACGATCGCTGTCATGGCCCTGATCTCCTCGGGATCATAGGCCGAAGCTTGAAGCTGCGAATCCATGGCGGCCCTCAGCACCGAAGTGTCGTGCGCGCGCATCGCGTCCTCGACATAGGCGGGTGGCGGAGCGGAGGCGACGGACTTCGAAATCGAGAGCGGCCCGGAAAGCTCGTTCGCCGCCCATCCGGCGGCGACGAAGACGGCGATGGCGGCCACCTTCTGCAGACGGGAAAGGATGCGGCTGCGAGCAAGCCCTCGTTCGAGCCGGCGTGCGGCATCGGTGGTTGCCGGATTGCCGTAAGCACCGGACAAGGCGAGCGCCAGTCGCAACTCGTCGCGCAGACGCAGGTCCGCCATAACCCGCGCAGCCTGCTCGGGCCGTGATGCGAGCCATGCCTCGACCTCGACGCGGCGGCCTACATCGAGTTGGTCGTCTACATAGGAATCCAGATCCTGGTCGGTGAGGGGATCATGGTTTTGGGGCATCACGGCCTCCGACGATCCTGAGGGAAGGAAGATCGCGCGGCTCTTCTTCGAGCGCTCGAAGTGCGGCACGTGCCCGGCCGATGCGCGACATCAACGTGCCGAGCGGGATGGAGAGCGTGTAAGCCGCCTCTTGGTATGTCAGCCCCTCGATCGCGACGAGATGGAGGGCGGCTCGCTGTTCCTCGGGCAAACTCATGAAAGCTTGCCGCACCTGCGCCAGACGGACTGCGTGGTCCTGCGGCGCATCGATCAGTTGCGGAAGAAGCTCGGCGGCGCGCTCGGCACGCGCCGCCTCCGACCTGCGGCTGCGGGCACGATCCACAAAGGCGTTGTGCAGGATAGACAAGAGCCATGCCCGCATGTTGCCGTCGCGCCGAAAGGTCGAGCGACGTTCATACGCACGCAGGAGCGCGTCCTGCACCAGATCCTCGGCATCCGCACCGTCGCGCGTGAGCGAGCGCGCATAGCGCCGGAGCGCGCCCAGCTGGCCAACGACATCAAATCGCGAACGAGTCGTTATCATGTGCGGTATACGAAGCGATCCGGAATTTTCATCCAGCGGGCGGTGATTTTTTTCGCAGATTTGCGGTGGTGCCCCAAAATGCTCAGGAGAGGCCCGCGTCCTCGAGGGGACGCGGGCCGTGGTGGAAGCGGTCCGTACCTAATCGCTCCGGGCCACATCCTCGGAGCTCATACCCGCTGGCCAGTCCTTCTCAGGTTCGTCCTTCGTCTTCCATAGCGAGTAGCCGATGCCGGCGGCGATCAACGTCAGTGTCACGCCCAGGCTGACCGCGGGCGGGAACTTGCCGCCGTCCAAGACGAAGTCGGCCACGAATATCTTGACGCCGATGAACACCAGGATCGCGGCGAGCGCATATTTGAGATAGTGGAAGCGGTGCACCATGGCAGCGAGCGCAAAGTAGAGCGCGCGAAGGCCGAGGATGGCCATGATGTTCGACGTGTAGACGATGAAGGTATCCGTCGTGATTGCGAAAATGGCGGGCACACTGTCCACGGCAAAGACGAGGTCAGCCAGGTTGATGACGACCAGGGCCAGAAAGAGCGGCGTCGCCGCCGTGACCATCTTGCCCGTCCGGGAATCCGTGGTCCGCACGAAGAAGCGCTCCCCGTGCTGCTCTCGCGTAACCCGCATATGGGTGGAGATGAACCTTATGGCCGGGTTCTTTTCCAGATCCACGGGCTCGTCCCCGGCGAAGAACATCCTTATCCCGGTGAAGATGAGGAAGGCCGCGAAGAGGTAAAGCACCCAGTAGGCCTGCTGCACGAGAGCAGCGCCGCCGGCGATCATCAGCCCTCGAAGCACGATGACTGCGATGATGCCCCAGAGCAGCGCGCGGTACTGGTATTTTGCCGGAATGGCGAAATAGGAAAAGATCAGGCTGATCACGAACACATTGTCGATCGACAGCGCTTTCTCGATGAAAAAGCCGGTGAAATACTGCATCCCGGGTTCGGGCCCTCGCGCGTACCAAACCCAGGCTCCGAACAGCATCGCGACACCGATATAGAAGGCGGAGAGCTTCAGGCTCTCCCCGATCCCCATCTCGCGGTCCTGCTTGTGGAGGATTCCAAGATCGAATGCAGTGAGGGCTGCCACCAACGAAATGAAGGCCAGCCAGAACCAAGCAGGCGTGCCAAGCCAATCCATGAAAAGGAAGTCCAACGTATCGCTCCTCTCGACTGATGATGACGATCGGAACGACCAGACCTGGGCAGCCGGTGAGCGTTGGGCGTCACAGCATCGGATCATTCCGATGCGGCCCGACATCACGGGGCTTGTACAGCACCCGTCAGAGGGGCCCGGTCCGCCCCCCTCATTTATTATCTCGTGGACCGCAGTCAACGGCCTGAGAAAAATTCTCAGCGCTTGCGCCAGGACGCAGGTGCGCCGAGTTCGACTGCGTTCGTACTCTGATGCCTGCCAGCGCAGACCTAGCGGTTCACGGTATTTTCCGCGTCAGGAAGCGGAGATCGCTACTCGGCCGCCTCGGCGAAAGGTGCCGGAACATAGTTGAGAACCGGTCCCAGCCAGCGCTCGACTTCAGCGATTTCCATGCCCTTGCGGCGCGCATAATCCTCGACCTGATCGCGCTCCACCTTGGCCACGCCGAAATAATAGCTTTCCGGATGCGCCAGATACAGGCCGGATACGGACGAGCCAGGCCACATGGCATAGCTTTCCGTCAGCGTCACGCCTGCGTTCTTCTCGGCATCCAGCAGCCGGAAGAGCGTCGTCTTCTCGGTATGATCCGGCTGGGCGGGATAGCCCGGCGCCGGGCGTATTCCCTGATATGGCTCGCCGATCAGCTCCTCTGGCGTGAAAGCTTCATCCGGGGCATAGCCCCAGAATTCCTTGCGCACGCGCTCATGCATACGCTCGGCAAAAGCTTCCGCGAAACGGTCGGCCAGCGCCTTGACGAGAATGGAGGAGTAATCGTCGTTCGCGCGCTCGAAGCGTTCTGCGATCGCCACCTCCTCGATGCCCGCCGTCACCACGAAACCGCCGAGATAATCCGGCTTGCCGGTGCTATGGGGTGCGACGAAATCGGAAAGCGCCATATTCGCCTTGCCGTCGCGCTTGGTGAGTTGCTGGCGAAGCGTGAAGAAGGTGGCCAGCTCGTCGGTCCGGCTTTCATCGGTGTAGAGCCGGATATCGTCCCCGACGGCGTTGGCCGGCCAAAAACCGATAACGCCGCGCGGCACGAACCACTTTTCGCCGATGATCTTCTTCAGCATCGCCTGGGCATCGTCGAAAAGCTGCCGGGCAGCCGCGCCCTGCTTCTCGTCTTCGAGGATCTTCGGATAGCGGCCCTTCAGCTCCCAGGTCTGGAAGAAGGGCGTCCAATCGATATAGCGCGCCAGTTCCGCCAGGTCCCAGGTCTCGAACGTCTTTGTTCCAAGGAACGCCGGCTTCGGCGGCTGGTAAGCCGCCCAGTCGATCCGGTGGGCGTTCTCGCGCGCCTTGGCGAGCGGCAGGCGCTGCTTCTCCGCTTCCGAACGCGCATGTGCTTCGGCCACCTTCCGGTATTCCGCGCGAAGCGATTCGACATAATCGGCCCTGGTCTCGGGCGACAGGAGATTTGAGACGGTGCCGACCGCACGACTCGCATCGGTGACATAGACAGCCTGGCCGCGCTCGTAGCGGGGATGGATCTTGACCGCCGTGTGCACGCGGCTCGTCGTCGCGCCGCCGATCAGAAGCGGAATGTCGAAACCTTCACGCTCCATCTCCGAGGCAACATGCACCATCTCGTCGAGCGACGGCGTGATGAGACCGGAGAGGCCGATGATGTCCACCTTCTCCTCGCGCGCGGTCTGCAGGATCTTCGTGGCCGGCACCATCACGCCGAGATCAATAATCTCGTAATTGTTGCAGGCGAGTACAACCCCGACGATGTTCTTGCCGATGTCGTGTACATCACCCTTCACCGTTGCCATCAGAATCTTGCCGGCGGCTTCACGCTCGCCGCCGCCATTGGCAAGCTTCTCGGCTTCCATATAAGGCAGAAGAACGGCAACGGCCTGCTTCATCACGCGGGCCGACTTGACGACCTGCGGCAGGAACATCTTGCCGGAGCCAAAAAGGTCTCCCACCACATTCATGCCGGCCATCAGGGGACCTTCGATGACGTGGAGCGGCTTTTCGGCCCTGAGGCGGGCTTCCTCGGTGTCCTCCTCGATGAACTCCGTGATGCCGTTTACCAGCGCGTGTTCAAGCCGCTTTTCCACGGGCCACTCGCGCCAGGCGAGGTCCCGTTCCTTCGCTTCCTTTCCGCCCGCACCCTTGAAGCGTTCCGCGATTTCCAGCAAGCGTTCGGTCGCGGTGCCGCCTGCTTTGGGCTGGCGGTTGAGCACCACATCTTCGCAGGATTCGCGAAGCTCGGGATCGATGGATTCATAGACGGCGAGCTGGCCCGCATTGACGATGCCCATATCCATGCCGGCATGAATCGCATGGTAAAGGAACACGGCGTGCATCGCCTCGCGCACTGGCTCGTTGCCGCGGAACGAGAAGGAAAGGTTCGAAACGCCGCCCGAGACATGCACATGCGGCAGGGTCCTGGTGATCTCCCGCGCGGCTTCGATAAAGTCGACGCCGTAATTGTCATGCTCCTCGATGCCGGTCGCCACAGCGAAGATGTTCGGATCGAAGATGATGTCTTCCGGGGCAAGAACTGCCTTTTCGGTCAACAGCTTGTAGGCCCGGGTGCAGATCTCCACCTTGCGCGCCTTGGTGTCGGCCTGCCCCTTCTCGTCGAAAGCCATGACGACCACGGCGGCACCATAGGCCCGGCACAGCCTGGCATGTTCGAGAAAAGCCTCCTCGCCCTCCTTCATCGAGATCGAGTTGACGATCGGCTTGCCCTGGATGCATTTCAGACCGGCCTCGATCACCTCCCACTTGGAGGAATCGACCATGATCGGGACGCGGGCGATGTCCGGCTCGGCGGCAATCAGGTTCAGGTACTCGACCATCGCCTTCTTCGAATCGATCAGGCCCTCGTCCATATTGACGTCGATAACCTGGGCGCCATTCGCCACCTGGTCGCGCGCCACATCGAGCGCGGCAGCGTAGTCGCCGGCGGTGATCAGCTTGCGGAATCTGGCCGAGCCGGTGACATTGGTGCGCTCGCCGACATTGACGAACGGAATATCCTTGGTGAGCGTGAATGGCTCGAGGCCGGAAAGACGCATCAGCCGCGGCGGCTTCGGCAGCTCGCGCGGCTTGTGCCCGGCCACCGCCTTGGCGATGGCGCGGATGTGCTCGGGCGTCGAACCACAGCAGCCACCCACCACATTGACGAGCCCTTCGCGCGCGAACGCCTCGATCTGCGCCGCCATAGCCTCCGGGCTCTCGTCATATTGGCCGAATTCGTTCGGCAGCCCCGCATTCGGATAGGCGCAGGTGAATGTCTCGGCAACGCCGGAGATCTCCGCCAGATGCGGCCGCATCGCGGCAGCCCCGAGCGCGCAGTTGAGCCCGATTGTGAAAGGCTTCGCATGGCGCACTGAATGCCAGAACGCCGTCGGGGTCTGGCCGGATAGAGTGCGTCCGGAAAGGTCGGTGATCGTGCCAGAAATCATCACCGGCAACCGCACGCCCTTTTCCGCAAAGATTTCTTCGGCCGCAAAGATCGCCGCTTTGGCATTCAGCGTGTCGAAGATCGTCTCGATGAGGATGATGTCGGCCCCGCCGTCGATCAGCCCGCGCAGCTGCTCACCATAGGCGATCCTCAGGTCATCGAAGGTGATCGCGCGATAGCCGGGATTGTTCACGTCGGGTGAGATCGAGGCCGTGCGATTCGTGGGCCCGAGCGCACCGGCAACGAAGCGGCGCTTGCCGTCCTCCTGTTCGGCGCGCTTGACCGCACGCCGCGCCAGCCGCGCGCCGTCGCGGTTCAACTCATAGACCATCTCTTCCATGCCGTAGTCCGCCTGGGCGATACGCGTGGAAGAAAAGGTGTTGGTCTCGATGATGTCGGCGCCGGCGATCGCATATTGGTAATGGATTTCTTCGATCGCCCTCGGCTGCGTCAGGATCAGGAGATCGTTGTTTCCCTGCTGGTGGCAGGCGCAACCGCCAAAACGGTCTCCGCGAAAATGATCTTCATCGAAGCCCAGCCCCTGGATCTGCGTGCCCATCGCGCCGTCCAGGATCAGGATGCGCTCGCGCGCCGCCGCTTCGAGCGCGGCGCGAATTTCCGATCCGTTGGGTTTCGGAGCCGTTTCGCCGAAAAGCCCATTAAGCGACGTGTTTGCTTGCGACATAAATCCAGACCTGCAGGAGAATGCGATATTCATCACATAAAGATATCTTTATGTCAATATGTGCAGCGGTCGGGGCCTTCTGCAAAACCGCTGGGCACTGGCCAAAGCGATCGCTGAGGTTGCGAAGGGCCAGACTCCCTTGAATTCGATGAAAGAGGTGCAATGCGCACCGGAAGGCGGCGCGAAAATCAGGCGTCGGCAAGCATGGTCCGACGGTTTGCCGTCGGCCGGGCTGCATGAGAAATATTGCTGAGCAGTTGCGCCGGACGCTGGGCCGGTTCTTCGCCGGATCTTCGCGATCTGGCAAACCCTGCAACGGTTCAATACCGGCGGAGGGCTGTAGGCTCAGGACCATTCCTTGCTATATCGGGCCGCCATCTCCCCCAAATCGACGGGAGGCCATTCCGGGATTTCCATCCCGAGGCGTAGACCCAGCTCCGCAAGCAATGCCTTGATCTCGTTCAAAGACTTGCGGCCAAAATTGGGAACCCGAAGAAGCTGCGCCTCGGTCATGGACACGAGATCGCCGAGATAGACGATATTGTCGTTTCTCATACAGTTGCTGGAACGGACGGAGAGCTCAAATTCGTCCATCCGTTTCAGCAGGACAGGATTGAACGGCAGTTCGTTTTGAGGAGGCTCCGGCTGTTCCAGTTGCGCTTCCTCGAAATTGATGAACACCGAGAACTGGTCGCGAAGGATCTGCGCGGCATGGCTGAGTGCGTCGTCTCCGGAGAGCACGCCATTGGTGACCACGGTGAGGATCAGACGGTCATAATCGAGAACCTGGCCATGGCGGGTGTTTTCGACAACGACGTTCACGCGCCTGACGGGCGAATACAATGCATCGATCGGAATGAAGATCGGCCCGTCGTTCTGCTCGAGAGCCAGGGGCTCTGCCGGTTGGTATCCCCGCCCGTAGCCGACCATCATTTCGAGCGTCATTTCGCAGCCGGGCTCGACGACGCAGATGGGATGATCCGGGTTCAGAATCTCGATGCCGCCTGAAGCTCGCGCGTTTCCGGCCAGGACCGCGCCGGGGCCGCGTTGCTGGATGATCAACTGCCCCGGCGCGCTTTCCACATCCATGCGCAACGCGATTTCCTTGATGTTGAGGATCAGTTCGGTAATCGCATCAAGGCGCTCCTCATCCGAAGCAAAGACCTTCGGGGACCCCGCTATCCGGACGGATGTGACGGCTGCACCGGGCAATGACGACAGGAGGACGCGACGCAAGGAATGCCCCAGCGTATAGCCGAAGCCGCGTTCAAGCGGCTCCAGGACGAGCGTCGTGATGTTTTGCTCGGATCGTAGATCCGGCTTGGTTGGCTTGACCAGCTCCTGCCAATTCTTCCGAAACACTGTCTTCATCCACTTCTACAGCACCAGCCCGAAAACCTGAATTGGTTCTCGGAAAGCACGATGCGTCGATTCAATAACTTACAGCGTCCTTTTGCGTCCGAATGGACGCACGGCGCTGTAACGTCAGACTGCGGGCGGAATGCGGGATCAGGCGCGTTGCTACACGCGCCGCTTCCGGTAACTCCTGCACCCATTGTGGGGAACGGGCGTAACATCGGTGATTGAAGTGATCGTGAAACCTGCCGCCTGCAGGCCGCGAACTGCCGATTCCCTTCCTGAACCCGGTCCGGAAATCTCGACCGCCAGCATGTTCATGCCGTGCTCCTTTGCCTTTCGCGCGCAGTCTTCAGCAGCGGTCTGGGCCGCGAAGGGAGTGGATTTGCGAGAACCCTTGAACCCGGCCGTGCCAGCGGACGACCAGGCGATGGTGTTCCCCTGCTCGTCTGTGATGGTGATCATCGTGTTGTTGAACGAGGAGGAAATATGGGCAACGCCCGAGGAGATGTTCTTTCGCGCGCGGCGCGCGATGCGGGTTTCTTTGGCCATGTCTTAAATCACTCTTTTCCCATGCGGCCGCAGCGCGCACCCGTGCGGATACGCTCCAGCTCGCATGAACGGGGGTTTCGGGGTGTCAGGCTGCGCGCGGCCCGGGATCGTCGTCGGGGTCGAATGGTCCTTCGATAGGCATTCTCGCCGACGTCTTCCTGCGCGCCGCAAAGCTGATGACGGGAGGCTGCCTATCCGACGCGGTTTCGGCGTCCGCCTGCTGAAGCGATCGCTCGCGCCTGTCGGCTTCCGGCTGGAACGTCACCATATTCAGCCTGATTTCTTCGTGACCGCCATCGGCGCGCTCGACCACAATGGCATCGCCGGCCGTAAGACCAAGCAAAGCCAGCCCGCGGAGCGTCGTGATGGGCAAGGTCATTCCCGTCGAGGCTTCTTTGCTCTCGTTGACGAGAATGCGGTTTTCACTCAGCCTGCCGTCGATGGTGAAATCGACGAGGCTGTCTATGGTCGCGACCTGAGGGTCGATGTCGTCCTGGAACAGGACCGTTGCGGTCGAAAGCTTCCGCCGCAACAGGCGAAGGTAAGCTTCGTCATTGTTGACGCCGCTTTGAAGAATCACCTCAAGGATGCTGAAATCCTTCGCCGTCAGGTGACAACGAGAGGTAGTGGACATAGCACTTCTCCGCCGCACCGCGTCGTGAACACGATGCACCGAGTTAGATCCGCTTGTCGTGAAGGAATGTCCCCTGGCCCCGGCGTGCGTCTCCTTGACGCCGCGCCAGGGGCTACGTGCCTGCGATCAGACGACCTGAGCGGAACACCAGCTTGTTACCGATTATGAAATTCCGCATCCATCCAACCCAATCATTCTTTCTCTGACGATAGCAGAGAGCTAGCCGTTTTGGGAGACCGGGTCGGCCATGGCCGGATTTGGCTGTTCGACGCGCACAACCGTCAGTTCGTGTTGGCGGCCGTCCCGCGCCGTCCAGGTGATGGACTGGCCTGGCGACAGCCCGATGAGGGCAGCGCCAATCGGGGTGAGGATCGAGATCCTGTTCTGTGCGATATCCGCCTCGCCGGGGAAAACCAGCGTGACCCGCCGCTGCTGGGCATTGTCCGACTGGAACTCCACCGTCGAGCCCATCTGGACGACATCCGCCGGGACGGAACCCGCGGGGACCACCTGGGCTCTGTCCAGTTCGCCCTGAAGCTCCTCGGCAACCTCAGGACTGCGGCTGAGCGCTCCCGCCGCGAGGTTTGTAAGCCGCCTGTAATCGATGTCGCTGACGACGATCCTCGGCTTGCGGCTGCTCTTCTTCGAGTTGGTCATGATTCGGGCTTCTCCGTATATGCATGCAGGCGAAAGCTGCGCGAGCCGGTGCTGCAGGCATGTGATGCTGGTTTGGAGGCGCCTGAGACAATAACTGCAGGAATTTGCAGCCTAAATGCACCCCCGGAGCTCGGGGCGCTAACTGCCGAGCCCCAGGGGCTAAGATTCCGCGATCGGACGAACCCGAAAAATGGCAGTGTGCATTCTATTCATGCCGACAGTTTGGCTGCTTCTTCTACTTTGTCAAGCCAGCGCGCAGTAAAGCGCAGGAAACGGCGCGTATACGGGGGTACTCGCTGGCGAGTTCACAAGGTTTCCTCGCGGATCGGTTCCACGGAAAGCGAATCTTCGCCCCGATGGAACGCGATGCCCAGCCTGAAGGAATGCGCAACGCGCAGAGCGCGGCTCATGAAAAGAGCCGCGACATCCGGCGTGCAAAGCTCCTGCACCGTCTCCCTGAAGAGACCAAGCCAGCGCCGAAAATGAACCTCCTCCAGGCCCGGAACGGCGATATGTGCCGGCAGCGGGCGTCCATTATAACGACCGGTACGCAGGAGGGTGGCCGACCAGAAATCGCACATCTTCGCCAGATGACGCGGCCACTCATCCGGCGCGATCGCCTTGCTGAAGATCGGACCGAGCAGTTCATCCTTGCGGATCCGGTCGTAAAAGCCATGCACGACGGCCTCGATCGTCGCCTCGTCCAGCAATTCGGGCAGAACTTTTCCATCCACCACGATGGAGCGCTGCGGTGCCGGGCGTTCTCTCATCTGGTCTTTCCCCACCAATCGGTAACGGGCTCCCACACATATATAGCATCTCCGACCCGGGTGTGGCCGGTGGGGGCGGTGTAATAACGCCGCAGCCTGATGCGCAGGCGACAGCGCCTCTAATCAGGAATCGCGGAAAGAGCCTGCTTCAAATCGGAAATGAGGTCTGCTTCGGCCTCGAGGCCGACGGAAAGGCGCAGCAGGCCATCACCGATGCCGGCTTCCCGTCGCGCTTCTTCGCCCATGCCGGCATGGGTCATCGTGACAGGGTGCGCAACAAGGCTTTCGACCCCGCCGAGTGACTCGGCCAGAGTGAACACCCTGACCGCCTCGACAAAACGGCGCACCGCCTCCAGCCCGCCGGCCAATTCGAAGCTCAGCATTGCGCCGAATCCCATCTGCTGCGCGCATGCGATCGCATGGCCGGGATGGGTGGCAAGGCCCGGATAATACACAGCCGACACCGCCGGATGAGCCGCCAGATACGATGCGACGGCGGCCGCATTCGCTTGTTGACGCTCGATGCGCGGATAGAGCGTTCGCAGCCCGCGCAACGTAAGATAGGCATCGAAAGGCGAGCCGGTCACACCCGTTATATTGGCCCAGGAATGCAGGGGCTCGGCATCGGCTGCATCGCCATAAATCAAGGCTCCCCCGACGACATCGGAATGCCCGTTCAGGTATTTCGTGGTGGAGTGGACCACGAAATCGGCGCCCAACCCTATCGGCCTTTGCAAAGCTGGTGAGAGGAAAGTGTTGTCGACCGCCACGCGTGCGCCCACTTCCTTGCAGCACACGGCGATCTGGTGGATATCGACAACGCGCAGCAGCGGATTGCTCGGCGTCTCGATCAATACCAGCTTCGGCTTCCGTGCGAGAGCCGCGGCCAGCGCTGCGCGGTCAGACTGATCAACGAAAATGACGTCGAACTGCCCCTTGTCACGCCGGGCCGAAAGCAATCGGTAGGTGCCCCCATAGCAATCATGCGGCGCGATGACGAGGTCGGCGGAACCTGCGAGTGACAGGACGAGATCGACCGCGGCCATTCCCGAGGACGTGACGACGGCACCGGCACCCCCTTCGAGCTTCGCCAAAGTGTCGGCGAGGAGATCCCGGCCGGGATTGGCGGTACGGCTATATTCATAGCTGCGGTTCCGCTCAAAGCCCGCAAAGGCGAAGGTGCTCGACAGGTAGAGCGGTGGCGCCACCGCGCCGAACACCTCCTCGGAGGCGACTCCGTTCGCCGCAGCGATCGTGCGCGGATCCCGTTCTTCGGCCATGCTCACATCGCCCCATCGCTAACGTTCAATGAAATCTTTCGGCCAGCCTGAGCATGTCGCCCACTCGGCCTGGCGCGGAATAAACGATGGTTTGAGAGGGTGACAAATGAATGATATTGGGGGTTTTTTGCAATAAAATTGCATCAACGTTGTCAATTGCAGCCAGGCTTTCATCGCATCTGGTTGAGAGCCACCTCCTTCAGCCCGCGCAGCGCATCCTTCACTTCGCCCCGTTCCTCAGCCGATTCCGGATAGACCGCATAGGCAGGATAGGTGAACTCCGGAGCGCCATCGACACGCTCCAGCTCGCCTGCGTCGACATGGGGAGCGACGACACCCTTGCGGAAATATCCCATGCCGCCGGCGCGAAGGATGTAGCTTAAGCCGAGCGGCCCGAGCCCCATCAAAAGCCCTGGCTCGCCAAACGCGGCCGGGCCGAAGCCGCGCTGCGCGGCAAAGTGCGGTCCCCAATCAACATGGACGTAATCGTCATGTTCAGTTTCAGATTCGCTGCCCTGACGGACCTTCCGCACGAGAACAAGCTGCTCCTCTTCGATGAGCTCGACCTTGAAACCGGGCAGCAGCTTCGGCGCATAGAGGACCGCTAGATCGAGGGCACCCGTTCGCAATTGCTCGAGCAACTGATCGGGAACCCCGACATGGGCGTGGAGCGCGATCTCCGGCCGGTTGCGCTTCATCCAGATAAGCCAGTCAAGCAGGAGCGGGTTCCACAGGCTGAGTTCACCGCCGAGAGCAACGACACCCGTTCGGCCCGGAGGAATCGTAAGCTGCTGACGGGCCCGCTCCCAAATCTGCACGAAAGACTGGGCGAAACGCTCGAATTCCCGCCCCGCCGCCGTAAGCGTCGCCCCGTTGCGGTTACGCACGAACAGGCGGCGGCCAAGCTCCTCCTCGAGCGTTCTGATGCGGGCGCTGACCGTGGTCTGGGTGACATGAAGACGGTTGGCCGCCTTGAGAAAGCTGCCGGTATGGACGATCTCAAGGAAGGTCCTCGCCCGATCTATGTCCAACGCTGCCTCCGATTAGCGCAAAAATTTTCATTTCATATAGCAGTTAATTCCGTTTGCCTTCGCCTTTTATGCTACGTTTTATGTCCTCGTTCTTGACACGAAATCGGACGCAAGCGGCGATGTGCGACCAGCCGGAAAACGAACCGCATGAATACGCATCCCCACCCTGTTTCATGCACGGGCTCACCCCCGGATACGGTGCCGAGCCTAACCGGTCGGATGCCTGGAGCGATGTCGCGCGCTGGCGCAGGGCAGAGCGAAAGCGCCTGATCGACCACCGCCTCCTGCTGAAAGCGGAGGACCGCCAGGCCCGGTCCGCTCACATTGGCGGCGTACTCGACCTGATCATTGGCAAGTATAGCGGACGCATAGTCGGCACATACTGGCCCTTTCGCGGCGAACCCGACCTCCGCAACTGGGCGATCAGGGCGATCGAGCGCGGCGGGCGCATCGCGCTTCCCGTCGTCATCCGGAAGGGGTGGCCGCTCGAATACAGAATGTGGGCGCCGGGCGACCCCCTGGAGCGCGGGATCTGGAACATTCCCGCCCCCTCCCGCGGTCCCGCCGTCCAGCCGGATATCGTGATCGCGCCCCTCGTCGGCTTTGACGAGGCGCAATACCGCCTTGGCTATGGAGGAGGCTTCTTCGACCGGACGCTGGCCGCCATGCCGCGCAAGCCACTCATCGTGGGCGTCGGGTATGCACAGGCCAAGATTGCCACCATCTACCCGCAACCCCATGACATCCCCATGGATGTGATCGTCACGGATTGAGCGGGACACAGCGGAAGCCGGCTCAGCTCACTTCCGGTGCTCTATGAACTCCTTCAGCACGACCGCCTGATTATGTGTCTCGTCCTTGGCCGCAAAGAGAAGCGTGACCCGGTTCTTGGCCGCCTGCTGGAGCAGTGTCTCGACCTCATCCTTTCGGTTGCCGAGTTCGGCGACATAGCGGCGGCGAAACTCGGGCCACTTTTCCGGATCGTGCTTGAACCATTGACGCAATTCGGCGCTCGGAGCGATCTCCTTCAGCCATAGATCGATGGCCGCGTCCTCCTTCTTGAGGCCGCGAGGCCAAAGGCGGTCGACGAGAATGCGTATGCCGTCATCCTGCGCCGGCGGCTCATAGACACGCTTAAGGCGAAGCTTCATGGCACCTTCCCTTTCGCGCCCCGGATGGTCCGGATTGGATCGGCCCTGGACGCAAGCCGTCTATCCGTAGCATGACAACGCCTCGCCATGAAATCCAATCCAGCCCGGGTGCGAAGCAGGAAATCCGTGGCCATTGTCCTATATGCAAGCGCGGCAAGCTGCCCCTGGGCAGCATTCGCGGAAAATTGACGCGCCATAAGCAAAAGCTTGACGGGTCCTGCCAGTCAAATGCATTACATGGCCGCAATTTTGAAGGGGGGCGTGACCAGATAACCTACCGTCCTTCGCGCCCGGCACACCATCCTATCGATGGAACAATCTGAAGGAGACATGATGGCAGAAGACAGTTTGCTCGATCACGCGCTCGTCCGGTTGGACGAAGCGACCGCCCACCTGAACATCGACCCGGATGTCATCGAGAAACTGAAATTCCCGCGTGAAACCACCAAAGTGCGTCTGATGATCCGCATGGATGATGGGTCGCGGAAGTCCTTCCTCGCATGGCGCTGCCGGTACGATGACACCCGGGGTCCGACCAAGGGCGGTATCCGCTTTCATCCCGATTCCACGGATGACGAGGTCGAGACGCTGGCCTTCTGGATGACGTTCAAATGCGCCGTCATGAACCTGCCCTATGGCGGTGGCAAAGGTGCCGTGCAGGTCGACCCCCGAAAGCTCTCGAAGGCGGAGCTTGAGCGCCTTTCCAGGGCCTATATCCAGGCCTTTGCCCGCATCATCGGGCCCGACCGCGACATCCCCGCACCGGATGTCTACACCAATTCCATGATCATGGGCTGGATGGCTGACGAATACGCTCAGATCGTCGGCCACGCGGAGCCGGCCGTGATCACCGGCAAGCCGATTGCGCTCGGCGGATCGCTGGGACGGGGTGATGCAACGGCGCGTGGCGGCTACTACCTGGTCCGTCATCTGGCGGAAGACCTTGGCCTCGGAAACCCCATGCGCGTTGCGGTCCAGGGCTTCGGGAACGCCGGTCAGCACATTGCCCAGCTTCTGGCGGCAGACGGCCACAAGATCGTGGCGGTGTCGGATTCCGAAGGCGCGGTCAGAGCCGATGCGGGCCTGCGCGTGGACTTGCTGATGGAAGCCAAGGCCAATGGCCGGTCGGTGATAAGCACGGCAGGGCAAGCCGGGCATGAAATCCTGCCTGCAAGCGAGCTCGTAGGCGTTGACTGCGACCTCTTGGTGCCGGCCGCCCTGGAGAACATGATCCACGAGCGGAACGCCCATTCGGTCAAGGCCAAACTGGTGCTCGAACTCGCGAACGGCCCCGTGACGCCGGAGGCGGACAAGATCCTGGCGGCAAACGACGTGGTGATCCTTCCCGACATCCTGGCAAATGCCGGCGGCGTGACCGTGTCCTATTTCGAGTGGGTTCAGAACCGGCAGGGCTTTTACTGGACCGTGCGGGAAATACACGAGCGCCTGCAGGCCATCATGGAGGCCGAGGGACGCGCCATCTGGAACATCTCCAAGGAGAAGGGCATCACGATGCGTACGGCGGCCTATGTGCACGCGCTCGGTCGTCTTGCCGATGCCATCGAGGCCCACGGCACCCAGAGCTTCTTTACGAGCTGATTGAGGTCCCGCGCTGCTTCTGCACCCGCCCCGTCAGGCGGCGCCGTGACAGGCGCGTGCAGAGGCAGTCGCGGGCCGCTCAAGGTCCGTGTTGCCAGGGTCCGTTTCGCACGGCAGAGCGCTTCACCCGGGCGCCAGAATGCGCTCGAGGTTTTCATCCGTTGCCTGACGATATGCGCGTCGTGACCGGACGAACTCTCTCCAGAACCGCTCCCTCGCCTCCGTGTCGAAGAGACCGGACGTCCGGAAATGAGCCATACAGGCGTCACGGAGCGGCTCGGTGCAGATTCCCTGCGTTCTCAGAGCAAGAAATGTCGATGAAAGCACCGTCGACTCCTTCACCTCAAGCCTGACATATCCTCCGGGCTCTGCACAGACGGCGCCGCCTCGTCGAGCTTGGTCAAAACCCGAAGATTAGACCCGACGCTTCTCACCAGACGGGCGAGTTCGGGATCGGCTATCAACTCGGCGGCTTCCTTCAGCGAGACCCAGCGGCGTTTCCGCTGGCCGATCTCCGGCCAATTCAGCAGCGTCCCGCGAACATGGAGACTGAACAGCGTGACACGGCAGCGTTGAGACAAGCCCTCTCTGCCATTTTTCAGGTAATGATAGTCGCCGATGGGGTGGGGATAGACTTCCCCGATCACGCCAGCCTCTTCGAAAGCCTCTAATGCCGCTGAAAGATAGTCCGGCCGGCCTTTCACCGGCCAACCCTTAGGGATGATCCAGCGCATCCGGCGGCGTGACGTGATCAAAAGGATTTCGATCTCGCCGCGACGATTTCTCCGCCAGGGCAATGCACCATATTGCTGCAATACGTCAGGCGACAGATGATCCGCTACGATATCCATGCTCTCGATGCTGTTCACGGCCGCCCCCCTTCCGTACTGGCCCAGGCAGGATGTAGCCTGCCAGCGCCCAGTCGCTTGCGGCCGGTCATCGGGCTTTCAATGCCGGGAACGATCGGGGCCTTGCACCACGGACAGCGTCTCGCCGCGCGCGGCAAATGACGGCTGCACAAAATACAGATATTCGCAGGATGGGGATGTCTCATTGGATACGCTCCATTGACGCGACGACATCGGCGCCGCGGAAAATGAACCGCATTTCGTAGAAGAGACCCGGAGCGCGGAATTATGAGCGGTGTTCAGGGTTTGACGGACCGCCGCTCCGGGCGGAGCAGCGGCCGTTTCCGGCGAGCCTCGACATCCTGATGAAGGTTTCCATGCACATGACTCTCAATATAGTGAAGAATTGGGACTAAACAATGTCTGCGGTTCTTCGCTCTCTCTATATTTTAGCGCGATCTGCACTGACTTGCGCAGAAAGAAAAAGACAGTAAAATTCTTCCCTGGCTCTGCGGCAGGCTCGCCCAATACGCAGTCGAGCCAGCATGTCGAGCTTGCGGCTGCAATCACGCGAGGCCCAGGCAGCAATGGGGCGGAGTGAGTTTCAGGACGCCATGTAACTCACCCGGCGAGAGGAATGCTCACGCCTCCTCCGGCTCCCGCCCCTCTTCAAAGGACTTCCAGGGTACGAGAGGCGCCGGCACATCCGTCGTCTTTTCCGGGGCCTTGCAGAGATCGGCGATCACACAGGCCGGGCAATCGGGCTTCCTTGCCTTGCACACATAGCGGCCATGCAGGATCAGCCAGTGGTGGGCATGCAGGAGATATTGTTCGGGGACGACCTGGAGCAGAGCACGCTCGACTTCCTCCGGCGTCTTTCCCGGTGCGAGCAGGATCCGGTTCGAGATCCGGAAGATATGCGTGTCCACCGCCATGGTTGGATGGCCGAAGGCGACATTCAGCACGACATTGGCCGTCTTCCGGCCTACGCCCGGCAGCTTGGTCAGGGCGTCCCGGTCTTCCGGCACCTCGCCGCCATGGTCGCGGATGAGCGCCTCACTCAGAGCGATCACGTTCTTGGCCTTGTTCCGCCACAACCCGATCGTGCGGATATATTGGCCGACCTTCTCCTCTCCCAATGCCAGCATTTTCTCCGGCGTGTCGGCGATCTTGAAGAGCGGTCGCGTCGCCTTGTTCACGCCGGCATCGGTCGCCTGCGCGGAAAGTACAACCGCCACCAGCAGGGTGAACGCGTTCACCGATGCCAGTTCGCCCTTTGGCTCGGGCCGCTGCACGCTGAACCGGCGGAAGATTTCTTCCACCTGCTCCGGGCTATAGGCGGTCAGCACCTTCCTGGATGCCTTTTTGCCGGGTGAACGGGTGGCCGCCCCCATTGCGGCACTTTGGGACTTGGGCTTTTGCATTCAGCCTCTATAATCTGTCTCATGGATGAAAAGAATGCCATCGACGCGCCTTTCTTCAAGGCGCTTCTGGTACCCCATCGATCGCTGGGCCCAACGGGGTTCTACGTGCTGATGGGCGGAATGGTTTTCATCTGGCTCACCATTGCCGCGATCTTCTGGAGCATGGGCGCATGGCCGATCATCGGCTTCTTCGGGCTGGACGTGCTTGCGCTCTATATCGCCTTCCGCGTGAACTATCGTGCAGCCCGCGTCCGCGAGGAGGTCTCGCTTTCGCGAACGAACCTCCACATCCGCAAGGTGCCGCCCTCGGGCCGGATCGAGGAGCATAGTTTCAACCCCTTCTGGACGCGTTTCCGTGTCCACCGCCATGCCGAAATCGGAATCACCGACATGGCCGTGGAGATGCGTGAGAAAAGAGTGCTGATCGGCAGCTTCCTTAATCCGGACGATCGCGAAAGTTTCGCAAAGGCATTTGGCCAGGCGCTGGCTACGGTGAAGGCGCGCTAAGCATCGTCTCACCGGACAATCGGGACCGATTTTTCAAGCCGCTACCATAAGAGCAAGAATCGGGTGGAGAGGCGCTGCTTTCATGCGCATATTGGCACGCAAGGAGACAGTGTCATGAATGCAGAACTAGCCGTTCTCGAACGCGAGATCACCCCTGTCGGCAGCGATTATGAGATTATTCGCCGTGTGATCGAGAAGATCAGCCTCGACTATCGGAGCCAGCCTTCACTCGACGATCTTGCCGCGGAACTCGGCGAAACGCCGACCGGCCTGCAGAAGCTCTTCACCCGCTGGGCGGGGCTGTCGCCAAAGGCCTTCCTGCAGGCGGTCACCCTCGACCATGCGCGGAGGTTGCTCGACAGCGGTATGCCGCTTCTCGAAACCGCTCTTGAACTGGGCATGTCGGGCCCCGGTAGACTCCACGACCTGTTCGTCACCCACGAGGCGATTTCGCCCGGTGAGTACAAGTTGCGCGGCAAGGGTCTTACCATTCGTTACGGTTACCATCTGTCGCCCTTCGGGATAGCGCTGGTGATGGTGACCGACCGCGGGCTGGCGGGCCTTGCTTTCGCAGACCACGGGGAAGAGCAGGCGGCCTTCACCGATATGAGTTCGCGCTGGCCCAACGCCAAATATGTCGAGGACGTTTCAGCCACCGCTCCTTTTGCGGGCCGCATCTTTGATCCGGCGCGCTGGCGGTCGGAAGAGCCGCTGCGCGTGGTCCTCATCGGCACGGATTTTCAGGTGCGCGTATGGGAGGCGCTTTTGAAGATCCCCATGGGGCGCGCACGCGCCTATTCCGATATCGCCACCGAAATCGGCTGCCCGACCGCTTCGCGGGCCGTTGGTGCCGCTGTCGGCGCCAACCCTCTATCCTTCGTGGTGCCCTGCCACCGCGCGCTCGGCAAGTCGGGTGCGCTTACGGGCTATCATTGGGGACTGACACGCAAGCGCGCGATTCTCGGCTGGGAGGCAGCGCAGCTTCAGCACCAGGCCTGACGCTGCGCTCCCGGAAATCAATTCCGAACTTCGAGCCGATGCGCTAGCTTCCGACGAGATTCGCCGGAGGCTCCCCTAGTGATCACGATTATCGGCTCGATCAATCTCGATCTCATAGCACGCGTCGAAAGGCTGCCCGCACCGGGCGAAACGGTACCGGGGTCGGCTTTTTCAACGGCGCCGGGCGGCAAAGGGGCAAACCAGGCTCTCGCTGCCAGACGCGCCGGTGCCTCCGTACGCATGATCGGCGCGGTGGGAAGCGACGCTTTTGCGGCCCAGGCATTGGCGCTACTGGAAGAAGCCGGCGTGGAGCTTTCCCGTGTCGGAAAGGCTTCCTCCCCGACAGGAATAGCCATGATCCTGGTGGGAGGCGACGGTGAGAACGTCATTGCCGTCATTCCCGGCGCGAATGCGCAAGTCTCGCCCGCCAATGTCGAAGCGGCCGGGTTCGATCAAGGCGAATTCTTGCTGCTGCAGCAGGAAATCCCGTTAGCGACGATCGACGCTGCCCTTCGAAGAGCGCGCGCCTCCGGCGTCATCTCGCTTCTCAACACCGCGCCCTTTCACAAGGAGACGGCGGATTTCCTTCACCTGGCGGATTATGTGATCGCCAACGAGAGCGAGTTCGATCTCTATAGCGGCGTGCTGGCCCTGGTGGGAGACAGCCGTGAGGAGAAAATGCGTGCCTTCGCCGCGGCCACAGGCCGCGTCATCGTGGTCACGCTCGGATCTGACGGGGTGCTGGCGGCAGCACCGGAGCAGTTCCTGAAAGTGCCGACGCTTCCGATAGCTCCGGTCGACACGGTCGGCGCGGGCGACACTTTTTGCGGTTATCTAGCGGCTGGACTATCCGAAGGCCTCTCACTGGAGGTCGCGCTCCGACGTGCGGCGGCAGCCGGCGCGCTGGCTTGCCTCAAGCCGGGCGCGCAGCCATCGATTCCGTTTCGGACCGAGATCGACTGTAAGTTGTAAATTCACCTAAGCCACCCTTGTTGTTTGACAGTGGAGCTCCATCAGCGCATAAGGCTCGAAATGAATGCCCGGAGGCCCTTTGATGAAGGCCGAGGCAGATCGAGAAAGACGTTCAGGAGGGCAGAAACGCGTGTCTGACACGTCGCGGCCCGGTATCTTTCTTGCGTGAAACCGTCGCACTGGACAGACCGAAGTGACTCCACGTGGAGAATGTGCCACATTTTGTACCCAATTTGTCCTGCATCTGCGGCCCATTAGCTGCAGAAGGGACGCCAGCCTATGACGAGGGAGCCACTAGACATGGCAACAATCGCGCTCGTTGACGACGACCGGAATATCCTCACGTCCGTCTCAATCGCGCTGGAATCGGAAGGCTATCGCGTCGAAACCTATACGGACGGCGCGTCGGCACTGGAGGGACTGAGCTCCCGGCCGCCGTCGCTTGCCATCCTCGACATCAAGATGCCGCGCATGGACGGCATGGAACTGCTGCGCCGTCTGCGTCAGAAGACCGACCTTCCCGTTATCTTCCTCACCTCCAAGGATGACGAGATCGATGAGCTTTTCGGCCTGAAGATGGGCGCGGACGACTTCGTCCGGAAACCGTTTTCCCAAAGGCTGCTGGTGGAACGCGTGCGTGCCGTCCTTCGCCGCGCCAGCGCGCGGGAGAACGGCGCCAAAGCCCCCGACAAGCAGTCACGCTCACTGGAACGTGGGCATCTGGTCATGGATCAGGAGCGCCATACCTGCACCTGGAAGGGCGAGCCGGTCACACTTACGGTCACCGAGTTCCTGATCCTGCATGCGCTGGCGCAACGCCCCGGTGTGGTGAAGAGCCGCGACGCGCTCATGGATGCGGCCTATGACGAGCAGGTCTATGTGGACGACCGCACGATCGACAGCCACATCAAGCGCCTGCGCAAGAAGTTCAAGGCTGTTGACGGCGAATTCGATATGATCGAGACGCTTTACGGGGTCGGGTACAGGTTCCGCGAGGTATAGCAGCGTCCCTGAATGGCCATAGAGGCACAGGATAAAAGAGCATTGATGGGGCAGGCGAGGCAGGGGCGCTCCGGTTCCTGGTCGCCAGGGCGTTTTGCCGTGCCTATCCGCCGGCTGCTGGGGCACTATATGTTCTCCAGCCTGACCCGGCGCATTCTGATCCTCAATCTCACCGCCATCGGCGTTCTGGTGATCGGGGTTCTCTATATCAACCAGTTCCGGGACGCTTTGGAGGATGCCCAGATCCAAAGTCTCAGAACGCAGGGCCGCATCATCGCCGGTGCGATCGCCGCCTCGGCCACTGTCGAGACCGATGCGATCCTGATCGACCCCGAGAAGCTCCTCGAAATGCAGGCCGGCGAAGAATTGCCGCCCGGCTCCGACCAGCTCGAAAGCCTAGAGTTCCCTATAAACCCGGAAAAAGTCGCTCATCTCCTGCGGCGCTTGATCAATCCGGACAAGACGCGGGCGCGCATCTACGACAGGGATGCCATGCTGGTTCTCGATTCCCGCCAGCTCTATTCGATCCTTCGCTATCGGCTACCGGCAGTGGATGGCGATGAACGGAGCTTTCTGGAGAAGATCGAGGACTGGATCGGATCGATGTTCCAGGCGAACGACCTGCCCATCGACCGGGAGCAGCCCGGTGGAAGCGGCGTGGCCTATGAGGAGGTGACGGCAGCGCTGAAGGGCAGCGAGCCCGAGGCGGTGCGGCGCAGAAGCCCCGAGGGAGAATACATCATCTCGGTGGCTGTCCCTATCCAGCGCTACCGGGCCGTCGTGGGCGTTCTGCAGCTTTCCACTCAGGGCGATATCGACCGCATCATCGCCGCCGAGCGCCGGGCCGTCTTGCGCGTCTTCGCCGTCGCTGCCCTTGTGACGGCCATCCTCTCATTGCTGCTCGCCTCCACCATCGCCAACCCGCTACGCCGGCTCGCGGCTGCCGCGATTCGGGTCCGCCGGGGGACCAATACGCGCGAGGAGATCCCCGATTTCTCGCACAGGCAGGATGAGATCGGTAATCTTTCGATCGCCCTGCGTGACATGACGAAGGCCCTCTACGCGCGCATCGAGGCCATCGAGAGTTTTGCCGCAGACGTGGCTCATGAGTTGAAGAACCCGCTCACCTCCCTTGGAAGCGCCGTCGAAACCCTGCCGCTTGCAAAGGATGAACGCTCGCGCGAGCGGTTGATGGAAATCATCCAGCATGACGTTCGTCGTCTGGACCGGCTGATCACCGATATCTCCGACGCTTCTCGTCTCGATGCGGAATTCGCGCGCGAGGATTCGGAGCCGATCGATCTGCAGAAATTCCTGAGGGATCTGGTCTCCGGCGTGCGCGATGTCGGCAGCAAGAAGAAGAAGGTCGACATCGAATTCAACATCGAAGGAAAGCCGGGCCAACACTACATCGCCCAGGGGCACGACCTCAGGCTTGGGCAGGTGGTCACCAATCTCATCGAGAATGCGCGCTCCTTCGTACCGGAAAAGGGCGGCCGCATCACCATCACGCTTTCGCGCAGCCAGCGGCGCATCATCATCACGGTGGACGACAACGGGCCCGGCATCCGCGCCGACAATATCGAGCGCATCTTCGAGCGCTTCTACACGGATCGCCCCGCAGGGGAGGCCTTCGGCCAGAATTCGGGCCTTGGCCTTTCGATCAGCCGCCAGATCGTCGAGGCTCATGGAGGCACCCTGACCGCCGAGAACATCCCCGGCACCAAGCCCGGCGAGGTGCAGGGTGCACGATTCGTGATCTCCCTGCCGGCAGAAGGCTAGCTTTCTTGTCCGTGAATCACCACGGGTCCCTCATTCTAACCGGCGATCGCGGCATCTTCATCACGGGACGCTCAGGCTCCGGCAAAACAGGTCTGGCGCTGGCCCTTCTGCGACATTGCGTCGCCCATGGCCATTTCGGAAGGCTGGTCGCGGATGATCAGGTCTTCCTTTTTGCCCGGAACGGAAGACTGATCGGCCGCGCGCCTGCGGCGATCAGCGGGCTCGTGGAGGCGCGCGGATTCGGTCCGGCTTTACTGGACTATGAGCCGACTGCGGTCATCGATCTGCTCGTGGAACTGGTGCCGGCGCAGGCAGCACCGCGATATCAGGAGATCGCGACCACACTGCTCGAGAATGTGGAAGTGCCAACTGTTCGGCTTGCCGAGCACAATACGGACGGAGCCATTTGGGCGATCGCGGCTCATCTTTCGCTACCACCGTTCGGCCCCGGTGTCATCAAACCGTCAAAATCGGTTTGATCGTGGCAGTTTTGGGCTTGTCAACGTCTTCGGCGTTGACAACATAGTGTTCTTGTCGTGTGTGAGGCAGCCGTCGTGACCGGCGAAGAAATGGCAGGGCATTCGCGTTTGAACTGCGTGGGCCATCGAAACGGAGTAGCGGTGTGAAAGCCTCGGGGCAGGATGAAGGGGCACAGCCGGACCCTTATAAAACGGCAATCATGGCGCAGGGTCGCCGAGAGGCGATCGCTCTATGATCGGTATCGTGCTTGTTACCCACGGCCGGCTGGCCGAGGAGTTCCGGTATGCGCTTGAACATGTGGTGGGGGCTCAGAGCAATCTTGAGACCGTCTCCATCGGCGCCGACGACAATATGGAACAGCGACGGAACGACATCATCGAGGCGGTGGCCCGGGCGGACACAGGAGCGGGCGTCATCATCCTGACGGACATGTTCGGAGGAACGCCTTCCAATCTCGCTATCTCCGTCATGGAGGCGGGCCGCGTGGAGGTGATTGCCGGCATGAACCTCCCGATGCTCATCAAGCTCTCCAGCGTGCGCACCGATGGTGACATGAAAAAAGCGCTGGAAGAGGCCCAGGCCGCAGGCCGCAAATACATCAACGTCGCTAGCCAGGTGCTCAACGGCAAATGAGCAGTTCGCATACAAATCCGCCGGCGGAAGAGGTGATCACACGCGATTTTCCAATCGTGAACCAGCGCGGGCTGCATGCGCGCGCCTCGGCGAAGTTCGTTCAGCTGGTCTGCAGCTACAATGCCACGGTGTCGGTGGAAAAGGACGGGATCTCCGTCGGAGGCACGTCCATTATGGGTCTGATGATGCTCGCGGCCAGCCCGGGCTGCAGCATCCGGGTGAGTGCGAGCGGGCCGGAGGCGGTGGAGCTTCTTGATGCGCTGGGTGAGCTGATCAGCGAGCGCTTCGGCGAGGAAGCTTAGAAGTAAGTGCGATAAGGCGGTAGGGGAGCAGCAAAGCCGTCCTCCTTCCCACCGAACAAAGGGATGTCCCAGCGGATCCCCCGCTACGTCTTACTGACCGCTTCCATATGCACGGATAAAGATTTCTTTATATCGTTGTCGCCGGCTGGATGATCTGGTAGGCAGGCAGACAGTCGTTTTCGCCTTTACGGCGCCATATTGTACACAAGCTGGAGCTCAAGCCATGGCTGCCAATGACTATGTCGTTGCCGATATGTCCCTTGCCTCGTGGGGGCGGAAAGAAATCGAGATCGCCGAAACCGAGATGCCGGGCCTCATGGCCTGCCGTGAAGAATTCGGCGCCGCGCAGCCGCTGAAGGGCGCACGCATCTCAGGCTCTCTCCACATGACGATCCAGACGGCCGTTCTGATCGAGACCTTGAAGGTGCTCGGTGCCGAAGTCCGTTGGGCTTCCTGCAATATCTTCTCCACGCAGGATCATGCGGCCGCGGCCATTGCCGAGACCGGCACGCCGGTCTTCGCCGTCAAGGGCGAGACGTTGGAAGAATACTGGACGTATACAGACGCCATCTTCCAGTGGCCCGACGGTCAGCCCACCAACATGATCCTCGATGATGGTGGCGACGCGACCATGTATATCCTGATCGGCGCGCGTGCCGAAGCAGGTGAGGATGTTCTGTCCAACCCGGGCAGCGAAGAGGAGGAAATCCTCTTCAAGCAGATCAAGAAGCGCATGGCGGAGACGCCGGGCTTCTTCACCCGCCAGCGCGAGGCCATTCGTGGCGTGACGGAAGAGACGACGACTGGCGTCAATCGTCTTTATCAGCTCCAGAAGAAGGGGCTTCTGCCCTTCCCCGCCATCAATGTGAACGACTCGGTAACCAAGTCGAAGTTCGACAACAAATATGGCTGCAAGGAATCGCTGGTCGACGGCATCCGCCGCGCCACGGATGTGATGATGGCCGGCAAGGTCGCGATCGTCTGCGGCTATGGCGATGTGGGCAAGGGCTCGGCTCAGTCCCTCGCCGGCGCCGGCGCGCGCGTGAAGGTGACGGAGGCTGACCCGATCTGTGCGCTCCAGGCGGCAATGGACGGATTCGAGGTCGTTACGCTCGAAGAGGCAGCCCCCACGGCCGACATCATCATCACGGCGACCGGCAACAAGGATGTCGTGAGCCTCGACGACATGCGCAAGATGAAGGACATGGCGATTCTGGGGAACATCGGCCATTTCGACAATGAAATTCAGGTGGCCTCCCTGCGCAACTTCAAATGGGTGAACATCAAGCCCCAGGTGGACATGATCGAGTTCCCCGACGGCAAGCGCATCATCCTCCTTTCCGAAGGGCGGCTGCTCAATCTCGGCAATGCCACCGGGCATCCGAGCTTCGTGATGTCTGCTTCCTTCACCAACCAGGTGCTGGCGCAGATCGAGCTTTGGACCCGCGGCAGCCAGTACGAGAACAAGGTCTATGTGCTGCCCAAGCATCTGGATGAGAAGGTGGCGCGGCTCCATCTCGACAAGCTGGGCGCGAAGCTGACCAAGCTTTCCGCGGAGCAGGCCTCCTATATCGGGGTTACGCCCGAGGGACCGTTCAAGCCCGATCACTACAGATACTGATACGCGTTGATCAAACCACAATATGTTGATGCCGGGCCTTGACATTTGGCCCGGCATTATTTTTGTCGCGCGATCTTCTTCACGCAGATTCGGCGAACGAGTACAGTGCACTGATTCGAGAGCGCCGACCGTACCGTACGGCGTGCGTCGGGGCAGTCTTGATTGTCATGCGCGGAGAGGAAAAGGCATGCCGGGGCTGAACCCGCTATGCGGCGGGGCTCACGGGCCTCAAGCCCATAGAAGGATAGGATTCCGAAGCGCGGCTCGATGGGCCATGGCTTCCGTGGCAGCATTGGCTTCGACGGCTCTGAGCGCGACCATGGCTGGCGCGCAGCAGGCAGGCTCGCGCGTCGGCTTGTCCATCACGACCATGGAAGTCATTCAGCTTTCGGTCTTTGCCGGGGTCCTCGGAGCCGCATTCATTTCAGCCATCTGGCTCATCCGCGAGCGCGGCCGCACAGCTTCGGAAAATGTCGAACTGAAGAACCGGTTGGCCGAGCTTTCCGGCGCACTCTCCCGCGCGGAAGCTCTCCTCAATCTAAAAGACCAGCGGATCATCGTTTGGCAGGGCAATCAGCGACCGATCGTTCTGGGCGATCTGGCGCCTGAAAGCGGCGTGCCGCAAGACCGGAGCACCTTCCTTGCTTTCGGCCGCTGGCTCACACCACGATCAGCCTCCGCACTCGATCGTGCAACGGCGGCGCTTCGCGAGACCGGCTCGGCCTTCGACCTGGTGGTGGAAACCCGCGAAGGTCTTCTGTTCGAGGTGCAGGGCCGGAAGTCGGCGTTGCATGCGATCGTCCGTTTCCTGTCGCTGTCGGCAGTCCAGGCGGAAAATGCCCGGCTCAAGCTTGAACACCAGCGACTGCGCGCCGACCAGGAAAGCATGCTTGGTCTCATCAATGCGCTCGACATGCCTTTCTGGCTGCGCGACGAAATGGGCCGGCTCAAATGGGTCAATTCGGCCTATGCCCGGGCAGTCGAGGCGGAGGAGCCGCTAACGGCTACGGCGGAGGGGCGCGAGCTTCTTCCATCCACCGCGCGCGAAGCCATCGCCCGCCACCACAAGGACCAGGCTGTTTTCAGCGAGCCGCTCTCCACGGTGGTCGGCGGCGACAGGCACCTCTTTGCCATAACCGATTTTGCCGGTCCGCAGGGCAGCGCGGGCATCGCCCTCGATACGAGCGACGTCGATGCGCTGCGGCGCGAGTACGAACGCACCTTGCGCAGCCACGCGGACACTTTGGACCAGCTCACGACAGCGGTCGCCATCTTCGATGCGGAACAGAAGCTGAAATTCTACAACCAGGCTTTCCAGAAGCTCTGGTCGCTCGATACGCGCTTCCTGGATGCCGGGCCGGAAAATGCATTGCTGCTGGATCGCCTCCGCAGCGAGGGGAAACTTGCGGAACAGCCGGAGTGGCGGCGCTGGAAGGAGCAGCTCCTTTCCGCCTATCGCGCTGTCGAACCGCAGGAGCATTGGTGGCATCTGCCGGATGGCCGAACCATCCGCGTGGTGGCGACCCCACAGCCGAAGGGCGGCGCAACCTGGGTCTTCGAAAACCTGACCGAGAAAATCGACCTGGAAAGCCGCTACAACGCCATCGTGAAGGTGCAGAGCGAGACGCTGGACAATCTTGCAGAAGGCGTCGCGGTGTTCGGTCCGGACGGTCGCCTGCGCCTGTCAAACCCCGCCTTCCGCACGCTCTGGGGAATCCCGGAAAAGCTGATCAGCCCTGATATCCACATCGCCATCCTCAAGGCCGCCTGCGATCCGGTTGCTCTGGAGAGTCCGTGGGCCGAGTTCGTCGGAGCGGTGACCGGCTTCGATGACGAACGGCGCGACAGGCATGGCAGGACCGAGCTCATCAATGGCACGGTCCTGCACCATGCGATCGTGCATCTGCCCAACGGGCAGGTGATGCTCACTTTTGTGGATGTAACGGACAGCGTGAATGTCGAGCGCGCGCTGAAGGAAAAGAACGAGGCCCTGGAGAAGGCCGACAAGCTGAAGAACGATTTCGTGCAGCACGTCTCCTATGAGCTGCGCTCGCCGCTGACCAATATCATCGGCTTCACCGAGCTTTTGGGGCTGGAGACGACCGGGCCGCTCAACCTGCGCCAGCGGGAATATGTGGACCATATCGGCTCCTCGTCCTCGCTTCTCCTGACGATCGTGAACGACATCCTCGATCTCGCGACCGTGGATGCCGGCATCATGGAGCTGGAGATCGGCGAAGTGGAAATCCGCCCGCTCATTAAGGCGGCCGCGGATCTTGTGGCTGAGCGTCTGCGCGAACATGACATTCAGCTCGAAATCGCGGTCGAAGCAGCGCCGGCGAGCTTCCACGCCGACGAGCACCGCATCCGTCAGATCCTGTACAATCTCCTGAGCAACGCGGCGAACTACACGCCGGATGGCGGTCGGATCGCGCTTTCCGCCAAGCGCACCGGCAATGCGGTGGAGTTCTGCGTGCACGACAACGGGCCCGGTATCCCGCCGGAGGTGCTTGCCACCATTTTCAAGCGTTTCGAGCCCAGCGGAAAGGGAGGCCGGCGGCGCGGCGCCGGTCTGGGGCTTGCCATCGTGAAGAGCTTCGTCGAGCTCCATGGCGGCACGGTCGACATCGACACCGGCCCCGGCCGCGGCACGGCGGTGACCTGCCGCTTCCCGGTGGCTCCCAGCGGTTTCCGTGCCGCGGCGGAATAGCATGCCCTCCTTCACACGCTTTCTCCCCGACGAGACGGCAAGCATCCGCCTGGGTGAGGACCTCGCCCTGGCGCTCCGTCCCGGAGATGTCGTCGCCCTCCACGGAGATCTCGGCGCGGGCAAGTCCACGCTCGCCAGGGCGATCATCCGCGCGATTGCAGCGAACCCCGAATTGGAAGTGCCGAGCCCCACATTCACGCTCGTCCAGAGTTATACCCTCCGCATCCCAGTTCACCATTTCGACCTCTACCGTTTGTCGGGTCCCGAGGAATTGGAGGAACTCGGGCTATCGGACGCGCTTGCGGACGGGATCGTCCTTGTCGAGTGGCCTGAACGCGCGCCGGGCGCCTTCCTGACCGCGATAAAAGTGAAGCTGAGCGAGCAGGGCGAAGGCCGGCAGCTCGAGATCGAAGCGCCGGCAATCGCGGCGGAGCGGATCGCCCACTCCTTCGATATTCGAGGCTTTCTGGAGCAGGCCGGCTATCCGGATGCGCAGCGAACCTATCTTCTCGGCGATGCCTCGATCCGCGCCTATGAGACCATCGCCACTGGTGGCAAACGCCTGATCCTGATGGACGCTCCGGAACGCCGTGACGAGCCAATCGTCCAGGACAGTCTGCCCTACAGCAAGATTGCGCGGCTGGCGCAGTCGGTCACGGCCTTTGTCGGCGTTGCCAATGCGTTGCGTGCAGCTGGTTTTTCAACTCCGCAAATCTATGCGCAGGACCTGAAAGCGGGGCTGCTCCTTACAGAACATCTGGGGGATGAGCCTTTCCTAGGCAGCGGTGGAACCCCGATTCCCGAGCGCTATCTCGCCGCCGCAACGCTGCTTGCGGAACTGCATGAGCAATCCTGGCCGAAGCGCTTTCCTGTCGCCGAAGGAACCGATTACGTGCCGCCGCCCTATGACCGGGCAGCGCTCGCCATCGAAACGGAGCTTCTGCTTGACTGGTACCTGCCTTACGTGAAGGAGCGCGCGGCAAGCGAAGAGGAGAAAGAAGAGTTCCGGCAGCTATGGTCAGGCCTGTTCGGACGCCTCGAAGCTGCGGAACGGAATCTTGTCCTGCGCGACTATCACTCGCCCAACATCATCTGGCGAGGCGAGAGAATGGGGCGCGATCGGCTGGGCTTGATCGATGTGCAGGATGCGGTCTGGGGACCGGGAGCTTATGACGTCGCTTCGCTCGCCCTCGATGCCCGCGTCACCATCTCTGAGGAGCTGGAACGCAGCGTGGTTGAGGCTTATTGCTCGGCCCGCCGTTCGCCAGGCTTCGATCGCCGCTCCTTCGAGGAGGCATATGCAATCACCGCCGCGCAGCGGAACACAAAGCTGCTCGGGATTTTCGTGCGACTTTGCCAACGCGACGGCAAGCCTGTCTATCTGCGCCACCTGCCGCGCATCCGCGCCTACTTGAACCGCGCGCTCGCCCATCCCGCACTCGCCGATCTGGCAGCGTTCTACCGGCTGCAGGGCTTTCTCGACGGAGACACCGAATGAAAAGGCCGGAAAGGGCCATGGTGCTTGCGGCGGGACTTGGCCTCCGCATGCGGCCACTCACCGAAACGAGCCCGAAGCCTCTCATTCCCGTGGGCGGCAAGCCCCTCATCGACTGGAGCCTCGACGCGTTGCAAAGAGCAGGCGTGCATGAGGCGGTCGTCAATGTCCACTATCTGGCGGACATGATGGTCGAGCACCTCAGGGGTCGCACCGCACCGCGCATCCTGATTTCTGACGAGCGGAAGACACTGCTCGATTCCGGCGGCGGCATCGTCAATGCGCTGCCCCTTCTTGGGGACAACCCCTTCTTCGTCCTCAATGCAGACACATTCTGGATCGATCGCTCGCAAGACAATCTCGGTCGGCTCGCGCTTGCATGGGACCCCGGCCGGATGGATATTCTGATCCTGCTTGCGGATCTCGCATCCGCGACGGGGCACACGGGGAAGCTGGATTTCACGATGGATGCGGAGGGGCGGCTTGAGCGGGCGGTCGGCAGTCCGGAGGGTTATATCTATGCAGGCGGCGCCATCCTGAACCCCCGCATTTTCACTGGCACTTCGGCTTCGCCGCACTCTCTCAATCTCCATTTCGACCGCGCCATTGAAGCAGGCAGGATGTACGGGCTGCCCCTCGAAGGCCATTGGATCACCGTCGGCACGCCGGACGCGATTGCGCCTGCTGAAACGGTGCTGCGGAAGCTTCACGTGGTGTCGTGAGCACGGACCGGACAAACCCGCACGTCTTTTCGATCCCCCCCGGCGTGCCGTTTTTGCCGACACTCGCCGATGCTCTCCTGGAAGGCAGCCTGGTGCCTGGATATCGCTATGACGGCGACCCGCTTTCCCTGGCCGATGCCACAATATATCTGCCGACCCGCCGTGCGGCGCGCGAACTGAGAAGCGTCCTGGTCGACCGCCTTGGCGGGGCATCCGCCATCCTCCCCGTGATCCGCCCGCTCGGTGAGTTCGAGGCGGAGCTTACCGACCTGAGCGGAGAAGGCGGTGCGGCTCAGCTCGACCACGAGCCCCCGATATCCAAGCTCGATCGGATTCTGCTTTTGGGACGGCTGGCGCAGGCGTGGAAAGCACGCGTGCCCGCGCATGTGGCGGCGCTTTTCGAGGAAGGCGTGGTCGTTCCCGCGTCCGTGAGCGACGGCCTCTGGCTTGCCCGCGATCTCGCCGCGCTGATGGACGAGGTCGAGACGGAGGAAGCGGACTGGAGCAAACTTGCCGAGCTCGTGCCGCAGGAGCTTGCCGGCTGGTGGCAGGTGACGTTGGAATTCCTCACCATCGTCACTAAGGTCTGGCCCGAACTTCTCGCGGAGCAAGGGCGCTCCAATCCGGCTGCGCACCGGAATGCGATGCTTGCAGCGGAGGCGGCGCGGCTCAGGCGCAATCCCCCGCACGGACCAGTGATCGCCGCGGGCTCTACCGGCTCGATTCCGGCGACCGCACGCCTGCTTGGCACGATCGCCCGGCTTGAGAAAGGCGCAGTGGTGCTGCCGGGGCTCGATTTCGAGCTGGATGAAGACTCCTGGCGCTCGGTGGGCGCCAGCGATCAGCCTTCTGCCTGCGGCCACCCGCAATTCGGGCTCAAGAAGCTTATTGGAACAATCGGCGTGCCTCGCGGAGAGATCGTCGAGCTCGCATCACCGGTTCCGTTGCTTGCAGCTCGCCGGCGCCTCGTGAGCGAGGCGCTGCGTCCCGCCGACACCACAGATCTTTGGGCGACGAACCGCCCGGTAGTCGACCAGGCGCTGACGCAGGGGGCGCTTGAAGGTGTGAATCTGATCGAGGCGGCGAACGAGCGCGACGAAGCGGCCGCGATCGCCGTTGCCTTGCGCCATGCCATTGCACGTGATGGGACGACTGCAGCGCTTGTAACACCGGACCGCGCCCTGGCGCGCCGGGTGGCGGCCGAACTCAGGCGCTTCGGCATCCGCGCTGACGATTCCGGCGGCAGCCTGCTTGCCGATAGCGTGCCCGCCACGCTCTTTCGCCTGATGCTGGAAGCGGTCTGCCGGCCAAAGGAACCCGTCGTGATCGTGGGCCTTCTGAAGCACCCGCTGCTTCGGCTGGGCCTGGCGCGTGACAAAGTGCGAAGGGCTGCGGAGATCGTCGAGCTGATAGGTCTGCGGGGCGGAACGGGGCGGCCCGATGTGGCCGCCCTGTCCAGCCTTTTCAGCCAGCGCCACGAAGCACTCACGCGCGCTCCGCGCAAACCCTTTTGGCTGAGCCGGCTCAGCAGCAGTGATCTGGCCGATGCGCATCAGGTGCTTTCCTCCCTGGAGCGGGCCTTGCAACCCCTGGCCGCGCTGCGAGATGCCGGTGAGCTTGATCTTCCGGCCCTTGCTCGCGCTTCGGTCGAAGCGGTCGAAGCGCTGGCGCGTGACGAAGAGGGAACGTGTAGTGAATTTTATCGGGGCGAGGCGGGAGATGCCCTCGCCCGCTTTTTGCGCGAGCTGGTAATTTGCCGCCACGGCACCAAAGTAAACCTTTCCGAATGGCCGGACGTCTTCGCCGCCCTGATCGCTGGCGAGATCGTAAAACCGGCAATGGGGGCTGACCAGCGTATCGCCATCTGGAGCACACTCGAAGCACGCCTGCAAAGTGTCGATTTTCTTGTGTTGGGCGGGCTCAACGAAGGCATATGGCCCGAGGCGCCGCGTTCCGACCGTTTCATGTCGCGCCTGATGAAAGGCGAACTCAAACTGGAGCCGCCGGAGCGGCGCATCGGCCTTGCCGCACACGATTTCATGATGGCGCTCGGTACTCCGCAGGTGGTGCTTGCCCGCTCGACCCGTGCGGAGGGTGCGCCGGCCGTAGCTTCCCGCTGGCTGCAGCGGCTCGCCGCTTGCGCCGGCCCATCGCAAACCGCCGCTATGCGCAGGCGCGGCCAGCGCTTCATCGCCTGGGCGCACGCCCTCGAAGCGCGGGACGATGTGCCGTTCGCACCCCGCCCCTGCCCCAGGCCGCCGCTCGAAGCCCGGCCGAAACGGTTCTCGGTCACCGAGATCGAAACGCTGCGTCGCGACCCCTACGCCGTCTACGCCCGGCGTATTCTCGGGCTGATGCCGCTCGATCCGCTTATCCGCGACCCGGGTGCCGCGGAACGCGGCACGCTCTTTCACGACATCCTCCAGGCCTTCATCCAGTCAGGCGTCGACCCGACTGCGCCGGATGCACTGGAAAGGCTGCTCGATGCCGGGCGACGGCTTTTCGCCGAAACGAAGCTTCCGGTCGACGTCGAGACGGTATGGTGGCCTCGCTTTGAGCGCACGGCCCACGGCATCATCGGCTGGGAGCGCGCCCGTGCGGAGGGTATTGCCGAACGCCATGCGGAAATACGCGCTTCGGCGATCGAAGTCGGGATCACGGGCAAGCTCCTCTCGGGTCGTGCCGACCGCATAGACATCCGCACCGACGGGCGCGCCGAGATCATCGATTACAAGACTGGCTCCAACCCCTCGAAAGTGCAGGCCCATCGGCTTCTGGCACCACAGCTCGCACTTGAGGCGGCACTTCTTGCGCGCGGCGCCTTCGCCGAACTGGGCCAACCGCAACCGGCCGAACTCTGTTACGTGCGGCTCAGGGCGAATGGCTCGGTAGAACCGGAATCGATGCTGAAGATCAAGGACAGCGAGAAGACCGGGCAGGAGCTTGCCGAGGAAGCCTGGCAGAGGCTGGAGCGGCTGCTCGCCTGGTACGATATGGAACTGGCCGGCTACCTTTCTCGCGCTCTTCCTTTCAAAGAGGGAGATATGGAAGGCGACTACGACCATCTGGCGCGCGTGCTCGAGTGGTCGGCCGGCGGTGATTCCGAACAAGGCGAGGCGGGATGAAGAAAATCTTCCGCATTCCCGAAGACACGTTGCAGGCCCAGGCGCTTGCTTCGGACCCGTCGCTTTCGGCCTGGGTGTCGGCCAATGCCGGCTCCGGTAAGACGCATGTATTGGCGAGCCGTGTCATCCGGCTTTTGCTCAAGGGTACCGATCCGTCAAAGATCCTCTGTCTCACCTATACGCGCGCGGCAGCGGCCAATATGGCGAACCGCGTCTTCGAGAATCTGGCCAAATGGAGCCTGCTTTCCGACGCGGAGCTTGCCGAGGAGATCGCGAAACTCGAAGGAACGAGGCCTTCATCCGGGAAGCTCCGCCGCGCCCGGCAACTTTTCGCCCGCGCATTGGAAACGCCCGGCGGCCTTAAGATCCAGACCATTCACGCCTTTTGCGAAGCCATCCTGCACCAGTTCCCATTGGAGGCGAATATTGCGGGACATTTCCAGCTGCTCGACGAGCAGATGGAAGAGGCGCTGTTTGCAGAAGCGCGGCGGGATCTCCTGACGAGCATCGCCGCCGAGACCGATGGTCCATTGGAAGAGGCCTTTGCGGAAGTGCTGGAACGCGGCGGCGAAAGCGGATTGCAGACGCTGCTCACCGAAATCGTCGCGAGGCGCGACGAGCTGCGCCGCTTCATCGATGAAATCGCCGATGACGGCAAACCCTATTTCGCGCTTCTTGCCGAATTTGGCTTCAAACCGGGGGAAACGGCCGAGGCGATCGCGAGGCAAGCGTGGCCTGTCCCCGGCTTTGACGCAGGGGCATATTCGCTCTTCGTCGAAGCGGCTCTGGAGACCGAGGCAAGCCGCGTGCTGACCGGCATTGTGCCGGCGGCCTCGCAGGCTTTCGGAGAGGCTGATCCGGTCCTCCGCCTTGATCTGATGGCCAAGGGTTTTCTCAAGGCCGACGGAGATCCCTACGGCGAGACAACCTTCAAAGCCGCGCTCAGGAACCGGCTGCCCGGCATTTACGAACGATATCTCGAAGCAGCGGAATTCCTGCGCAGAACATGTGACCGCCTCGCGCTTTTGCGTATGCTTACCGCCACAACGGCAGCGCTAAGCATCGCCGACGCCTTGATCACCCGCTACGAGCGGCTCAAGCGCGCACGTGGCTTTCTCGACTTCAACGACCTGACCATGCGGACTGTTCGGCTGCTGGCGAGGCCGGATGTTGGCCCATGGGTACAATATAAGCTCGACCGCGGTATCGATCACATCCTTATCGACGAGGCCCAGGACACAAGCCCCGAGCAATGGCGCATCGTCCGGCATCTGGCAGACGAATTCTTCGCCGGCGAAGGATCCCGGAATGTCGAGCGGACGATCTTTGCCGTCGGCGACGAAAAGCAGTCGATCTACTCCTTCCAGGGGGCTGAGCCTGAAGCCTTTGCCGAAAGCGGGTTCACCTTCCAGTCGCTTGTGCCGGCTGCGGGCGGCCGCTTCGAGCGCGTTCGGCTTACCCGGTCTTTTCGCTCGGCGGAGGACGTGCTGCGCGCGGTGGACATGGTCTTCTCGCGAGAAGAGGCCCGCCGTGGGCTGACGCGCGATCGCGAGCCCATCGAGCACAAGGCCATCCGGGATAACGCCCCGGGTTATGTCGAGGTCTGGTCGCCCCTCAGTCCCGAGATCGTGGAAGAGCCCGATGATTGGACACAGGCGATCGATCACGCTTCAGCGCCGGCTGCAAAACTCGCCGAGGTGATCGCCGGGAGAATAGAGAGCTGGCTCAAAAGCGGCGAAATGCTCGAAGGCAAGGGGCGACGGCTGAGACCCGGCGACATCATGGTGCTGGTGCGCAAGCGGGACCGATTCGTGCATGCCTTGTCGCGCAGCCTCAAGAACAGGCGGATTTCGGTTGCAGGCGCAGACAGGCTGCGGCTGACCTCACATATCGCGGTGAAGGACCTGACCGCGCTCGGGCGCTTCCTGCTTCAGCCGCACGACGACCTTTCGCTTGCAGCCATCCTGAAGAGCCCGCTGTTCGGGCTCGATGAAGATGCGCTCTTCCAACTCGCCTGGCCCCGCGAAGAAAGCGTCTCGCTTTTCCAGGCTCTTCAGGCAAAAGCTAGAACCGAACAACAGTTCGCGATCATCCGGGACACCTTGCTTGAGTGGCAGACGGATGTGGCTTTCAAACCCGTATTCGAGTTTTATGCCGGCGTTCTTGCAGGCACAACCGATCGCGAGGGGGCGCGCGGTCGCTTCGTGGCGCGGCTCGGCCATGAAGCAAACGACATCCTCGACGAGTTCCTCTCCTTCTGCCTGACCGCCGAAAGGACCGGCCTCGTCGGCCTCGAGGCACTGCTTGACACGCTCGAGGGAGCGGCGCCCGAGATCAAGCGCGAGATGGATCAGTCGCGCGACGAGATCCGGATCATGACCGTGCACGCAGCCAAGGGCCTCGAGGCGCCCGTGGTGTTTCTCGTGGACCCTGGAAGCGCACCGGTGAGCAACAGCCATCTGCCGTGCCTCATGCCTTTCCGCATGAAGGAGCTTCCAGTAAGAGGCTTTCTGTGGCGGCAGGGCAAAGATCTTGCCAACTCTGTCGCGCGCGGTTTTGAGGCCGAGGTGCGGGAAAAGGCGGAGGAAGAATATCGCCGCCTCCTTTATGTGGGGATGACCCGCGCGGAGGACAGGCTGATCGTCTGCGGGTATCACGGGGTGCGCGGCCCCGCCCCCTCCACATGGCACAGCCTCGTTCACCAGGCCTTCATCGGCCAGCCCTGCACGGAAGAGCTGAGCACGCCGGAAATCTGCGCACCGGTGCTTCGCTTCCGCGTGACACCCCCAGTGGAGATGCCGCAAGAGGAGGGCGAAGGGGTCGAGGCGGAAACATTCGACCTTCCCACCGAACTGACCGAGGCTCTCCCGCCCGCACCCATCATACCGCGGCCGCTCTCACCCTCGCGCGCAGCCGTGCTGATCGAGGACGGATACGAACCGGCCGTCCTGAAGCGCTCGCCCGTTCTGGATGATCCGGCGGCACCCGGATTGGCGCTCGGAAGGGGCAATGCAGTGCATCGGCTTTTGCAGGTACTGCCGGAACTTGCGCCCGTGGAACGGGAGGATGCCGCCCGAGGCTATCTTACCCGCGTGGGCGCTGCCTGGCCCGGCGACGAGGTGGAGAACGCCTGCCGCTCAGTCCTCGCAATCCTGGAGGACGACCGCTTTTCGCCCATCTTCGCACCCGGATCCCGCGCGGAAGTTTCCGTGATGGGTAAGATCGTTCTTCACGGCACCCCGCGCGCCGTGAGCGGCAAGGTGGACCGCCTCGCCGTGACCCAGGACCAGGTCCTTCTGGTCGATTATAAGACCAACAGGCCTGCGCCTGAGTCCCTCTTCGAGGTGCCTGAGGCCTATATTGCGCAGCTGGCGCTTTACGCCGAGCTCTTACGCCCGCTCTACCCGGGGAAAACCATCTCCGCCGCGCTGCTCTTCACGGAAGTTCCGCGCCTCGTACCGGTCAGCGAGAACGCCATGGCCGCGGCACTTGCCCGCTTAGGCGGGTCAAGACAATGAGTCGAAATCTGCCCTGTTGGCACAGCCGAGCAACCGACGCCGATGGCGCCCCAACCTCCCCTCAGGACAGAACTGGAACGATCGAGAATAGATCATTGAAGGATCGGATGTAGCTCGGCGAGCAATATGCGCGGCAGCCCGGAGAGGGGGATGAGGCTGCCGCTTGTTTTGTCCGGTTCGGCGGGGGACAAGCCTTTTCCGGACTTCGGCGGAAATCGGGCGTCCCCCCGGCAACAGTTATCAGCGCCTTGCTGAACCTGAAGAGCGGCCAAGTTACCCCATGCGGCGGGCGCCTACCTGAAGCCTCGAATTCCGCTCTTGTGGGAGGCCGCTGTCAGAATGGGTCCGACCGACCATGAAGATCCGAGCGTCTCGGCCGTTCAGCTCGGGCTCGCTCTCCACAAAGGAGTTGCATGCTTGCCTCACTCACGGGAGCGTGACAAAAGTACTTCTTGAACTTATTTCCGCGCGGCCCCACATCGTGGAGGACGATTTCGAGACAAGGAGAGCCTGATGGCCACCGTTAAGGTCGATACCGGCAATTTTCAGACTGATGTTCTGCAGGCAAGCGAGCCGGTCGTCGTGGATTTCTGGGCGGAGTGGTGCGGTCCCTGCAAGATGATCGCCCCCGCTCTCGAAGAGATCTCAACCGAGATGCAGGGCAAGGTGAAAGTCGCCAAGCTCAATATCGACGAGAATCCCGAACTTGCTGCGCGCTATGGCGTGCGTTCCATCCCGACGCTCATGCTCTTCAAGAACGGCGAAGTCGCGGACATGAAGGTGGGCGCGGCTCCGAAGACCGCTCTTTCGGCTTGGATCGGCGGCGCAGTCGCCTGATCAGCAGACAATTCGACTTTAGGAAGCCCGGTGAAAACCGGGCTTTTCCTTTTTCGGCCCCCGCCGACTGCCATTCACCGCCGTTCCGCTGTTTTGATGCACTATTCAGCATCGGCCCGAAAATCGGAATCGGTTTCGGAAAGGAGATACGTCGATTCAACAACTTACAGCGTCCCTGTGCGTCCGAATGGGCGCGCGGCGCTGTAGTCGCCCTACTTCAGCAGGGCCGCACCTCCGGCTCCCCCTTCGCCGTCGCTTCCCGGCACCTGCGATCCGGGAGTCTCCTGCGGCATTCAGGACGATTGCCTACTTGCACCGTAGGGCCTGCAGCGCCGTGCATTCCTCGGCGCGCATGATGGACGCAGCAAGTGATCTACGCACCGTGCTCTCGAACCGAATTTCGGCTTCTCGGCCGATGCCTGAAAGCAAGGTGCCGCATGCATGAAGGCCGTGCTTTCCTGTCCGTTCACGCCGCCTGGGGGACCCGTTCCCCTGCAAGCCTGTAGGATATGGCTTCGGCGAGATGGATGCGGCCAACCTTTTCCTGCCCCTCGAGATCAGCCAGCGTGCGGGCGACCTTGAGCACCCGGTGATAGGCGCGGGCAGAAAGCCCCATCTTCTCACTCGCCTCCTGGAGCAGGGACAACGCATTGGGGTCGGGCGCAGCCACCTCTTCGATAAGAGCTGCCGAGCAGCGTGCGTTGGTGGTCGAGGACGGCAAACCGAGAGCCGTGTACCGTTCTTCCTGGATCTTTCGAGCACGTGCGACGCGTTCCGCCACAACGGTGCTCGCCTCGGCCTTGCTGGGCCGGATCAAATCGCTCGCGGAAACTGCCGGAACCTCGATCCGGAGATCGATCCGGTCGAGGAAGGGACCGGAGATGCGGGCCTGATAGTCCGCCTGGCAGCGTGGTCCCCGTGCGCAGCGGTGCCCCGGCTCGCCCGCCATGCCGCAGCGACACGGATTCATCGCCGCAATGAGCTGGATTTCCGCCGGATAGCTTACCCTATGATTGGCGCGTGCAATCACGCATTCACCGGTCTCGAGCGGCTGACGCAGCGAATCGAGCACCTGCGGCGTGAATTCCGGCAGCTCGTCGAGGAAAAGCACGCCGCGATGGGCAAGCGAAACCTCACCGGGTCGAGCTCTCAGCCCTCCACCCACCATCGCCGCCATGGAAGCGGAGTGGTGTGGCGCTCGAAACGGCCGCCGGTCGGAAAGGCGTCCATCGGCCAACTCGCCCGCGATCGACGCGATCATGGAGACTTCCAGAAGCTCGCGCGGCAAAAGGGGCGGCAGGATGGATGGCAAGCGCTGCGCCAGCATGGACTTTCCCGCGCCGGGAGGACCCACCATCAGAAAGTTATGATACATTAATCAAGAGCAGAGAGAATGCGACATGGCAAAGGTATATTCCTACGTCCGTTTTTCCACGCCTGAGCAGGCGAGGGGCTCGACCCCGTATTCTCCGCGGTAATCGTCGATGAACGCGATCATCGTCTATGGGCGGTCGAGCTCCGCCATCGCAAAATAAGCACTCGCCTTGCGCAGGATCTCATTGGCCTGCCGCAGCTCGCGGTTCTCGCGCTCCAGGGCCTTCAGCTTCTCGGCAACCTCGGTGGGAATGCCGGCGCGCACGCCGCTGTCCACCTCCGCCTTCTTCACCCATTCGTTGAGCGTCTGCGCCGTGCAGCCGATCTTGGCCGCGATCGACGAAATGGCCGCCCAGCGCGACGGATGCTCCCCCTCGTGATCCAAAACCATCCGAACCGCGCGGGCCCGGACCTCAGATGAAAATCGATTCGCCGTATTGCTCATGATGGCTCCTACTTCTCAAGAGTTGGAGCCTGCGGCAATCCCGGCGCGGTTCATTGACTTGCTCTCGTTGAAATGAAACCAGCGGCACAATAAAGGTAATACCTGGAATTTGAGCGCTTGATGAACTTTCCCATTCGGACACAACTCCCCCCTTGGCCTTAATACCAGCCTATCGCTCCAAACTGGTTCGCATCATGTTACTAAAGAGCAGCGGTTGGAACCCCGCCAGCAGCGTTGTCTTGATCGATTATCGGACCAGCAACTCCGCGAACTGCGGCGCTTCCAGACTGACGCAGCGCGGCGGTTTTCCGGTCTGACAATGCCCCCTTGTGTCTGATTACGCCCGCTAACGCTTGAGCTGCGCCGCCAGTTTGGGTAATGACGCTTCAGCGATGGAGAGGATTGATACAGGAAGTCCACTGGGAGAAATTCCCGTCCATTCCTGTCTTGCATCGAGTAGTTGTGGCGCTGTTCAGCCCCGTGCAGGACGGAAATGAACGATCGCCGCATAAACTGCGAGCGGAGCATGCTGCCGGCGCGTTACGCGCGGCTTCGACCCCGCAGGTTCGGAAACCCTCAGCGAACCGTGAATCGCTCTAGCACCGAGCGGTTGAGGCGAACGCCCAGGCCGGGGCCCGTCGGCACGGGGAGCTTTCCGTCCTTCAGATCCTGCCGTTCGCCCACCACCGGCTCGCAGAGCTCCGACCTCAGCGGATTGTCGTAATACATGCACTCATAGGTGAGGAACGTCTCGGCCGCGGCCGCTATGTGAAGGCTGGCGGCGGCGCAGATCGCGCCCGACAGGCCCATATGCGGCGCGAACGCCGTGTGGTGCGCGGCCGCAAGTTCCGCGATCCGCCAGGTTTCCGTGATGCCGCCGGAGCGGGCGATGTCCGGCTGGATCAGGCCGACGGAGCGGTCGTGCAGCCGCACAAGCGCCTCGCTTCCCACATAGTCGGCCTCGCCCGCGGCGAGCCGGATCGGCGAACGGCGCGAAAGAAGGCGGTAGCCCTCGCGGTCATGGGCGATGATAGGCTCCTCGAAGAAGAGGAAGCCCGCATCGACCAGCCCATGCGCCACGCGCAGCGCATCGTCCACGTCGAAGGCCCAGTTGGCGTCGGCATAGAGCTTGATGCCGTCGCCGACCAGGCGGCGGACGAAATGCGCCCTCCTGATCGCGTCCTCCACGGGCTGGCCGATCTTGATCTTGATCTCCTTGAAGCCCGCGTCGAGCACCAGCTGGACCTCCTTCTCGACCGTCGCCTCGTCGCTCCACGTCACGGAGGAGGCGTAGGCGCGCAGCTCCGTGCGGCCCATGCCGCCGAGGAGCCGGTGGACGGGCTGGCCGGCATGCTGGCCGGCGATGTCCCACAGGGCCATGTCCACCGCCGCGATGGCCTCGACGATCTGGCCGCCGGGCTGGCCGGAGATGGCGGCGCGCATCGCCTTCCAGAGCGCGCGGCGGTCGCGCGCGTCGCGGCCGACGATGCGCGGGGCAAGAAGCTGGTCCACGAAGGCGGCGTGTATGCGCGAGCTGATGCGGCAGAAGCCCTCCCCGAGCCCGACGATGCCGTCGCTCGTCTCGACCTCGACCACCAAGATCTCGGACACCTGATGCGCGCCCTTGGCAGAAAGCTGCGGCTGGGCGAGGCGGACGCTGAGCGGGTGGCTCCTGACCGCGGTGATCCTGAGCGGGCGATCCTCCGAATCCGGGCGGCTGGGTTGAGCGGCTGCGAGGTCTGACACCCTGATCTCCTTCTGCTCCGTGGCGCGCTCCTCCTACGGAAGGAGCAAATCTGTTACGACGATATATTACAGACATGTCCTGTCAAGCGCGTTCGGCGCGACGGCGGAAGTTTGAACCGGATAATCCACGATCGCGGCGAACATGCCCCTCGGCACACGGGATCGGCGCCATTTCGTCCCAACAATGAAGGTTTTGGCGGCTGCGGCCGCTTTTCCATGTGCCGATGGAAGGCGGAGAGACCGCGCCAAGTTGGTGTTACAAATCTGCCCAGATGGTTGACAGGTCTGAAACATCTTGCAAGAACAGTGGAGCGGAATGGAGGAAGCCAGTGAAACGACGGATTGAGATCTCGGAGCTGAGGAGCCAGCGCTGGTTCGATTCGCCAGGGATACGCTCCTTCAACGTGCGGACGCGCGCGCTGCAGATGGGCTATTCGCGCGAGGATTTCGAGCACAAGCCGGTGATCGGGATCCTGAACACCTGGAGCGACTTCGCCCAGTGCCATTCGCATTTCCCCCAGCGGGTGGAGGAGGTGAAAAGGGGCGTCTGGCAGGCGGGCGGGCTGCCGATGGAGCTGCCGTGCATGTCGCTCAGCGAGACGATGGTCAAGCCGACCTCCATGCTCTACCGCAACATGCTCGCCATGGAGGTCGAGGAGCTCATCTGGAGCCATCCGGTCGACGGCGTGGTGCTGATGGGGGGCTGCGACAAGACCACGCCGGGGCTCGTCATGGGGGCGGCGTCGGCCGGGGTTCCGGCCATCTATCTGCCCGCCGGGCCGATGCTTTCGGGCCGCTACAAGGGGCGGCTCCTGGGCAGCGGCAGCGACAACTGGAAGTACTGGGACGAGTACCGGGCCGGCAGGCTCAGCCAGCGCGAGTGGCACGACATGGAGGCGGCGCTGGCGCGCTCCCCCGGCCACTGCATGACAATGGGCACCGCCTCGACCATGACCAGCGTCGTGGAGGCGCTCGGCCTGACGCTGCCGGGGGCGGCGTCGATCCCGGCGGCCGATTCCGCGCACGCAAGGCTTGCCTCCGACTGCGGCCGGCGGATCGTGGACCTCGTCTGGCAGGGGACGAAACTCGAGGACATCGTCACGCGGGCGTCCTTCCTGAACGCGGTGACGGTGCTGATGGCGCTCGGCGGCTCGACCAACGCCGTCATCCACCTCATCGCCATGGCGGGGCGCCTCAGGGTTCCGCTTGCGCTCGAGGATTTCGACGCGATCTCGCGCCGGACGCCGGTGCTCGCCAACCTCCGGCCTTCGGGCAAGTACCTGATGGAGGACTTCTACTACGCGGGCGGGCTTCGCGCATTGATGCGGGAACTCGCGCCGATGCTCGATCTGTCCTGCAGCACCGTGAGCGGAAGGCCGCTGGGGGAGACCCTGGAGGACGCGGAGATCATCGACAGGGACGTGATCCGGCCGCTGTCCGATCCCATTCAGGCGGAAGGCGGGATCGCGGTGCTCAAAGGGTCGCTCGCGCCACGAGGCGCGGTGATCAAGCAGTCCGCCGCATCGCCCGAGCTTCTGCGCCATAAAGGGCGCGCGGTGGTGTTCACGGACCGCGACGACCTCGCCCGCCGGGTGGACGATCCGGAGCTCGAGGTGGAGCCCGACAGCGTCCTCGTCCTCCAGAACGCGGGGGCGGTCGGCGCGCCGGGCATGCCCGAATGGGGGGCGCTGCCGATCCCCAAGAAGCTGCTCGCGCGCGGCGTGCGCGACATGGTCCGCATATCGGATTCGCGCATGAGCGGGACGAGCTTCGGGACGTGCGTGCTTCATGTCGCGCCCGAAGCGGCACGCGGCGGGCCTCTCGGGCTGGTGCGGGACGGGGACCTCATCGAGCTCGACGTGCCGGCCCGCAGGCTCGAACTTTTAGTCGAGCCGGCCGAGCTGGAACGCCGCCGCGCGGAATGGGTGCCGCCGAAGCCCTTCTTCACGCGCGGCTACGGCCAGATTTTCATGCAGCATGTGCTGTCCGCCGACCAGGGCTGCGATTTCGATTTCCTCCTGGCGGGCGAACCCACCCCTGAGCCGAAGATCTACTGAAGGAGGACATCGGTGAAATCCGACGAAACTCTGTTCGCACTCCTCAGCCGCGCCTCCACTGCAAGCTTGACGGCCGTGCTCCTGCAGCACGGCATCTCGCGCGCGTTCATGTATGGCGTCGCCCCCCTGCCCCATTCGCGCCCCCGCGTGGTGGGCAGAGCCTTCACCATGCGCTCGGTCGCCGTCCGCGAGGACATTCTCGCCACGGATCGCCAGCGGCCTCCCGAGGTGAACCTGCAGCGGCGGGCGGCCGAAGAGTGCCCGCCGGGGCACGTCCTCGTCATCGATTGCCGTGGAAATGCGTCTGGCGCGAGCGGAGGGCTCATCCTGTTCGAGCGCATGCGGATGCGCGGCTGCGCCGGCGTCGTGTCGGACGGCGGGGTGCGCGACGCCCACGATATCGTGGCGACCAAATTCCCCGTCTATGCGAAGGCCGTGTGTCCGCCCAACAGCCTCGTGGCGCACCGCTTCGTTGACCTGCAGGTGCCGATCACGTGCGGCGAGGTCGCCGTCTATCCCGGAGACATCATCGTCGGCGATCCCGACGGCGTGGTCGTCGTGCCGGCCGCCCTCGGGGAGGTCGTCGCCGAGGAAGCCGCGATGATCGAGGAGAAGGAGGAATTCATCCTGCGCAAGATCCGGTCGGGCGCCAGCATCTTCGGCACCTACCCCCTCTCGGGAGATGCGCTCCGCGAATTCGAGACGACGCGCAAGCGGAGTTGAGATCGCAACCGGGAGGCGCTGGAGCGGCCCGGATCTCCGGCTTTCCGTATTCACGGAAGGCTCGTTTCATTTCCCCGCATTGTTGCCCTAACGCAGCGACGTATCTGCCGGACAATCACAGCATCGTCCAGCCAGCCTTGGTCAGGCGGCGCCGCAGCACCTCGCTCGCCAGGCCGATGCCGATCACGACAACCGCAATTGCAAGGCCCGGCAAAGTGGCGATCCACCAGGCAGTGTCGAGGTAATTGCGCCCCTGGGAAATGATCCGACCCCAACTGGTGACGTCGGACGGCGTGCCGATGCCAAGGAAGCTCAAGGCCGCCTCGGCCAGGATCAGTTCACTCACTTCCGCCGTGATGACGACGAGGAGCGGCGCATAGAGGTTCGGCGCCACGCAGGTCGACAGCACCTTCCAGAGCGGGAAACCCGAAACCAGAGCGGCCTCGACATAGCCCTGCTTGCGCGCACGGACGGTGATGGCGCGCGAGAGCCGGGTGATCATGGCCCAGCGCGTGATCGCCAATACCAGGATGACCGAAATGAGGCTCGGCGTCAGGAAGGCTGCCAGGAAGACGGCGATCAGGATCGAGGGGAAGGACAGCTGGACGTCCACGATCCGCATCATGAAGGAATCGAACCGCCCGCCGATCCAGCCGGCGGCAACCCCGAGAACCGCCCCGAACGCAGCCGAAATGAGCGCCGCGCTGAGCGCGATGAAAAGGGAGGTCTGAGCGCCTTCGATCACCTGCCGAAACACGTCCCTGCCAATCTGGTCGGTGCCGAAGATCGCAAGCGAACCGTCCTGCAGGACCGAGAACGGCGGCAGGAGGCGGGCGCGCGTGTTCACCCGGGCGGGCGCGAGTTCAACCGTCGCGAAAAACCAGATGCCCAAGGCAATGACCAGGAGGGCAAGCGCGAGCCAAAGCCAGCGCGTCTGCCAGGCATCGCTTTCCGAAACCGGCGCTGCAGACTGGGTCATGTGCGAAACCTCGGGTCGATACGCCGATAGGCGATGTCAACGATGAGATTGGCCGTGACGACCATCACGGTGATCACGATGATGCACCCCTGGACAACCGGATAATCGCGCCCGTTGATGGAGCGCACGAGCAGTTCACCCAATCCCGGCCAGCCGAATACCGTCTCCACGATGGCCGCGCCCCCGAGCAGCTTTCCGAACTGGACGCCCATCACGGTCAGCGCCGGGATGATGGCATTGCGCAGGACATGGCGGCGCAGCACGGCGCGGTGGGACAGTCCCCTCGCACGCGCGAGTGTAATGTAGGGCGCGTTGAGGACGTTCAGCGTCTCGTTGCGCATGAGACGCAGATTGAGCGCGGCGAGCGGCAAGGCGAGCGTGACCGCCGGCAGGATGATCGAGGACGGCCCGACGAAGCCCGCACTGGGCAGCAGATGCAGCCAGCGGGCGAAAACGAGGATGAGGACGATGCCGACCCAGAAGTCCGGAAGGGACAGGGCCACGAACGAGCCCCCCGTCGCCACCCGGTCAAGAGGGCGATCCTGCCGCACGGCGGACATCATGCCGAGCGGCACCGACACGAGCATGATCAGCACCATCGTGACCGTGGCAAGCAGAAGGGTCTCAGGCATTCTGCCGAGCACGATCTGGGCGACCGGAATGCCCTGCGTGATGGACTGGCCGAAATCGAGCCGCAGCGCCTTCCAGACATAGATGGCCAATTGCTCAAGAAGCGGCCGGTCGAGCCCGAATTCCGCCCGCGCGGCCGCAATCTGCTCCGGGGTGGCGTATTCGCCGATCAGGATCAGAACCGGATCACCCGGCGCAAAGCGGACCATGACGAACGTCGCCACCGCAGCGATCATGACCGTGAGGATGGCGGTGAGCAGGCGCTTCAGAACGTATCGCCACATTATGCGATCACCTCCTCCTGCGGACGCCGGAAAAACCAGGCGCCGTGCATGAAATTTGGCCGAAGCGGATCACCACCAACCTCCTGCAACGCTTGCCGAGCGGTCCGACATGCGCGCCTCGCGCGCCGACGCTCCGGCTGCAAGCAGCGAGCCGCGATCGGTCAGCCGCGGGGCGGCAGCGATGAGAAGCCGCGTGTAGTCTTCGCGCGGATTCGACAGAATCTGCTCGGCCGACCCCTCCTCGACGATCCGGCCCTGCCGCATCACGACGATCCGATCGGAAATCTGGCGCACCACGGCGAGGTTGTGCGAGATGAACAGAAGAGCCTGCCCCTCCGCCTTGAGCCGCGCGAAAATCGCAAGCACCTGCGCCTGAACCGACACGTCGAGCGCCGAGGTCGGTTCATCGCAGATCAGAAGACGCGGGCGTGCCGCGAGCGCACGGGCGATCGCGATCCGTTGCCGCTGGCCGCCGGAAAAGGATTGCGGATAGCGGTCGAGAGCGTCCGCGCCGAGCCCTACCTCGGCCAGGAGCCTGGCGGCCGCGTCACGCCGCCCGTCCGCCGTCAGCTCGGGCCGGGCGAGCAGCAGCACATCCGCGAGGTTGCGCCATATCGTCTGGAACGGGTTGAGCGTAGACGTCGGGTCCTGGAAAATCATCTGCACCCCGAGTCTCGCTGCGGCCCCCCTCTGAGGGGGGACCTCCCGGCCGTCTATGAGGATGCGCCCGGCGCTCGGCCGCTCCAGGCCGACCACCGCACGGGCAAGCGTGCTCTTGCCGCTCCCCGACTCTCCGACGATGCCGACAGCCTCGTGCGGCGCCAGGCGCAGCGACACGCCTGCGAGCGCGTGCACGGTCCGAGCGACCTGGCCGGAAAGGTCGGGCACTTCGAACCGCACGGAAAGGTTCTCGATGGCGAGCAGGGAGGAGGTCATACGCGGCTATCCGGACAAAGGATTGAGGCAGCGCACCAGGCGGCCGGAGCGAAGCGGGGCGATCGGCGGCACGCTGGTCCCACACGCCGGAAGGGCGCGCGAACAGCGTGGGCGGAAGGCGCAGCCTTCCATCATCGCACCGAGGCTGGGCGGCGCGCCCGGGATCGCCGCCACCGCTCCCGACCGACCTTCCAGATCGGGCACGGACGCAAGCAGCCCGGCCGTATAGGGGTGCGCCGGCGCCCTGCACAGGCGTTCCGTCTCACCCTCCTCCACGACGCGCCCGCCATACATCACCACCACGCGATCGGCGATCTGATAGACCACGCCGAGGTCATGGGTAATGAGGAGGACAGACATGCCCATGGAACGCCTGAGGTCATCGATCAGCGCAAGAATCTCGGCCTGAACCGTCACATCCAGGGCCGTGGTGGGCTCGTCCGCAATGAGCAGGGCGGGCTCGAGCGCGACCGCGCCTGCGATTACGGCCCGCTGCCGCATGCCGCCGGAGAAGGAATGCGGATAGTCGAGCGCCCGGGAGGCCGCGGAAGGGATCCGGACGAGGTCAAGCAACCGGACCGCCTCGCGCTGCGCAGACTTCCAGTCGAGTCCGCGATGGGTCACGAAAATCTCGGCGATCTGGTCTCCGACCGTCATCGTCGGATCGAGCGCGGTCGAGTGGTCCTGCATGACGTAACCCACCGTCGTACCGCGCAACCGGGCGAAATCCCGCTCGTCCAGAGACGTCAGGCTCTCGCCCGCCACGTCCAGCCGCTCCACGGAAACATCGTAGATGCGGCTGTCGAGGAGCCCCAGCAAGGCGGAGGCCGTCAGGCTCTTGCCGCTGCCCGATTCGCCGATCAGGGCGGATACGGTTCCACGCTCGCAAGCAAGCCCGACGCCTTCCACCAGCCGCAGCGGCGCCTCCCTGTTGCCGGCCGCAATCGAGAGCCCCTCGAGGGTCAGGACAGGCGTGCGGCTCGCCACCTCTGAAAGAACTCGCGATCGCACCATTCAATCCGCGATGGATACGTTGCGGAAGTGTGGGGCATAGATGGCCGACAAGTCGAGTCCCTTGACGTCCCGCCGATTGGCGTAGACCGCCTTGAGCTCGGCCGGGAAGATCCCCACGGCGTCGTTCCAGATGATCTCGCCCGCGCGCTTGTAGAGCTCTGCCCGCTCCGCCTGGTCGACGGATGTACGTGCGCGCATCAGGATCTCGTGCAGTTCGGGGTTTACATAGTTGTTCTCTTCGTTGACGCCGCCCGGCGAGGCATAGAGTCGGCCGAGCGTGTAGTCGGCGTCCTCCGTGAAGGTCGGGTTGGTGGCCATCATCATGTCCCAGTTGAGCGCACGGAAATCGTCGGTGAAGACGGCGTGCTCGAGCTGCATCGGACGGATATCCACGCCGATCTCGCTCCAATAGGCGGAGAACGTCTGGGCGATCTGGTCGATGGAGGACCCAAAGTTCACCGAATATTTGAGCTCTGCCGAGAACCCGTCCGCATAGCCGGCTTCGGCGAGGAGCTGCTTGGCCTTCTCGGGATCGTACGCGTAGGGCTGCTGCTCGGCCCAGCCGAATACGGTGGAGGCGATCGGCGCCTTGGCCAGCGTGCCCGTCACGGGCAACAGATCTTTCACCACCTGTTCGACGTCGACCGCATGCCAGAGCGCCCGGCGCACGCGTGCATCATCGAACGGCTTCCGGCCCGCATTGAACCAGCTGTAGAGGTAGAACACCGATGGCGCGAGCTGGACTTCGACATCGTTGCTGTCCTGCAGCACGCCGAGCTGGTCGTCGGGGATGTTCCAGGTGACGTCGATTTCGTCGTTAAGCAGCGCGGTGATGCGACCGGACAGTTCTGGGATGTTGACGATGCGCACCCCCTCGAGCGCCGGCGCGCCGTCCCAGTAGTCCGCGTTCGCCTCCAGTGCCAGCGTCTGGCCGGGCGTGAAGCTGGCCACGCGGAAGGGCCCGCTTCCCGGCAGTTGGACAGCCGCGCCGTATTCGCCGCCCGCAGCCTCGATCGCCTCGGAGGGCGCGATCTGGAGGAAGGAAAGATTGCGCAGGAAGGGACCCACCGGCTCCGTCAGCTTGATTTCGACGGTCGTGGGATCGACGGCCTGCACGTCTTCGAGCTGGCCCCACAGGCGAGCGAGCCCCCCGGGGCCGCCGGCCTGGCGCTTCAACGTGGCCACCACGTCCGCCGCGTCGAAAGCGGAGCCGTCATGAAACTTCACCCCTTCGCGCAGGTTGAACCGCCAGGTGCGTTCGTCCACCTGCTCCCAATCTGTCGCCAGGCGACCAACCGGTTCGCCATCCTTGAACTCGACCAGCGGATCGAAGATCTGCCGCACCGCCATGATGGTGTCGCGCAACACCGAATTCGGGCCATGCGGATCGATGTCCGTCACGGCGGCGGACGATGCGACCCGAAGCACCTCAGCCTGCGCCATCGCGCCGAATCCAAGAAGTGCAATCGCCGCGGTCGTGGCCCTCAACATACCGATCATTGGTTTCCTCCCGATGCTCATCTGCTAGACTGATAACAACACGCGCGGATGATGCACAGATTGGTTCAGTCTGTCAAATCCTGAAGCGTAGAAACCTTGACAAATCCGTTTCGAACTTACATATCTGTAATAAAGAGCCTGACCATGAGCGCAGCGGACGAGACACAAATTGGCTTTCAAGCCTCGACGACGGAGACGGGCGGGCCCCTGCGGCTGACGGAGTTCGTGCATCGTACGTTGCGGGACCGCATCAGCGGCGGCCAGTACCCCCGGCGCACGCGCCTGCCCTCGGAACGCGAGCTCGCCATCGAGTTCGACGTCTCCCGTCCCGTCGTGCGGGCGGCCTTGGCGAAGCTGAGGGAAGCGGGTCTCGTCGAGTCGATAAAGGGCTCCGGGACCATCGTTCTGCGCGAGCCCGCCTTGCGGGGCCCCCAGGCCAGTTATTCGGGCGCCACCGTCCGCGATCTGCAACGGTGCTTCGAGTTCAGGCTGCTCATCGAGGGCGAGGCCGCCTTCTTCGCCGCCCGGCGCGCCACGGAGGCGACGCTCGAACACATCCGGAAGGGGCTCGACGCCTATGACGAGACCATAGCGCGGGGCGAGGACCGGCCGGGGGAATCCTTCGAGTTCCATCGCAGCGTGGCGCAGGCCTCGGACAACCCGTACTACGTCAGCGCTCTGGACCTCATGAACAACGAACCGGCCTTCAGGATCTACCTGGGGCGCTCGGTCGGCAACCCGTCGGCAGGCGCGCACGTGGCCAAGGTGGCGGCCGAGCACCGTCGGATTTTCGAGCTCATCGCCGCCAAGGAGGCGGAGGAGGCGCGGATCGCGATGCGCGCTCATATCGAAAGCGCGCGCGACAATTTCATGGAGTGCCTCCCCCTCGCCGGTTCTCCTTCAACGAGCTGATCCGTACGGCCAGTCTCGCCGAGCGCCTTGGGGGCTTCATAATGGGCAGCAGCGCACGCCGCTGCCGACGCATATTGCGCCGGTTGCGGCGGGAGCCACGTGCACTCTCGGTGACAATCTGATAGGCGGGTCCGGAAGCTATGCGGCCGCTTCCACCGCCCGCTGGTTGACGCCGCCTTCGCCCAGCCGACATGGCCGATGAAGACCTCGCATTCAGGCCCAGGCAGATGCCGGATCGCATCGAGCAGGACGCTGATCGTATCGTCGGAGAGCTCGCCGAAATCATGGCTTTTGGACCATGCGGAGTTCGACCTCGCGGTGTGGTCCCACTACGCCTCGGGAGGCAGGACGCCGCTGCCGGGGCCGGGCAGGAAGCGCGAGGAGGCTGGGTATGCAAGGGCTGCATGAACGGAGACAGGAAGGCGAGGCTCTGCCTCGCGCTTCGAGGCGGCCCTGCTGGCCGCGAGGCGCCATTCTGAACGCGACGAGCAGGTCTTCGCCGACGCGCTCGACTTCCTTAGGAGCGACCCGTCCGCGTTCGACAGGGAGAACCTGGCCCGGCATTTCACCGGTTCGGCGCTCGTGGTTGATCCCACCCGGACGCTCGTGCTGCTCACGCTTCACGCCAAGCTCGGGCGCTGGCTGCAGCTCGGAGGGCATTGCGACGACATCCGCGATCCCTTCTTCGTAGCCTGGAAGGAAGCCTATGAGGAATCAAGCTTCTTCAGCTTCGCGTTCTCCTCCTCCAGCGCCTTCAGTCGCTTGGCCTCCGACACCTCCATGCCGCCATACTTCTTGCGCCATGTGTAGAACGTCGCATCGGAGATGCCGTGCTTGCGGCACAACTCAGGCGCAGACAGTCCCGCCTGATGCTCTTTCAGGATGCCGATGATCTGCTCTTCCGTGAACCTGGATCGTTTCATTACCCGTCTCCTCTTTCAGGGAACAGGCTAACCTCAAAACGAGGACTTTCCAGGGGAGCAGGTCACTTCTTCTTCCAGTTGAAGTAGGTCGCCTGGCCGATCCCCGCCTTCCGGCAGATCTCCACCACCGTCGTCCCGTCCTCACCCTGCTTGATGATGAACGCCTTCTGCGCGTCCGTGAACTGCGATGCCTTCATCGCTTCCGCTCCTCTCCCAGCCAGGAAATGGCGCGGAAAACTCTAACCCGATTCGAGGGCATTCTCGGGAGGCAGACCACTCCATGCCGAATGAACATCATCACTCAGCTTTGCTGGTAAAACGCAACTGCCCCCTCGGGCCGAATGTTCGTGAGAGTGCCCCTGTAATGGCGAAGCTCGTAGGGATTATATGGATATTTGCCGCACGCTTCTTCATCGATATCTACACCCAGCCCCGGCGCGGTCGGTATGGACATCATTCCATCCTTGAACGATACGCTTTCTCTGACAACTTCTTTGCGCCAGGGAACATCGGTAAACATTGTTTCAAGCCACGAAAAGTTGCCGGTAGAGGCAGCGAGATGTAGCGTCATTGCATTAGCGATTGGTCCAATTGGGTTATGTGGGCAAATGGGAATATAGCGAGCCTGGGCAATCGAGGCGATTTTCTTGGCTTCCAAAATACCTCCGACATGGGAAATATCAGGTTGAATGTAATCTGCAGCACCTTGATCTAGAAGTTCAGTGAATCGGCCAGGGTCGAAGTAGCGTTCTCCCGTCGCGATCGCGACCGGAGATTTCGAACGCACTTCCGCGACAGCACCTATATTTTCGGGAGGTATAGGCTCCTCAAACCACGTGATTCCGAAAGGAGCAATATCGCGGGCAACATCGATGGCTGTAGGGACATCGAATCTTCCATGCCCCTCAATCATTAGATCAATGCCGGGTCCCACCGCCGAACGGACCGCCTCGACGATTTCGATACATGCTAGACGTTCTGCCCGGCTCATGGTGAGGTAGTGACTGCCGAACGGATCCCATTTTAATCCGAGAAACCCAGCTTCTACAGCAACCTTCGCTTTTTGCGCAAATTCGTCGGCTGTCTTGGCACCCGTGAACCAGCCATTCGCATAGCATCTAATCCGATCGCGGTGCGCACCGCCCAACAATTCGTAAACCGGAACACCGAGCGCCTTGCCTTTGATGTCCAGCATCGCTGCTTCCACCGCTGCAACAGCGCTCCTCAAAACTGGTCCTGATCGCCAATAGGAGTCCCGGTTCATCATCTCAACGTGGTGATCAACCTGAAATGGGTTCTTTCCAATCAGGTAGTCCCCCAACCGTTCAATTGCCGTGGCAACTGTCAATTCCTTCATTTCCAGTGTGCCTTCACCTACGCCATAGATGCCGTCATCGGTACCGAGTTTTACGAACACATAGTTCGCGCGATAGGCATCGACCACGAAGGTCTTAAGCGATGAAATTTTCATATCTGGTCCTTTGGAACTGGCGGTTACGCAAGCTGCGCGAGAAGATCGTCGCGCGCAGCGCGGCAGTGCTGATCGGAAATCTTTACCGCTTTTTCCAAATCAGCCTCCCTCATGGCGGCTACTAAGGAGTCATGCTCCTCGATGATCTGTGCCACTCTGGTGGGGCCAAACCCGAACCGTAGTCTCAGCGCAAAGATCAGGTCCCAGCCGCGATTAAGTATTCGGATCGCTTCGGGGTTGTCGCCGGCCTGGTTGATAATGGTGTGAAACGCTGAGTTGCACCGTAGCATCTCGCTGGCGTTATTACTCGCCGCAGCACGCTTATAGTCTTCAGACGCATTCTCAAGTCGCTTAAGATGGTCCGCGCGAAAATTGCTCATGGCATGACTGAGCAGCATCGCTTCAAGGACTCTGCGGATCTCGTACATGTCATAGATAAACTTGGAATCGACATTTCGAATTACAGCGCCGCGATGGGCCGAAATTTCCAAAAGCCCTTCACCTTCCAATTGGTAGAGTGCCTCGCGAACGGGCATCTGGCTGGTTCCATACCTCATCGCTATGTCGGCGATTTTCATCCGCTCTCCTGGATGGAGGTTTCCAGCGAGTATGTCATTCCTGATCAACGACTTTACTCGGCTGCTGGATGTAAGGCCGTCCACTTCATCGGTCGATCTTTTCCGGGACTTGTTATCGGCGGTCATTCACAATATCCCTTGGAATCTCTCCCCGACGCACACGTTTAATGTTCTCACAAATACTTTGCCAGCGCCGGTCGAAGGTCCCATCAGTTCGGCCGGAGGCGTGCGGCGTCATAATCACGTTGTCTAGTTCGTGGAATGGAAAGCGAGATGGATAGATGAACTCATTCTCACTAGTCGGATAGTTATACCAAACATCTATAACTGCCTTGCGAATCGCGCGACTTTTCAAGGCCAAGAAAAGTGATTCTTCATCCACAACCCCTCCCCTGGCCACATTGATCAACATCATGTGCGAACGAGCCGCCTCGAACCATGCCTTGCCGACCATCCCTACTGTTGCATCAGTTAGGGGGACGGTGACTACAAGATAGTCCACTCTCTTCAAGAAGTTCATCCAGTCCGCGGTCATCCAAGCCATGCTGAGCGGTCCGGACGAAGTATCAGGTATACCAGAAGACCATCTAGATAGTGCGTGGACATCCATGCCCAGAGCATGAGCGCGAACAGCTATTTCCCTGCCTACTCCGCCATATCCGAGGAGACCGACCGTCCTCCCGTACAGTTCTGCATGTCGCGGACCTTTGATCCAGGCCTTTTGGGACCATTTCCCGTCCTCAAAGGCCTGGGGCATGCCGCTCATCCCGATGGCGTCATCGAGCATGGCACAGCATACATATTCGGACATTGGAATTTCATGGCCTACCGCAACAGCAAGAAAGGCGCCATCGGGGACGGCGGAGATATCAATTTTTTCAATCCCGGCCGAGGGACTTTGCAAAAGCTTACACCTTGGCGCTGGAGGAAGCGTCGCATCAAAAAAATTGGAAACTATAACATCAGCGTCAATGAAAGCAGAAGCAACCTCACGGTTTGACGCATCGTCAGTTAAAGCCATTACCTCGTAGTCATGGCCGAGCAGATTAATGACTCTTTCCCTCTGTAGTGACGGATAATCTCCGAATAGAACAATCTTCATAAGACTAACTCTCCCTACGTCGTAAATGGTTGATTGATTTTCGAATTAGTGGCCAAAAACAAGTCAGCATGGCAATTACGAGAAGACTGGCCGCGACCGGTTGCGTCCATAGTGGTTCATAGGAACCACGCGAGGCCATCAACCCCGAACGAAGAGACGATTCCGCAATAGGAGCTAGGATAAATCCGATTGAGAACGGACCTAGCGGTAATCTGAGCAATATCATGATATATCCCAAGGCCCCAGAACCTAGCATAACCCACACGTCAAATAGACGATTGTTCACGGCGAAGGAGCCCACAATACTAAGGATCATTACTGCCGGCATGACATATATTCGGGGTATGTTTACAATTCTTGCAACCCATGGGCTCGTAATAGACATGAGAGTGAACATTACGAAGCTGGCTACAAGCATTGTCCAGATGATTCCCCACGCATATTCGGGATTATTTGCGAAGAGAAGTGGTCCCGGCGTCACCCCGTGCAGGATGAGGGCCGCAAGTAGTATGACATCCCCAACACTTCCTGGAATTCCAAGCGTAATAACGGGGATGAGACCACCGCCGATGTTGGCGCTGTTCGCTGCCTCCGAAGCGACAATACCGTCGTCAATGCCAGACCCGAACTCTTCAGGGTTTTTCGAACTGTTTTTTGCAAATGAATAGGCGACCAGAGAACCGATTGTGGTTCCAAGGCCGGGGAGAACTCCGATCCAAGTACCGATAACAGAAGATCGAATCAAATTTACCGCCTGTTCCTTTATGGTTGCAAGTTTCGGGAGCGTAACTCCAACCGAATTAGACATGCGCGGTTGATCGGCGATTCGCAGGCAATCTTGAATTACCTGGCTTATTCCGAACAAACCGATCAACACCGGAAGGATGTGGAACCCACCCGACATCTGCTGGTAACCAAAATTAAGTCTCAGTTGCGCCGATACCGGATCGATCCCCGGCAGCGCGAAGAGCATGCCCAACAAGCCTGCCATCAAAGCCCTGACCATCGAACCTTCGCTGAGTGAACTGATCAGAACCAACGCCATCATCACCATGGCGAAGTAGTCAAAATGGTTGAACTGGAGCGCAAAAGCGGAAAGGAGAGGAGCAAAAGAAACCAGAATAATCCAAGAGATTACGCTTCCAACGAGGGAAGCGAAAATACCGAGACCGAGCGCCCTTCCCGCATGGCCTTTCCTGGTCATCGGATAGCCATCCCAAGCGGTAACAAGATTTGCCGGCGTGCCTGGAATATTGAGGATAATCGCGGTTATCAGTCCGCCGGCGACTACACCAACATAAATTGAAACCAGGAGTACAATCGCGCTATTGCCGGACATATAGAACGTGAGTGGCAGAGCCAATGCAAGCGTCATGCCCCCCGACAGGCCTGGGATCGCTCCCATGACAACACCGACCGCAACCCCGATAATAACCAGAAATAATGCCTGGAGCTGGAACAGCGCGAAAAGTGCTTCCCACATACTGACCTACCTTAATGGAACAGCGAGAAGCTGGGTCATGGCAAAATGAACACCAACAGACATCGCCGCTGCAAAGATGAGTGTAGGGATCAATGGCGGCAGCTTGAAACCATTGAGAATGGTGACACCGGCAACCGAGATGATAAAAGCGACAGGTCGATAACCGGATATTCCGACCGACATCACAATGACACCAAGAACGCTCAGACTAAGGAATGCTATTGTACGTCCAACGTAAAGCATATCTCCGCTATCGCTGCCTGATTGGTCTTCTTCCTCAACTTCTTCATTGGTGCCTGCCGCGTTGAACCCATGATTGAAAAAACTCCAGGCCACGGCGAAAATCGACAGAGCGATCAGGGTGTAGGCTATAATGTTTGGCAAACTGCCGGGTCCCAGGGGCTCCCATCGGGGCTGCGGCAAATCCGCAGCCCCCCAGAGCGCCACCGCGGCGATGGTTGAAACAAAACCACAGAGGAGGAGAGCTTCTTGAAACGAAGCTCTCCTCCTTTTCTGACGCTTGTCAGTTGGGCTGGAGATCATAGTCAGCAACTAGCTTTTCAATACGCCCAGCCACTTCGCTTACGTAAGCCTGTAGTTCTTCACCCCTAGAAAATACCGGTTCAATAAACCTATTTTTGAACTGCTGGAGGATCATTTCATCTTCCATCGCCGCCTCAAGTGTGTCGGCAAATGTGTCGATCACATCCTCGGGAGTGCCTGCCGGCATCCACCACATATGATTCAATTCGGATTTCGCATCATAACCGAGCTCCACTGTCGTAGGTACGTCAGGGAGTGCTGCAACGCGTTCATCAGACATTACAGCAAGCGTTCTAAAGTCTCCCGACTCTATATATCCCACAACGTCCGAAGGGACGCTAAAGATCACGTCTACATGGCCACCGAGCAAAGCCGTAACCCACTCAATACCGCCAGGGTAGTGCACGGGCGCAAACTCGACCCCGCCAGCCTCTGCCGCAATCAAGGACGTCAAATGGCCCAGCCCGCCAATATTGACTGCGGTGACCAACTCTCTCTCGGCGGCCTCTTGGTAGAGTTCCTCTAGCGTTTCAATTCCTGAGTCTGCACGCACCGTTATCGTGTAGACATCTCGCCCCGTTTGCGCCACAGGTACCAGCGAGCGGTATCCCAAATCAAACACGCCCAGAGCGGAAGCTGTAATCATCGCTTCGTGCATCATAAGTACGGTCTGCCCGTCGGCAGGGGAAGTGGCTACTTCGCGAGCACCAAGTGCCGTCCCTCCGCCAGGCATGTTCAGTATGACGAACGGTTCTCCCATTTTGTCGCCGACTGCCTGCTGGAAAAGCCGTGCAACGATATCAGAAGCTCCTCCCGCTACCGATGGGACGACGATGTTGATAGGCCCTGAAGGGTAATTCTGCGCTGCGACGGGACTAGCCCCAAGAAGCAGCGAGAGCCCTAGGATCAACGGTAGCTTCATATCCAATTCCTCCATTTTTGATCATCGTATCTCTATTTTGATCAAATTCGGCTGTCAAGCTGCATATCAGAAATCCCCGGTGATCCTCGCTAAAGCGTTACAGGCCTCACACGACGCCGCCCGGCACGCCCTGTCTACACGCCGGATCTCTTCATCGTCGATGAAGAGCAACATCGTGCTTTGCTCGTCGACATGAAGCGATCGCTTGCCTCCTATCCGGAGCGCAGGCTCGACAGCTTGCGCCGACGCATGATGGCAGCAGCCCTGATCGCCGCCGACTGGCTTTACATTGAGGGTGGGATCGCAGGCGTCACATCGGTCGAGGTTGCCATCATCGATGGTTCAAGCGAGCGGCGCGACAGGGCGAATGGGATCTTCGCCCTCGACGAGATCGGCGAGCTGATCGACGTCGAGGTTGCCGGAGACGCCATGCTGTCACTGCGGGCAAAGTTTGCCCAACGCGTCCAGGAGGAGATCGGTGCTGCCTGTTTGCGTGCGATCGGCATCAAGACGACAAGGGGCTCGGGCGGCTGCGAGGCGGGGGTAGGCAACGAGGGCCTCACTGACACCAAAGAGATCGGTGAGCGGCCCGCAGCCATCAATGAGAGTGATTACCGAGATTCCGGCATCAGTGCTGATGCCGAAGAGAAGGGGTACTTCAGGCCCGGCGCCGATGAGCTTCTTCTTGAGGCGAACGGCGAGGGCGATGGAGGTTCCGGACCAATAGGGACAGCTCGACAGCAACCAGAGACGACAGGCGGGCCGGACATGGCGCCAGCGGCGATAATCGGCTTTGCGCGGCGGCCACACGCTGAGAAAGTTATGATACATTAATATACGAGCAGAGAGAATGATTCCGACATGGCAAAGGTATATTCCTACATCCGTTTTTCCACGCCTGAGCAGGCGAGGGGCGATTCCTTGCGACGGCAAATTGAAGCAGCCGAAGCGTGGTGCAAAGAGCGTGATCTTGCTTTGGATGACACACTTAGCGACTTAGGCCTTTCAGCTTATGACGGCGCGAACCATACTATCGGGGCCCTGCGAAGATTCCTCGATCTAGTAGAATCTGGCCAGATCGACCGCGGCTCTTATCTCATTGTGGAAAGCTTGGACCGTCTTTCTCGCGAGACTGTTATTGACGCTGCATCTCGGCTTCCTGACTTGATTCGAGCCGGCATCACAGTTGTCACTTTATCCGATGGCCAGGAGTACTCTGCCGAACGTCTCCGAGGTGACTGGACACCGCTGATCATTTCACTAGCCGTTATGGCACGCGCTCACGACGAGAGCCGCATAAAATCCGAGCGTGTCGGCCAAGCGTGGCGAAGAAAGAAAGAAGCGGCCCGTTCCGAAAAGAAGCCACTAACCCGGCGCTGCCCGGAGTGGCTGCAGCTTGTTGACGGGAGATTTATTGAACGGCCTGATCGCGTGGCAATTGTGCGTCGGATATTTCAGGAGACAATTGAGGGAGCAGGCCGACGAGAAATTGCCCGCCGTCTGAATGCGGAAGGTATCCCGCCTTTTCGGGGCAAAAATGGGTGGCAGACGTCGAGTATCGCGAAGATCATCGAGAGTCGAGCTGTGTTAGGTGAGTATCAGCCCCACAGTGGCACTCACAAGGCGCGGAACCGAAAACCGGATGGAGACTCCATTTCGGATTACTATCCATGCATCATTGACGAGCAGACGTTCTGGCGGGCGCAAGCTGCTGTTCAAGAGCGACGGAAGGATGCGTCTGGGAGAAAAGGAAATGTTGTCCATTTGCTTCAAGGACTGGGGCGTTGCGGTATCTGCCGCAGTCCGATGCACATCGTCAATAAGGGACGCCTCCCGAAAGGAGGCGTCTATCTTTGCTGCTCTAGCAACCTAAGAAACACGGGCTGCACCAATTCGCGCCGATGGCGTGTCGAGAAACTGGAAGTGGCTGTCTTGACCGGATTGGGTTTCCTTGAAGTCGGCGCGTTCGCTCCCTTAGATGAGGATGCTTCCAAGGCAACTGATAAAGTTGCTGCTCTTCAAGCGGAGCTAGCCGATGCCGAGGAGCGGCGCAAACGTCTTCTTGCCCTCGTCGAGACAGGTGATGACGCAGCCGTCGAACGCTTCACGGCAGTGGCAAATGAAGTCAAGGCTTTGAGAAAAAGACTTCGCAAGGCTGAGGAAGAGGCATCGAAACTCGCCGCAGACCCAGGGCTCGTTCGACGCCTCACTGACGTGGCAGACCTCACTCGGCGAATCGAAAGTTCATATGACCCAGAAGGTCGAAGAGCCCTCAGGATTCGGCTTTCCAATCTTATTCGGGGTTTGATTGAACGTATAATTTGTCGCCCTGACATTGGTGCCGTCATGGTTCTGAAACCGCGTCTTGGGCCGCGCTTCTTGGCGGGGATGGCACCCTTCGCTTGTCGGGGAGAGAAAGGTATTTGGACAATGCTTCTTGAGGCGGAAGCTGATAAACAGACGGTGGATTTATTTTTTAGCTTGTCGGCAGACACCTGGGAGTGGAAGCAGGACTGATCAGATAAGAGTGGAGTTCCTACGCAGCACCTAATCTGCCGCCAGAATCATCCATAGCCAATTACGATCCTCCATTTGGATGCCGCGTCCCCGTGATCGGTTGGGAGACGAGCGAGCAGCTTCGTCATCGACAGCGACAGTACCCGACAAGTTCTGGTCTGCCTCCCGAGAATGCCCTCGAATCGTGTTGGAATTTTCCGCGCCATTTCCTGGCTGGGAGTGGAGCGGAAGTGATCAAGGCATCGCAGTTCACGGACGCGCAGAAGGCGTTCATCATCAAGCAGGGTGAGGACGGGACGACGGTGGCGGAGATCTGCCGGAAGGCGGAGATCAGCCAGGCGACCTACTTCAACTGGAAGAAGAAGTATTCCGGCATGATGCCGTCGGAGATGAAGCGGCTGCGCGAGCTTGAGCAAGAGAATGCCCGGCTGAAGAAGATCGTGGCGGACCTGACGCTCGACAAGGAGATGCTGCAGGACGTCATCAGGCGAAAGCTCTGAGGCCTGGCCGGAAGAGAGCGCTGGTCGACGCGCTGCGTGCCGAATGGGCCATATCGATCCGCCGAGCCTGTGCGGCGATCCGGTTTGACCCGAAGACGTATCGGTACAAGTCGCGCCGTCCCGGTCAGGCCGCTCTGGAACAGCGGATCAAGGAGATTTGCCAGACCCGCGTACGCTTCGGCTACCGGCGCGTGCATGTCCTGCTGCGGCGGGAGGGCTGGGCCATCAATCGGAAGAAGACCTACAGGCTCTACAAGGAGTTGGGCATGCAGCTGAGAAACAAGACGCCGAAGCGGCGGGGGAAGGCGAGGCTGCGCGAGGAGCGTGCTGAGGCTGTCGGCCCGAACGATGTCTGGGCCATGGACTTCGTGCACGACCAACTCGCCACCGGCCGCAAGATACGGGTGCTGACGGTGGTCGACACCTTCTCGCGCTACGCGCCGGCCGCAGACCGCCCCTCTCATTCCGCTCATCCGCAACCTGGCAGATACGGGAGACTACAGGAGACGTCAGATGGTGATGTTCGAACCTCATTCCCGCAAGCAGAGCGAGGTCTTCGACCTGGAGCTCGAGCGGCTTTCCAATATCGTCTCGGACATGCACCGGATCCGGGAAGGCATTCCGGTGGAGGAGCTTGCGGGGAAATCTCCCCCATTCCTTGACAACTGGTCCCGCTCCGAGCGACCCGCATCCTGTCTCGTGGGGTCCTGCAGCGGCCATCCGAGGCTCACCGGAACGGGCAGGCTGATCGTCACCTCGGATCTCTGGCTGATGTCCTCGGACGGGAAATGGGCGCGGACCCTCTCGCGCTGGTATCGTCTCGGAGACCCGGTGCCGTCGTCTTCCCCTTCCTCTGCTTCTTCCGACACTGGACCTTCCGCTTCATCTCACCCGCATCCGGATGGGGAAGGAGGGCGATCGCACTGAAGGAGACGGCACTGCGCGAGAACAAGGAGACGCCGACGCCGCATTGCATCGGCCTGCCCGAAGCAGCCGTAGCTGCCTCGGCGCAGCATCGCGGCGGGCGGTGAGTTATCGGAGGGTTGGTCAATGTAGGTGGGGCGACAGTTGTAACGATAAAGGTCGGCTTGGCTGATGCGACAGCCAACGCTTCTCCTCTTCATGTCGATTCAGAATCGGAGGCAGGCGATTCAGGAGCCGGGGAATTCGATTCAGGGACTGCGTGCCAGCGATTCAGCTCTCGAGGCACGCGATTCAACGCTCCGGACGGGCGTTGCAGTGCGACAGCCATCTACTGAACAAGCGAGCACGACGACGCCGTGCAGGCAATGTGAGGTGACGTGCCCGCACGTCATCTCAAACCGATATGCATTGAGACAATTTACGTTAATCCGATTCAGAACCCGAATCTCTGCCAGCGATTCGAGGCACCTGACGGTCGATTCAAAGCTCTGGAAAAGCGTTACATCGCGGACGGCGTGTGCATTGGGGAGAGGAGGGGGACGCGGTTGCAGCGGCTGCGTGCGGCCTGGGAAGCAGCGTGGAGGAGCGCCGAGACGTCGGACATTTCCCAACAGCCCAAGCGGAAGAAGAGGCCGATGAAGCGGGCGGTCTAGGCGGCATAAGAAGAGAGGCGTCAAACAAGCGACGGCTTTAGGCGGGTGACATCTCAAGCGGCTGAAGAAGTCAGCGGCTGGCGTGAGAAAGGATCGAGCAGGTCGGAACCAGATCGAAGTCGGATGGTTCGCGATTGACCCGTGGGGGTGGCGTCGAGGCCAGTCTTGTCCGGCTTCAGTGGGATTGTGAGCAGCTTCGTCATTGACAGCGGCAGTACTGAGCACGTTCCGGGATCGGGCCCTGCCTCGACGTCTGGGCGTCTTTGGAGTGCCCGCTTCCTCCATCAGACGCCGCCTGAGCCGCCTGAGCCGCCTGCGCTGATGAGCAGGGTCTCTGTCGGCATCCTCAGCCGCCCGCGTTGCAAACTTCGTTTGCGCTTCTAAGGACGCTTTCTCTCCCCATTACTCCCTGAAACGCCGTTTGTTGGGCGAGCGATTCAGAATTCTGGAAAAGCGGTTCAGGTTGCTCGGAGGAAACGAGGTGAAACGACGTCCCTGGTGCCACCATCGCCTACGTATTGTCGTGCGTGAGCAAGTTGGCGACGGTTCCTTCGAGTTCTGCCCTGCTACAGCAGCAACGACTGCGCTTCCTCGTCCTGCGGCAGGACCGGGGCGTCCACAACGGTCAGCATGTCGTCGGGCAGGGGACGCTGCAGGGCCTTTGCCTCCTCCCAAGGCGCCGTCAGCCATGTCTCGATCTCGGGCGTGACCTCCGACCCGTGTCCTCTACCTCAACCGCTATCCCGCGCAGCGGGTTCTTCGGCCATTGTCGGTCGATCAGGATTGTATCCGCTCTCCTGGTATCGGACGGACGGCTTCCAAATGGACCGCCCGTCCCGAGGTTTCAGCGGGCCGTCATACCCCCGTCCACAGGGTAGTTAACGCCGGTCAGGAACTTGCCGCGCTCCGATGCAAGCAGTACCACGACCTCCGCGATGTCTTCGGTAGCTCCGATGCGGCCGAGCGGGACATATTGATTCCACTCATCGCCCGAGATCGGAAACTGCTTACGCAGTTCATCGGAGTTCGGCGTCGATATGGGGCCAGGAGTCACTACGTTGACCCGAATGCCTGTGCTCCCAAGCTCTACGGCGAGCGTGCGGGAATAATAGTCCAGCGCAGCCTTCGCCGCGCCGTAGTGCACGGAAAAGGGGAATGGCATCGTCGCCGCCGAAGACGAGATGTTCACGATCGATGCGGCATTGGAAGCTCTCAGCGCCGGGAGCGTGGCGTTCGTCAAGCGCACGGCGGCAAGAAGGTTGAGCGCCAGATCATGCTGCCACTCTTCATCGGGGATGGACTCGGTGCCGCCCAGAAACGCTTTGGAACCACCCGCATTGTTCACGAGGATGTCGAGGCCACCAAGGGCCGTCAGTGCCTGTTCGGCGATCGCCTTGACGCCTTGGTTCGTACTAACATCCCCGGCGATGAACGTCGCTGATGCCGGGATGTCGTCGGTGCGCGAGCGCCCGACCACAGCGACCGCCGCTCCTGCATCAAGAAAGCGCTGGGCAATTGCCGCGCCTATTCCTCGCGTGCCACCGGTGACGAGCGCCTTGCGGCCTTTGAATTCCTGCGAGAGATCGAGCTTGTTGGACATGCTGGTTCCTTTCGTCGAGAAAACGCGCTATATCGGAGCGCCGCTCCATATATGCGGAGCAGTGATCCGTTTATCAAGGAGTGCCATGCGGGCCGACGCAAAAAAGAACTATGATCGCCTGCTGGCGACCGCTCGCGAAGCGATAGCCGAGCATGGTGCAGACGCTTCGCTGCGCGATATTGCACGTCGAGCGAATGTCGGGCTTGGCACCTTGTACCGTCACTTCCCGACACGGGAGGCATTGCTCGAAGCGCTGCTTCGCGCAAACCTCGACGAGCTGACGCGACAGGCCGAGCGGCTCGAAACATCAGATGCACCTGATGTCGCGCTCACTTCGTGGTTTCGCGCCGGCCTTGCCTTTACCCGAACCTATGGGGGCGTCGTCTCGCTGATGGCGGCCGCGCTCGAGGATCCCGATTCCGCACTCCACAAATCATGCACGGACGTCCGTTCAGCGGGCGCGCGACTTCTCCAACGTGCCCAGGCCAAGGGGCTGGCACGAGCCGACATAGACGGAACCGACCTCTTCGCTTTGATGGGCGCGCTTGCTTGGGTAGGCGATCAACCCGCCTTTTCCCGGCGCGTGGATCATCTTGCGGAGATCATCGCCAATGCCCTTCTGGAGAGGTAAGCCGGACGGCCAATCGTCCGATGGCAGTGGATATTGTGGGCGCGCGCTGGAGCATTCGGTTATCGACGGCTATGCTTTGATTGTCCTGAATTGGTCGGTGCCGGCGCAAATTTCGCTCGACCCCTATTCAAACATCCGCGCCTATATGGAGCGGCTGGAAGCGCGTCTGGCAATCCGCCGTGTGCGTGAAGCCGAGGGGCAGATTTCCTGGTAGGCGTGCTGTCAACGGCGGTGCAAAATCCGGCCACGCGGCGGCGCAAAACCAGGCCAGGTGGCAGTGGCCTGCGCCATGGCGCGCGCGCTTACCAATAGCTGGCGCGTGCCATGGCGCATTGGCCTCTTTGGGCCAAAACGAGCGATCTGATCTCAGGACTTTTGTTGCCGCTTTCGGGCAGTGCTGTTGGCGAGGCGATAGCTCTCGCCGTT